>Ga0073936_10012028_pt1 | contig 10375 bp, 6 predicted proteins | sample AliMusrvi5mmetaG_FD_87041 | JGI IMG/M metagenome (GOLD analysis project Ga0073936, IMG submission 87041) | Freshwater lake bacterial and archeal communities from Alinen Mustajarvi, Finland, to study Microbial Dark Matter (Phase II) - Alinen... | ecosystem: Environmental > Aquatic > Freshwater >... | reverse complement strand
CTCCTAGCCCACTGCACCCACGTGTTTCTGCGCCCGGTGGTCGCGGGCATGAGCCTTCCTTCCGGCACACTCTTGGCACTCGATCAAGGCGCTATCGAGTTGACGCCGTTGGGCTTTGCCGCAAATGAATCGCTGCTGCCGGCCGACGCCCGCAGCTTCGACGGCTACCGTCTGCTGAGAGAATACTCGGTGCTGCCACAGCGCTTCATGTTCGTGAAACTCAGCGGCCAGGGCCTGGCGGAGTTCACCTCACGCTGCGAACAGGAGAGCTTTGATATCATGTTTTTGCTAGATAGAACCCGCGAGGAACTGGCCCGCTATGTGGACGGTCACCGTTTTAAGTTGCATGCGACACCAGCCATCAACCTGTTTGAACGGCGTGCCGACCAGATTGACTTGACCCAACGTTTCGATCGCGCACACGTGGTCATCGACAAGACCCGCCCGCTGGCGTACGAGGTCTATCAGGTGCTGTCAGTCGCGGGCACTGGCGAGCAACTCGACACGCGGGTGAAGTTCCAGCCGTTCTACCGCAAATCCACCGAGAAGGGGGCGGCCCAGAACTTCTACACCGTGCATCGGGAACGCCGCAGTCTGACCCACCGGGAAGCCCGCTCCGGCTCGCACGGCGATTACACCGGTTCGGAAGTCTACCTCTATCTGGTGGATTCCGCCCACCACCTGCAGCAGTCCGAGATTAGCGCGCTGTCGGTCAGCGCGCTGTGCACCAACCGCCACCTGCCGCTGAGCATTCCCATCCATCAGCACGGCACGGACTTCTTCGTGGATGCCGGCATTCCCGCCAGCCGCGTCACCTGCCTGGTCGCACCCACCCGCCCGGTCCACTCGCCGGCGGAAGGAGCTGTGTCCTGGCGCCTGATCAGCCAACTGTCCCTCAACTATCTGTCACTGGTGGAAAACGAGCAGGGTGCCGCTGCACTGCGCAGCATTCTGGAACTCTATACTGAAAACACCCAGGAGGATTCCCATTACTGGACCAAAGCCCTGGTTGCAGTCAAGTCCCGCCCAATGGTCAGGCGCCACCTGGCAAGCGGGCCGGTGTCGTTCATCCGCGGGTTGGAGGTGACGCTGGTGTTGGATGAATCGCGCTTGGCGGGACACAGCCCCTATACCCTCGGTGCCATGATGGCGCACTTTCTTGCCAGATATGTCTCCATCAACTCATTCGTTGAGACGGTGATGGAGACCTCCAGGCGTGGAATTATCGGGCGTTGGTCCGGACGCCAGGGCTCCCAACATGTCTTGTAGCCATGCACCAGGCGAACCATCCCATTAACTACCCGCTGTCGCTGGAACCCGCTGCCGGCACCGATGCCCCGTGCAGCGAGGATTTCTTCCGCAAGGTGCGCCGGATTGATGCACTCAATCCCAACCATCCGCGCACCGGCCATGCCCTGCTGCCCAGGGAGGAGAAAATCCGCTTCCGCCAGATTCCCCATCTGCATTTCGCCCCCTCAACCATCGGCCGCTCCGAAACCCGCGTCGATCCGCAGTCCAACGATACTTTTGAGGAAGTCATGGTCTATTTCATGGGCCTGCTCGGCGTCAACGGCCCCCTGCCCACGGTCTTCAGCGATGTGATTTTGGCCAGGGCCAAAGGGGTGCCCCACCCGGATATGGAGGACCTGCATGGCAGCGAGTCCGCATTTCGCGCCGATGCCGGCCCGGCCGCCTTCATCGATTTATTCAACCACCGCTTCATCTCGCTGTTCTATCGGGCCGCCGTCTCGTCTAACAAGGCCGTGGATTTCGACCGGCCGGCCGATTCGCGCTTTCACTCCTTCATCGGCAGCTTCCTCGGTCTTGGCATCCCCGCGATCCAACAGCGGATGGACATTCCCGACACCGCCGCGCTGTATTTTGCCGGCCACTATGCCTGCCCGAACCACCACGCCGAGGGGCTCTGCAACATGCTCGCGGATTTCACCGGCGCCGCTGTCGCCATCGCCGAGAACATCGGCCATTGGGTGCCGGTGCCTGCCGCGAATCATTCGATCCTCGGGGTCAACCGCAACGCCGGATCCCTGGGACACAGCGCGATGATGGGCTCCAGATATTGGGATCGCACCATGAAGTTCCGCTTGGTCATGGGTCCGCTGACGCTCGCCGAGTATGAGAATTTCCCGCCGGACGGACTTTTGGTTAGATCGATCCGGAGCATGGTGCGGCTGTATTGCGACCGGGAGTTTATCTGTGAAATCAATCCCGTGTTGCTGCGCAGCGAAATCCCCAACTGTGTGCTCGGCCAAGGGGCCAGGCTGGGTTTCACCGCATGGCTCCAAAGCACACCCGCCACTGCCAACGCCGCCGACTATAAACTCACCCTCATCCAGTAGCCGTTAGATATGAAGCCGCAAACCCCCTCGTTCTATTTCAAAAAGCTCAATGCCGTCGCTTACGGGGCCATGGATCGCGCCACGGACCTTTGCGTCAAACGCACCAATCCCGAGCTTGAGATCGCCCACTGGTTGTTCGTCCTCAACGACAAGGCCGACAACGACCTCCACCGCATCGCCCTCCATTTCGGCCTTGAGCAAGCCCGCGTTCAGGCGGATTTGGTGCGGGCCTTGGACTCGCTGCCGCGCGGGGCCAGCCGGGTATCGAGTCTATCCAAACTATTGACCGACGCCTTGGAGCTCGGTTGGATCAGCTGCTCGCTGGGTTTTGGCGAGGCCGTGCTGCGCACCGGCCACGTGGTCATGGCGCTGGCCAAGAACGCCTCGCTCAAGACCTATCTGGGCGGATTGTCCGCGGAGTTCCGCAAGATCAACGCCGATACCTTGGAGCAACAATTCCACGCCATCACCGATGGCTCCGCGGAAGCCACCCCGACCCAGGCCGCCGCGGGCTCCGAGGTGCAGCAAGCCTACAATGATACCGGCAAGTCCGCCTTGGAGCGGTTCTCCGTCGATCTAACGGAACGCGCCCGCAAGGGCGAGATCGACCCCGTGCTGTGCCGTGACGACGAGGTCAGGCAGATCATTGATATCCTCATGCGCCGCCGCCAGAACAATCCCCTGCTGGTGGGCGAGGCCGGGGTGGGTAAAACCGCGGTGGTGGAAGGCTTTGCCATCAAGATTGCCAGCAGTGATGTGCCCGACGCGCTCAAGGGAGTGGTGCTGCGATGCCTGGACATCGGTCTGCTGCAAGCCGGTGCGAGCATGAAAGGCGAGTTTGAAGAGCGTCTCCGCAATGTGATCGATGAAGTGCAAAAGTCGCCCAAGCCGATCATTCTGTTCATTGATGAAGCCCATACCCTGATCGGAGCCGGCGGTGCCGAAGGGGTCGGCGATGCGGCCAATCTGCTCAAGCCGGCCTTGGCCCGCGGCACCCTGCGCACCGTCGCCGCCACCACTTGGGCGGAGTATAAGAAACATATCGAAAAGGATCCGGCGCTGACCCGCCGCTTCCAGCCGGTCAAGGTGGAGGAACCCACCGAGGAGCAATGTTGCCTGATGCTGCGCGGCGTGGTCGATGTGTTAGAGAATCACCACAAGGTGGAAGTTCGCCACGCGGCGGTCACCGCCGCCGTCAAGCTTTCCAGCCGCTACATTCCCGCGCGCCAACTGCCGGACAAGGCCATCAGCTTGCTAGACACCGCCTGTGCCCGCGTGGCGCTGAGTCAAAGCGCGGTGCCCGCGGCAGTGGAACACCGCCGCGAGAAAATCATTCATCTGGAGTTGGAACTCGCCATCCTCGATCGCGAGGCTGCCGCCGGCCGCCCGAATCAGGACGCCATCGAGCAGGCCCGCGCGGCCCTGGCGGCCGAGAAAGATGCGCTACCCGTCATCGAGCAACGTTGGCAAGCGGAAAAGGACCTGCTGGCGTCCATTCTAACAGCCCGTGCGGCGGCCCGCGACGGCAGCGGCACGGCGGCGGATGTCGTCGCCCTCGAGGATCAGCTCGCCGCGCTGCAAGGGGATGCCCCGCTCATGCTCACCGCCGTGGATGAGGGCGCGGTGGCCCAGATTGTGGCCGACTGGACCGGCGTGCCGGTGGGCCGCATGGTCCGCAATGAGATCGAGTCGGTCCTCAACCTGGCGCAACGCCTCACCTCGCGCGTCGTCGGTCAGGACCACGCGCTGGAGATGATAGCCAAGCGCATGGTCACGTCGCGCGCCGGCATTGATAACCCGTCCAAGCCTATTGGCGTGTTCCTGCTTGCTGGCACCAGCGGCGTGGGCAAGACCGAGACCGCGCTGGCGCTGGCCGAGGCGCTCTACGGCGGCGAGAACAACCTGATCACCATCAACATGAGCGAGTTTCAGGAAGCCCACACCGTTTCCACCCTCAAAGGCGCGCCTCCCGGCTACGTCGGCTACGGTGAGGGCGGCGTTCTAACCGAAGCGGTGCGCCGGCGTCCTTACAGTGTGGTCCTGCTGGACGAGGTGGAGAAAGCCCATCACGACGTTCATGAGATCTTCTTCCAGGTCTTCGACAAAGGCAGCATGGAAGACGGCGAAGGCCGCCGCATCGATTTCAAGAACACCATCATCTTGCTCACCAGCAATGTGGGCAGCGACCTGATCATGAACCTGTGCAAGGATCCCGAACTCGCACCCGGCCCCGAGGCGCTGGCCGAAGCCTTGCGCAAACCGTTGTTGGAGGTGTTCCCGCCAGCGCTGTTGGGCCGTTTGGTCACCATCCCCTACTATCCGCTCAATGATGCCACCATGCGCATGATCATCCGCCTCCAGCTCGACCGCATCAAAAAGCGCATGGTCACTCAGAAGAAAATTCAGTTCGTCTACGGCGACGACATCGTGGACCACATCCTCTCGCGCTGCAAGGAAGCCGAGAGCGGCGGCCGTGTGGTGGACTCCATCCTCACCAACAGCATGCTACCGGACATCGGCCGCAGCCTGCTAGAAGCCCTCTACCGCGGCGAAGAAGTCAAGAAAATCTCCGTCCAACTCACCGACGGCAGCTTCACTTACGAGTTTGCCTGAGCCCTCCACATCTAACCGATCGTCGGCTTCAGCCGGCGTGTGAATACCGACAAGCGTCGGGGTATGACGGCCTTCTCCCATCCGGTGATGGCCTACATGGGAAATAAACACCGTCGAGAGCAGGGATGCGCTCAATGCCTTGACCGCTCAAGTTCAGGAACTGGGAGTGGGGGTGCAGCTCATTGCTCCGCGGTCCGGCATTTGCTCTCCATGGGCACTGCGGCCGGAGGCGCGCAGCTTCCTGCGCTGGCAATTGCGGCTGGAAGCCGCAACTACCATCCACCATATTCTTCAATTTCCTGCCCGAAATTTTCCTGCCTCAATTCTGCATCCTATTCCGCGCGCTTCGCGCCTCTGCGTTTACACCTTTTGGGCTTCAAGACTGCGGCTGGAAGCGCGCAGTCACGGCCTGCGGCCGGAGGCGCGCAGCCACGTGCGCAGCCACTCACGCGCTCTGGGCGAGGGCCTGGAGGTTTTTCTTGGAGGCTTCATGGCCGGCGACCTCGCCCTGGCGGAAGTAGTGGCGGGCCATCGCGGGATCCTTGCGGATGCCAAAGCCGATGGCAAAGCACACGCCAAGGTTGTTCGACGCGGTGTAGTAGTGCTCGTTGGCTTGCTTCGAGCCGTTCCACGAGTCCACGAACAACTGGAACGCCTTCTTCTCATCGGCCTCCACTCCCAGGCCCTGCGCGTGGCACTGGGCTAACAGGTCGGTGGCCCGATAGTGGCGGTTGGCATGGCAGCTTTCCAGCAATTGGATGGCCAGCGGCACGTGCTCATGCCAGGGGTTTTCGCGCAGGATCATCGCCGCCATGCGATAGGCCAGATCCCAGTCGTCGCGCTGGTGATGGTCCAACGACGCCTGATAGAACGGCAATGCCCGTGCACAATCCGGCGCCACGCCATCGCCGCCATGCTCGTAAATCCCGGCAATATAACCGTAACTCTCGGTGAGACCGGCATCCGAGGCGCCCGCCAACCATGACAAGGCCTCGGCCGGTTGATTCTTCGCCAGCATGCAGCCCAGCCGCAAGCCGGCGCGCTGGCACCCATGGGTCGCTAACTGCTCCAAGCCGCTCAAGAACTCGGTGTTGCCACCCAGCTCGTCGTTAGATCCAGCGGCGATCCGCTCGCCCCAGCGGAGCACCTGCTCGCGCGGTTGGAAATCCGACGGCACCGCCAGCACCATCCGCAGTGCGCCAAGATGATCGCCCATTTCTAGCAATCTATCGATCTCACCCGGAAAATCCACCTCCACCTTGGTTTGCGCCAGCTGCTCGCCCGCCCGATAGGGTGGATCGCCCTCCACCGGCCGCGGTTTGGCAACCAAGCTGTATGCAGTCTTGGCGGGCAACAGCGGCGCCAGCAACTGGTCGCGGGCTCCCGCCAAATCATAACCCGGCGGAAACGAATCCGAATCCAGCAAAGTCTTGGCGAGCGTCTTCCAATCGCCCTCATGGCCGCCCAACTGCTTCCAACTGGCGTTGGGACAACGCATCGCGGCATCCACCGCATCGACCGGTCTCTCCAAACCGCAGCCGAGCTGATAGATCAGCATCCCGAAATCCTGGAAATCCTTGCGCTTCATCTCGGCGCGGCGCGTTTCCACGGTCTCCTCCAGATCCAACAAGCGCACCTCCGCCTCCACCACCCGGCTCGAGGAAAACCCGACATTGTGAGTGGAGATGGCGCCGTGGGGTTGATTCACGGCACTTTGATGCAGAAACGCGAGGGCCGCCCAGATCTGCTCGACGATGCGGAACAACACCGCATGATTCAGACTCACCTGTCGCTCGATCAAATGATGGAGGGTGATCGGATAGTACGGCCTCACCTGATAGATATAATTGCGCGAATGGCCGAATTCGATGATGGGAGCCAGCCAGCTGCCGCCGGCCATCACTCCCAAGGACCAGCGCAGCGCGATTTCCTCCTGCAACTGTTCGTCGTTGTGGGTTTCCGGTGAGCCCGCGCCAGCCGCCGCCGCGCCGGTCATATAGACGGCGCCATAGTGGCCGGTATTCCAGCGTTGGGTGACAAACGCCTGCGCGCCGCTCGTTTCGCTGCTGCCGGCAGGCTTGAAGCGGACGACCACCTGGCCGGACACGGCAGAACCGGCCACCACGGAGATATCGGGGCGCCCGCGCGAATTGAGTAGAAACTCCTCGGGTGCGTAGTCCAGCGACAGGCAAATTTCCCTGATGCGATTTTCAATCATAGGTCAACTCGCGCGCACCCATCCGTTGGCGGTCAATTTCACGGTGATCGGCTTGGCCACCGGACCTTTCACCGGGTCGCTCTTGTCCAACTCCAACGGGATCACCAGCATCCGGGTATCGCCGCCCTTGCCGGGAGCAGCCAGTTCGGCCCACAACACCAGTGAATCGGCCGGCGTGATGCTGGGAACCTTCACCACAAACGTCCCGCCCTTCCTGAAGGTGTGGCTGCGCGCGGCGTTGGTCTTGATGCGGGAATCCCGATACTTCACGGGTCCCTCGCCCGCTAACCGCGCGGCGTTCTTGGCATCGGTGGAAATCACGTCGATATTGACCGTGGCAATCTGCGTGATGGCGGGATCATCCGCCACCAACGTCAGGAGGAATTCCTCCGGCTTGACGGTGCGATTGAGCTCCAGCGCCTGCTGCTGTGCCTTGGCCAGATCCGCCGCTCCGCCGGCGCCGGGGTCACGGGCTGCCGCCTTGTCGCCGCCGGCACAACCGGCCAAGATCCATCCGCCGGCGAGTAGCACAAGCATGTTGCGTGAGTTTTTCATAACGGGCTCCAGGGTTGGAACTTACGGCGGGATGTCAATCCGATTCTTGCGCGCCGGGCACAATTTTCTCGCGCTGCGCCAAGCCGCGGTTTGGGCCGCATTGCAGGTGCCGCGGATTGCCTCAAGCCTTCTCATGAGCGGGTGTCGCATGAAGCGCCAACGAGCGAGGGCGCCGCGCTTCCTATTGGCCTCTCATGCTCCGGGACGAATCGGAGATTGCCCCTTCTTAGGAGCGAGTCGGGGATCGGTTCGCCATGAGAATTTTTGGCCTGCGGGCGAAGAATTTCGCAGCCCCGTCTTGTCATCCTGCGGCGAAGGACCTATCCCTTTGCTTGGACACTCACTATGATGGATCAGAGAGATTGGCAACTTGTGGACCTTGGGCTGGCGGAAATGCCCGGCCTGTGCCTGGTCACCTATCGCCAACGCGACGGCACCCTCAAGCCCAAAGTCATCGCCCAACCCAAAGGTGCCATCGCCTATTCGACCGCCTGGTGCGACCAAGCGGGCGAGGTCAAGGAGTGGCTCGATCTGTGGGTGCAGGATATCGGATCATGGCATTTGGAGGTAAGCCGACAGATCCTGCCCCTCACCAATCTCGCCTTGGACAACCACTGGCTGGCCTGGTCCCAGGGCTTGGCGCAGAGCCAACCCTCAGAAGTTTTTCAGATCGGCTGGGACCACCATCCCTGCCCCGTCATCTGGCTCAGCCCTGACGGCCGCAAACGCCTCATTCCAGAGCCCCCCTGGGCGCTGTGTACCAACGATGCGATGCTCAGCAAATTCCGCCTGGCGCCGTTTTCCGCGTCGCTGCACCGCTACCTGTGGAACCAGGATGAGCTCAACCCACAATTCCTGGCGGCCACTCCCAACGCTCCCGAGGGCCCGCTGACCCGGCCGCTTGCCGCCGCCTACGCGGATGCCATTCCGATCAACCGCGACGGCGCCTTGATGACGCTGCGCCGCTCGTATGCCCTGCCCCTGTGCGATTTCATCGATATCCTGTCCAACCGGGCCAAGCCGCTGGACATTCGCGAGGCGCTGCGTAATCCGCTCACCGGAGCCAATGCCAAGCTCATCGACAAAGCCGGCGGGGCGGGGCAAAACCCCGGCTTCTTTTTCCACAAAAACCACCTGGCCGGGCATTTGGGCGAGCTGCTGCACTTGAAACTGGCGGCCCTGCACGGCGTTTTTGTGGCCACCAAAAGCGCCATCCAACAGTCCGCCAGCCCCTTCCTCGGCCTCAACATCGACGGTTTTGGCGTCTCGCTCTCCCAGCCGCAAACCGCGCTGCCTTTCCTGTGGGGGCATCAGGTGAGCTTGCAGTCCCCTCCCCAGTGCATTCGCGCCGAGGTGGGCGACGTCAAGGAACCCTGCTTCATGCCTTACGCCGGATTCGGCCAATCCATTTACCGCAGCCCGCGCGCCCTCAACCCAGTTCAGGGGCTCGCCCGCGTGCGCATCCGCAAGGTTTCCGAACCCGATGACCAGGGACTGGTGGTCATGGAAGGCACCCTGCTGAGCGAAGAACCCATCCATGCCGGACGCCTTGATTTGTTAGGCCTGGAGTGGTTGCTGCCGCGCCTCGGCCGGCTCTGCCTCTACGCCAAAATCGAGGGCAAGACCGCCGAGGTCGAGGGCGAATACCGCTTCAGTTCGCTGCAAACGAAACTGCCACCGGAGTTGAAGGAGTGGTTGGATGGCGGCAAGGGAACCCTCACCTCCGACCGCGTTGAGTTTCACCTGCTGCCGCGCGTGGGCACGCCCTGCGACTTGTATTCGCTCGGTGTCATCGGCCTGCGCATCCTGCTGCAGCATCCCGATGGCCTCGCCGCCTCGCTCGACGACCTCCTGAGCCTGGCGCGCCAATATAAACTGCGCTACAGCAACGCCAACTGGAAAACCGGCACCGCTTCCCTCAGCGAGTTCGTCAAGACCGGCGAGGCCGACGCCGTTGCCAGCCGGCTCGGCCCGCAATGGCTTCTATCTAACAGCGATGTGGACGCCGCGCAGGCCTACCGTGAAATCCCCGCGCCGCTGTGGTGGGCCACCATCGAGTTCGTCAGCCGCCTGTTCCCCGGCGAGGCCTTGGATGGGTTCTGCAAAAGCCACGACGACTTCCAACCGCGCGCCCTGCATGACGTTCTCAGTGCGCCCATCGCCGCCTTGGAGTGCTTGCTAGGCAGTAGCCGCGAGCTGCTCTTCGGCAATCCCAGCACCAACCGCGAGGTGTTGCACGCCATCCAACAACTCAAGACCTAGCAGCCTGAGCGGGACGCGGGATAGTTGTTGGTGGTTGGTGGTTGGAAGATGATTGATGAACAAGGAATTGCGGAGGCCCGCCGGGCTGGCTTCGGCAGTTTGGCGCGCTCCGCTCGGGGGTGGATTTCTTTTTGCCCTCACGGGCGGGCCGCCCGTGCCCCCCTAGCGGGTGGGGGTTTGCTGCGGCTCGGGCAGCGCCTCGAGGGTGATACGGAAGGTGAAATCCTTGGCGCTGTGCAAGGCGTGCACATCGTAGGTGGCTTCTTCCCCGCCGGGTTCCTTGCCGCGCATTTCCAACACTTGACCGGCGCGATCTGTGGCCCAAGTCTTGGACCACTCTTTGCTGCCTTCGCCGACCTTGCCCTTGAGT
>Ga0073936_10012021_pt1 | contig 10381 bp, 8 predicted proteins | sample AliMusrvi5mmetaG_FD_87041 | JGI IMG/M metagenome (GOLD analysis project Ga0073936, IMG submission 87041) | Freshwater lake bacterial and archeal communities from Alinen Mustajarvi, Finland, to study Microbial Dark Matter (Phase II) - Alinen... | ecosystem: Environmental > Aquatic > Freshwater >... | reverse complement strand
TGGATGCAGCGCGTGCGCCACGCCCTGCATCCATGCCGGCAACGTGCTGATCGGATAGAACACTCCCGCGAACGGCGAGATGATGGCGGGAATCGGCCAGACGAACCACTCGAAGGCCGGCCCGAGCCGGAGCACCATGGCGCTGGCGAAAACGCCCATCGCGATGCCGAATAGAAAGAGCACGAGCAGGTAAGCGATCAACGGCAGGCCGTAAGCCAGGAAGGACAGGTGGAACGCCGCCGACGCCAGAGCGATCATCACGACCAACCCGATCGAACTGGTCGCGATGCTGCAGAGCACGAGGCCGCCCACGTATTCCGCCGGGGACAGCGGCGACGCGAAGAAATTGAGGAAATTTCGCGACCAGACGTCCTCGAAAAACGCCATGGTCACGCCCTGCATCACGCGCATGAAAAAGTCCCAAAGCAGCACGGCGCCCAGGAAGATGGCGACGAAATCGACGCGCGCGGCGCTGACCGCGTTGAGATACCGGGTGATGAAGCCCCACAGCACGATGTCGACGGCGACCCAGGCGAACAGCGGCAGGACGCGGGTCATGCTCCCCCGCATGAGGTAGAACTGGCGAAGCACGATGGCCAGCGTGTGATGAAGTTTCATGGCGGTCACGACTCCTGAAGTGTGAGCGGTTCGCGCGCCACGGTGATGAAGAGTTCTTCGAGGGACGTCTTGCCGTGTTCGCGCGGCAGGGCCTTCGGGTCACCTTCGAGCAGAATCTTGCCATGGGAAAGAAACAGCACGCGGTCGCAGACCTCCTCGACCTCATACATGTTATGAGAGGTCCACAGGACGCCGCTTGTGCCCTCGGCCGCGAATTTGCGGATCTTCATCCGGATGTCGCGTGCCGTCGAAGGATCGAGCGACGCCGTAGGCTCGTCCAGAAGCAGGAGGTGCGGCTGGTTCAGCATGGCCTTGGCCAAGCCAACGCGGGTCTGCTCGCCGGAGGAGAGGACGCCGCACTTTGCGTTACGAAAGGCCTTCAGGTCGAACTGTTCAAGCAGCAGGTCGATCCGCGTGGAAAGGCCCTTCACGCCGTAGAGAAGGCCGAAGACCCGCAGGTTCTGATACACGGTCAGGTTCCCCGGCAGAGGCGCGTAGACCGCCGCGAAATTCGTACGCTGTAGCGCCTGCCGGCGGCGCGTGGCGATATCCAGGCCTTCGATATGAATGGTTCCGGCACTCGGATCGAGCACGCCGAGAAACATGTTGATCGTGGTGGTCTTGCCCGCGCCGTTCGGGCCCAGCAGTCCGACGATCTCGCGCGGGCCCACACTGAACGAAATGCCGTCCACAGCGACGGTGCTCCCGTACTGCTTGCGCAGCCCCAAGACGGAAAGCACCCTTGCATCGGGCGCGATTTCTGAGGCCGTCATCTCACTTGAAGCGTTCTTCGTCATACGCCCGTGAACTCTATCACACCGCACCGGTGTTGGAATCCAGAATGCCGACTCAGTCATAAGGCGATTTGACTGAAATACAGTAATACCGTATTCTGTCAGTATGAATGCGACCATACAGATCAGTTCCAGGGGCACGATGACGCTCCCCAAGGTATTGCGAAAAGCACTGGGCGTTGAACGAGGTGGTGTGGTTATGGCCAACTCGGGAAAAGACGGCATTGTTCTCCATCCGGCGGTCGCCTTCCCCATCGAAATGTATTCCGACGCCCGTGTTGCCGAGTTCGACGCAGCCGATGCTGAACTGGCGAAGCACGTCGCAAGGAAGCGTGCGTGAAGGTCTTTCTGGACGCGAATATCCTCTTCTCGGCCAGTGACGAGAACAGCGCGACGCGCCAACTCCTCGACATGCTCTGCCGCGGCGGAAGCCCTGTCACCAGTCCCCACGCCTGGGAAGAGGCCCGTCGCAACCTCAATGCAAAGCGTCCCCAACTCCTGGCGGGATTCGAAGGGCTCCGTAGCGTCATCACCATCACGCACGCCTTCGCATTGCCGCCTGACGTCAAGGTCGCCGAGAAAGACAAACCCATTCTTGCCGGAGCTATTGGCTCAGGTTGTACGCATCTGTGGACAAGCGACCGACTTCACATCGGCGCCCTGTACGGCACAACGGTCCACGGCGTCACGATCCTATCGAGTATCCAACTGGCAGACGTGCTCCGGCAGGTGAAGTTCTAGCACTACGACGAGGGCACATATGCCCTGATTTGGAACATCGATGCACGCCATGCGATGCTCCCGCGACACCACGCCTGCCATCTGTAGGCCCACAATGACGGTGTAGCGCTGTGGCCGTCATGCCTTGCCTCTTTCTGCATGTTCCAGGGCCACGTTCAGCGTGTCCATGAACTCTTTGACCTTAATGGGTTTGGTGAGATAGCGGAAAAACCCCATTTTGAGTCCCATCTCGATATCGCGTGTCATGGCATTGGCGCTGAGGGCAACGACGGGAATGTGCGCCGTGACCGGGTCTGAGCGCAAACGTTTCAGGGCTTCGAAGCCATTGATGTCAGGCAGATTGATATCCATCAGGATTACCGTCGGCCGGGTGGCGCGGGCGAGCTCGATGCCAAAAGTGCCGTTTACCGCGGTCAACAACCGAACGTCCGGACGCCGCTCGATGAGGTGCTCGACCAGCCTCATGTTCGCCGGGTTGTCCTCGACATAGAGCAGGGAGCGCGGTGGCGCGCCGGCTGGTACTGGCGGTCCGTCAATGGTTGCGGCTTCGCCGTCTTCGACCTCAAGTTTGGGTGCAGCGCTCGATATCAATTCGCACCAGAACACGCTTCCTACCCCGACCGTACTTTCCACCCCGAGGACGCCCTCCATCAGTTCCGCTAGTCGCTTGGTCACCACCAGGCCGATGCCCGTGCCTGCCACACCACCGGCTTCCTGGCCAAGCCGATTGAACGGCTGGAACAGTTGCACCAGCTTGTCCGGAGACAATCCATCGCCCGTGTCCGCGACGCTGATGCGAATGCGCCCCGGGGCGCTCACTTTGCAGTCCACGATTACCGTTCCTTGCGCCTTGTTGTACTTGATCGCGTTGGAGAGCAGGTTGATGACAATTTGCTTCAAACGGGTCCGATCGGCTCTGACAAAGCTGGGGTTGTCGAACTGGGGAAAGGTCATGCTGATGCCACGCGGTTGCGCCTGCGGTGCCATCATGGCTTGGCATTCGGACATGACCTCGGCCAACGACACCGATTCCGGCGACAGCGACACCTTCCCTGACTCGATCACGGCCAGATCGAGGATTTCGTTGATCAACTTTAGCAGATGCCAGCCCGCCTGGAGAATCTGGGCAATGCTCTCTTTCTGCAAGTCCGTCGGCAACGGCGAGGACGACTCCATCAGTTGCGCGAAACCGAGGATCGCGTTGAGCGGGCTACGCAGCTCATGGCTCATGCTGGAAAGGAAATCCGATTTGGCGAGGTTGGCTTTTTCCGCCACAGACGTGGCGCTCTCCAACTCGGCGTTCTTCTCCTGCAGCACCTGGTCCAGGCGTTTGCGCTCCGTGACGTCGCGCGCAGCGGCGAATACGCCCTGCAGCTTCCTCTCCCGATCGTAGAAGGTGGTAGCGTTGAAGGACACCACCGTTTCCTTACCGTCCCTGGCGCGCGCGGTGAGTTCGTAGTCGGTGACCTTCTTTTCGCTCAGTACCAGCTTGATGCTCGCCTCGGCCCGCTTCTGATCGGTGAAGTAGTTCTTGAACGGCGCGCCGATCAGTTCGTCGCGTGTGCAACCGGTGAGCGCCTCCATCTGTTTGTTGACATCGGTGATGATGCTGGACGGATCGGTGGTCATGATCGCGTCGATGTTGGATTCGAACAGGGAGCGAGTGTAGAATTGATGGTCGCGCAAGCGCTGACTGAGCTGCTTCTGCTCGGCCTCGATCTGCTTGCGCGCGGTATTGTCGGTGCCGATCAGCAGATAGCCGATGATGGCCTCCTGCGCGTCGCGCAGCGCCGTGACCGACACGACTGCTGGGAAGCGGCTGCCGTCCTTGCGGATATAGGTCAGCTCGTAAATGTCCTCGATGCCGCGCGAGGCTTTGAACACGAGGGCCTCGAAGCCCGGCGTGATCGGGGTGCCAAGTTCGACGCTCAACGATTTGGCGCGAACCACCAATTCCTGGGGATCGGAGATGTCGGCCGGGGTGATCTTGTTCATCACTTCGGAGGCTTTGTAGCCCAGCATCCGTTCCGCACCAACGTTGAAGATTTGGATGACGCCATTCGCGTCGGTGGCGATGCTCGAGAAGTTGGCGCTGTTGAAGATTGCGCTCTGGAGTGCCCCCTCCTTGCGTTTGACGATGACCAAGTTTTCCAGGCGTTCGTTAAGTGATTTCAATTCATTCTGTGTCTGAGTCAGTTCGGCGTTTCTGCGGACAGCCGCCTCATACGTGGAGATGAGTAGTGTGGCCATCTGTTGCTGGTCGGCGGTGATGAAACGCCGCTTGCCGGCGAACATGATCTCCACCTCGGCGCGTACGCGTTCCCCTTGGTGCAGTTTCTTGTTGCCGAGGATATTGTCGAGACTCGAGATGAGGTAATCCTCGCTGTAGGGTTTGGTGATGATACTGTCGGCTCCACAGGCCAGCCCATCAAGCACGTCGCCTGCTTCGGCGAGCGACGTCATCAGAACCACGGGAATGTCCTGGGTGTTCGCCTCCGATTTGACGAGGCGGCAGAGTTCGTAGCCATCCATTTCGGGCATGACCACGTCGGTGATGATGAGCGTGGGCTTGCGGTGCCGCGCGGCTTCGAGGGCCAGCCGGCCGTTGGCCGCGTGCGTGACGTGGTAGCCGTGCTGATCAAGGATGTGCTGGAGCCGTTGGGCCTGCGTCGGGCTGTCTTCCGCGACCAGGATTTCAATAGGTGGCTGGACGACGGGTTGCGTGGACGTGCTCATAATTGAATTCCATTTGCATTTCTGCGACCTACGAGGGTCAGCAGCGCGTCGGCGATGTTGTCGGCCGGCAAGACGCACGTGGCTCCGCCCAAAGCGATCGCCTCGCCGGGCATGCCGTGCACAACGGAACTTTCGCGGTCTTGGGCAATGGTGCTGGCCCCCTTGTCGCGCATCAGCTTCAGCTCCGCGGCCCCGTCCCTGCCCATGCCGGTGAGCAGCACGCCCACTGCCCTCGGCCCGCAGCCCTTGGCCAGCGAGCGAAACAAGAAAGACACTGCCGGCCGCAGGTGTTCCTCCGGTTCCTCTCGGCTCAGGGCAATACGACCGTTGGCTCCGAGGCCCAAGTGAAAATCGTCAGGCGCGAAATACACATGGCCGGGCAGCGGCGTAATCCCGGAGGAAGCGATGTCAATCCGCAAGCCGGTGGTTTGATTCAGCCACTCGACCAAACCGGGCAGAAAGCCCTGGGCAATGTGCTGCACAATGAGAATGGGCACGGGAAAATCCTTTGGCAGACCGGCCAGAATTGTCCGCAGCACCGGCGGCCCGCCCGTGGACGCGCCGATGCCGATGCATTTGACCTCCGCCAGGGGCTGCCTCACTTCCGCGGCGGGCAACGTGGGGACCATAACCGGAGCTCTCCCTGTCCGCGCCAAGCGCTTCACGACCCTGACTTCGGACATCAGCTTGACCGTTAGCCGGAGATTCGCGGCCATCTGCTCAAAATCGGTGTGCTCGCGTCCCACCGGTTTTTCCATGCAGGCGACGGCGCCCGCCTCCATCATTCGGAACGTTGTGACGACCTCCTTGGGATTGGTGATGGAGCTGCAAATGACGACCGGCACCGGTCGCGTCTCCATGATGCGGCGTGTCGTCTCGAAGCCGTCCAGGCCCGGCATGTTGACGTCCATGAGGATCACATCGGGCTGGTTCTCTTGGATGAAATCCAGCGCAGCCTGGCCGTCGTCGACGGTTTTGATGACATGGATCTGTGGATCGAACTCCAAGAGGTGGACCAGATGCATCCGGGCCGCGGCTGAATCATCCACCACCAATACGTTGATTCTGGTATTCATAGTTCACACCAGCCGCCGGACCGCGTCCAGCAGGTTGCTTTGGTCGAAACTGCTTTTGACGAGGTAGGCGCTGGCGCCCACGTCAATGCCGCGCTCGCGATCCTCCCGGCTTTCCAGCGCCGTCACCAGCACGATCGGCAGTTCCGAAAGGTTTTTGTCGGCGCGGATCCTCGCCGTCAAGTCGAACCCGTTCAGGCGCGGCATTTCCACATCGGAAACCACCAAGTCGAACTTTTCGGCGCGCACCTGGGTGAACGCCTCCAACCCGTCCACCGCCGTTTTCACTTTGTAGCCTGCGGATTCAAGGATGCCTTTCAACAGCATTCGCGAAGTGATCGAATCTTCGACCACCAGCAATGACTTGGTCCTGGCCGCCGTTGGCTTCGCCACCGCCGCCACGCGCGCGGTCGCGCCGCCGCTCTTCCGGGCGGATTTGAGCAGGTCGGCCACGTTGAGAATGGGCGCTACCCGGCCGGTGCCAAGCACGGTGGCGCCGGCGATATTGCGGACGCGCGACAGCGGCTTGCGCAACGGCTTGACCAGCACCTCCTGCTCGTCCAGTACGGCGTCCACTGCAACCGCGACACGCTGGTCGCCCAAACCGAGAACGAGGACCGAAGCGGCGGCGGGCGCGTCGCCGTTCGAGCCTGCCCGCGGCAACGCCAGCACGTCGGCCAACCACACCAAGGCAACGGCGCGCCCGCTCAACGTAATGGTTTCGCGACCTTCCACCGTCTGAATATCGCCAGTCCTCACCAGCGCCACGCGTTCGACGTGGGCGGTGGGGACGACGAACACCCGTCCCGCCGCCTCGATCAGGACTCCTCGAAACGTCGTGAGCAACGACGGTAGCAAGAGCCGGAAACGGGTGCCCTGTCCCGGCTGGCTCTCGACGGAAACGGTGCCGCCCAGTTTCTCGGCCTTCTCGCGCACAATTGCCAGGCCCAGCCCGCGGCCGGACAAGCGCGTGATCATCGGACTGGCGGACACCTCGGCCTGGAAAACCAGCGCCCGCGCCGCCGCCTCTTCCAGCGTGAGCGCGTCGTCCGCCGAAAGGAGACCGTGTTTGACCGCCGACTCCTTGATCTTCCCGATGTTGATGCCCGCACCGTCGTCGGACACGAACATTTCCACCTTGTTGCCGTCCACTCGCGACACCGTGAGCGCGATCGTGCCGCGGGACGGTTTGCCCAGGCGGACGCGCAGTTCGGGCGCCTCGATGCCGTGATCCACGCAGTTGCGCAGCAGGTGGATGAACGGGTCCTTCATCTCCTCCAGGATGCGCTTGTCCAACTCGATCTCCTCCCCTCGCATCACGAGTTCGGCATCCTTCCCCAGGTCACGACAAAGGTCGCGTACCAGTTTTGGGAATGACGCCGCCAGCGTCGCAAATGGCAGCAGGAGCAGTTTCTTGGAATCCTCCAGCAGATCGTCCACGAGTTTACCGATGACGAGGCGATCCTGCTCTGCCGTCCGAGTGAGCGCAGCCACGCTGCTTTCAAGTGATTTAAGGCGGTCGAGGTTACCTTCGAAGAACTCCAGCAACCGAGCCAAGCCCTGGCTGGGCGCTGGCCGATCCATCGCCTGGCGGAGGGCGCGCGCGTCCGGTTCGACCGCCGCCCATTCGTTGCGCCACGCCTCCAAGGGACGCGCCAACTCCCGCAAGTCCTCCACCCGCTGCCCTGCGGTCAGTTTCGCCGTAAGCATCTCCTCCGCTTCCACCAACCGCGCGTCCAGTTTGGCGACGGTGATGCGTACGGTGTCCTCGGATGAAAATGTGTTTGGCTCCGCCACCGGCGCGGGCGCCCCGGCAGGGGCTTCCGGCGCCGATAGGGCGCCGGTAATGGCATCGAGCGCGCGATGCGCCGTGTCGAAGGTGGCGGGCGATGGGACGCTCTCCTGGCGCTTCCAGGAAGCGATCAGGTCTTCCAAGGACTGGCAGAGCGACTCGATCTCGGTGAAGTCCACCGCTCGCGCCGCGCCCTTGAGGCTGTGCGCGGCGCGGAACACGGTTACGATGAGGTCGCGTTGCGCTTCGGGCGCAGGCACTTTCTCCAGGGCCAGCAACCCCGCCGCGATCGCCTGCCAATGTTCCGCGGCCTCGACCTTGAAGGTCGCCCGAAGCTCGTTGAGGAATTCGTCTTCCTGGGTACTCATGCCGCGTCCCCGGTCATACTTTGTATTTCTCCACCATCTGCTTGAGGCTCGCGCCGAGATTGTTGAGGTTGTACGCGGCCGTTTCCAGCTGCTTCGCGCTCGCTACGTTTTGGCTGCTCGCCTGTTTGATGCTCTCCATCGCCGTCGCCACCTGGTCCATGCCCACCGACTGCTGCTGGCCCGACGCCGCAATTTGTGTCGCCGCCTGCGCCGCCTCCGTCACACTGCCGGCCAGCGCCTGGATGGATTCCCCAGCGGCGCCGGTCTGCTTTTCACCGGCTTCCACCGCCTTGCCGCCTTGCTCGGTGGCCATCACCGCCGCGGCGGTCGCCTTCTGAATGTCGCTCAAAATCGTCCGCACCTGGTTGGTGGCCTGCCGGGATTGCTCGGCCAGACGCTTCACCTCCTGCGCCACGACGCCAAAGCCCTTGCCGTGCTCGCCTGCTTTGGCCGCCTCGATGGCGGCGTTGACCGCCAGCAGGTTCGATTGCACGGCCAGGTCTTCCACGGCGGCGACAATCTGCCCGATAGCCTGGCTCTGCTCGCTCAGCCGCACCATGCTCGCCGCAATGGCCTCCATTTGGTGGCGGATGCGGGTCATGCCCGCGACGACCTCCTCGGTGGACTTGCGCCCGCTCTGCGAGAATTGTGCCGCCTTCTGCGTGCTGTCGGAGACCGCCCTGGCCTTCTGGCTGACCAATTCCGTCGCCTGCCGGACTTCATGGACGGTGGTGACCGTCTCACCCACAGCCGCGGCGGACTGACTGGCGCTGGCGGCAAGTTGGGTGCTGGCGGCCACGATTTCGCTGGCAGACGCCCCGAGCACATTGGCACCCTCGATTAACTGGCGCATCTGCTCGCGCAGCGACTGGGTCATGCGAACGAACGTCCGCGCCAGCACCCCCACTTCGTCGCTCCGCGCCTCTGCCGAAACGTTTACGCTCAGATCCCCGACAGCGATCCGCTCGGCGACAGCCGTGAGTTCCTTGAGCGGCCAGGCGATGTTACGGGAGGCGGAAAACCCGACGATCAGAGCGATCACCAACCCGGCGAGAGTCACCAACCCCAACGACCAATACGTGACGCTGGCGCTTTGCGTAGCCTCTGCCTCACGCTCCTTCAGCAAGCCCTCTTCTTCATCGTTCACTGCCTGGAGAAGTTTGCGGATGTCGTCCATGTCCTTTTTGCCTTGGCCGCTCACGACAATCGCCTGGGCCGCCTCGAAGGTATTGGTCCGGCGCACGTCAATGCCTTGCTGCATCACGGCGAGTTTGGCGCGAATCAACGGCTCCAAGTCGGTGAGCCGGCGTTGCTGATTGGGGTTGTCCGTCGTCAGTTTCATGACGATGTTGCGGTGCGCTTCCACTTGCGCGATGCCTGTCTTATAGGGCTCCAGATAATCCTCGATGCCCGTGATGATGTAACCGCGTTCGCCGGTCTCGGCGTCTTGCAGAAAGGAGAGCAACCCCGACAGATTCCGCAGCACTTCCTGGGTGTGAGCCACCCAGCGCGCCCGCTCCAGAGACGTGCTGGTGCTGCGGTAGCCAGCGACGGCCAGCACGAGCATCAGGACCCCGCACAGGCCAAAGCCGGTGCCGAGCTTGGTTCCAACATTCCATTTCATACTCATCGTCATAGGCTCCGTTGGTTGTCTACGTTCAGTTCTCCAGTTCCTCATGCACAATGATCCTTGGGTCCGCAAGGAGGCGTGCCAGGTCGAGCACCACGAGGCGTTCCGCCGTCACGCCTTTCAAGTAGTCGCTGCGGACACCCGTAAGCGTCGGCAGCGAGGCTTGCAGGCTCTCCACCGGAATGGATCGCACGCCGACAATCACGTCCGCCAGCAGGCCGAACTCGAGGTCGCGCTCGCGGACGAGGATGATGCAGTGCAGGTCGGTCAGGCCATTCTCCGGCAGGTCAAAAAACGTTTTCAGGTCGAGCACCGGCAGAATGTGGCCGCGCACATTGACGATTCCCAGCACAAACGGCGGGGTGCAGGGCAGCGGCGTCAGATCTTTCAGCGGACGAACCTCGTGCACATACCGGGTTTCCACCGCATACCGTTCCTGAGCGAGGCGGAACTCCAGCACTTCGAGAAACGTCTCCGCCAGCGGCGCCCGTTCCGGGGGCCGCGCCAGCGCTTGCGCACGGGAGTGGAGGATTTGGGCGGCCGCCGACGGCGCGTCGGAGACAGACGCCGGATAGGCATTGTTACTCATCCCGCGTTCTCCAAGGCGGTCAGGACTGTGATGGTTTCGG
>Ga0073936_10012020_pt1 | contig 10382 bp, 8 predicted proteins | sample AliMusrvi5mmetaG_FD_87041 | JGI IMG/M metagenome (GOLD analysis project Ga0073936, IMG submission 87041) | Freshwater lake bacterial and archeal communities from Alinen Mustajarvi, Finland, to study Microbial Dark Matter (Phase II) - Alinen... | ecosystem: Environmental > Aquatic > Freshwater >... | reverse complement strand
GAACACGACCTCAAGTTGAATGCGGTGGTGCAGTTGGCTTTGAAGGAGTATCTGACGCACGCTAAATAGCAGCGGCCCCAAATTCCACATCTCAGAAACGAGATGTGGGGCACCCGGCTGCACGCGCCAGAGATCGACGGCAAAGTCCTCATCAACGACTTTGGCCCGGGCTTTGAATCCGGGGGGCGCTCGTCCCCGGCGCCTTCTACCGCGCGGAGATTACCGAGTCGCATGAGTACGATGTGGTGGCAAGGATTATCGAGTAGTTGGTGTTGGAGGGCGGCGGAAGGCAGAAGCGGGTCGTTTCGGCTGCGCCTTCACTCCGGCCTTCGGCAGAGCAGAAGCGCCTTCGACGCTGCTGTTTTATGGCACGGCTGAAGCCGTGCCCTTCCGATTTGGTGGCTTGCATCAAGGATTGAGGCGGTTCTTCCCACTCATTGCAACGTGCGCGATGAATGGGGCACCCGGCGAGAAGTGGGGTGCCAGTCAGGTAGGATTCAACCGGTATAAGGACCAAGGAATCGTGCGCCGTTGAAGTGAATCAGGTGCGACGGTGCATCCGCAACCCAAACCTCTGTCTCCCACGCAATCTCCCCTAGATAGCGTCCCATGATGGAACGGTTTGGAAATGCCGTGACGTACACAAGGCCGGGGATTGCCGTCGAAAACAGGTGGGCCAACTCAGCATGACGCTTGCCGTCTACAGGGCCGTGGCTTGTGACTGATTCAATGAGCAACAGCCAGTTGCGATCATCGATTTCCCCGGCGCTTGGCTTTCTGTTCGAGAAAGGCCATCGATCTCCGTAAGGCGGCTTCGGGGTCTTTCTCGATCTCACATTCCCAGACGGTTAGTGATTTCCAGCCTATGCGGCCTAAGTTGACTTTGGCGCGGCGGTCCCGATCCAGATTTCGCTCGAGCTTTGGAACCCAGTATTCCCGCCGGGAGGCAGGCACAATTCCCGCTCCGCACCGCGAGTGCTGATGCCAGAAGCAGCCATGCACAAATATCACCTTGCGTCTGGCGGGAAAGACGATGTCGGGGCTGCCGGGCAGATTGCTGCTGTGGATTCGGAAACGATAGCCAGCGCGGTGCAGCAGCGAACGCAGTGCTTTTTCCGGCTTTGTGTCCTTGCTGCGGATACGGCTCATAATGTCGCTGCGTCGAATTGGGTCGAGAGCGTGCATGCGCTCGTCACACGGAATCTTCGTGGAGGCTCATCTGTGTTCCGGTGCGGGATGAGGCCCCAGATAGCGGTCGCCGTTGAAGTGAATCAGATGGTCGGGTGAATCCACGAGCCAGACTTCTGTTTCCCAGCTAATGTCGAATATCCACCGTTTGAACTCTCTTCGCGTGGCGAAAGCACTCACAAAGACTTTCGGAAGCGGGCATCCGGCGGTGAACTCCTCAAGAGCGAGATGGCGCAGTTTAGAGACGGGATTGGATGAGTGTACGGCCTCTATTAGGAGGAGCCATTGGTGCTTCGTATCTAACACGACTATATCGGGAAGCATGTCGTGGGCGATCTGATTCAAGCCGAGCTTTTCCAGTCCTTCCGCGTCGACGTGAAGATACTTCTTCGACGCGTCTCCGATGTATAACACCTTTGCATCTGGGGCAAATCTTGGGATAAACAGTTCCAAAATAGCCTTTTGCAGGGCATTGTGCTCGCCTTTGGTAAGTTCGATCAGTTTTCCATCCGGCAGTTTGGCTCCGATTTTGAGTGGACGCCGTCGTTCCATTCGTTCTTCGAGCGAACCCATTCGTTTGAGAAATCGGGCAACTTCGTCCGATGCCTGCGGCGAGCCAAACGACCGCAACAGGCCTGCCGCCTCTGGGTGGACGGCATAGCTGCGCGTTGGATTGTTCTGGTTTGCATTAGGATTTCCAGCACTTGCCACTGCGATCCCGGCAAGCAACATGGGCTCGAGGTCAACTCTTCGGATATCGTCGTAAGAGCCCGACGATATCCTTTGTTTCCAGAATTCGTTCTGAAAGTTGATGATCTGGCGCGAGGTAAGCTTCCAGTTTGCGCCATCACCGTGTATTGCCGCTTCGCGCCACGGAGTTCCGGGCTTCATGTTTGCAATGGATAGAAGCGCAAGTGCAATGCGATCTTTGCCAATAGCGGTAAGTGAGTTGACTGGAATGCCTGCGTTCAACAGCAGTTCCAAGGCTTCATTGACCTTGCGGCCCGCTAGCGAGCTCGTTCCCGCGAGAATGCGTCGCTTGTGCCGCGGCTTCTTCGTGCTTGCCATCTTTCACCTATGCATAGAGCTTGATCTGTTCGTCAAGCTCATTAGCCTGTTGGATTTGGGCGTCCGCTAAATCGGGTAGCGACAGGGCATGAAGTGCTGCTTTGCCGATTGCCTTTGCGAAAAGGGGTGCCACGGCATTGCCAATCTGCTCGAACCTCTTAGCTTCCGGGCCCCTGAAAACGAACCAGTCGGGAAAGCTTTGAAGCCTTGCGCCTTCTCTCTCGGTGAGCATGCGCCTCTTGCCGTCAGGCATTTTAATTCGCAGCATGTCGGCGGTTGCGGCGGATAGGTTTCTACAGGTGACTGTTCGGCTCGGTCTATCCATGCTCAAATCGCGCGGATTGATGCATTTTGATTTTGCTTCGTAGGTAGCTACATATTTATCCATCGATTCGGTCAGAAACCTAAACGGTTCTCCGTTCGGATGCACAACTCCCTCCAGTGCTTGACCGACTGTAAACTGGCTCTGAGCGTTATTGGGAGCGGGGAACTTCCATTCTTTGCGGTGAGCTACGACAACCAATCGTTCACGGTTCTGTGGTACGCCGAAGTTGACGGCATTCAGGAGACGCCACGATACGGCATACCCCAAGTCGCGCATCTCTGCGCGGATGAACTCGAAGTACTCGTGATTTCGGTAGAGCATTCCTCTCACGTTTTCGAAGATTGCCAGTTTCGGCTCATATCGTCGCATGGCGCTGAGGAACGCCGGAAACCCGTCACGGTCGTCGTGCTTTCCTCGCTGGCTTCCGACAACGCTAAAAGGCTGGCAAGGCGGACCACCGATGATAATGTCTACGCGGCGGTCGTGTACCAGATCTAAATCCGGCTTCAAAAATAGCTGATGACACTTGCCGGAGAGATTGCCGCTGTAGGTTGAACAGGCATCCGCATCCATCTCAAAGCCGATAGTTTCAAAGCCTGCGGCCTCAAAGCCAAGCGCCAAGCCTCCACATCCAGCAAAAAGATCCAGAGCGAGCGGGCGCTGCGAATGGGCACCGACTTGTTGGGGGAGCTCAGCCTGAAGTAGGGAAACGTAGTCGAATTCGTTGGAGTCTCTGCGCACTGGATGATCCCTACTCTATCAGCACACAGCGGTTGGTTGCTATTTGGAATGCGATACCGCTAGCGGTATTGCTCGATGCGGGCGAGGAGGGCGAGTTTGCGGGTGGGGGGGAGGAAGCTGGCTTCGACGGCGTTGGCGGCGAGTTCGCGGAGCTGGTCGAGGGAGAAGCCGAAGTGGGAGTGGGCGAGGGTGAACTCGTCGAGCAGGGAGGCGCCGAACATGGGTGGGTCGTCGGAGTTGAGGGTGACCATGAGGCCGAGGTCGAAGTAGGCGCGCAGAGGGTGGTCGTCGAGCGATGGGCAGCAGCCGGTGCGGAGGTTGGATGTGACGTTGATCTCAACGGGGATCTGTCGCTGGGCGAGGACCTGCATGAGTTCGGCGTCGTGGTGGGCGGCGAGGGCGTGGCCGATGCGCTCTGCGCCGATGTTGATGGCGGACCAGATGCTGGCGGGGCCTTCGATGAGGCCTCCGGTCTCTCCGGCGTGAGCGGTGAGGCGTAGGCCGGCTTCGCGCGCCTCGGCGTAGAGGTCTTTAAACTGAGAAGCAGGACCCCTAGCTTCATCTCCTCCAATTCCGATGCCGACGATGGAGGGGTATTGCAGACGAAGTTCAGCGGCCTTGCGGAAGACGCGGGCGGCCTCTTCGGGGCCGAAGTTGCGAACGGCGTCGATGAGCCAGTAGAGGGTGGTGCCGAACTCCTGTTCGCCGCGGATACGGCCGCGCTCGATGGCTTCGACGAAGGGTTCTACTTCGGTGTGCTTCCAGTGGTAGAGGATGCCGAAGGAGATGTAGACCTCGGCGTGGACGATGCCCTGTGCGGCGAGAGCGCGGACCATGTTGTAGGTGATGAGTTCGTAGTCTGCGGGAGTGCAGAGGCGGGTGGTGACGGACTTAAAGGCGGCGAGGAAGCCGAGGAAGTCGTCGTAGGTGTATAGGCCGCGGGCGTCGTCGAGGGTGAGTGGGGAGGGGTCGTGGCGGCGGGAGAGCGCGACCAGGGTTTCGGGCTCGATGGTTCCCTCGAGGTGGAGATGCAGTTCGACCTTGGGGAGATTGCGCAGCCAGGTTGGAAGGTCGAACTCGGGGGCTGGCGGCTTCTTGCTGGTCATTTTATTAGGCTAGTCGAGAATGGGGCGGTGCGTCGCGCAAAAAATGGGGTGAGGCGGCGAGGACGGATTCGTGGATATGGGGACGAGTTTTCCACCGCACGTTGCTTGACATCGCGCGCAATGTGCCTGAATCTGTGAACAACCAATCATCTCAGATTTTTGCGTGCAGGCTGCACCTGCGATTGCGTGTGTGGATGTTTATTTTCGAGGCTGTACGATCTTGATCCTGGAATATAACTGCCATTGCATCATGCTTACTTATTCATCAAGCATTCTTCAACCAAAGTCATATTTAAAAAAACATATCTGAGGAGTGGACCATCCGATGAAAGCTACCCAGTCTGCATCACGAATCCTGGCACTGACCTGTTGTATAGCATTGATACTTGGTACGGCGATGAGTTTGCGTGCCCAGACCAGCGGCAGCGGCACGATCACCGGAACCGTAACAGACAGTACGGGAGCAGTAGTGGGCAGCGCGGCGGTGGTCATCACGGATACGGATACCAATGTCTCGCGCACGCTGACGACGGATGCGGTAGGCGCCTATATAGCGCCCTTCCTGCAGCCTGGGAAGTACGAGGTGGTACTGGGCGGGGGCAGCTTTGGCAAGGTGGACCGCAAGAACCTTGTGTTGACGGTGGGCCAGACGCTGACGGTGGATGCGGCTCTGACGATGGGTTCGACTTCGACGGAGGTGACGGTGACGAGCGATTCGCCGATCCTTGATCCTCAGAAGACAGAGGTTTCGCAGACCCTGGACACGAACATGCTGGCGAACCTGCCGGTGAACGCACGCAACTGGAGCGATTTTGTGCTGCTGACGCCGAATGTGACGCAAGATGGCGGATCGGGGTTGATCAGCTTCCACGGCATCAGCGGCCTGTACAACCAGAACTATGTGGATGGGGCCAACAACAACGAGATGCTGTTCAGCGAGGCGCGCGGACGCGCATCGGGCGCACCGTACATCTATTCGGTGGACTCGATCAAGGAGTTCCAGGCGGAGACATCGAACTATTCTGTGGAGTTCGGGCAGGCTGCGGGCGGGCAGGTGAACGCTATCACCAAGAGTGGAACGAACGCGATCCACGGCGACCTGTTCTACTATCTGCGCTATCCGACGCTGAACGCGCTTGATCCTTTGACCAAGTTCAACGCGCTACATAACCAGGCGAACCCGGTGATTGCTGCGTTCCTACTGACGCAGCCTGTCCATCAGCAGCAGCAGTTTGGCGGTTCGGTGGGCGGGCCGATCATCAAGGACAAGCTGTTCTACTTTTTCACTTATGACGGTTTCCGCCGGGTGGGCAAGGCGCTTTACACGGACTCGAACACGATTTCGCTGACGCCATCTGGAGCGACCAGCAGCACGAATACGATCACACCGACACAGTGTCCGGCGACGATTACGGCGACGCAGTGCACCAATGCGATTACTTTCCTGATCAATCAGTCGACCGCTGCACCTACGCGTTATCAGAAGTCCGACCTGTTCTTTCCGCGGCTGGACTACCACATCAATAGCCGGAACGACGCGTTTGTGGACTTCAACTTTAACAATTACCAGTCGGCATATGGATATAGCTCTGCGGTGACCTTCAGCAACAGCTCGCCTTCGACCAACGGCCCAACGTACTACCATGAGCGATTTCTGGTGGGCGGATTGACGACGCAACTGGGCAAGGCATCGGTGAATCAGATCCACGCACAGTGGGGACGCGATCTGGAGACGGCAGGTTCGTATGCATCGGGACCCAGTGTAAGCATGGGCGTGATGACCTACGGCATGCCGAATGCACTGCCGCGCAAGGCTGAGCCGGACGAGCACCGCATCCAGTTCACGGATGTGTTTTCGACGAGCAAGGGCAAGCACAACTACAAGGTGGGCGGGGACATCAACCTGGTACACGAGGTGATGATCAACCTGTTCCAGGGCGGTGGACTTTATGGCTACGGTGAGAGCACCACTCTGGGCAACTTCCAGGACTGGGTGCAGGACGCGTTTGCAGGCCAGACGGGCGATACCGATCCGTATGCCGGATACCACTACAACACTCTGGTTGAGACGGTCGATCAGGTGAACACGGTTGCCGGAACACAGGGCAAGGACGACTTCTGGATGAAGATGTGGGACGGGTTTGCCGAGGACCAGTGGAAGATACTGCCGAAATTAACGCTGACGGCCGGCATCCGGTACGACATTCAAATGACTCCACAACCAGGGCTTGTGAACCATCTATTTGACCCGATCTCGTCGCAGTACACTAGCGCGATCAAGAACGTGACCGATCGTATCCAGCCCCGCATAGGCTTTAGCTGGGTGCCATACGAGGGCACGGTAGTACGCGGCGGGTACGGGATATTCTCCGCGCTGAACCAAGGCAGCACTTACTATGCGATGCGCGTAGAGAACGGCGTTGTGCAGTTGAACTACAGCTACTCTGGATGTGAGGCACTCGTTGGGTCTGTAACTGGAACCCGATGCCCAACACCGCCAACGAATGCAACCAATGTAAAGTTCCCGAATCTGCCGTTCACTCCATCGGGCCCGTCCCTATCGACTGCGGTCTATCCAACGGGCGGCGCGGCGCCCACGGTGACACCTCTTACTGTGACTCCGTCGTACAGCTTCCATGGACTTGATCCGAACTTTGTTCCTCCCTACGCCCACGAGATGAACCTGAGTGTGGAGCAGGCTCTTCCGGGCAAGATGAGCTTGCAGATAGGCTATGTGGGTACACGCGGCATGCGGCTACCGGTGTTCCTGGATGCCAACCTGATTGGGCAGACGCCACATGGCCTTGCTACCTACAAAGTTCAGAATGCCAGCAATGTTGTAACCCAGACGCTGACGGTGCCGGTGTATCTGCCGACTGATCGGCGCAACACCTCGCTTTCCAGCTTCAATACGGGCTTCAGCGTGGCCAACACATGGTACAACTCGATGGCAGTTACGGTGCGGCGTCCGTTTACCAACGGACTGGAGGTGCTGCTGAACTACACATGGGCGAAGGCTACGGACGATGGCCAGGTGGCAGGCACCTTCGGTACGTTTTACGGTGGCGACACCACTACGGACCCGAACAACGTCCGGTTCGACAACGGCCCCTCGGACATCAACGTGAAGAACCGCATGACGCTGAGTTTTGTATATCAGCCGAAGTTCACGGTGGCGAACAAGGTGGTCAGCAATCTTGTTAATGGCTTCCAGTTCTCCGGCGCTGAGATTGCGTCGGGCGGTGAGCCGATCTCTCTTGGGGTTTCTGGAACGATCTATGCCGGCAATACGAGTTCGAGCAGCTATGCGGACTTGAGCGGTATCTTTGGCGGGTCGATGAGTTCGAGCTCCGGCGGGGCGACCAGCGGGCGGCCACCGCAGATTGGGAGGAACAGCCTGGATGCGCCGGGCTTCAACGACCTTGATCTGCGCATCTCCAGGAATGTGCCGATCCATGACAACATATCGATGCAGTTCTCGGCTGACGCGTTCAACCTGCTGAACCACCAGATCGTGACAGGAGTGAACGGGACGTACTCGACCTATGCCGCGCAGGGGAAGAGCGGTTGCCAAGCCTTTACTGCGCCGGCAGGTTCGACAGCACAGGGTTGCTTTGTGCCGTCCACGAACACAGGGCTGTCGGCTTTCGGCGTGACCTCGAGCACGAGCAGTAGCAACCTGTATACGGCACGGCAATTGCAGGTGTCGGCGAAGCTGTTCTTCTAGCCTCGGCGACTTTGCCGAGCGGAGTAAATATAAGAGCGGCCCCTTTAGTCCTGTATCGATGGCGATCGAATGCAGGCTATAGGGGCCGCTTTGGTTTGGGGTTCACAGAAGAAACGTGCAGTCAATGGTCTAAATCTATTTGGTTGCCTTGGCCTTGAGGCGCTGCATGACCAGGGGCGGTACGAGTGCGGTGACATCGCCGCCGAGGTTGAAGACTCCCTTGATGAGGCGTGAGCTGACGTAGGTGTATTGCTCGGTGGGCATCATAAAGAGGGTTTCGAGGTTTGGGTCGAGTTTGCGGTTCATCATGGCCATTGGGAACTCGTACTCGTAGTCGGTGATGGCGCGGATGCCGCGGAGGACGGCCTTGGCTCCCTGGGAGCGGGCGAAGTCGACGAGCAGGCCGTCGAAGGTGGTGACGGAGACGTTGGTGAAGCCGGACTGGACGATGGCGTCGGAGATCATCTCCATGCGCTCGTCGACGGTGAAGAGAGGAGCGCCTTTGTCGGCATTGCGCAGAATGGCGACCACCAACTCGTCTACGATCCTGGAGCCGCGCTCGATGAGGTCGAGATGACCGTTGGTGAGGGGATCGAAGGTGCCGGGGTAGATTGCCTTGACGAATTTCATAGCTAGAAGCAGGATACCTCAGGCCAAGGGGTAAATTATTAGATAGCGGACGTAGACTAGCGTGGTAGAGAATGCGTCTGTCTAAGTAGCCGCAGGAAATGGAATGCGGCACGCCGTCCGAACCGGTGAGGAAGTGTACGGAGCGTTGGGGCCGCAGGAACGCATATGGCGCAAGAAGAGGTCCAGATGTTTCCAACGACGAGCCTCACCCTCGGCAGCGAGGAGCTGGAGACCCCGCTAGACGACCTGGAGAGCGTGGTTACGCTGTACCAGCCACGGGTGTTCCGTTTTCTGCTGGCCACGCTGCGCGACCGCGATGCCGCAGAGACGCTGACGCAGGAGACATTTTTACGCGCATGGAGCGCACGCAGCAGCTTTCGCGAGGACTGTTCGCTGGCGACGTGGCTGATCCGCATTGCGCTGAACCTGGCGCGGGACCACACGCGGACAGGACGATTCCGATTCTGGAAGCGGGTTACGGCAAGCGCTGTGGATGTGGCGGATGTTGCGTCGCTGGTTCCCACGCACGATTGCTCTGCCGAGCAGCACCTGATTGCGCAACAGCAGGTGGCCGGCATCTGGCAGACGGTGAATGGGCTGAGCAGCCGGCAGCGGACGATCTTTCTGCTGCGTTTTCTGGAAGAGATGGAGATTCCCGAGATTGCCAATATCACCGGACTGCCCTTAGGGACCGTCAAGAGCCACCTGTACCGTGCGTTAGCGGTCGTTCGCGAGCAACACAGCGGTTCCGCGCAGAGTAACCAAATGCACCACTCAGCATCACGCAATACAACCGGACGAAGCGAAACTTCAAAGGAGACGCTATGACTCCTCAACTTGTACCCCAACCAGATGCAGGGCAGTGCGGAGCTCACCTGACGGGCGAGCAGTTTGGCGAACTGCTTTCTCGATTCACGGAAGCCGTGGAGGGTGAGCCTACCTCCGCCGAGGCCCATCTACAGGCATGCGAGGCGTGCTCCACGGAGCTGGCCAGCCTGCGCGAGGCGATCACGTTGTTCCGTGACGCAAGCGACGCGTATGCCGATCAGGAACTACGTGGGATACCACGATGGAGGCTTCCGCGGCGTATATTGCGGCAGGCATTTGCTCCTGCGTATTGGATGGCAGCGGCTGCCATGTTTGTGACCGCGCTATTTCCATTGCAGGTGATGCGCCAGCACGCACATCGGACACCGCCCGCGGCGGCAACGAGCGCTACGGTCAGTAATGCTGCTATTGCCGTGCAATCGGACGAGGCCCTGCTGGAAGAAGTTAACCGCGACATCTCCGCCTCGGTACCAACATCGATGCAAGCGCTGGCCGATCCAACCGAAGACGCAACCGCAGTTAGCAATGAAAGCTCCGATGCTACTTCCAACTAAAGGAAAGACTAACCATGACACTACGATTCACTTACAACCCACTGATTGTTCTAGCCGCATGCGCACTGTGCGGCATGATCGGCCTCGTCCCATCGGCAGCAGCGCAGCAGACACCGGCAGCACCGCCGGCCAATGCAGCTGCGCCCACGGCCGCACCCATTGAACGGCAAGCGCCGCCGGATGCGGGGATGCAGCCGGGGATGGGCCGGGGCATG
>Ga0073936_10012013_pt1 | contig 10386 bp, 4 predicted proteins | sample AliMusrvi5mmetaG_FD_87041 | JGI IMG/M metagenome (GOLD analysis project Ga0073936, IMG submission 87041) | Freshwater lake bacterial and archeal communities from Alinen Mustajarvi, Finland, to study Microbial Dark Matter (Phase II) - Alinen... | ecosystem: Environmental > Aquatic > Freshwater >... | reverse complement strand
GGGTTCGAGGTGGAAGGCGCGGATGCCAACATTTCCGCCATCGAAACCGACGCGTTCAAACGCATGATCGAGACCGCCGTGAAGGAATTCCCCAACTTCAAGGTGGCGGCCACCACCTTGCGCCGCGTCATCACCGCCACCATCAACGATTGGTCCGCAATCCTCTGGCACGACGGCGTCTTTCACGAAAGCCGCAAATACCCCGAGCTGGAAATCCTTGACCGCGTCGGCGGCGGCGATTCGTTCGCATCCGGGTTGCAGTTCGGATTCCTGGAGTTCAACGACCCCGGCTTGGCAGTCGAATACGGTGCCGCTCACGGCGCCCTCGCCTCCACCACCCCGGGCGATACTTCCATGGCCACCCGCAAGGAAGTCGAAAATCAAATCGGCGGCGGCGGCGCGCGTGTCGTCCGCTGAGGCGGATTGGAAAAAAGATTGTCAAAAAAAGGTTTGCATTGGCATGCTACGATGCAAACACTCCTCTGGACAAGTTGTCGCCCAAACTCAGGACACATCGCATGAAAACATTCCATAGGATTCTTTGCTCGATCTTTTCACTATCGATTTTCGCTGCGGCCACCATCAACGTGGAAGCTGCCAACGTGCCCGGATCGGTGATCGCCTGGGGCGCGGGCGCGACCAACACGGGCGTTGATCCGGAATTCGGGCAATCGATCATTCCCAGCAACCTGGTTGGGGGCGCGACTTCGGTTTCGGGGGGACTCTATCACTCCGTGGCCTTGAAGAACGATGGCACGGTGGTGGCCTGGGGATACAATGGCTACGGCCAGACGACCATTCCCGCCGGCTTGACCACGGTGAGCGCGGTGGCCTCTTTGCCTTATACCTCGGTCACCGCAGTGGCGACGTTCCAACCGAACCCCGCCGCTCCCGGGACGATCAATAATTGCACCATCGCCGTGAGTCCGGCGGTCAATTCCAATCTGATCATGTCCGCGATTGTTCCCGGCATGACGGTGGCCGGACCTACCGGCACGGTTGGCGCCGGCGCGGTCATTACCAGCAAGATCACCTCGGGCAGCGTGACAACTCTGACCTTTTCCGTTGCGAATGCGGTGACGGATGCCACTGTGGTGGCTCCCTTCAACGCCACCTTGACCATTGCCTCCCCTGTCGCATGGGGCAGCAATCTCGTCGCGGTGACCGTCACCCCGACCTCGAACATCAATTTTTCCGCCGCTTCGGTGCTCGTGGGCATGTTGGTGACCGGACCTCCCGGATCGATTGGCAACGGCGCAACCGTTGTCACCAAGACTATTCCCACCGGCGTCATCCCGGCCAACAGCGTGACGATTCTGGCGCTTTCCCAGCCCCATATCATCAGTCCCCAGGGCGAAATCGGCATTTCCATCACCCCGGGCAACCCTGTCATTGCCGTGTCTGCCGGCGGATTCCATACCTTGGCCCTGAGGGCCGATGGCACGGTCGTCGCATGGGGTGCGGGAACTACCAATGTTGCGGGCAGCGCGAACTTGGGACAGTCGATTATTCCGACCGGCCTGGCCACGCTGACCAACGTGGCCTCAACCGTCCCCCGCAATGACACGGGCTTGGTCAATACTGTGACGCTCAATGTCGCCAACGCCGGTGTGGTTGTCGGCATGCTTTGCACGGGTCCGGCGAACACGGTGGGTATTGGCGCGAAAGTGCTGTTTGTTTCCGGCACGACCGTGACCCTATCGGTTGCGAATCGGAATGCGCCGTACACTCCTTCGGTGCCCACACTCTTGAACTTCTACTCGGGTGTCACGAGGATTTCGGCAGGATACTACCACAGCGTGGCTCTCAAGAACGATGGTTCGGTGGTCGCCTGGGGCGACAATACCGCTGGTCAGACGACTGTGCCGGTGGGCTTGCAAACGGCCTCCTTCAACGCCACCCTACCGCAGAATCCAACTTCCCCGAGTGCGGTCAACACTCTTACGCTCTCTGGCAATATCAGCAGTATCTGGCCGGATTTGCTGGTCACTGGACCGCCCAACTCGGTGGGTGCCGGAGCGGCCGTTCTCTTCAGGGCCAATGCCAGCCCCTTTACCCTGACACTTTCGGTTCCCAACGCCATTAACTTCAATGCCGGAGCTGTCAGTTTGCCGTTTCTCTTAACCCCCGGGGTGAAGGCAGTAGCGGTTGGCGCAGGCAACGAACACACCATGGTGCTCAGAGCCGATGGTTCCATCGTGATGTGGGGCCGCAATGTGGAAGGTGAGGCGTCTACGAGTGGCTTGTCGCCGATCACCGCATCCGCAACGCTGCCCGGCGCGATCACGGCGACCGTGAATATTCCTGCGGGTCCGACCAGCACCGTGACTCTTAACGCCACCAATGCCGCGATTGTTGCCGGCATGTTCGTCAGTGGAGGAGCGCCGGGGACGATCGGTGCTGGCGCGACCATTCTCAGCAAAGCGGCTGATAACGTGACGCTCACACTTTCGACTCCCAATACGAATACCTCCGCGCTTACCGGTGTTACATTGACCTTCTACACCCAGTCTAACAACACAGTGACCCTCGTCGCCGCCAACCCCGCGATTGTTCCCGGCATGTACGTCACCGGAGTGGCCGGGTCCGTCGGTGTCGGAGTGACGGTGGTTAGCAAGGATGCCAGCGGCCTGATCCTGACCCTCTCGGCCCGCAATGCCTATGCCGGCACGACGGCGTCCGCCGCCACTGCATTGGTATTCTCCACGGGGATCAAGGCTTGCGCCATTGCGGCGGGCGGCGATACCAGTTATGCGTTGAAACCCGATGCCACCGTGGTGGCATGGGGAGACAACTTCAACGGCCAAACCACCATCCCGAGCGCCCTGACCACGCCCGCCACTCCGATCACGGCGCTGGCGAATTTGGCGGCCCCTGTTTCGCCGGAGTCCACCCCGAGCAACTTCATTGTCACTCTTGCTGCCGCCAATCCGGCGATTGTGCCCGGCATGTTGGTCACCGGACCGGTCGGGACGGTTGGTTTCGGTGTGGGTTCCGGTGCCATCGTGCTGAGCGTCGATGTCAGCGGCTTGAACTTGACCCTTTCGCATGTCAACGTGAATACCACCGCGTTGACTGGTGTGTCGCTGAATTTCTACACAGGTGTCATGAAGGTCCGGGCGGGTGGCGAACACGCCGATGCCCTCAAGACCGACGGCACGGTAGTGGCTTGGGGAAAAATCTGGAATGGTTCGGGTTATGTGGCGGAAAACCTCCCGGCCAGCCTGACCGGCGTGACTGACATCTCAGCGGGTGCCTATCACACGTTGGCGATTGGTTCCACGCCTTTGATCATCACGATCCAACCGCTCAGGCAGACTGTTACGCCCGGTGCCACCGTGACCTTCTTTGTGGGTGCTCCCGGTGCCACCACTTGGCAGTGGCAGAAAAACGGGGTGAACATTGCCGGGGCCACCAGCTCGGCGCTGACATTGACCAATGTGCAGGCCAGTGATTTGGCGGATTACCGTGTGGTGGTTGGCAACAGCGCCGGCAGTGTGATCAGCAACGTGGCAACGCTCAGCGGGGTGACCGGCGGGACGGGAAACACCTTCCAACCCGTGATCATCACCCAACCGGCCAGTTTGGTTGTCAACGCGGGGGGCACCGCCAGCTTCATTGTGGCGGCTACCGGTGCGTCGAGCTTCCAGTGGTATAAGGATGGCACGGCCATTACCGGTGCTACCGGCACTTCACTGAGCATGACCAACGTGCAAACTGCCAACGGCGGTTCCTACAAGGTGGTGGTTTCCAATAGTGCCGGTACCAGCGTGACCAGTAACGCGGCCATCCTCATTGTGGTCTATACCCCGCCGGTCATCACTTCGCAACCGGTCAGCATGGCGGCTTTGCAGGGACAGACCGTGACCTTCAATGTGACGGCCACCGGCTCTGCGCCGCTGATTTATCAATGGATGAAGAACGGGGTGCCCATTCCAGCCGCCACCACCGCAACACTGACGTTGACCAATGTGCAGCCTTCCGATGTGGACACCTACACGGTGGTGATTACCAATCCTGCCGGCAGCGTGACCAGTACCCCGGCAACGCTTGTCCTGGTCTTCGCGCCGGCCATCACCTCATCGCCGCTCAGTTATACTGCCTATGAGAAGTTGACTGCCGACGCCATGATTTCCGCCAGTCCCGGCAATACGGTGACTCTCATCGCGAACAATGTCGGTATTGTTCCCGGCTCGCTCGTCACCGGTCCGGCCGGGACCGTGGGTGCCGGAGCGACGGTTGTCAAAAAAGTGGGTTTGGTCCTTACCCTTTCGGTTCCCAATGTGAATCCGCTTGCGATCAGAGCGGGATTGGCATTCACGCCGGTTCACAGTTTCGACGTCAAGGCTATCGGCGGTGCTTTGGCTTATCAGTGGAAGAGAAACGGGGTGGCCCTTGCTAACGGGCCTAGCCCGACCGGTTCCGGTGCCATTATCTCCGGCGCCACCTCCGAGGTCCTCACCCTGACCGGTATGAAGCCATTGGATGCGGGCAGTTATTCGGTGGTGGTGACCAACGTTTTGGGTGCCGTTACCAGCAAGGTGGCCACCTTGAATGTGGTTCCGTTCAACCAGATCCTGTATCCCGCGATCACCAGCGGCCTGACGGAACTCACCTTGGCGAAAGGAGTGACGATGACTCCCTATCAGATCACGGCCAACACCAGCAACCCGACGACTTATGCGGCCAAAGGTCTTCCCGGCGGGCTGGCTTGCAGCAGCTCCACGGGGGTGATTTCAGGCAAACCCACCAAGTCGGGCACCTATCTCGTGACCTTGCAGGCCAAGGGCAAGACCGGGGGCCTGGCATCCGCCACCATGTATATGGTTGTTCCCTGATCCCGAGAAACCGCATTTCGCTCGATTGCATCCGGCGGTTGCCACGCGCAGCCGCTGGATCATTGCTTCCAGTGGTCGTCGGGCTGGACCGCGAGTCTCCAGACTCGCCTGCCCATGCCGGGTGAAAGTGGAGTCTGCAGGACGTTCCTTTCCCATCTCATGGACTGCGAGTCTGGAGCATCCATTCAGCACACTTGCACCGTATCGATATCCAGTAGCCTGCCGAGTTTGGCGATTTTGCCGGCGATGTGACCGACGCCTACAGCGCAGTGATGGGCCGGGCCCTGGGCGTTCCAATCGTTCATGAAGCGGCGGGCACCGATCGGAAATCTGTAACGGCTGTTGGTGTTGCCGATCTCCATGATCGGGCCGGGCACGGATTCGGCCTCGGCGACTAACAACTTCAGGCGTCCGTCGCCGCTTTCCACCACCGAGAGCAGGGTCACCGGTCCGTGTTTGACGGACATTTCCACGGACAGGCCGCGGCCGACCTTGCCATGATAGACGGTGAGCGGCCGGACTTTGGTTTTGCCTTGGGCAATGGCGACATGTCCCGGTCCGTCGTGCCCCATGATCACGATATCCTCTTTCCAATCCATCGCATAGTACTCGGTGAACGATCCGCCGACGCCGAAGCTGTCCATGATTTTCATGGCCTGGGCGTTCTTCACCTCATATTCGCCCGCTACCGGAATGCCGCGTGCCGTCAGGAGTGAGTTGCCCAGGATGATCGAACTGATCGCGTCCTCGTTTTCCGGGTTGCCGGTTCCCATATAATAATACGCCAGCGAGCCGAGGTCGTGTTCCTCTGCGAGGAGGTCCAGCGCCACCGAGGTGCGTGCGGCACGTTCCAGTTCCTCCAGCGAGCAATCCGCCTGGACGTCGAAGCACTGGCGGAAATACGCCACCCGCGCGGTGATCGCGGCGTCGTCCACCACGCGGCGCAGGGCTGCCAACTCGTCCACCTCGATGATTTCCAGATGGCCGCCGAAGGTGGCGCACTGGAGGGTGGTGTCCGAATAAATGTCGAGCATGCCATTGTAGTAATGGCCCATCAACCCGAGCCGGTTATGTGCCATGATGTTGGCTACGCGCGCGGCTTCGATCCAGGCATCGACTTCATCCCAGCATGCGGGATCGTCGTGCAATTGGCCGGTGATTTGCTCAAACGGGATGCGCGCGCGGCGAAAGACGTTGGCGATCTCCGGGATCGGGCAGGCCGTGCAATGGGCCAGCCATTCGCCGGTCATCGCGGTGCGGTCCCCCATGCGGTTGAAGGTCGCATAATCGATCGCCGCTTCGGGTGACAGGTTGAGGATGATCACGGGAACCTTGGCCCGCTGAACCACCGGCAGCACCGTGGACGACAGGGCGTATGTGGTGACGTGCAGGAAAATCAGATCCACATCCTCGCGCCGGAACAGGTGGCCCGCCTCAAACGCCTTCGGCGGTGAATCGATCAGCCCGAGATCGACGACTTCCACGCCGGGCCGGGCGAGTTTTGCGGCCACCTCCCCAAGGTAGCCCTCAAGCCGTTCCTTGAGGCCGGCGAACTGGGGCCAATAAGTGTCGAGTCCGATGCCGAAGAGTCCGATGCGAACCGGGTGTTTCATGGGAATTATTCCGTTAGAACGTGTTGGTATTGTGACGCTGGCTGATCGGGCGATGTTCCGACAACGTCCGGGTGCAGGATGGATTCCAGTCAGCCAGCGCGATGTTCCAAGACACAAGGATGCGGGCACCGGCGCAAGCACGGAATGAAAAGAGCGCGAATTATTGCGAGCCGTTTCATGGTGCAACGACCGAGCGCATTAGAGAAGACAGAAGAGCACCGATCTCGGGAGGAAGAGAGGCACGGGAATCAGGAGTCGGTCCGGCCGGTGCGTGCGCGGACTGCCTTGCCCCTGATGAAGCGATCAATTGTGACAGAAATGTCACAGCGGCGCACTTGCTGGGATGCGGGTGCCGGGCGGATGTTGCGGTTGGCCCGGCTTCCGGGCCGCCGCATGCTGGAAATCCGCTTACTTCCCATAATGGTGTCGCACTGGGTCACAGTGCGCGCGGCATGTTGCTGGCTTGGGATCTGGGTTTTCACGCCGGTCATCATGGCCGGGGAAATCACCAGCTTTTACATCCGCGAATACCGCGTGGAAGGTGCCAAACGCCTGAAAAACCTGGAGGTTGAGGAAGCGGTCTATCCGTTTCTCGGGCCGGGGCGCACACCCGATGACGTCGAGCAGGCGCGGCTGGCCCTTGAGAAAACCTATCATGACAAGGGTTGGCAAACCGTGTCGGTGCTCGTGCCGCAGCAGGATCCGCGGCGCGGAGTGATCCGGCTGGAAGTGGTCGAGGGTAAGGTCGGTCGGTTGCGGGTCAACGGTGCGCGTTTCTATCTGCCTAGCAAAATCAAGAGCGAAGTCCCGTCGCTGGCCGAGGGCAAGGTTCCTGACATGAACCAGGTGAGCAAGGAAATCGTCGGGGTCAACCGGCTGGCGGACCGGCGGGTCACCCCGGCACTGCATGCGGGAGTGGATCCGGGCACGGTGGATGTTGATCTAACTGTTGAAGACAAGCTGCCGCTCCACGGTTCGCTCGAATTGAACAACCGCTACAGTTCCAACACCACGCCCTTGAGGCTCAACGCCTCGCTGAGTTATGCCAATCTTTTCCAGCAAGGGCACACCCTCGGTCTGAGCACCCAGATCGCCCCGGAAAACACCGCCGACGCGCTGGTGTTTTCCGGCTATTACCTCGCCCGGGTTTCGGATACCTGGAGCCTGATGCTCCAGGGCACCAAACAAGACAGCGACATCTCCACCCTCGGCGGCGCGGCGGTCGGCGGACGCGGCAAAATCATCGGCATCCGCGCACTCCGCGACCTGCCGACCACCGCCGGTTTCTATCAGAATGTCAGTCTCGGCATTGACTACAAGGATTTCAAGGAGGACATCGTGATCGGCAAGGACACGGTTTCCTCGCCCATCCGGTACTATCCGCTCAGCGCGAACTACGGCGCCTCGTGGCTCAGGGACCGGAGTTTCACCGAATGGAACGTCGCGCTCAATTTCCATCTGCGCGGTCTGGGCAGCGGCCCGCTGGATTACGCCAACAAGCGCTACGGCGCGGACGGGAGTTATGTGTATGTCCGCAGCGACCTCGCCCACACCCGCGACCTCATGAACGGTTCGCAGATTTACGGGAAAATCCAGGGCCAGCTTGCCAGCCAGCCGCTGATCAACAATGAACAGTTCGCCGGCGGCGGACTCGACACGGCCCGCGGCTACCTCGAAGGCACGGCCCTCGGCGACAACGGCGTGTTCGGCACCGTCGAGTACCGCAGCCCGTCGCTGATCGGCAAACCTAGCAAAACCGGTTCGCGCGAGGCGGAGTGGCGGTTCCACGTGTTTGCCGACGCCGGGGTGCTGGGCATCTACGATCCGCTGCCTGCCCAGCAGCAGCGCTTTTGTTTTGCCAGCGCCGGGGTAGGCACCCGCTTCAAGGTTTTGAACCATTACAACGGCTCGGTTGATGTCGCCGTGCCATTCATCGACCAGACCGACGCGCAAGCCGGCAACGTCCGGGTCACCTTCCGCGGCTGGGCAGATTTCTGATTTCCATGTTCCTGCGAATTCCAATCATGAAGCACAGCTCCCATATCACATTGCTCGGCGGTTTCGCTGTCATCCTCGCCATGGTCGGCCGGTCGCACGGGGAGGACGCCTGGTGGAATCCCGCCTGGACCCAACGCCAGAAGATCACCCTCGACACCGAGTCCGCGGCCCTGACGGATCCGGCGGGTGACGCCACCGTGTTAATTCGTTTGTCGGACACGAATTTCCAGTGTTCCGGTGCCCGCGAGGACGGCAGTGACCTGCGCTTCGTGGCCGCCGATGGCAAAACCGTGCTGCCGCACCAGATCGAGAGTTATGACAATCAGCTCAATGAGGCGTTCATCTGGGTCAAGCTGCCCGGCGTGAAACCCGCAAGCAAGCAAGCCTTCTACCTCTATTTCGGCAACAAGGAAACATCCATGGCCGCGGCACCCAAGCCAGCCGACGCCTTCGATGGCGACACCGCACTGGTCTATCACTTTTCGGAACGCACCGCCACCCCGCTGGATTCCACCGCCAACGCCAACAACGCCCAAGGCACCGGCGCGCTCTCCGGCAACGCGCTCATCGGCAACGGCCTGAGGTTGTTAGGTGCCACGCCGATCAGCATCCCGAACTCCAAATCGCTGGAATGGAAACAGGACCAACCTTTGACGCTGGCGCTTTGGATCAAAACCGCCGCCCTCCAACCCAATGCCGTCATCGCCAGCAGGGCGGATGCCAAATCCTCGTTCCGCCTGTTGTTAGACCAGGGCGTTCCCGCCGTGGAAATCGGCACCGGGACCAACCCCGTCCGCAGCCAGCCAGGCATGCCGGTTGCCATCAATACCTGGAGTCATCTGGCGCTGGTGGCCGATGGCAAGACCGTGCGACTGTTCCTCAATGGCGCGCCCTACGCCAGCATCGACGCCGCGCTCCCCGCGCTCGACACCCCGATCACGCTTGGCGGGCTCGCCACGGAAGCCCCCGGCACCAGTCTCTTCGCCGGCGATTTCGACGAGTTATCCATATCGGGCATCGCGCGCACTGCCGGGTGGATCAAACTCGCGACTGTCGTGCAAGGTCCGATTGACGCCGCCCAGCGCGTGCTGGCGGTGGGCGCTCTCGAAGGCGATGGAGTGAAGGAACAAAGCAAATTCATGGAGCACCTGTCGTTGTTTCACGACATCGCCAACAACATGATGTTCGACGGTTGGATTGCAGTGGGCATCTGCGCCATCATGATCGTCGTCGGCTGGAGTGTGGCCATCCGCAAGTTCATCTATCTGAATTCGATCGAAAGAGGCACCAAGGTGTTTCTCAAACTGTGGAAATCCCTCTCCACCGATCTTACCGCGCTCAATCCGGACGACAGCTCCAACGTCAGCAGCCTCGGCGGCCAGGTGGATCCCGGCGATCAATACCTCATCGAGAAATCGCCGATGTTCCATATCTACCAAATCGGCTCCGAGGAAATCCGCCACCGCCTCGACAAGGACAACAACCGCATTCAGGGCCTGTCCGGCCGCTCGATCCAGGCAATCCGCGCCAGCCTCGATGCCGGGCTGGTTCATGAAAGCCACCGCCTCTCCGACGGCTTGGTATATCTCACCATCAGCATCGCCGGCGGCCCTTACGTTGGATTGTTGGGAACCGTCGTCGGCGTCATGATCACCTTTGCCATCATCGCCCGGTCCGGCGAGGTCAATGTCAACTCGATTGCGCCGGGGATCGCCTCCGCGCTGCTCGCCACCGTCGTCGGCCTGGTGGTCGCGATCCCCGCGCTCTTCATTTACAGTTATCTGAACGGCCGGATCAAGAACTCGCTGGCGCTCATGCAGGTGTTCATCGACGAGTTCGTGGCAAAAATGGCTGAGTTCTACCGGCCCGCCCAGGAACCCGATCAACCCACCAGCCGCCACTGATCACATAAGTCTCATCAGTCCCATAACTCCCAT
>Ga0073936_10012009_pt1 | contig 10387 bp, 10 predicted proteins | sample AliMusrvi5mmetaG_FD_87041 | JGI IMG/M metagenome (GOLD analysis project Ga0073936, IMG submission 87041) | Freshwater lake bacterial and archeal communities from Alinen Mustajarvi, Finland, to study Microbial Dark Matter (Phase II) - Alinen... | ecosystem: Environmental > Aquatic > Freshwater >... | reverse complement strand
CTGGCAACCTGTGGCGCCCAGTGCGGTCCCGTTCTCGCCGGGCGATCCCGCTCCGTTGGCCTTGGATGCCCAAGGTCTGCAGCGTGTGATCGGGGCCTTTGCCGACGCAAGCCGACGATTGCAGGACGCCGGCGGCAAGATCGCCGAAATCCATGCCGCCCATGGCTACTTGTTGCACGAATTCCTCTCGCCGCTCAGTAACCACCGCGCGGACGGCTACGGTGGCTCCTTCGCGAACCGGACCCGCCTGCTGCGCGAGGTCGTTCAGGCGGTGCGCAAGGTGTGGCCTGAAAATCTGCCGTTGTTCGTGCGCATCTCCGCGACCGACTGGGCGGAAGGCGGCTGGACTATCGATGAGTCCATCGAGTTGGCTCGCGACCTGAAACCATTAGGCGTGGATCTGGTCGATTGCTCATCCGGTGCGCTGGTGCCGCACGCGCAGATTCCGGCAGGCCCGGGCTTCCAGGTCCCCTTTGCTGACCGCATTCGCCGGGAAGCGGGCATACCGACCGCCGCCGTGGGCATGATCACGGATCCTGCCCAAGCCGACCAGATCATCCGCAATGGGCAAGCAGACCTGGTGCTGTTGGGGCGCGAATTCCTGCGCGATCCGTATTGGCCGCTACACGCCGCACGTTCGCTCCGGCAAGAAGTGCAGGCGCCGCTGCCATACAGGCGCGCCTACTAGTCTCAGCACACCCCCAACACTGGTACAGGACGCGGTCGAAGTCCTTGTAAAGCTGATGTGGCCCAGCTCGTCCGGAGCATCTCAAAATCGAAGACACCCCCGAGTCGCCCCACCGAAACTCCGCTGGCGCAAATGCCCGGAATCTTCTGGTGTGTCGCCGTTTCGCCGGAAAGATATCCGATGGCTCCTGATCCGCTTCATGGTATTGCTCCTTCCCTGCGGAAACGCCAGGTTCTGGTGTCCGTCGCGCTTGGCATTGTGCTCCTGGCCGCGACCGTCGGGCTCCGCTTCCTCACCTACAGCAACGATGTTGCCCTGATGCTGCCGTCCGACGCGGGCGTGCAGCGCACCATGCGCTTCCTGCACGAGTCCAGCCTGTCGCAGGAGTGTGTGCTCTCGCTCGCGCTGAACGACAACGCGCATACCACCGAGGATTTGATCTTGGCGACCGACCAACTGATCGGCTCGCTCAAATCGCCCTTGATCGGCGAGGTGACCGGCACACTCGCGGGCGGCGACGTGATGACGGAGATGTCGGCCTTTCTCCGCTACACCCCGCAACTGCTCACCCCGGAAGCCTTCGCCGCCATGACCAACCAGGTCACGCCCGACGGCGTCCAGGAGCGGTTGAAACGCATGTACCGCCAGTGCATGTCCCCCAGCAGTTCTTTTGCGGTGCCGTTCATGCGCCTGGATCCCCTGGGCGTATCAGACGGCACCATGCACGACGTCACGCGCCTGTTCGGCTCGCTGGGCTATGACGTCAAGGTGAAGGACGGACACTTCGTCAGCGCGGACGGCCGCCATACCATGGTGATTCTCAAGACGCCGGTGGTGATGACGGACAGTGCGGGCGCTCGCGAACTCGTCGGGTTCCTGAAGGGACGGCTGGCGACTCTGCCGCCCTGGGCGTCGGGCAGCATCATCGCCGGCCATCTGCACACGATGAGCAATGAGGACGTGATCAAACGCGACATTCAACTGACCTCGATCGTGGCCTCCCTCGCCTTTTTGTCGTTGTTCCTTATCTGTTTCCGCGACGTCCGCGCCATGCTGATCTTCGCGACGCCGTTTGCCGCCGTGGTGATCGCCACGCATGCATCCTGGCTTGTCTTCGGGAGTCTCTCCGGTTTCGTGGTGGGCCTATCCACAGTGGTGGCGGGCATTGCGATCGATTACGGCATCTACGTTTACATGGCCGTCCGGCGCGCCGGCAATAGCGCACAGACCATCCGGCAGATCGTCAGACCCGTGACATTCGGCGCGCTCACCACCATCAGCGTGTTCGCCGCCTTCTTCCTGTCGGGCGTCGCGGGCTACCGCCAACTGGCGCTGCTATCGAATCTGAGCATCCTGCTCTGCCTTCTGTTCTCGTTGTATGTCCTGCCGATATTCCTGCGACGGAAGGCGACCGACGCTCCGGTCGTGACACCCGCGCCGCCTGCCGCGCCCGATGCGTTGCCGTCACGCTGGGTGACCGACCGAACCCGGGTGTGGTGCTGGGTGCTGTTCGTGGCCGGTCTGGGCGCATTGGCCTGCCGAACGACGTTCAACGAGGACATCACGCAATTCGATGGATCCCGGCTTGATATCGTCAATGCCGAAAAGGAGTTTCATCGCGTGTGGGGCGGAAGTACCATGCCGGCGATGCTGGTGGCCCCCGCCAAGACGATCGAGCAAGCGTATCAACTCAACGATGACATCTACAGGGCGGCCGGCGCTGCGATCGGCAAAGAGAAACTGGCCAGCCTGGCGATAATCTGGCCCTCCAAGGCCACACGCCGCGCCAACCTGCAGCGCTGGGACTCTTTCTGGAACGCGGACCGAGAGGCGCAGTTCAGGGATCTGCTGGCACTCCACGGGCAGGCCTTCAACTTTGCGACCAACGCGTTTCAACCCTTCTTCGAGCAACTGCACGCCGAAGCCGCTTTGGACGACGAACCGAAGGAGGTCGGATTCTTCGGACGCCTCAGGGACCGGTTTGTGGTACGGACCAAAAGCGAGTTTGAGTTCCTCACCTTCTTCCCCGACAAGGATGACGATCTGGCCGCCATGGCGAAAGTGGCAAAGGAATTCCCCGGCACATTCCTGGTATCGCAGAAGCACTTCGCCCGACTGGTGTCCCGTTCCGCCATGTCCGAGTTGCTGTTCCTTGCGGTACTAGGCATCGGAGCAACTGTCATCCTGACCCTCCTGCTGCTCAGGAGCGTACGGCTGACCATTCTGGCGCTGGTGCCGGTGATCACCGGGTTGGCCGCGATCTTGGGCGTCATGGTCATGCTGGGCCTTTCCCTGAGCATCCCCGGCATCATCGCGGCGCTCGTGGCCGTGGGCATCGTCAGCGACTACGGCATGTTCGTGGTGTATTACTGCAAACATAAGTACGAGACCGGCACCTACGAAGCCGTGTCCCTGGCCGCGGTCAGCACGTTCATCGGCGCCGGCGCCCTGCTGCTGGCCCGCCACCCCACCCTTTATGCCGTGGGCGTGGCCATGGTGACCGGCGTTCTGACCGGCTACCTGTCCAGCCTCTGGATCATCCCGCCCCTCTACAGGATGTGGCCGAGTCGGGAGTCTCTCCCTAAATCTCGATCACCGTGATCTCCGGCCGGCATATGAATCGCATATTCAGGTAGAACGTGCCGATGCCAGGATTAACGTAGAGGGGCCCGCTGGCCGTCTGGAACAATCCCCGGTCATATTTGCCAATGTCGATCGGCAAGGCGGACCGGTTGGCGAATGGAATCCTGACCTGTCCGCCATGCGTGTGGCCGGCAAGCATCACGTCGAACCTCAAACCTCCCCGTTGCGCGGCGATGTCCGGATGATGCTCCATCAAAATGCGTTTGTATCCAGGCGGGGTCGGCTCGTGACAACCAGCGACAGTCATCAGCACCACGTGCTTGGACGGCACCAGGATGGACGGACCGGATAGCCAGTCCCCACCCGTCCTGCGAAATGTATCGCGCAGGCTGTCGAAAGAGCGCAGCACCCATTGATCGTGATTCCCGGGAACGCCGTACATGGGTTTGTTCACTTTCGAAAGAATTCGAAGCGCGCCATCCAGGCACGACGCGTCCTCAACCAAGTCCCCGGTAAAGCAAACGAGGTCGGCATCCAACCGGTTGATCGTGGCCACCACTTTCTCCAGATACTGGGTATCGCCCTTGAAGTGGATGTCGGTGATGTGAATGACGCGGACCGTGGGGGCCGCCGAAAGCGTGACGTGCCTGATGCACAGCCAGGTTGGCTCAACAAAGCGAGCATAGCCGGCGCAAAGCGCCACCAGCGCGACGATGCCCCCGACGACCTTGAGCACACGACTCAGGTATCGGTTCACCAGCCGCACGAATTCGATGTGTCGCATAGGTGGAAGATAACTGTACATGCCATCAGCAGTCCCTGACGAATACTGCGTCAATGCCCACCAAACGAGGCCCGACTAGCGCCGATGCCGGTCCGCTTCTGCAGATCGCGGATCTCATCATCCGAAAGCCCCACTTTCTGGCCGGATCTCCTTGGGCACTTCAGCCACGGCTCCTTCAGCAGGGCACGCAGGCCATCGTCGGCTACCCACTCAACGTGCCCGGCGGCGTAGAGCACATTGCCGCCCGCCCCCTGGTGATCCCCGGGTTTCTCAATAACCTGCGCGATGCTTGGCCGATCGTCACTGCGCAAGCCGGCGACATAAACGTAGTCCATCCATTTCTGAAGCTCCGCGATTGGACCAACCTTGCTCCCGGTGTCCGGGCAGACAAACACGTCCAAGTCAGTCCCATGCTTGGGCATAAGAACGGCGAGCGTGCACGGATACTGGCCGGAGTGCTCGCTGGCGTACAGGTGTAACGACAAGCCGAGTTGCGTTAGATTGGACGCGCAGTGGCCCCGACTCGTCTCGTCTCCCGCAAACAGTAAGCCGGCAACCCGAAAGGCAATCCAGCCGCACAACATGATGACCACGCAAAGGAGGCAGGCGATTTTGGTTGGTTTGCTCATCAATGACTATCGGCCGATGCGGTTGGCGGCACTATACGGCGGGCCGCAGGAGGGCGTCCACGCGTTTCGTGTAAGATTCCGGAAGAATGAAGTAAGGAGTTTATGTGGACACAGAGCATTGTCACGAATGGAGGGCCGGGTTCCACCCCGGCCAAAAGTTTCCGACAGGCTGCCGGGCAGGATGGTGAACCCAAGCGGAGGATCCCATGGCTCGAAAACGAAAGAGAAGCGAGATTCAGGCGGGCGAGTTAAACCTCACAGCCATGATCGATGTTGCCTTCCAATTGCTGGCATTCTTCATCATCACCGTCAAACCCGCGGATGTCATGGCAAGCCTGAACGTCTACCGTCCATCACCCGTGGAGAGGAATGCCACCCCGCCCCCGCAACCGCCCATGATTCGCATTCAGGTATTGCCCGAAGGGTATATCCTGAACGATCGGGCGGTAACCTATTCCGAGATGCAGGAGTTCCTCCGCAGGTTAGCCAAAATCGATAAGACTCAGACGGTCCTAATCATGTGCGCCAATGCAGCGCCGCACGAGAAACTGGTCGAAGTCCTGGATACCTGCGCGAAAGTCGAACTATCCAACCTGTCGGTGGTGAGTTCTGGCGGCGACTAGTACCCCCGCCTTCATCTTCCCCCGCTCCCAGTCCCGCACGCGCCCGGGGACGATCCTGAAGAGCGGGTGCGGAAGCGGTTGGGCTATCGCGGCATAGCCGGACAGCATCGACCTGTTGCGCTTGCTCAACTTCGTCTTTAAATGCTGCCACTCGTACAACAGTTGGCCGCTTGTCTCTACGATACGGGTCGACATTCGGCGCTTGTCGATCTTGCGCGCATCAAAGACGTAGCCGCGCCTCACGGCTTCGCTCTGCACCGCCGCCAGGTACGTCGCGATGGCCGCCACGGGATCCGGCTGGTTCCGGAACCGATCGAGTTGCGGGTGATGCCGATAGCCCTTGGTCCGGCCCCGCAACACCGCCTGCGCCAGAAGCGCTTCGCGCCAGAGGGCGAGCAACCCCTGGCGGTCCAAGTACTGTGGATGCAAAGTCCAGATTCTCATCGCTTATGCGCGGCAGGACAATTCCTTGGCTGAACCAGTCGCATTGCGCAAGAATACTCCACACTGACGAAGATGCCATCACCGTGTTGAGGCCGCGCGACACGCCAAACATACGGCGGCGACAGCGCGCCGCCCTCCATGCGGAGACTCCTGTGGAGGGCGGCGCGCTGTCGCCGCCGTGTCTACGCGGGCGATTGTGCCACGACACAGCCAAGCCCGAAGGCGTACACAGGGTCACGATCTCACCATCGCCCTTGACCTGCCGACATCGCTCTCGCACCATAGCCGCCATGAGAGCACTTTCCTGTACCAACTCCGTCGGGCGTGGTCCGACGCTGATCGCCTTTTCTCTCGCCACTACCGAGCCCCAAATCGCCCCATAACCTGCACCTGCCACCCTCACCCATCAACCCGTTCATTCCCCCATGCCTACGCCTCTTCCCATCCATCTGATCGCAGGCGGCCGCGGACATCGACGCCAGGGTGCCGATCCGTTGCTCCAGCAAGTCTTTGCCCAGGCCGGTCAGTCGGCGCCATCCATCGCTTATGTCGGGGTGGCCAGCGATGACGATGCCGGCTTCCTTAAGATGCTCACCGCGCTATTCAAGAGCTCCGGCTCCGGCCCTGTCCGTCTCGCGCCCATGGCCGCACGCGGGGCCGATCTGGAAGAAGCGACCCGGATCATCGAATCGTCAGCGATCATCTACGTCACCGGCGGCGACGTGGAGGCCGGTATGGCGCATCTGCAGCGCTGCCACATGGTGCCACTCCTCGATCGACTCTACCGCGCGGGCAAACCCTTCTTCGGCCTATCGGCCGGCAGCATCATGCTGGCCCGACAATGGGTTCGCTGGACCGATGCCGATGACGACGCCACCGCCGAGTCGTTTCCCTGCCTGGGGCTGGCGCCGGTGTTGTGCGACTGCCATGCCGAGGAGGACGACTGGGAGGAACTGCACGTCCTCCTGCGCCTGTCGCCGGAGGGCACGGTCGGCTACGGCATTCCGTCGGGCGGGGCCTTGCGCGTGGAGCCAGGCGGCATCGTGCACGCCCTGGGCAAGCCCGCCGTCCGTTTTGAACACCACGGAGCCAAAGTCCGGCGCCTGCCGGATCAAACGATGAAGGGTGAGCGCCAGCCGACATGAATACCGCGATCGAGACCGTAGCCCTCACACGTGACTTTGGGACGTTCCGCGCCGTGGACCAACTCAGCCTCTCCGTTGAGGCCGGCCATTTCTACGGCTTTCTCGGACCGAACGGCGCGGGTAAATCGACGACGATCAAGATGCTGACCGGCCTCCTTGGTCCAAGCGCCGGTTCGATGCGCATCCTGGGCGAGGACGTGAGCGATCTGAAACGTGCGCGCGACGTCAAACGCCGCATCGGCGTTGTGCCCGAAAACCTCGCGCTGTATGACAACCTGACGGCACGGGAGTATCTCACGTTCATCGGCCGCATGTATTCCCTGCCCCGCGACACGATTCGCGAACGCACGGACGAACTGCTCGCGATCATGGATCTCGCCGATGAGGAAAAGAAGCTCACGCTCGAATTCTCGGGCGGCATGAAGAAGAAGCTCGCGCTGGCGGCGGCACTGATTCCCAAGCCCGACCTGCTTTTTCTCGACGAGCCGTTTGAAGGCGTGGATGCCATTGCGTCACGGCTCCTGCGCGACACGCTCAAGCGTGTCGTCGAACGTGGAGCGACCATCTTTCTCACGTCGCACGTCCTCGAGATCGTCGAGAAACTTTGCACCGATGTCGGCATCATTGCCAAGGGCCGGCTCGTTCATCAGGGCACGATGGCGGATTTGCAGCGGGACGGATCGCTCGAAGACAAATTCCTCGCCGTCGTCGGCACTGACCGGCGCGACGCCCAACAGTTGAGCTGGCTGGAATAGGCCGGATGAACTGGGCGCAATTCAAAACGATCCTCTGGCTGCGGCGACAGCTCACGCGCAACCAGTTCTTGCGCGGCAGCGCCCTCGGCCGGGCCTTCGCCATCATCGTCCCAGCCTTTGCCGTTCTCACGGGCTTGACCGCCTTCGCCGGCGGATTTGCGGGCGGCTGGCTGGGACTTGGCACAGTATCGCCTCTGTTCATTTCGATGGTCTGGCTCGGGGTTACTGCCGGGTTCCTGCTGTTCTGGACGTTCGGACTGTTGTCCGAACTGCAGCGCTCCGAATCGGTCGACCTGCAGCGTCTCATGCACCTGCCGGTGCTGCTCGGCCAGGTGTTCGTTATCAATTTCGTGGCATCGCACTTTGTGTTCAGCATCGTCCTGTTCGTCCCCGGAATGACCGGTCTGGCGCTCGGTCTCGCGGTTTCGCGCGGGGCGTTGATGCTGCTCCTGATTCCGCTCGCGCTGGCGATGGTGTTCATGATTTCGGCGTGGACCTACTGCCTGCGCGGCTGGCTCGGCACGCTGATGGCGAACCCGCGCAAGCGCCGCGCGATTGTCGCCGGAATCACGATCGTAATCGTTCTACTCGGTCAGGCGCCGAACCTGTTCAACACCGTCTTTCAGGTCGGGCGGCATGATCATTCGGCTCCCTCGCAGACCCTTCTCATGCTGAAGAAAGTGGCCACCGCACAAGTCTACGTGCCGCCGCTCTGGTTGCCCGTCGGCGCGCGTGCGCTGGCGGAACACCGCGCCCTGCCCGCCATCCTCGGAACACTCGGGTGCGTGGCCATTGGCGCGCTGGGGTTGCGGCACGCCTATAGCGTCACGGTTCGTTTCTATCGCGGCGACACCGGCAAAACGGCGTCGCCTCGCCTGTCGGCCCCTGGCGAGATGGCCGGGCCAGCATTACGCCCTGCCATCGCGCGCGGCAGCGGCGCGGCTTTCCTCGAGCGCGGAATACCCGGCGTGCCCGACGAGGCAGCCGCGCTCGCACTGGCGACGTTTCGCTCATTGATGCGCGCGCCCGAGGTCAAGATGGCGCTGGCGACTTCGTTAATCATGCCGCTGATCTTCGGCGGTGCGGTGCTCTTCCGGGCGCCGGGCGCAATGCCAGCCGTGGCAAAACCGTTCATCGCGGCGGCTGCCGTCGTGCTGTCGGTCTTCATGACCATCCAGTTCCTGGCAAACCAGTTCGGCTACGACCGCGGCGGCTTCAGAATGCTGGTCCTGGCGCCCGCCAGCCGCCGCCACATTCTGCTCGGCAAGAATCTCGCAACGCTCCCCTTTTCCGCGGCGATCGGACTGCTACTCATCGGCGTGGTCGCCGTCGGCTTCCGAATGCCGGTGATCGCGTTCCTTGCCGCGCTCTTTCAGCTTGCGACCGCAATAGTGCTGGCGAATCTCGGCGGCAACTTGCTCTCGATGTATGTGCCCTACCGAATTCAAGCGGGTTCGCTGAAGCCGATCAAACCGCCGTGGAAGACCATGTTGATGATGATCGTGTTCCAGATGTTATTTCCGGTGGCGTTGTTGCCGGTGTTCATACCGCCACTGGCGGAGCTACTGTTGCGGTGGGCCGGCCTGCCCCCCGCCGTACCGGTCAACCTCATCCTCTCGATCGCGCTGGCCATCGGCGCCGTGAGTGCCTACCGGCTGCTGCTCGACCCGCTCGGACGCATTCTCGAAGGCCGGGAAACGAAGATTCTTCAGGCCGTTACGACCGACGTCGAATAGGCCGGCATCCAACGCAGGACGCTCACGGAATCGGGTGACCCATTGCTTGCACGGAACCCTTCCCTGTCCCTGCCCATCCGCGTTATCCGTGTTATCCGCGGTTGCATTCCTTTTGGGATCCGCCCGGACGACGGCGGTAGACCTCGACGCGATCAGGGGCGTAGCGGCATACCATCTTGCTGACCCCTCTCCTTGTCCCAGAACTGACGAGGCGTCAGGATCTCCAGAGACCCAACCCGTCGCAAACTCAGGACTTCCTTATCGCCCGTGATCAGCACTTCGGCAGAACCGTTGATCGCGGACGAGACGATGGCCCGGTCGGCAGGATCCTTCAGAGGCAGGTCGGCGAGAGGAAGAACGTCGGCCGCAATGGTGTCCTGACGGAGAAGCCAGACTACGTCAGCCACTAACTCGGGGGAAGCGCCGAACTTATCCTTGAGAACCCGTCGAATCTCATCGATGAGGTGGTCGGAGACGACCAGCTCGTGAAATTCGATCACCGTCCTCAACACGTCCGCGCACAGTCCGCGTGTGGCCGTGGCGCTGGCGATGACATTGCTGTCCAGGAAGACCCTCATGAGATCTTCTCGAAGACATCCTCGTCCGTCAGAAACCCTCTTGCCTCGGCAAAGGGCATCATCCGTCGGCGGATGGCCTCGAACTGCGTGAGGCGAAGCTGACGGCGAAGCGCATCGCGGGCGACCTCGCTCCGACTGCGTCCGGCCTGCCGGCTGGCCTTGCCGAGAAGACGATCCAGATCCGCGTCCAATCGAATGCTAAGTGTCGCTGTTTTCATGTATGACAATGTATGACATGTTACCTCTTCTGTCAATCAGCGGTTCCGTTCAACCGGTAGTATGCCGCAGCGGCATATCTTGGCGCAACTTCCCTTTCTCTGAATCGGGTTCTGATCAAGACTGGCGCGGCTGGAACGCCGTTTTGGGCGTTCACGAGTTTGGCTACAGCCTGACTTGGAGCAGATCCAGGATGCGCTGTTGTT
>Ga0073936_10012008_pt1 | contig 10390 bp, 9 predicted proteins | sample AliMusrvi5mmetaG_FD_87041 | JGI IMG/M metagenome (GOLD analysis project Ga0073936, IMG submission 87041) | Freshwater lake bacterial and archeal communities from Alinen Mustajarvi, Finland, to study Microbial Dark Matter (Phase II) - Alinen... | ecosystem: Environmental > Aquatic > Freshwater >... | reverse complement strand
ATTTTGAATATCTGAAAAAATAATTTTCTTCGTCTATTATTTCCAATTCTAAATTTGGATGTATCAGACACTTTCCGTTCACCAATTCCGATTCTGTTTTTTCCAATTCGCAACCTACACAATATTTTATTTTATAATTCTTCTTATAAATATCCTCATTTTTCTGGCAAATTTTCCAAAATTCCTGAGCGGCTTTTACGTGGTGCGGATCGGTGGTTCTTATAAAATTGCTATAACTTAAGTTAAGCGCTTGCTTTAAAGCATCAAATTTACCCGCGTAAATGTCACAATATTCCTGGGGAGTTAAATTGCTTTCCTGTGCTTTGCGGAAAATCTTTAATCCATGCTCATCGGCTCCGGTATTAAAAAACACATCTTCCCCAAGAGACTTACGATACCTGGCAATTACATCCGCCTGAATTATTTCCAACGCAAAACCAATATGCGGGTCGGCATTCACATACGGCAACGTAGTAGTTATATAAAACTTTTTCTTTTTCTTAAACATGTTATGATTATTAATTACTTGATTCTAACACTTTTTTTATGATTTTACTCGTACATTTGCTATTTGGAGCTGCCGTAGGATCTCTACTGACAAAATATCCACTTTTGGCTATTATCTTAGCTTTTCTAAGCCACTACTTTTTGGATTTATTTCCCCATGTTGAATATAATATCGAAAGCTTAAAAGAAAAGCAATGGCGGAAAAAATTGCCAAGTATTTTTAAAATAGCCGCAGATTTTTGTTTTGGTATTTTATTTATCTTTCTATTATCTACAAATCAGCCCATTGTCTATGTTTGCGCATTTTTTGCAATATTACCAGACGGTTTAACGGTTTTAAACCATTTCATGCCAAATAAAATCACCGGACTCCATGATGAACTCCACACAAAAAAAATCCATTTTTTAAAACACAAAAAAATCTCCAGTTTATGGAGAGTTTTAAGTCAGGTTATCACAGTTATAATCTCTGTAATTATATTTAAAATTTAATCTGCCTGAATCATAGTGCTATCTGAGTCCTCTCTTCTCTTCTCTAAAAAATCTTTTAGAAATTCATAAATAATTCCGAAAACCGGAACCGCAAAAATTGTCCCCAAAAATCCAAAAAGTTTAGCTCCAACAAGTAAGGAAATCAAAACTAAAACTGGCGGTACATCTGCCATTTTTTTCATTAATATGGGTGTCAAAAGTTTATTATCAATTTCCTGTATTATTAATATAGCGATTATAACATACAAAACCGTCATCCAAGACCCCGATGAGACAGCAATAAACATAATCAGCAATAAAATGGTTATCCACGGCCCAATATAAGGAACGAAGTTTAAAACTCCTGTAAGCAAGGCCAAAATAAACGCGTACTTTATTCCAAAAATATAAAAAATAATAAAAGAAGCTATGCCAACAAAAAGACAAGAAATAATTCTGGCGCCAAACCAGCCGGAAATTTTGTTTTGGGCTTTTTGAAAAAGAGCGACAATATTTTCTTCATATTTTTTAGGAGTCACCAACATTAAAAATTTTTCAAAAGCATTGTCTTCTAAAGACAAAAAGAAAGCAGTTGCCAAAATAAAAGCAGTTGAATATAATCCTCCAAAAAATGTTAAAACTGCGCTTATTATTCCCTTTGAGCTTTGGGTTAATCCTGCCACCAAAAGCTGAGTAAAGCCGTTAAATGTCTGCGCAGTGTCAATCCCCATTTGTTGCAAAACCGGGCTAATTTGCACAAAATAATCGGGCATATTTTGCGACAGCTGTTTTAACTCAGATATAAAAATTGGTGACATTAAATAAATTAATATTCCCAAAATGCCAAAAATAGCCAAATAAACAATCAGCGCAGCCACAATTTTTGGCAAATGCAACTTTCTAAAAAAATTAATTGCCGGAGCCAGCAAAACAGAAATTGCCAAAGCAAACAAAAACCAAAGCGCGATATCCCGGGTTAAATAAATAAAATAGAAAACAAAAATCGCCACAAAAACCTTTGCTATTGTCTCCCAAGAAATATCTAGAACCTGATTTTTTTCCATTATATTTTTAGCAACTTCTTTAATTTTTCTTGATCTTTTTCTTCAAACGGACCAATGACGGCCAAGTTTAATTTTGCCTCAGAAAAAATATCTTCGGCTACTTTCTTTATATCATCTACGGAAACTGCGTCAATTTTTTTGAATTTTTCCTCCGGCGTTAAAATATTTCTTTCAAACAATTCTTGCACCGCATAAAAAGATGCCTGGCTGTCGGAAGAATCCAAAGACAAAGAAGTGGTTCCCTTCAAATAATCTTTAGCTTTTTGCAATTCTTTTTCTGTAATTTTATTGTTTTTTAAATCTTTATATTCCTGTAAAATAAGTTCAATAGATTTTTCTAAATTTTTGTGGTCAATTCCTGCCTGAGTAACTAAATATCCTGTATCGGTGGAATTGTCGGCTGAAGTATGAATTGAATATGCCAAACCATTCCTTTCCCTAACTTTTATAAAAAGGCGCGAACTCATATTCCCTCCTAAAACTATCGATAGCAAAGCCAATGCGTATTTTCTTTTATCAAACATGTCATAAGCCCTTACTCCCAGACAAAAATGGGTTTGGTCAGTTTTTTTGTAATGCAACAAAACTTTCGGCTCGGACTGTTCTTCTTTAACTTTTACTTTTTGGTCAATTTCTGATTTTTTTCCAACCTCAAAATATTTTTTAATTTTTGCTTCCGTTGCTTTCTGGTCCACAGCTCCGGCAACGCAAACAATCACATTTGACGGCGAATAGTGCGATTTATAATAATCCACTATCTTTTCGCGGTTAAAACTTAAAATGTTTTCTTTTTCCCCAATAACCATCCAACCGGCCGGCTGGTCGCCATACAAGAGTTTCTCCCAAAGGTCGCCGATATAAGCTGTTGGCGTATCTAAATACATATTAACTTCTTCAATTATCACGCCCTTCTCTCTTTTCATTTCTTCCTCATCAAACTTGGAATTCAAAAATATATCAGAAATCCAATCTAACGCAATATCAAATTTTGATTTTTCAACCTTAGCGTAAAATCCGGTAATTTCCTTTGAAGTAAAAGCGTTATATTCTCCGCCAACCATATCCAATGTTTCGGAAATATTTAAAGTAGTCGGACGTTTTTTTGTTCCCTTAAAAAACATGTGCTCTAAAAAATGGGAAATCCCATTTATATCTTTTGTTTCATATTTGGAACCCGTGCCAACTAAAATTAAAACTGTCACACTATTAGCGGTTGCCATTGGAATTGTGATAACTCTCAACCCATTTTCTAAAGTTGTTTTTTTATATAAATTCATTTTTGATTGTTAATCTAATTTTTATTATTTGACAAACCATTTGTATGCGACTCGCAAAACCTTTCAAAAATCCCCGTTTTTTTTCTTTAATTATAACCCCCAACTTTTCTAAGATAACATATTTTATTGGTATCTTTTTTGCTAAGCAATAATAGTTAAATGATGTTTCAGTTGCAAATTCTTTTAAAAATTTATCAGGAATTTTTTCGAACAACTCTTTCCTCATTACCCTTTCCCCACCAATAGCTAGCAATGGATCAATTTTAGCAATTAATTTTGGCAGTCCAAACATGCGGTCCCTTATTCCAACACACATTCCAATATTTTCTTTAAACATCGGTTCTACCAGCAAAGATATGTGTTCTTTCGACAAGCCAATTAAATCTGCATCAAAAAAAATAATAATTTTAGCATCTGTTGCTTTTACTCCCTGCTTCATCGCGTTTCCTTTACCACTTCCACCAATTTTAGGCAGTTTAACAACCTCAACTCCTAACTTTTCACCAATTTCTGCAGTTTTATCAACCGAACCGTCATCCACCATAATAACTTGATCTAAAATTTTTGAGCTTAAAAGAACCTTCAAAACTTCCCCAACACTTGCTTCTTCGTCCAACGCTGGAACAATAGCTGCAACCTTCTCCCTAAACAAGTTTGTCATTTAAAAACGATACTAAATCTTTTATTTTTATTCTTTCTTGTTTCATTGTATCTCTGTCTCTTACCGTCACTGCCTCGTCTTTTAAGGTGTCAAAATCAACTGTCACACAAAACGGAGTTCCAATTTCATCTTGGCTGTAATATCGTTTTCCAATATTCCCTCTTTCATCAAAAGCGACTGTAAATTCTTTTTTTAAATCATGATAAACCTCCTGTGCCCTAGCAACCAATTCGGGTTTATTTTTCAAAAGCGGAAAAACTGCAACTTTATAAGGAGCCAATTTTGGTTTTAGTTTTAAAACAACTCTTTCTCCTTCCTCAACGTAAGAACTGCAAAGTACCGCCAAAACCGATCTATCAACTCCGAGAGATGGCTCGATAACATGAGGATAAAATTTTTCTTTCAAATCAATATTTTCATATGGCACTTCTTTAAAATGATTTTTTAAATCAAAGTCAGTTCTGTAGGCCAAACCATAAAGTTCTTTTCTGCCAAAAGGAAAATCATATTCAAAATCAATTGTTTTTTTAGAATAATGCGCTCTTTCTCCATCAGGAATATCCAATTCGTGAATTTTATTTTTATCTAATCCAAGCTCATCTGTCATCCAAGACCACATTTCTTTTCTCCACATTTCAAAAGATTCTTTCCAGTTTTCTTCTCTTATAAAATACTCAATTTCCATCTGCTCAAACTCGCGGGTTCTAAAAATAAAGTTTCCCGGGGTTATTTCATTTCTGAAAGCTTTTCCAATTTGAGCTATTCCAAAAGGAAGTTTTAATCTCGTTGTATCTAAAACATTTTTAAAATCCACAAACATTGCTTGAGCAGTTTCCGGCCTAAAATAAACAATACTGTCATCATTTTCCACCGGCCCCAAAAACGTTTTTAACATCAAGTTAAATTGTTTTGCCTGAGTTAACTCTCCTTTACAGTCTGGACATTTATTACTCTCCAAAGTATCTTTTCTAAATCTGTGGTGACATTTTTTGCATTCCACCAAAGGGTCGGAAAAATTTTCTAAGTGTCCTGAAGCCTGCCAAACTTTTGGATTCATTATTAAAGCCGCATCAATTCCAACCATGTCATCTCTCAAATGCACAAATCTTTTCCACCAAAGATTTTTTATATTATTTTTCAACTCAACCCCCAAAGGTCCGTAATCCCAAGAATTAGCCAGCCCCCCATAAATTTCAGAACCCGGGAAAACAAATCCCCGCCTCTTGCATAAGGACACAATTTTTTCGATTAAATTATTTTCCCCGCCCTGAGCGGAGTCGAAGGGTTCTTTTTTCATAAGTTTACGTAGCGTAGCGATATAAATTTATTATTAAAACTTAATTTATCTTACTCTTTTAGACAATTAAGTTCAATATTACACAAAAAAAATGCCAGGAAAGTCTAAACTTTCCCGGCCTAACTTCAGACTGATTTTTTTTATGCCACCTAGGGATTGATGCAGATGGCCAAACGACCCTCGCTCTGGTAGGCCGCAACCAAGGCTTGGTATCTTAGCACGGTTTTTTCGGCAGTGGCACGAAGCCTCTGACGGTGCTCGGCGGAAACGTCGCCGGTATGCTCCAGCTCGGTGAGCACTTCTTCCAAATCAGCCCCGTTGCAAACGACGATACGGAAACCTTTTGCTGCAACGTGAACCATGCACGGTCCGCCAACGTCGGTGTTTTTTGCCACAAAGGCAAGACGCTCCAGGCGATTCGTAATCACAGAAGCTTCTCGTATAAACCGCTTCGTGTCGTAGAATGTGCAGTACACGAAGTCGATGAACGGTATGTGTGCCCGCTTCAGTTCCGCGAGATGCTCCGGATCCAGCGGGTTAGAGAGGAGCCCCATATACAATTCACGCGACAGGGTGAGCACGTTGTGACTCAAGGCCTCTCCTCCACCAACAAGGACCTTCAGGTCCAAGACCGGAGTTCCTGATTCGGTTATCTTGGCGCAAGTTCCACCAGCGCTGAGAATCTTTCTCCCGATTTTGTGAAGGCGCTGTGCGGCTACAACTGCTCTCATCTTGTCCTCCGGCGAGAAGACCGAGAACATTGCCCAGCTACCCGATACGTCCACTTCTTCCCTATTCATGACCAATCTCCATTTCCCTTATTCAACTGACAACGAGCCCAATCAGACAGAATACTTTTTCTCTGTCCATCAATAATCAGACTACACCAAATTGCAAAGAATGCAATAATATCATTATTATTTTACAAAAAAAGAGCCCGTGCTAAATCAGCAAGAGCCTACTAAATCGTCTCGGCGAATTGACGTATCGTCGCAGGAAGCAACCGACGTTCCACAATTTTGATACGTTCGTGAAGTATTGCTTCGGTATCACCAGGAAGCACTGGAACTGCTTCTTGAGCAAGAATCGGCCCTTCATCAAGATTCTCGGTTGCAATATGAATTGTGCAACCGGTAACTTTCACGCCAAATGCCAAAGCATCGCGAACTGCATGGTCGCCCTTGAAAGAAGGTAACAAAGAAGGATGATTATTGGTGATCCTACCACCATACTCGACGAAAATGGACTTGTCCAATTTCGTCATAAAACCGGCCATTGCGACAAGGTCGATTCGGTAATGAACAAGCTTTTGAAAGATCAAAAATGTGTAGGCGGCACGGTCAAAGTCCGATTTGAAACTTCGACCAAGAAGTACGGTTGGAATTTTGGCATTATCCGCAATTTCCAAACCGCGACAGGGCCGGTCTGCCAGCACAAGCCTGATTTGAAGGCCGTCAGCAATCATGGCCTCAAACAGAGAACCGGTCCCTGAAACAAATACTGCCAGATTTTTCACGTTGAATCTCCTTTTCAAAGAGCAATACAATCACGCCCTTAGGTTATTGCACCTTATCACAACCAAATATTTTTATCAATTTTTTACAAAAAAAGAGGACAACGCAAAATGTTGCCCTATAAAATCATATACATCAAGATACTGTGTCCAGATATTGAGATGCCATGTTTCTGGCCCGGTACATCGCCAATGCCTTTTCGCCAATGTCGTGCCGGAAATGACTGCCCTCGAAATTAATACCGTCTACCACCTGGTAGGCTATTGCGAGTGCTTTGGCAAGAGTATCCCCAGTTGCGGTGGGACTTAGAACTCGACCACCAGAAGTCTCCAGAATACTTCCAACCATCTTTGTCCCGGCATGGAACACCGCAACGTTTGGAAAAAGTTTCCTCACCATATTAAGACCAGTTATTGGCAAACCCTTCCTGTAAAGACCAGGGTAACCGCCGGATGCCATTACCACGCAAGCACAGAATAATGGCTTCCATTTCACGAGGTCACAAGTTAGAGTGCCGTCGATACAGGCCTCCAACGCAGGAATCAAATCGCCTTCGATGCGAGGCAGAATCACCTGCGTCTCGGGGTCACCGAATCGGCAATTGAATTCCAGCACCATAGGACCGAACTTCTTGGTGATCATCAGACCGGCGTACAATACGCCCTTGTAGATGATTCCGCGACGGCGAAGTTCAGCCAACACTCGGCCAAACACTTCATACTCAATGATGCGCTCCAATTCTGGCGTAATCACTGGAACAGGCGAATAAGCACCCATTCCACCGGTATTCGACCCCTCATCGTTGTCGAATGCACGTTTGTGATCTTGAGCTGATGACAGCATCACCACGTGTTCCCCGTCCACCAAAGCCAGTACGGAAACTTCCTCTCCTTCGAGGAATTCTTCAACCAATATTTTGGCGCCCGCTGCGCCAAAAATGTGATCCACAAGTGATTCACGGATAGCTTTCTCTGCTTCCTCGATTGTCGTGGCCACAGTCACGCCCTTACCGGCGGCCAGGCCGTCCGCCTTGATTACCACGGGCATACAGAACTGCACCAGCGCCCCAACCGCCACCGTCGCATCCGTGAATGTCTGCGCCCGCGCGGTAGGCACACCCGCGGCTAACATCACTTCCTTGGCGAAGATTTTGCTGCCCTCAATCCGGGCAGCTGCCTGCGAAGGACCGAATGCACGCAGTCCTTCTTTTTCCAGTTCATCAACCAGCCCGGCGCACAACGGCACCTCCGGGCCAACAACAGTCAAGTCCGGACGATTGACTTTTGCCCATGCCACAAGCTTAGGCACATCTTCAGCAGAAATCGGCACATTCGTGGCCAATTCAGCCGTGCCGGCATTACCCGGAGCGCAAAACAAAATTGGCTTCTTGCTGTCTTGAGCCAACTTCCACACCAAGGCGTGCTCTCGTCCGCCACTACCAACAACTAGAATTTTCATCTTAACTCTCCTAACCAGTTTTCAATGTTCCCGATCAGGCCAGAGAACTTCTCTGCCCATCATATAATCAGACTACACCAAATTATTAAAAAGTCAAAACAAAAATTTATTGAACTATTCCTCCGCCAGAGTTAGCGAAGTCAGCCGGCAAACTTGTATCTACAGCAGAACCTTGGGATGTAACCGCTGTGTTTGTAAATTGATTTTCTCCTGAAACTTGCACTTGACCAATTAACGGAGCTGCTAATCCCTTTTGTGAGTTGTCCGGTGTTAAAGAAATTTGAAAAGATAAAGTAACAGGATCTCCGGTTACTCCTGTGCCGGCCGGAATATCTCCGGCTGACCAGACAATTTCACGACTAGCAGAATCAAAAGAAAAATTTGAAAGCTCGTCCTGCGGCATAATCTGGCCGGTCAAACTAATATTCTTTGGTAGAGTTACTTTTACTTTAACATTCTTCACATCGCTAAAATAATTTTTAATTTGCCAATTTACTGTATATGTGGTTGCCTTCCCAACTTGCGGAGGAATAGGTCCTAAATTTGAAATATCAGAATCCTGATAATATCCATTTTGAGAAATTACCAAACCAGAACTGACTTTTATCGTAAACTTCTGGGTAATTTGAGAAACATTTATTTCATCATTTATCACTGCATTATTTGCATCTGTTCCCGAAGGGCTCCAATCGCTTTTTACTTTAACATCAAAATCAACTTCTCCCTGTTGTTGGACGTCTAAATTTTTTAGCTGAGATACTTGGCTAGAATCCCAAACAATCATATTATCATTTGGTTGCACTTGTCCACCAGATTCAGCTTGTATGGTAGACATATCCAAGGCAGGACTATCAAGTTTCGCAACCATAAATAGATTATCAAAAGGAGTAGATCCTATATTTGTAAAAAAAATCTGATAATGCAAAGTTTCACCCGGCGAAGCAACATAAGAGCCAGAACCATTAACTTGTTGAGAAATAAATAATAATGGCTGAATAATCTGCACCGTCACGCTAGTTTGTTTTATTACAACAAAGTTTCCATTTTGCCACATTCCGAGAGAAGCTGAAAAAACCAAGTTTTGGTTGGCATTCGCTGAAACTTTTCCCGTAATATTAATTCTTCCTCCCTGGGCTTTGTTTAGAGTTTGCAATTTCCATTCAGTATTATCCAAAGATGTCGGGTCAGCCGAAACAAAATCAAAACCGGGCGTAGGATCAATCTTCACACTAAGATTTTCCAGCGGATAATCTGCATTCGAAAAATAATTGATCGAATATACCAGAGCTTTACCCTGCTCAACCTTAGTCGGCAAATCAAAGTCTAAAGTAATCGGACTGGCATCAATTTTTGTAATAAAAATCGTGTCTGACTCGTATGGCGCTGTTATATTTTTGGGCACATAAGAAAGTGAAGCTTTTGCTGTTTTCAAATCTCCGTCTTTGCCAAGAAGCCTGCCTTTAAAGGTTACCGATTCCTGATCTCCCGGATATATATCGTTTAAATTTTGAACAAACATTGTCTTTCCATCCTCAGTTAAGGAATTATCCGGCAACTCAAAAATTAATTTAGAATTTTGCAAAACAAAATTACCATTATTTTTATATTGCACAGTATATTGCACCTCATCTCCTATTTTTGCCGTGTCCGGCCCTAAAATTTCCAGCTTTAAAATCTCCTTGGAAAACATCCCTTGCTTGTAGAATATAAAAACTCCAAGAACAATAACAATAACTACAAATAAAATTATAAGTATTTTTTTATTCATTTTATTTTTTAATATTTAATATCTCTCCCTTATAATTATTATATCACCTCCGCACCAACTCTTGAAACACTTTTAAACGAAGAACTGGATAGGATATATGAATAATAATTACCGGAAATTTCTTCCAACATTTTTTTACTTGATACATCAATTTTTAATTTGGATATAATCTGCCAATCTTTTTTAAAAATCAACCGCAATATTTTTACAATGTCTGAGTTTATCCTTTCGGCCAAAGCGTCATGGCTTAAACATTTTTTGCAAATAACGCCCCCTAACTTATACGAAAAATAGACATTATCTGGATTAAGTTTCTCGTGACAAATGTTGCATTTTCCAACTTCCGGTCGATAACCCAGCAAAGAAAGCGCAT
>Ga0073936_10011998_pt1 | contig 10396 bp, 4 predicted proteins | sample AliMusrvi5mmetaG_FD_87041 | JGI IMG/M metagenome (GOLD analysis project Ga0073936, IMG submission 87041) | Freshwater lake bacterial and archeal communities from Alinen Mustajarvi, Finland, to study Microbial Dark Matter (Phase II) - Alinen... | ecosystem: Environmental > Aquatic > Freshwater >... | reverse complement strand
CGCAGCATGCGGACCGGCCAGACCGAGGAAATGGAGGAGAAATACGTTCAGGACGGCCGCGAGGTCTGGGTGCATGCCATCAAGTCGCCCGTGCGGGACGAGCGGAACGAGATCACCGGCGTGTTTGGGATCTTCTGGGATATCACCGAGCGCAAGCGGGCGGCGGACCAATTGCAGCAACAGACCGAAGAAATCCAGGCCCGCAACGAGGAGTTGCGCCGGTTCAACCGCGCCGCGGTGGGGCGCGAGTTGCGGATGATCGAACTGAAACGCGAGATCAACGAACTCTGCAGTCAGGCCAGCCAGCCGCCCCGCTATGCGCTGGATTTCGTGACCGAGCCCGGGAGGGCGGAACGATGAAAGACCGCCCAGCATCGAACCCGGCCCGGCCCGTTCCGATCATGAAGGCGACCTTTCATGTGCCCGACATGGTCTGTCCCGGTTCCGCCGTCACCCTCCCGGTCACCGGCATGTCCTGCACCAACTGCGCGCAGACCATTGAGCGAAATGTGCGCCAGTTGCCCGGGGTGACCTCGGCCCGCGTGGATTTGACAGGTGAGAAGCTGGCCGTGGCCTTTGACCCGGCACAGATGGATGCGCCGCGCATCATTGCCCGCGTCAGAGAGCTGGGCTTCGGCGTGCCCACGGGCCTGACGGAGGATGCCGAAGCCACCGCGCGCGCAGCCGAGGTCCGGCAGCAAAAACGGCTGCTAATCGTCGGCCTGCTCTTCACAGTGCCGCTGATCGCTTTTAGCATGGCGCGTGACTTCGGCTGGATCGGATTTCGCCATGACTTGATCGCCATGCTCGTGCCGGCAACTCTCGTGCAGTTTGTAGTGGGCTGGCAATTCTACGTCGGCGCCTACCGGAGCCTGCGGGCGGGCGGGTCCAACATGGACGTCCTGATTTCCCTCGGCTCTTCGGTTGCTTATTTCTCGAGCCTCGCCGTGACTCTCGGCCTCGCTCCGGGAACCAATGTCTATTTCGAAACCGGCGCCGCCATCATCACCCTCGTCCGACTAGGCAAGTTCCTGGAGGCCCGAGCCAAAGGCCGGGCCTCCGCCGCGCTAAAGGCCCTGATGGGGTTGCAGGCGCGAACAGCCACCGTCTTGCGCGACGGCGTAGAATCCCCGATTGACGTGGAACGAGTCGAGGTCGGCGATACCGTGGTGGTGCGCCCGGGGGAGAAGATCCCAGTGGACGGCATTGTCTGCGAGGGACAAACGGTGCTGGACGAGGCGATGATCACAGGCGAGTCGCTGCCGGTCAGCAAAGGTCCGGGCGATGAAGTGATCGGCGCCACGCTCAACCAGACGGGCTTTATCAAGTTCCAGGCGACCAAGGTCGGCCAACACACGGCCCTGGCGCAAATCGTGCGGCTCGTGCAGGAAGCGCAGTCCAGCAAGGCACCGATCCAGAGACTGACGGACGAGATCGGCCGGTATTTCGTGCCGATCATCCTGGCGCTGGCGCTGTGTACTTTCCTGGGCTGGATCTACGTCGCCCACATTGGCTGGTCCGACGCGCTGATGAATGCCGTGGCGGTGCTGGTCATTGCCTGCCCCTGCGCCATTGGCCTGGCCACGCCGACGGCGATCCTGGTCGGTTCGAGCAAAGGGGCTGAGCAGGGGATCCTCTTCAAAACCAGCGAGGCCCTGGAACGGGCGGGCCGGGTGAACGTGGTGGTGCTGGACAAGACCGGCACGATTACGCGAGGCCGGCCGGAGGTTACCGACATCATCGTTGCGCCAGCGCACGACGCGAACGAAGTATTGCGACTGGCCGCCAGCGCGGAACGCGGTTCCGAGCATTCCCTGGGCGCGGCGATGGTGAAGGCAGCGCACGATCGAGGGCTGAGCTTGGCCGAGCCGGACCAGTTCCGAGCGGCCAGCGGTCTGGGGATTCACGCTACCCTGGGCCGGCAAGCCGTCATCATTGGCAATCCGCGGATGATGCAGCAGGAGAGCATTGACATCGAGTCCTTGCAGCCGGATCTCAAGCGGCTGCAGTCCGAAGGCAAGACTGTCATGCTCGTGGCCGCCAGCGCCGCGGATGGCACCTGCCCCATGCGCCCAATTGGCGCCGTGGCGGTCGCCGACACGGTGAAGCCCGGCTCGCGCGAGGCCATCGCCGAACTGCGACGATTGGGCTTGGAAGTGGTGATGCTGACCGGCGACAATCCTGGCACCGCCCATGCCATCGCTGCCCAGGTCGGCATTGACCGGGTCTTCGCGGGAGTGCTCCCCGGCGAAAAAGCGGAGATGATCCGCAAACTGCAAGCCAGCAATCCGGTGGCCGGCACGGCACGGCCCGTGGTGGCCATGGTGGGAGATGGCATCAACGACGCCCCGGCGCTCGCGCAGGCCGACGTCGGCCTGGCCATTGGCACCGGTACCGATGTGGCGATGGCGTCCGCCGGCATCACGCTGATCGGCGGCGACCTGCGCGCGGTGGGCCGGGCCATTGCGCTATCCCGCGACACGCTCCAGACCATCATTCAGAATCTGGTCTGGGCGCTCTTCTACAACCTCGCGCTGATTCCGGTGGCCGGGTATGGGTTGCTCAGCCCGATGATCGCCGCCGGGGCCATGTCCTTCAGCTCGCTCTTTGTCGTGACCAACAGCCTGCGCTTGCGTCGCGCCTCGGTCCACATCTCCGTTCCCCCCAGGTCACGAGGGCGCCAGATCCTCAACCTTGCGCCGCGCATCCTCGCGCCTGCCGCCGCGCTGGCCGTGCTTATTGTTGTCCCCATGTTGACCATGGCGCAAGGGGTGGAAATCCGGGGGGCGATCCTCGGCAACATGACACCGGCCCTGATGATGGTCATGGCGATTGCCAACGGTCTGATTGCGATCTCCTACGCCTCCATCCCAGTGGTCCTGGTGGCAGTGGTTGCGAAGCGAAAGGACATCCCGTTTTCCTGGGTCCTCATCTTGTTTGGCGCTTTTATCCTGGCCTGCGGCACCACCCATTTCGTGCATATCATCGGCATCTGGCGGCGGGTGGACTGGTGGCAAGCTGGGGTGGACAGCCTCTGCGCGGCCATTTCTCTGACCTCAGCGATCCTGATCTGGCCGCTCCTCCCCAAACTGCTGGCCTTTCCCAGCCCCGCGCAATTGCGGGCGGTCAACGAGGATCTCCAACGCGAAAAAGCCGTGCTGGAACAGACCCAGGGCGAGCTGCGCCGTGCCAATGCCGAGGTCGAGCGGCGAGTGGCGGAACGCACCGCCGAACTGGCCCGCACCAACAAGGAACTGGCCGAGTCTCACCTGGGCTCCTTGAACCTGATGGAAGACGCGCTCGCCGCGCGCGCGCGCGTCGAGCAGACCAACGCCGCCTTGCAGCGCGAGATTGCTGAGCGCACGCGAATGACGGAGTCGCTGCAGCAAAGTGAGGAGCGCTTCCGCCGCGCGGTGCTGGATGCGCCATTTCCCATCTTGCTCCACGCCGAGGACGGCACGATCATTCAAGCCGGCAACTCGTGGTGCGAGATAACCGGCTACACGCCGGAGGAACTCCGCACCGTAGGGGATTGGACCGAGCGCGCCTACGGCGAACGAAAGGCGCTCGTCCAGGCCGAGATTGACGCGCTCTACAACCTGGACCATCGGAAATACGAGGGCGATCATGTCATCCGCACCAAAAGCGGGGCCGTGCGCATTTGGGAGTTCAGCTCCGCGCCGCTGGGCCGGCTGCCGGACGGGAGGCGGCTGGTCATTAGCATGGCGATGGATGTCACTGAACGCCGGCAGGCGGAGGAAGAGATTCGCCAACTGAACCAGACCCTCGAACAGCGCGTGCGCGACCGCACTGCCCAGCTTGAGACCGCCAACAAGGAGCTCGAATCGTTCTCCTATTCCGTCTCGCACGACCTGCGAGCGCCGCTGCGGGCGATCGATGGCTTCGCGCGCATGCTGGAGGAAGACTGCGGCGCGCGCCTGGACGACGAAGGCCGGCGCATGTTGGGCGTCATTTGCAGCGAAGCCAAGCGGATGGGGCAGTTGATTGACGACCTGCTGGCCTTCTCCCGGATGAACCGCCAGCAGGTGGACGTGGCGACGATCGACATGACCGCCCTGGCCCGAGCCGTGTATGAGGAACACGCCGCGCAGGCGCCGGGCCGAGAGCTTCAGTTCAGGCTCCAACCGCTTCCGCCGGCCCAGGGCGATTGCGCCATGCTGCGCCAAGTGCTCGCGAACCTGTGCTCCAACGCCATCAAATACACGCGCCCGCGGGCCGTGGCCGAAATCGAAATGGGCGGCCGTACGGAAGGGGGAGAGAATCTTTATTACGTGAAGGACAACGGCGTGGGCTTCGATATGAAGTACGCGCGCAAGCTATTCGGCGTCTTTCAACGTTTGCACACCGAGGACGAGTTTGAAGGCACGGGCGTGGGGCTGGCCCTGGTTCAGCGCGTGATCCACCGGCACGGCGGGCGCCTCTGGGCCGAGGCGAAACTCGACGAAGGCGCCACATTCTACTTCACTATACCGATGAGAAAGGACGGAACATGAACACTGCGAACGAAGTTGAAATACTGCTGGTGGAAGACAATCCGCGCGATGCGGAACTCGCGCTGCGGTCCTTGAAGAAGCGCAACCTGGCGAACAGGCTGGTCTGGGTGAAGGATGGCGCCGAGGCGCTGGAGTTCATCTTCGGACCCAACACGAACGGCGCCGCGAACGGCAACCAGCGCCTTTGCCGCCGCCCCAAAGTCATCCTGTTGGACTTGAAGCTGCCCAAGGTGGACGGCCTGGAAGTGCTGAGCCGGCTAAAAGCGAATGAGGAGAGCAAGACCATTCCGGTGGTGGTGCTCACCTCCTCCCGCGAGGAGCAGGACATTGTGCGGAGCTATAAGATGGGCGTGAACAGCTACATCGTGAAGCCCGTGAACTTCGACAACTTCTCGGAAGCCGTGGCCCAACTGGGCTTGTACTGGCTCCTGCTCAACCAGCCGCCGGAAGCCCCCGCCACAGCCCCAAACTCGACTCCCGCCGCATGAATAGCGAGGTCCGCATCCTGATCCTCGAAGACCGGCCCGCCGACGCGGAGATGATCCAGCGCGAATTGCGCAAGGAAGGCATCCAGCACTCAACCCGGCTGGTCGTAAAGGAAAAGGATTTCCTGGCCGCGCTTCACGACTTCGCCCCCGACCTGATACTGGCCGACTACTCGCTTCCGTCCTACGACGGTCTGTCCGCCCTTGCCGCCGTACAGAAGGAACGTCCTGAAACCCCTTTCCTGTTCGTTTCCGGGTCGCTCGGCGAGGAAAGGGCCATCGAGGCCATGCAGCACGGCGCCACAGATTACGTCCTCAAACAACGGCTGGCCCGGCTTGGACCGGCGGTGCGGCGGGCCTTGCGCGAGGCCGGGCAACGCAAGGACCGGGAGGAAGCGGAAAAGCGCGTTCGCGAACTGAACCTGCTCCTGCGCGCCATCCGTGACGTCAACAAGCTTATCGTGTGCGAGCGAGATCCCGAGCGACTCCTGGCAGACGCTTGCCGCTGCCTGATCCAGACTCGCAGCTACGCGTTCGCTTGGATCGGACTCGCGGAGCCCGATTCCAAGAGTGTCAACCCCGTCGCCCGAGCGGGCGAAGGAGCCGGCTACCTCGAAGCGGCCACGTTTACCTGGGATGAGGCGCCCACCGGGCAGGGTCCCACCGGCACAGCGATGCGCACGGGAAAGCCCTGGACCTGCCAGAACACTGCCACCGATCCCCGGTTCGGACTATGGAGGCGCGCTGCGCTGGCCTGCGGCTTTGCCTCCGTCACCGCAGTGCCGATGCTTCGGGACGACCGCGTCATTGGGGCGATTACGGTATATTCGGGACGGGTGGAAGCGTTCCACCTCGAGGAACTGGACCTGCTCCAGGAATTGGCGACCGACCTGGCGTATGCCTTGGAGAACATTCACCATGAAAAGGAGCGGCAGCGCGCGGCGGCCAGCATCGAGCAGAGCCGCTCCGAGTTGGCGGCTATTTATGATGCCACGCCGCTGATGATCTGTCTCCTCAACCCTGCGCGACAAATAGAGCGCATTAACCGGACCATGGCTGAGTTCATTGGCCACCCGATTACGCTCGACGCCCCGGCGCAACCGGGGGATCTGCTGGGCTGCGTCCACGCGCTGGACGACTCGCGCGGCTGCGGCTTCGGCGAAGCGTGCGAGACGTGCGCTCTGCGCGCCGCAATAATCAACACCTTCGAGACCGGCGAGCCCTGTCGCCAGGTCGAGGCCCAGGTTTTCCTGTCCCAAGCCGGGGTGCCGCGCCGCTTCTACGTTTCCGCCTCGACCGCTCTCGTGCGGTTGCACGACCAGCCCAAAGTGCTGGTGTGCCTGGAGGATATTAGCCAACGCAAGGAACTTGAGACGCAACTTCGGCAGGCGCAAAAGATGGAAGCGGTCGGCCAGCTCGCCGGCGGCGTGGCGCACGATTTCAACAACGTGCTGGCCGTCATCCGAGGCAATGCCGATCTCCTGCTGTTGGAAGGTGGCCAGATCACGGCCGACGCCGCCGAATACCTGGGGGAGGTTATCCGCGGGTCGGAGAGCGCCGCGAACCTCACCCGCCAACTGCTCATCTTCAGCCGCAAACAGGTCGCGCATGCCCAACCGGTGCGATTGAATGAGTTGATCGCCAACCTGACCAGAATGTTGAAGCGTACGATCCGCGAGGACATTCATCTGGAGTGTCGTTTCGCGGAGCAATTGCCTTGCGTCCAGGCCGATCCGGGCATGGTAGAACAGGTGTTGCTGAACCTGGTGGTCAACGCCCGTGATGCCATGCCCATGGGCGGCCAATTGGAAATCGTGACGCGCGCGGTCAGCCTCGATGCCGCATACGCTGGCAAAAATCCCGAGGCGCGGGCCGGCGAATTTGTCTGCTTGAGTGTCAAGGACACCGGGACGGGCATAGCGCCTGAAGCTCTGCCCCACATCTTCGAACCCTTCTTCACTACCAAGGAAATCGGCAAGGGCACGGGGTTGGGGTTGGCTACGGTTTATGGGATTGTCAAACAACACCAGGGCTGGGCCGAAGTGGACAGCCGGGTTGGAGAGGGCACGACGTTCAAAATCTTTCTGCCCGAGGTTGCCTCGCCAGCCACTTCCGGGGTCCCCCAGCAGGCTCGAACCAAGCCGCCCAGAGGCACTGAGACGATCCTGCTGGTCGAGGACAACTCGCCGCTGCGATTGGTCACGCGGCGTGTGTTGGAGAAGTTTGGTTACCAGGTTTGCGAAGCCCGTTTTGCCAGGGAAGCGCTTGAAGTGTGGGGCCAGAAGAAAGAGCAGATTGCCTTGCTCTTGAGTGACATCGTGATGCCCGAAGGCATGACCGGCCGGGATCTGGCCGAGCAACTGCGGGCGCAGAAACCGCTGCTGAAAGTCATTCTCATGAGCGGCCATAGCGCGGAGTCCTTAGGCAAAGAAAAGGAGTTCTTCCAGCAAAGCGGGACCCATTTTCTCCAGAAGCCGTGCCGGACAGACACCCTGCTCCAAACCGTGCGCAAATCGCTGGATGAATGTTAGACACTCCTCTGACATCGCTTACACTGAGTGCAAGCGATGAATCATGGGAAGTGAGCAGGCAATTGACTTGAAGCGTGAGCCTCAAGCGCGGACTGGTGCGGCGGCGGAACTGGCCATCACGGGCATGACGTGTGGGAACTGTGCCCGGCATGTAACCGAGGCCCTCCAAGGCGTGGGCGGAGTGAGCAGCGTCAACGTACGCCTCGAAGCCAGCCGAGCTTCCGTGCGGTGGGCTGCCGGCGCAGAGCAAGACGTGGCCGCGCTAATCCACGCGGTCGAGGAAGCGGGCTATGGGGCCAGCGTGGCCGAAGCACCGGACCACGGGCACGCCGAGCCCACTCTGAGCGGCTGGCGGCTCAACCTCTGGGTCGGCCTGCTCGGCACTGTGCCACTCATGCTCGGAGAATGGGTATTGGGGCTCGGCATGACGCGGTGGTTTCAGTGGTGTTCGTTGGGGCTGGCGGGCGCCGTGCAGATTCTCGCCGGCGCACGCTTCTATCGAGGGGCGTTCGGCCAGCTTAAAGCCGGGCGCTCGAACATGGACACGCTCGTGGCGCTGGGCTCGACCACCGCTTTCGCCTACAGCACGTGGGCCTTGTTCAGCCTTCCCGGTACTCACGTCTATTTCATGGAGGCCGCCGCGATTATCACGCTTATCAGTTGCGGGCATTGGATGGAGTCGCGTGTCAGCGCACGGGCATCCAGCGCCTTGCGTCAACTGCTGGACCTGGCCCCTGCCCTGGCGCGCCGGCGCGATCCCGCAGGCAGAGAAACCGAGGTCCCTGTCGCGGAGTTGCGAGCCGATGATTTGGTTATTTTACGACCCGGCGACCGGGTGCCGACGGACGGCGATGTGGTGGAAGGCGATTCGGCGGTGGATGAATCCATGCTGACTGGCGAATCAGCGCCCATGGACAAAACCACTGGGAGCCGGCTTTACGCGGGCACGGTGAACGTCAATGGGCGCCTGGTCATGCGGGTTACGGCCACCGGCGAGGAAACCGCCCTGGCGCACATTATCGCCGCAGTGCAGCGCGCCCAGAGCAGCCGCGCGAACATTCAGCGGCTGGGTGACCGCGTCAGCAGTGTCTTTGTACCGCTGGTGGTCGCGGTGGCGCTGGCCGCCGGGCTTTGCTGGGGACTGGCTCCCGATTGGGCGCGGCACGTCCACAACGCGCTCGCGCACTACCTGTGGACCACGCAGCCGCCGGAAGGGCCGCTCGCCGCCGCGTTCATTATTGCGGCGGGCGTGCTGATCATCGCTTGTCCGTGCGCGATGGGATTGGCGACCCCGGCTGCTATTATGGCCGGCTCGAACGCCGCGGCCCAGCGCGGCATTCTGATCCGAGACGGGGTGGCGTTGGAGAAGGCCGGGCGGGTGACGGCGGTGTTGTTTGACAAGACGGGGACGCTGACGGTGGGCAAGCCGGAGGTGGCCCGCTTCTGGGAGAAGCGGGAAATCCGAAGTCCGAAGGCCGAAGTTCGAAGGAAGGCCGAAGGACCGAGATCCGAATGGGAGGGTTTCGACGTAAGTCTGGCTGCGGCACTGGCTAGGAATTCTGCTCATCCGATTAGCGAAGCGATTGCTCGGTTGGCGGGAGATGGGGTTGCATTGACGGATTGGGAGGAGATTCGCGGTGCAGGGGTACAAGCCAGGATCGAGGCGGATGGCCAATCGTCGATTGCCGAGGGGGTGGGACCTCGCTTGGCCCGGCTGGGCTCAATCCGCTGGCTGGAAGAGTCTGGGGTGGACCTGGCAGCCGGCCGAGAGTTTATCGCTGATTCCGCGGGCCAGGGCGCGACCATTGTGGGGCTGGCGATCGGGGATTCGCTGCACAGCCTGTTTGCAGTCAAGGATGCTCTCAAACCCGGCGCCCGTGACGTCGTCAGGAAACTGGAGCAGCAAGGGCTGACGATCTATCTCGTCACGGGTGACAATACGTTGACGGCCAAGAGCATCGCCGAGCAGGCCGGCATATCCCCGGAGAATGTCTTCTCCCAGGTGCGCCCTGAGCAGAAGGCGGAGTTAGTCAGGAAGCTCCAGCAGCAAGGGCAGCGAGTGGCGTTTGTGGGGGACGGCATTAATGACGCGCCGGCACTCGAACAGGCCGACCTGGGCGTGGCGGTCAGCCGGGCCAGCGACGTCGCGCGCGAAGCGGCGGACATCATTCTGCTCAAGTCGGAAATTGAAGCGGTGCCGGAGAGCCTCGGTTTGGCACGAGCGACCCTGCGCACCATCCACCAGAATCTTTTTTGGGCGTTCTTTTACAATGCCATCGGCGTGCCGCTGGCGGCGCTGGGGTTCATGAGCCCGATTCTATGCGCGGCGGCGATGGGTTTGTCCGACCTGGTGGTGATTGGAAACGCCCTGCGACTGCGGCGCTGGCGGGCTTCTTAGCCGTAACCATGCTATGATGCAGTGGGGGAGCGCGCCCGCCCCGGGCGTCGTGATTGGCGCCCTCGCCAATCACCTTCTCGGCTGCCAGGACGGACTCACTGCTCAGTGAATCGGCGCGCGGGCCGGCCACCCGGCGAGGGCGCCGGCTGGATACGCCCGGGCCGGGCGTGCTCCCCATTTCCAGATGCATGATTACGGGTTAGGAGTTGAGCTCGGCGACTATCGGAAACCTGCCTGCCAAATCCGAAGCCCGAAGGCTTGAGTTCCGGATGGTCCTCCACGCCAGCATTATGCATCGGCTCATTCGGACTTCGGACTTCGGACTTCGGCTTTCGGCCTTCGGATCTCCCGCCGGCCTAAGAGCCTGTTTGAAGAAGACCATTGAGACCCGTTGCAGCAGGTTTGGTGTCCCGCCTTTAGGCGGTTCCTGTGCCGCGCCGCCTAAAGGCGGGACTCCAAACCGAGTTT
>Ga0073936_10011993_pt1 | contig 10399 bp, 7 predicted proteins | sample AliMusrvi5mmetaG_FD_87041 | JGI IMG/M metagenome (GOLD analysis project Ga0073936, IMG submission 87041) | Freshwater lake bacterial and archeal communities from Alinen Mustajarvi, Finland, to study Microbial Dark Matter (Phase II) - Alinen... | ecosystem: Environmental > Aquatic > Freshwater >... | reverse complement strand
GGTAATAAAACAAAATGTAACCCAACCGCCCGCCCAGGAACACTCCGAACAACGCCGCCGCCGCGATAAAATCCCCGACCACATCAGGTTTCATCACCCACAACCCGCGCCGCGCCAAATGCCTGAGCAACAAAAAACCCGCCACAAAACCCAGCAAATAGGCCAAGCCATACCAATGCACCGCAAACTTGCCGTAAATCGGCAGCGCCACCGGATTCAGATTATGCACGTAAGTCGCGAACACCCGCGCATTCCACACCATCGCGGCCCGGCGGGCAAGCACCGTAATCGCCACAACCGGGTCGGCCTTGGCCCCTGACCCCTGATCCTTGCCCCCTAGCTACGACACAAAAGGGTTGATCACCTTCACGCCGGTTTTCTCGAAGTCGGAGATGTTCCGTGTGACAATCGTCAATGAGTACCGATGCGCCGTCGCGGCGAGTTGACTGTCGAGGTCCGGGACACCAATGCCGGACTTATCCCAGTTCGCTTTGAGTTGCCCCCAGACATGGGCGGTGCTGGTGTTGAAGCTGAGCACCCGCCCTTTCATGCAGTCGCAAATGGATTGCAGCCAGACTTGAAGTCGCGCTTTTCGCTTGCCTTCCGCCAACCGTTCGATTCCCCGCCGGATTTCACCGATGGTGATGGAACTCACATAGAGGCTTCCCTCGTGTCTGCGCATCCAGGCGACGACATGCGGGTCCGGTGTCGGCTTGGCGGGTTCGGAACACACATTGGTGTCGATCAGGTAATTCATAGGACGGGCGGCTCTGTGTCACGCGTGTCACGGGGCGAAATTTCAAAGGGTGAGGGACAGGCCAAAAGCAAGTCAACCAACCCCCGGTTCGCCGGCAGCGTGACGCGCCGCAGGGTGATCGTATCGTCATCCTCAACGCTGACTTCAAAATCGTCTCCCGGCTCCAGTTGGAGCTGCCGCCTGACACTCCCCGGAAGCACGATTTGGCCTTTTTGTGATAGGACGGTGGTCATGGTGGGAAAATCCTACCGCCGATTCTCGCGGGTGCAAGTGCAAACTCCGCAGCAACAACCTTTCCCGGGTGCTGCATTTTCGAAAAGTTATCGCATATCCCGCTCCCGATTTCCGCGCTGCCGGTCCCGGAATGGTTTCAGTGTTGGGCGGGGGGCGCCGGCGGCTGGGCCGCAGGTTGACTCCATTGCGCCCACTGGGCCAGCGTGTTCTTGTGGATTTCCGCGCTCTCCGAAATCCAGATGTCCTTGGCCTCGTTGAAGCGTCCTAACAAATCCGCGGCGAGGGCGCGGCGTTCGTCCTGCGCTCCGGCCGGAAGGCGCGACAAGTGTGCGAAGAGCGCCGGAATCGCCCCCATGCGCACGTTGTAGGAATGCGCCGGCGAGTCCTTGACGGCTTCTTCCGCCTGCCGCCACAGCCGGGCGGCACGGGTATAGAAATCGGCGGTGGCCGGCGGTTGACGCAGGACGTCGTCATAGATGCTCAAAGTGGCCCCGGGGTTCTGATAGAAAGCGTGGAGTTCATCGAAATACCGGCGCACCAGCGGGGCGGCGGCACCGTAGTAGCCGGCGAAGAAGTCATTGAGCAGGACTTCGACCGGCAGATCGGGATTCCACAGCCACTTGGCTAACAGCCATGCTTTCAGCTCCGCGAAATCGCCATGACGTCCTTGATAGGCGCCCTCCTCGAACACACCCACCACATGGTGGTCGCAGAAAAACCTGACATTTCCCTGCAACGCCAGGACATTGGGAAACGGGCCGAGGTAGTCGCGGAAGTCGGTGGTGTAATCCCAGATGTGGAGTTTGTCGGTCATGGCACTCCAGCGGTTCATTTCCTCGACGAAACTCCGGTTCTGGCCCGCCGCGCTGCGATCGAAGGGTTTGGAGAATTCGCACTCGATGCTGCACAGGCGCACTACGACATTGCGGCGCGGGCGGATCGTCTTGGGTGGCGTGCGCGTGTACTGGTAGGCGAGCGTTTCGATCCACACGTTGGGGAACTCCTTCTCCACCGCCTCGGCCACCTGGTTGACAAAGGCGATCATGGTGCCCGCAGGCGAACCCTCGCGCGTGTCGATGGCCCGGCAAGCGGCGCAGGTGCAATAGTTATGGCAATCATTCTGGCTCACGCTGAAGAGTTTGGCGCCAGGATCCTGGCGGATGCGTTCGAGGACGCGTGCGGTGGCAATCCTAAGCACCTCCGGGTTGGTTAGACATAACTGTGCGGAGTCCTTGACGCGTTTGCCGCCAATCTCGCTAAAATACTCGGGATGGGTGGTGAAGAACTCCTCCGGCGGCACAAGGGTATGGAACGTGTGGACCATGCAGTCGGTGCCGAAACGGATCTTGCCGCCATGTTTTTCCTGCAAGCGCATGGCGGCGCCATTGACCTTGTTGCGGGCGGCGAGGTCGCCTTCGAACATGTCAAACCAGTAGGGTTCGCGCATCGCGAAGGCAGGCATTTGAGTCTCGTCGAGCCCGGGAATCTTCAGCGCGGAAAGATGGGGAATCACACTGTGCCAAGAGGAGTACCACCGGCAACCGCCGAAATGCTCCAGCATTTCATAGACCCCATACAGCGTGCCGCGCACCGGACCACCAACAATGAGCAGGTGCGGCGGACAACTCTTGAGATGAAAGCCGTCGTCGCCGAGCGCCGCCAGGTCGGCCGGCCCGCCAAGCAGACCGGAGGTGTGTCGGGTCGCACCTAACAAAATCGCCCGATCCGGCAGCGGCCCGTCGTCCGTGAGGATCGGCAGTTTCACGCCGGTCATTTGCTCCGTGAACTTCTGCAACTCCTCGGCCGCGAAGATCTGTGACGGCGAGGCCGTGGCGGGCCGGATGATCGTGTAGAGGGCCGACTGCCCCCGCGTGGCTAGCGTCAGTGACTGGACGCTCACCGCGCCCGCAATCCATCCGGATGAAATGACGAGCACGGATAGCAAAACCCCGGCGACAGATGATGTTTTCATAAGCTTCATGTTTTCATTTGTTGTTGAATTCGCCTCCTAGCCAACCGGTGTCGCATCACTTCCCGTCCAACAATTTCCTGAACAGGGGTTCCATCGCTTCCGCCCAGATTTCATAGCCCCTGCCCGTTGGATGTACCAGGTCACCTAGCAAAGCCGGGGCCACCTTGTCATTCTCCCCGAAATACTTCCCGCAGATGTCCAGATAGAAGATGTTTTTGCCATCGGCCAGTTTGGCGATGAGCGGGTTGATTTTCGTGAACGCCTGCTGTTGGTCCTTGGGGCGATCCCCGCGCGGCAGAATCGACATCACCAACACCTTGGCCTGCGGCAGCTTGGTACGCAGCCTGGCGACCACCGCTCCGGCTCCGGCGGCGACGTCTTGCGACGAGAAGTTACAGGCGCCATCGTTGGAACCGATCATCAGCACGATGAGCTTTGCCCGGGCACCCTCGCAGTTGATATGGTCGAGCCGCCACAACAGATGAGCCACCTGCTCCATGCTGCGTCCCAAGTTGACATAACTGCGGTTGGGACAAAACTTGTGGAAGGCGTTGACATCCCAACCGGCGGTGATGGAGTCGCCCATGAAAAGCAGTGTGGCGTTGGGATCCTTGACCCAGTTATCAGGCCAGGGACCACCGGCCATTTGTTGCACCGGACGGAGGGTTAGAAAATCCTTGGGATCTGCCACCCAGGGAGGCGCAGCCGGGGAATCGCTCAGCAGTATCCGATCCACGATGATATACCCCCAGTTGCCCGACGAAGCATCCACAATCTGGAGCACGCCTTGCCGACCCTTGAATTCGGTCACGTCCCACTCCCGTTCGGTCACACCATGGAGGTCTTCGCCCGAGGCGGTTCGCACGACCTTGCCGTCCACCAGCAAGTCCATGCGGGTGGACGCGGTTGACCCGCCGCCGATCAGGAACTTCAAGGCCCGGCGGTCGATGGCAAACGGTTTGCCCGTCAGCTTGCCTTGCGGACCGTTGTTTCTATCAGGCGCGGAATGGGCGACGTATTTGCCCTGGCGGCCCGGACAATAAAGCGCTTCCCAATTATTGTTAGAAAGGGACTTCGGTTTCGGGCTGTCGAGTCCTTCGATTTCAAGGGGGCCCTTGGCGAATGCCGTGCCCTCAGCGGTCCAATTGTCGAACTTCCCGCTTTCGAAATCGTCGATCAACACGTCATCGGCAGCCCGGGCGACCGTCACCAGGATGCTTGCGATCAGGGCACAAATCGCTCGTTTCATGATCACGTCCCTCATGTCGTAGTCCGGTTTCATCGCCTCATTATGGTTTGTTTTCGATCTCCAACACGACCACCGAGGCAATCGGATCGGGTGCCTGGACAGGCACGGCCACTTCCACACCGCCGGCATGGGCGGTGGTTGTTAGAGCCGTGTGTTTCGCATCCGCCAGCAGGTATGCCGTCTTGACCTTGGCGGTCAGTCCGGGAACGTCCAGCTTGCCGTTTTTCGGCCACTCGAAGACATGCAGATAGAGCTTGCCGGGTTTCCGCGTCACGCGGCCCCAGGCGGGCGCTTTGGGAAATGGTCCGGGGGATGTGCCGTGGATCGCCTCGCCATTGACTTTCATCCAATTGCCGATCTCGGCCAAGCGCTGGACGTTGCGTTCGGGGAACAGGCCTTCCCCGGTGGGTCCCACGTTGAGCAGGAAATTGCCGCCCTTGCTGGTGATATCGATCAACATGCGGATCAACTCGGACGATGACTTCAGGTTCACGTCATTCTTGTTATATCCCCAATGGGTTCCCATCGTCATGCAGGTTTCCCAATCCTTGCCGGGGATTCCGTTGGCGGGGATTTCCTGCTCAGGGGTTTGGGTGTCGCCGCCATTCCTGCCGCCGAGACGGTTGTTGGTGATGATGCCGGGCTGGAGCTTGAGCATCGCCTTCATCTGGTCGGTGCGGTCCGGGGTCATGGAGCCCGTGGGCGTATCCCACCAGAGCACCGCGATGGGTCCGTAGTGGGTCATGAGTTCCTTCAGATGCGGCAGCACCACGTTTTTCAGATAGGCGTCGAAGTCGCCATTCTGCGCCGCATCCCAGCGGCCCAGCACGGCATCCGCGCCGGGTTGATGCCAATCCTGCGATTGCGAATAATAAAACCCGAGCTTGATGCCCTCCTTCTGGCATTCGGCGGCCAGTTCCTTCAAGGGATCCCGCTTGAACGTCGTGGCGTCATGGATATTGAACGGGTCGGCCATGGAATGAAACATGGCGAAACCGTCGTGGTGTTTCGCGGTGATCACGATATATTTCATTCCGGCATCCTTGGCCGTTTTCACCCACGCCTTGGCGTCGAACTTCACGGGGTTGAATTTGTTGGCCAGATCCGCGTATTCCTTCACCGGAATCTTGCAGTTGCACATGATCCATTCGCCGTAGTCCGCCTTGCCATTCCATTCTCCGGCGGTCACGGAATACAAACCCCAATGGATGAACATACCGAACTTCGCCTCGCGCCACCAACTCATGCGGGCGGAGCGTTGTTCGGGCGTTTCACCGCCGCGTTTGACCCGCACTTCGGCCGGGTCCGCGCCGCCCGCACCGAGCGCGTGAACCACGAAGCCGCCTAGTTGGACTCCGCCACCTCCGGGGTTATTTGTTAGGGTGAAGTCGATCGAGGTATCGCCCGCGGACTGGGTCCACTCCGCCTGCAACAACCTTCCCGTATCGGGGATCCTGCCGTTCGTGGCAACTTCCCAGGCTGGCGAGGCGGAACCCTCCAAGGTCAGGGTCATGGTGGCGGTCTTCGGCCATGACTGATTGAGTACGAAAAATTGCGCGCGGTATCGCTGCCCGGGTTTCGCACCGGCAATGGAATAACTCACCGGCCCCGTCCCATAACCGCTTTTCCGAAACAGCCGGTTGAGTTCGACCTCGCTGAGATCGCCGATGTCGCTTTGGGGAAACCCACCGGAATTCAGCCCCAGACTCGCCGCCGGCAACATCCCGTAGGTGATCCCGTTGAGCGTCGCGGTGGTGTCAACCGCCTTGGCGGAACCCGGCAGCAGACCGGCCGCGCCGCCCAAAATCTCGCCCGGCGATGTCACATCATGTTGTGACCAGGCAACGGCGGGTGCCGCATTCCCGGCCGGGGCCAATGTGATTGCCGCCAACGCCACCACATTCGCCAAGGCGAACGTTCCCAACATGGTTCTCTGATTCATGGTCATGATTTCTGCGATTCGGTTTATTCAGTTGGCCGCAGGCTGCTTGTATTTGAGTGTTGCGCCAAGCCATTGCCTTACCTCTTCAATACCCCAATCCGATTTGGCAGGCAGTTTCGTCAGGGCATCCGGTTTGGCATACAATCCGAATATCAGGTCGGCCATTTCGCTCACCCGCCGATAACCGGATTCCGGCCAGAAATTGCGATACGTCCCATCAACCAGTAACAGTGGACGCGGAGCGATCGAGCTGTAAACAAACTGGAGATCCGTGTGCATGGTGATCTCGTGAAAATATGGAGCCCAGAACCGGAATTCATTCTGATGGGGCGCGACTTTTTCCGCCCAGTCGCGGACCGTAATGGCTCCGACAACTCCGAGCGCCGCGATCTTGAACCGGTCATCCAGCGCGGCAGCCAGCCATGTCTGTTCGGAACCCTGGCACAACCCGGCAACCCCGATCCGGTTGGGATCGACGTCCGATCGCGTCAGCAGGTAATCCAACCCGCGAAGCGTGTCGAACACCTGAATGCCCATGCACTGGGTGCCAGCCGCCGACGCCGCGCAATAGAGCCCCTGGTATGGTGCCGCCCGCAGCCTCACATGGGGATCGTCGATGAATAGAATCACATAGCCCCGCTGCGCCATCTGATAGACAAACGGCCGGTAAAAATCCTGCTGGAGATCGCCAAGCCACCCTGGCGGCATAACCAGCGCGGGCAACGCGCCGGTGATTTCCTTGGGTCGCACCACGTTGGCGGCGACATAGGCGTTGTCCGCCCACAAATACATGACATCCTCCACAACCAGACCGTCATCCTCCCGGGTCTTGGTGATTTTGGCGCGCATCGGCATCCTGTCCGGCAACCCGAGGCGCACGGCGAGCTGCTTCCGCACCACCTGTCGCCGCAGCTCCCATGCCCCGCGATCATCCGGAATTCCGGGAAGTTTCGCCGACATCCGGGATGCCCGTTCGCCAAGGTACTGCATCACCGTCAATGACTTTCCATCAGCGGCCGTTGGCGAGGGCAGGGCCAGCCCGCATGCCGCCATCCATGAAAACAAGAGGATGCCGGAACCTGACGATGGGCGTTTCATGATGATCCTTTCCGATATTACTCCAGCGCGACCAAACGATCTTTTGCAGTTCCCTTCACCTTCACACACATCCCGTCCGCCGTCTTCTTTACCGTGCATTCCCATCCCTTGTCTGGATACAATGAGGCCACCTTGTTGAATGGCGCGAATCCCCTGTCGATGGTGACCGAATAATCACCGTCGCTGAGCAAGTGAAGGATCCAGCGGTGCTGCCGGTCCTGACGGGTTAGAACCACCTGCTTGCCGGCCGGGGAAATCACCAACGGCAGCGGGCCTGCCAAATGATCGATCACCTGTTCGGTCAATCCGGGAACGGCAAGCGTGGCGAGATAGGCGACCCGGCCCTTGGCCACGCTGTTGACGTGCAGCAGCGGCCATTCCAGATCGTGATCGCGCACGCGCAGCGGGGATTCTCCCTTGTCGGATCGTGTGACGACGACGTTCTTCAGTCCCGCCGCGGCCACCTCACCGCCGCTCCACGAACCGACCACCTCACTCACTCCGGCAGCGATTTTCTCAAAATGCAGACCCATCACATCCGCCAAGGCGAAATCAGCCAACGGCATTCCGTCAGGACCATGGCGGAGGGCGTCGCCGGCCACCAGCAGTGTGCCGCCAGCGCGCGCATAACGCCGCAATGCCTCGCACTCGTCCGCCGACAGCCCGGAACCGAGCGGCAGGACGAGCAGCTTGTATTTTGATAGATCGCGCGTCTGGAGGTCCAGCGTGTTGATGAAATCGAGCGGCATGCCGCGTTTCAGGTAGGCATCGGTGATCTTCTCGCAGACGTCCATGTAGGGCTTGCGGTCATAGCCATCGTAACGAAACCGCGTGGCCTCGGAAAACACCATGCCGATCGGCGAGATCGTTTTGGCCCCCTCCAGGTACGGTTGGACTTCTCCGACCATTTTGAAAAAGGCGGCTAGATCCGCATCAAAACCGGGCAATGCCGTTTGTTGGTCCACTCCCACGTATTGATAACAGCGCGCGCCAAGGGCCATGATGGTGCGCCGGATGGGACTCTTGAGCGACTGCCCGACAATGATCGCGTCCTTGTTGAGGATACCCTTCAACGCCAACAGCCGTGACGGCTCGCCGAACTCGATGTAGGCCACATCGTGCTGGCGGCCGAGATTCACATTCGCCTCGCTATAGGTGTTGATACAATTCTGCCAAATCTCGACGCTTGGTTTGATCTGCCGGGCCACCTTGGTGAGCCGGTTCACCGGCCGGTCCAGGGTGGCCAGATAGAAGTCCATCTCCCGCCGCCATCCCTTTCCCTCCCAAGTCGCAAGCTCCTGGCCATAAAGTTCCTGATAGTATGCCTTGCAGCCGTCGCACAAGCATTTCCTGGGACCGAACAGCATGTCGTAGCGGAGGGCGTCGATCGGGTACATCGTCAGCAGTTCCCGCGTGTATGCCTCAACCAGTTCGATATAACCCGGCGCGTTGAAACAAAGGGCGCTGGTCGGTTCAATAACCCCTGCGGCATCTGACTTGCCGTGAATATAGGGTTTGCCGAGGTGGTCGCGCATGTACTTCCAGTTGGTTCCCAACGTGATGTAACCGAAGACGGCGATGTTCCGCTGGTGCAATTCCCTGATGCACCGGCCATACCAATCCTTGCCTTCCAGGGCTGGAAAGGTTGTGCCTGCAAAACTTGGGTACGTCGTATAGCCATGATGCGGCACCGCCAGCAACAGCACCGCGTCGAGATTGAGCTTGCCACTGAAGTCAGCCAACTCCACCGGATCGGAGCGCGTGAATTTTTTCGGCAGATCGGCCAGCGTCCGTCCCGGCCAGTTATAGTCGTAGCACAATTGGCGGAAACACTGTGTCGGTCCCTTGGGCTGGTATGCGGCAACTTCTTCCCGGGTGAACACCCGCGCTTCGCCCGCCGGACCGGCGGCTACCAGCAACTGCCGGCTTTCGACCGTCGGGCAGAAATATTGCTCGATATGCTGTTGAACCCGCGCGGTGCCGGCGGCAGGCGTGAAAGCGGGATCCGGTTTGCCCTGGGCGTTCAGCCCGTTCGAGGTGATCGCCTCGACCATGTCGCTCACGACCATCGTACGAAACCCGTGGCCCTTCATGTTGCGGACGCCCATGCTCCGGTCGAGCACGCACATGTTGCTTGCCACGCCCATGTATAACAGCGTGTCGATGCCACGCTCGACACAGAGATTCATCAGTTCGCGCGCGTTGTTGCAATCGCCTATCAGATCGGTCTCCTCGATCCGCAGGTCGGGATGCTGACGGCTCCATGAGCCGAACGCCTGTTTCTTGCACGGTTGGTCGGGCCCGCATTCACAGAAGTCCGTGGGGCCTGGCGGCGGCGGTGGATTGAACGCGACCCTTCCCGGTTCCGCGTGCTGCGGCACCGCCAGCATCGACTTGCGCTGGGGATAATCCCGGTAAAAACCAAGCACGTCGGACGGTGCGAAGACGATTTGAATGTGCAATTTCCTAGCGGCATCCAGCACGGGATTCATTCGCGGAACCATTTTGCCCAGCTTGGCCGTGAAGCTCTTGCAACTGTGCTTGTCCCACATGTCGATCACGACAATCGCGGTTTTGGCCGGGTCCAATTTTTCCGCGGTTTGGGCCACCTGCCAGCTTCCATCGGCCACCTGGACCCGGCTTTGAGCCGTGAGTTCCAGCGTATTCGGGGCGGCCGATCCGGACAAAACGAAAACCAGCAGGTGAAAACCACCCACCAGGGTCGTGATGCCAATCGGGGAATTCCATTTCTTGAACATGGGGGCGTTCCGTTGAGGTTTGGTTTCGATTTCCAACACGACCACCGAAACAATCGGATCAGGAATCAGGGCAGCCGTACGGTTCGCGGCGGATGATTGTTGCAGGAAAAGCGCGTTTCCCAGGGCCATTCAGCGTGCGACTGGCAGCCTTTCCGCCCACCCAACCCGGACACGGCTCCCTATCTGTTAGCAAGGGAGGGGCGAGAAGCGATCGAGAGCAAGTATGATCCACGAAATCAATGGCTCCCGTTGCCGGGGTTGTGAGGACGGCCCAATTCCTGAAATACTGCTCTTTGTTTCTTCCGTGATGGGTGAGCTGGAGAGGTGGCAAGAATCTTCCAAAAACTGATGATTTGGAGATTTTAAGCTTGTTGAATTGGGGGGGGAT
>Ga0073936_10011989_pt1 | contig 10401 bp, 7 predicted proteins | sample AliMusrvi5mmetaG_FD_87041 | JGI IMG/M metagenome (GOLD analysis project Ga0073936, IMG submission 87041) | Freshwater lake bacterial and archeal communities from Alinen Mustajarvi, Finland, to study Microbial Dark Matter (Phase II) - Alinen... | ecosystem: Environmental > Aquatic > Freshwater >... | reverse complement strand
GTGTTTTCATAGTTACGCTTCCGTGTTCGGTGTTCACGGTGCCGCGAACGCTGCCGCTGGCGCGGCGGCGGCCTGATCGGCGCGGGCCACCACATCCGAGGGGATTTGCGCACGCCACATGCGCGCGTCCGCCACGTGTCCGCCTTTGGGAAATTTTTTCAGATAATAGTCGATGGCCTCGATCGCATCGTCGAACCGCTTGTTTTCCAGAAACAGCGGAACCATTTTTTCAAAAGCATCCTCAATGCAGGCGACCGTGGGCACATCAACCGGTTTTAAATCGAACACGCGCTGATAGGTGGCCAGCATTTTTCGATTCTCGCCCATGGCCAGCTGGATCTTCGCCATCTCCATGTCGGCCTCGGCAATCGCCCCGGGCTCCTTGAGATACTGGCGATAGGTGACCTGCGCCGCAATCGCCTGTTTGCAGAAGTTGGTCTTGTCGGCGCTGCTGGGGGCAGCTTCGGCCTGGGCAAGATAGGCGCGGCTCAACATCTGATTCGCCTCCGCCGTATAAGGGCCACGCGGGTATTTCTTCAGCAGCTCATTCACCGGTTCGACAACCGCCGTGATCTTGCCCATGCCCACCAGCGCCTTGCCAAGCCCGAGCGTTGCTGCCTCCCAAATGGCGCGGTCCTGGACCGGATCTGCCGTGCTGCGGGCAAGTTCATACGCCTTTTGCGCAATTGCTGGTTTTTTGCCATCCCGCAGCAACCGGTCGCCAACGGTCAGAAGCTGTTTCGGCGTATATTTCTTGCCACCATCCGCGATGATTCTAAGCGCCACCTCGACGGATTTCTCGACGCGTCGCAAATCCATCAGGCTCATGAATTGCACGAAGAGGATGCCGGAAATCTTGCCCGGGTACTTTTTGTCGAGCGTTTCAAATATCTGGCTGGCCTCATCGATCCGGTTCTGCAGAAAATACAGGGTTCCGATATTGCTCAACACGGATGGCGCCTGTTCCGAATCCTGATTTTCCTTGAGAAAAGCGTTGAAACTGTCAATGGCGAGATTCTGGAACTTGACCACATCCTCCGGCGCCGGCTTGATCCGGGAATAGCAAGAGCCGCGGTAATACAGGGCCGCCTCACGGAACTTGCGGTTGCGGGTCGTGTCCTCCGCCGTGGGTGAATAGTGGTTGTCGGGTTTGTTGAGCAAATCGAGGATCGTGCCGTACGCGGCGGCGGCATTCTCCCAGTCTTCCCCTTTGCGATACAGTTCGGCGACGCGCACCAGCACGGCAATTTTATCGCTGCCCTCGGGCAGTACTCCAAAATAGGTCCTGAGCGTCGCGATTGCGTTGGTGTAATCGTTCAATCCGGCCTGACAGACGGCCAGACGGCTGAGGGCGTCGTTGTAGCTTTTTCCTGGACGGTTGTATTTCTCCACCACCTTCTGGTAGCTGGCTGCGGCATCCACGTAGTTGGTCACGCGCAACGCATCGTCTCCCAGACGCATCAGGACGGCCGGCGCCTGGTCGTGGTTGGCAAAATGTCCCGCAAACAGCAGGCAGAGTTCGCGGGCACGCGAATCCCTCCCCTCCTCCTGGTAAAGCTGCGCCACATTCAGCAATGCCTTGCCGGCGGCGTCCATTCGCGCGTTGTCCCGGCTGTAGCGTTCCGTCAGGTAGTTGATGGTCGCGTGCGCATATAATTCATTGTTGTCGTGGACGTAGCACTGCGCCAGCAAGCCTAGCGCCCGTGGCGCATCCGGATAATCCGGCGCCATATTCAGCGCCTGCACAAAATATCTGGCCGCCTCGCCGTAGTTGCCTTCCGCAAAACGGGAGTTCGCTTCCGAATAACGGGACTCCCGAATGGCAGCCAGATTCACACCCTTCGGCACGGGAGGCATGTTCCAGGCGCATTCCCTGGCGATCGCCAGGATGTTTTCGACGTGCTGCCCGGCTTCCAGGCACCACGTGCAGGTGGGATAGTTTCGGATCACCGTGTAGAACATGCCGAGCGCGCGGCCAAAATGTTGCTTGGCATCCGATTCGTTCCGGGCAACGAGTGCCGCGCGACCCTCATCTTCATCGAAGGTGCCCATGACATACTTGCATTGCGACATGGGACTTTCGCGCAGCGCATCGCGCGTCAGCGCGGCCAGATCCGCAGCCGTCGCCTTCGGGTTGCCTTCCCGGATGGCATCCCGGATGGCGTCTTCCATCTGCTGGAGTTTCGGCAGGTTTTCATCGATCAACTTGCGCGCTGCCGCCACATTTTCATTCAGCTTTTTGACATGCGCCAGCAAAACCAGCGCTTTCCCAAAAAGGATGTCCTGTCCGCCCCACATGACGGTGTTGCAGTTTCCCGCCGCATTGGCCAACGCCGCGCTGCGTTCTTTGCCGGATGGCAGATGCTCTGCCATCTTGAGCAACAGATCGGCTGTTTCCATCATGACGGTGCGCCGCAGATACTCGTCCGGCTTGGCCGTCAGAATGTAGTTCATCGCCTTGGCTGCACCGGTGTAATCGCCACGGGTTGCCAGCATCTGGGAATATTTCCAGGCGGAATCGATGTAAAATTTGCGCAGCGCCGGCGGCGGACCGTCCTTGCTGTAGGCGCCGAGAACGGCCTCGTATCCTTCGCGCGCCTTCGGCAACTTGCCGAATTGATAATAGCGGTCGGAGATCAACAGCCGGGCCGACATGAATTCCTCGGTATTGGCTTGTATTTTGGAAATTTCAACCTCGGCCTGATCCCACTTGCCCTGCGAGGCAAAGGCGTCAACCTTGAGCCGCGCGGCTGCCGCCTTGGCGTCCGGAAACTTTTTTTCCACCACGCCCATGATCGCGACGGCAAAGTCCGGCAGCCCCAGGTCCATCAGCCCGGTGGCGTAGCGGATCTCCCGGTCCATCTCCGATTCCCGGAGATGCGCCGCATCATCCCCTTTCTGCGCGCGGACCGCTCCCAGCGGAAGCAAGACCGCCACGGCCAGCAGGCCGAGCCACCGGAAATCCGTTGTTCGTTTCATCCTGTTCACGCTCTGTTCACGCTGTTGCTCTCCGAAGGGCGTTATTGCTCGCCGGCCTTCAGTCGTCGCGCCCAATCGCTGTCCGCATGTTCGTCGATGCAAGCCGAACGCATCCGGATGGCAGGCGCGCCCAGGCCGAGATCGTCAAAGCATTGCGCCGCTTTGTACAGGGCCTCGGCCCGGGCGTCTCGCAGCGCAGGATCACGCGCTCCCTTGAACAACACCACCGTCCGCAGATAGCCATCCCGCAACGCTTCCCTGCTCCTGGTCTGCCTGCGGAGCAATTCGCCATGCATATTGTTGGCCCGCGCCTGCGCCGCAGGGTGCGGAGATTCATCGGCCTTCTTCAGTAAATCTTCCAGTATATTGTTGCGACCTGCCGCCAGCAGGGCTCGCCAGTACCAGGCAGCCATTTCACCGGCAATCGCCATGTCCGGTCGTGTATCCGTTACGCGCTCGCAGGCCCGCACGGCCTGCTCCGGCTTGCCGTCGCGGATATACGCCTCCGCCAGCCAACGCATGGCAGGCGCATCCCACTGGAGCATGTCGTAATCCTGCGCCACCTTTTCGAGCGCAACAATGGCCGGCTGAATTTTGCCGTCCCGCACCAACTGCGCGGCGGATTGCAACCCGGGTGGTTCGGTCACCGTCAGGGATTTGACGTCGCCAGGAGAAAATTGGACTTCGATCGTCACGCCGCCTGCGGCGCCGCGCTTGCTCACAAGCACGTACCTTTTGATCTGGGAATCCCAATGCATCAATCCCCTGAACTGTTGGTCATCGGTCCTGATGATCACACCGTCGACCTCGGCGCCTGCCTGCACAGAACAGACTGCCAGCAGAACAAGCAGGATGGCCAACCCCGCACGACAGAAGCGCATTTTATCCACACTCGCGCCCATGGCTTCCCTCCACATGGCAAGCTCGCCTACTGCCATTGTTACCTATATTTGCAACTCTAACCTTTATTTGATGATTCAACACGTATAATCAGGCGCCACGATAGCCTCGCGACAAAATTCCCAAACACGCATTTTCGCAACAGCCTGTCACGGCGCGACCATCAGGCAAAATCCCCTGAGCATTCGCGGGGAAGCGCAGTACGATGCCGTCCGTGGCCCTCCAATGGGATGTGAATGAAACATATTAGAAGATTTTCCGAACCTCCGGTTCGAGGGCGGAGAGCTGCTCCCGCAGTTCGCACACCTGCGCATCTTTTTCAACATCCACAATGACCGCGTCCGAATGGGACGCCTTCCATTGGTCGTACCGGATTTTGGTATTCTCGACGGCAATTTTAAGGCGTTGTCCGGCTGGAATCATCTCGCGCAGCACATCAATCAGGCGCGAGCGTTCTTCGCCGGAAGCCCCATCGCGCCGAGCGACCAGCTGACTGATCTTTTGTTCGAAGGCGTCATATTTCTGTTTGGCCTCGATAAAAGGAGCGGTTTCCGGATTGGTGCGGATGGTTTGCCTGGTGATTGCCTCGATGCGCTGATCCAGCTTATCCCGCAGTTCGTAGTATTGCTTCAGCTTGGCGACGGTTTCTGCCGGAACTTCACTGCGCGGCGAGGAGAATCGCACGAGAGCCACATTGTCCACGAGGTAGGGTCCGGTCATGACATGGTCGCGCTCGACACGACCCAGCGACATTTTCCCTGCCTGCGTGGTTCGACTTTCGTCGATGTCGACGATCAAACCGCCCGGCATATGGCCGCACCATTTGTTAGAAAGTGAATAGTAATTGGCGCGGGAGATGGTGATGCCCCAGGCTTTGCTTCCCGGTGTGGGCGGCGGGAGTGGTTGGTTGGAGGGCACCTGCCCAACGCGTGGTTTGGTTTCTGCGGAGGGCGTGGAGATTTCCGGCGTGATCGATGGCGTGGCCGTAGTCGGTGTTGAGAAAGCGGGCGCTCCGACATTCAGCGGTGTGTTGGACGACTGAGGGGATTGCCGGGAACGCATGAAAGCAGATGCCGGGACAGGCGGTTGTGCATTCGTGACAGAACGATAGTGGAGCCCCTTGGGTGCAACAGGCAGGGAGACGGCTGCGGCTGCTGGTGTTGACGCGTTCTGCAGCGGCAGTCCCATGGCCAGCCGCAGCGGTTGCCTCCCATAATAAATGACCAGCGAGCCTGCAATTGCCAGAAGAGCAAAAGTTGTTAAAAATTTCATGGCAGAATCATTGATAAAAATTCGCTTTTTGTCGGCATCGGGCCGCATAGGCCAAAATCATGCCAGAACACGCCTGAAGCGGCGAATTCATGATGACGAGCTTGCCAAATAACGGAATACCCGTCAATAACACTACAAACTAGCGGCTTGGGGATTTGCAGCGGCGCATCCGGCCCGCCATCCGCCGCCCACCCATAACTGAGGAAATACCTAAAACCGCGCCTCGCCGCCAATCATGAAGCGGCGGCCTACGGCCTGGATGCCATTGGGTTCGGTGAGGTCATAAACGCGGTAGGAATGGTCGAACAGATTGTCAATGTTGAGCGTGAGGGCAAAGTTTTGCGTGATGGCGTAACGGCTGGCCCAGTTGAATAGCATGTAGCCGCCGAGTTTGGTGGTGTTCGGCGCGTCCTCGAATCGGCCGCTCTCGTAACAACCGGAGAGTCCGTGCGACTGCCGGTCCGAGTGCCAGGCGATCCCGACGGCGGTTTTGACCGGTGCGAGGTTTGCGAGCCGCTTGTCCACCACGCTGGGGTCGATGTCTTCCGTGACCTTCGCCTGCGTGTAAGAGGCATTGGCGAAGACGTCGAACCCGGCGCCGAGTTCCATCTGTCCCTCGGCCTCAATTCCTTGCGTGTAGGAACGCGAGGCGTTCACGCTCCAGAGAGTGATGGTGGAAGGTGGCGTGAAAGAGGACGCGAAGTCAAAGGCATCGCGGATGTCGTTATGGAAGACAGCAGCGCTCCAGGAGGCCGTGTTGCCGATACGCGCGCGGATGCCTGTTTCGTAACAGGTGAGGATTGTGGGTTTGAGCTCCGGATTGCCAAGGATCTCGTACGGGCCGAACTTGGTGTCGATGTAACGGTCGGAGATGCCGGGGGTGCGGTAGGCCTGCGAGACGGACGCGTAGACCTCCATGCCCGGTTCGAGGCGGTAGAGCAGGGCAGCGCGGGGGCTGACCCGGCCGTCGAACCGTTCGTTCTTGTCAAAGCGCGCGCCGAGCGAAAACACCAGTTTGTCGGTGAGGTCAACATCTCCCTCGGCGAATAACCCCGCCATCCATTCGCTGTGATCAAACGAGACGAAATCCACGATATCGGCCGCATCCTGCCGCACGTCGCCGCCAAAGAGCAGGTGCAGATCTTCGCACGGATGCAGGGTTTCTTGAATGTCGGCACCTGTGGTCCGCAGGTGGTAGTCGCGGTAGATGCCGGACAGGATCACATCATAGGTGGAATGCTCAAAGGTGTTGTAGTCGCGTACGGTCAGCAGTTCGTCGAGGTCCGGGTCCCAGGCATGTTTCCAGACTGCGGTTTCGTAAGTGCGCTGCACGGTGCGAGGGCCTTCGCGGTCGGTGCCGTCGCCGTTGTAATAGCCGATCAGCAGGCGGAATTCGTCATTCGGACCGGGCGACCAGCCAAAGTTGCCGAAGTAGTCCTCGGCGTCCCAATCCACGACCCGTCCGTTCGGAACCGGACGGTACCCTGCGGTCTGCACATGGCCGACGCCGACATATGCGTCGAACGGGCCGAACTGCCCGCCGCCATCCGCATGAGCGGTGTAGGTTTCGTAGTTGCCGCCTGCAGCGGAGAGTTCCACAAACGGCTCGGTATCGCGGCCGCTGCGGCTTTCGATGTTCACAATGCCGCCCAAGGCGCCGGAACCGTAGGCATACGAGCCGGGGCCTTTGATCACAATGACATGGTCCACGTTGTCCGGGACGAGTTGGGAATATTCCACATTTCCCTGAAAAGCCTCGTTCATGCGCCGGCCATCCATCAACACCAGCGCACTCTTGCTCTGGTAATCGGAGGTGAGACCGCGCAGGTCGAATTTCACACTCGCGCCCGGCAGGCCGTATGAAACGTGATCGGCACCCACGATCCGGCCCAGGGCGGCGTCCACGCTGGTGGCGCCGCTTTTTTCGATGGTCTGGCGGTCCACCATCTGCACGGTGGCTGGCAGGTTGGTCAGGGGCTGCTGCATGCGCCCGGCTGTGACCACCACAGGCGGCAGGTTGGTGGCGACGGTGGCAAACAAACTGGTTGTGATCAGTGTCGCAGGGAGCAGCAGGAGGGTGAGAAACAAAGGAGTTTTTGTCATGGGGAGTTATTAATTGATTGATAAAAAATCGCTTTTCAGTCGACCCCGGCCCGCATAGGCCGAAAGGATGCCGGACCCGGTCTGACACAGCGATGTCATGGCGGGAAGACTGCCAGAAGCGCTGATCAACGTCAACGCATCACCAACCAGCCGCTTGGGGGCGGACGGAGTACTCCCCGGCCGGCCAAAAGATTGATCAGAAATCGCTTTTCAGTCGACCCCGGCCCGCATAGGCCGAAAGCATGCCTGTAGCGCCAATGGTTGTCGGGCCCATCTTTCACCTGAAATGGGGTGACACGGTTGTGGCGCGAACCGGGACGACGAGCCCCTGATTCAGCATCCAGGTTTCTGTTGCGAGGCTCCCGTCCCGCTACTTTGCCTTCTTCGCCGAAGTGATCGCCTGCGCCAGCTTCAGCCGCGCCGCCTCGAACTCATTGCCCGTCTGGGCAAAGCCGATAGTCTTTTCCGCCTCGGAGAACATCTTTCCCGCCACCGCGCCGGTCGTCTGCTCTACCACTTCTTTGAGCCCCAGTTCCCGGGCCATGGTCAGGTACAAGTGATCCTGCAGCCCGCGGCGGAGGTTGGCCAGTTGGTAGCTGCCGCATGGGCCGACGATGCCACGGTCTTCCTCGGGGTGCACCTTCTCCTGGCCGGGATACAGCACTACGCCGTCGCCGTTGGCGAACCCGCCGCCGGGCTTGCTCACCTGCCTGCGGTTGTCAAAGGTGACCGAGTTGGCCCAGATGTTCTGATCGCGGTCGGCTGGCTTCTGCTCGTTGTGTTGCCAGTGGTTGGCGTGCCAGTAGAAGTACAACGGGATGCTGAACTTGAAGCAGCCCCACATCGTCGCCCGCGGGTCGGTCGCCGGCACCGAGTAGTCGAACGATCCCGCATGCGGGCGGTGACCGTTATACACCGAGACCAGCTTGCCGGCCTGCGTTTCCCTGGCTGCCTGATCGGCCTTGAACGATTCAGTCGGGGAACTCCACATGTCGATCGCGGGCGCCAGTTCCTCGCTGATCCGATGTGTGACGAATACCGGCAGCTTGCTTCCCGGGCCGGGGTTCTTATGAATGTTCTCGCCGATCTTGAGGATGCGCGGGAAGACCTGCCGCGACGGCTCATCCGGCAGATACAGGAACGTCATCGCTCCCGGCACGTTCTTATTGAGAAACTCCATCCACGCATCCGATGCCTTGTACGCTGACGCCTGGTCGTCAAAGCGGCTGCCCGGGCCGTAGAACGTCGCCGGCACGATCACATTGCCCACGCCCTCGCCTGGGCCTTCGTAGCCGTTCTCTTTCGTGAAAGCCTTCCCGTTAAACCGGCCGATGTTCCGCGTAACCTCTGCCTCGCTGTTGGCGTTTACCAGTTCCACGCGCTGGCGATGTCCGAAACGCTGATACCGATCCTCCAGGGCCGCCCCGTGGTACTTGTCCAGCTGGCTGGCCTCAAAATAGAGCATTGCCTTCATGCTGTTCTGATCCGGCAGCGCAAAGGGGAATACCTCCAACTCCACGGGCAATTGCGTCGTCTGCGTACCCGCCCTGACCGTTACTGCCCCTTTATAGGTTCCCGGCGGCAGGTCGCGGGGCGTGTAGATCTCAATCCAGAACGCCTGGGTGTTGTTCGCCGCCACGCTCAGAGGGAACCCGCCCTTGCCCGCCGCCGCGTTTTCGGGCACGAGGATGACCGGCTTCCAGCCCGTCGGGTTCGTCGGCGCCGCCGGCGACTTCCGGTCGAATATCCAACTGCACGTCGTCACTTCCTTCACGTCCAGGTAATGGGCGCTGAACAGTTGGATCTGGCGGCCGACAAAATCCGTCGGATCCTCGCGCGGCGGCGCATAGCTGAGCTTCCGGCCGTCCGGGCCGGCCAGTTCCGGCAGGCTCACCGACAGCCCCTCGATGCCCTTGTCATCGCTCTCCACGATCACCTGGAACGCGATCACCTCATTGCACGCCCCGAAGATGCGCACCGTTGTGCCATCCCACGCCGAGTTCTTGTCTCTGTTCGCGTTCTTCAGGTCATCGCGGTCCACCTTCTCGCCGTCGTTCACCGCCCAGACCCGGCCGACGCCCGCGTGTGCCACAGTTGCCATGATCAACCCTCCCAAAAGCACCATTACCCATTTCATCGCGATAGTCCTTTCGTTGAACATTGATAAGAAGTCGCTTTTCAGTCGACGCCGGCACGCATAGGCCAAAAGGATGCCGGAACCGGTCTGACACAGCGATGTCGTGGCAGGAAGCCTGCCAGAAGCGCTGAGCACCGTCAACGCATCACCAACCAACCTCTTTGCGTATGGCAGGAGCGGTCTTTTCCCGGGCCTCCAGGCAGTTCAGAATTTCGGGCGCTCGCAACAGGTCACATCGGCAGATGCCGGTTTTTTTACGTCCCGGACCGTCACTCGGCTGTCGCGCACCCGAGCGCATTCCAGCACCTTTCGAGTGCTCCTATCCTTGCCCAAAAGGGCCGCACATGCTATATCTCAAATATACAGCTGTATTACGTGGCCTCAAAATTCAGGAGAATTACCATGTGGAAATCCCTCAAGACGGCGATGGCACTGGTGCTGCTCATGTCGGCGACCGTGGCGATGGCCCAGGACGCCGGCGGAAAGAAGGAAGCACAGACCAAGACTGGCGTGGTCAAGAGCGTGGACCTGACGGCCAAGACGATTGTGGTGCTGGTCGCGCGCGAGCTGACCTTCTCGGTCCCGGCTGACGCCAAGATCCTGCAGGGCAGCGTGCCGAAGATGCTCGCGGACATCAAGGTCGGCGCCACGGTCACTGTCGACTATTCCACCCCCAGCAAGGACAACCGCGTGGCATCGAAGGTGGTCATTGGGGCGGCGGGTACGTCCGCGGCACCCGGTGCATCCACGAAGTAAGACCGCGGCAGACGGAAGAACAACAACGCACACGAAGGTACGTGCTCTTCGTGTGCTTTTTCTTTTCGCGAGTCCGTCGGCAAGCCCACCCCCTCGAATCGAACCAGGAGTCCCCCTTGAAAGTCATCGCCATCAACGGCAGTCCGCGCGCTGGCGGCAACACCGAGAAGTTGATCCAGGTTGTCTTCGCCGAACTGGCAAAGGAAGGGATCGAGACCGAACTCATCCGCATCGGCGGCCAGCCGGTCCGCGGC
>Ga0073936_10011988_pt1 | contig 10401 bp, 7 predicted proteins | sample AliMusrvi5mmetaG_FD_87041 | JGI IMG/M metagenome (GOLD analysis project Ga0073936, IMG submission 87041) | Freshwater lake bacterial and archeal communities from Alinen Mustajarvi, Finland, to study Microbial Dark Matter (Phase II) - Alinen... | ecosystem: Environmental > Aquatic > Freshwater >... | reverse complement strand
GACCGGTTGAAATCAGCATTTCTGGCCAATATCAGTCATGAGATACGCACCCCGATGAATGGCATTCTTGGCTTTGCTCAACTGCTGAAGGAACCTGATGTGTCCGAAGAGGAACAGAGCGAATATATCGATCTGATTCAGCAAAGTGGCGAACGCATGTTGAGTCTTATTAACAACCTTATCAATATTTCGCTTATCGAAGCAGGTGAGATGAAGCTGCATCTGACCGCCACTCCGGTCAACGAACTGTTGCGAGATCTCTATGCCTTTTTCAAGCCGGAAATGAACAAAAAAGGATTGCTTTTTACCTGTAGCACACCTCTTCCAGACAGCGAAAGCATCATTCAAACCGACAATGGAAAACTGGCCCAGATTTTGACAAACCTTATCCAGAATGCCCTGAAATTCACGAACTCCGGAACAATTGACCTCGGATATAAGAAGATAAAGAGTACCCTGGAATTTTTTGTTCTTGATACAGGCATAGGTATTGCTCATGACATGAAAGAGAAAATATTCGATCGTTTTCATCAGGTTAATAACCGCATGACCCGAACCCACGAGGGAGCAGGTCTCGGTTTGAGCATTTCCAAGGTCTATGTGGAAATGCTGGGAGGTACGACCCGGGTCGAATCGAGTGAAAATAGAGGAAGTGAATTCTATTTCACGCTGCCCTATAACCCTTCAGATTTCAAGACAATGCCTCCCTCTTCTCTTGCAACTGAGGAATCAGCCGTATCTTTCCCCGACATGATTATTCTCATTGCCGAAGATGACGAAGTGAGTCGCTTACTGCTTTTGACAAGCCTGAAAAACGCAAACATCACCACCTTGTCGGCCGTTAATGGACAAGAGGCCGTGATCATGGTTGAGCAACACCCGGAGATCAATCTCGTTCTCATGGACGTTAAAATGCCTTTGATGAATGGTTATGAAGCGACAACTCTTATCAAAAAGATTCGGCCTGACCTGCCGGTTATCGTCCAGACTGCGTTTACTTCAAAAGAAAAGAGGCAAAAAGCACAGGACGCGGGTTGCGATGGCTTCATCACCAAGCCCGTCAATAACGATGAGCTGTTTGTGCTTATAAATAAAGTACTTAATAATTAACATAACAGCTATCACGTTCGACTGACAGAGCACAAGCCTCGTTAATCACTGTTTCAAGAGATAACAACCCCATTCAAAATCGTTGGTCATACTGCAAAGTCGAAGGTGTTCCTAAATTATTTAAGATATTTGTCGAAAAAGTTGCGAATTCTAAAGAAACCGGTTGTTATTTTCTTATTATTGGTTAATTTCCAATTAAAATTGGGTTAAACAAAATTATGTTATGTCGGGCCATCTTGATCTGATCGACCTTAAAATTATTGAGTCTCTTGGAGAAAACGGTAGAGTTCGATTGAGCGAACTGGCTGAAATTGTCGGCCTTTCCATCCCCTCTGTCAGTGAGCGGCTGGATAAGCTTCAGAAGAACGGTATCATTAAAGGTTTTTCCATGGAGGTGGATGAGCGTCAGCTCGGTTTTGATATCCATGCTTTTGTGCGGGTAAGAATCGATTCCTCAAAGCATTACAAGTCTTTTATGGAGCATGTCATGAAAGAGGATGAGATTATGGAGTGTTTTTCCGTGACCGGCGAAGGCTCGCATATTTTAAAAGTCATGACGCATAACACAGCATCACTTGAGATGTTTCTTTCAAGGATACAGAGTTGGCCCGGAGTGCTTTCTACCAATACAAGCTTTGTGCTTTCACAGTTGAAGAAAAATAAAAAGATCAGTGCCGAAATCGTTCGGACCAATCTTCAGGACCGTCAGGTACTGATCACATTTGATGAAAAAAATCAAGGAAATAATAAAGACAAGAGAGGTTCATTTTTTCGGAGACAACACACACCAATATCATGCAAATCAACAAGGAGGGTCTTTTGAAGAGCGACAGTAAAATTCCGGTTTCCACCTACTTTGGTTCGATGACCTTTGATCACAAGGCCATGCGAGCAAAACTTCCTAAAGAGGAATTTGCCGCCTTGCAGGATACCATCAAAGCAGGTAAAAAAATATCTTCAGCAATCGCCGGTGTTGTTGCGCACGGCATGAAAGAGTGGGCAATGGAGCAGGGCGCTACTCATTACACCCACTGGTTCCAGCCTATGACGGGATCAACAGCGGAAAAACATGATGCATTTTTATCCATTGACCGCGATGGTACTCCCATCGAGCGTTTTTCCGGTGAACAGCTCATCCAGGGTGAGCCTGATGCGTCAAGCTTTCCGTCAGGCGGAATGCGTACTACCTTTGAAGCACGAGGTTATACCGCATGGGATCCTTCCAGCCCTGCTTTTCTTATGAAGGGAGGCAAAGATTTGACTCTTTGTATTCCAACTGTTTTCATTTCCTATCACGGCGAAGCACTTGATGCCAAGACTCCGTTGTTACGTTCAATGGAAGCTGTCAGCAAATCGGCCATCCGTCTGCTTGAAGTCCTTGGAGTTACTGGTGTCACACGAGTAAAAACCTTTGCCGGCTGTGAACAGGAATATTTCCTTATCGACAAGAAATTCTATACCGAACGTCCTGATCTTGTCATGTGCGGTCGTACCCTGCTTGGTGCCCTTCCACCGAAAGGCCAGCAGCTTGAAGACCACTATTTTGGTTCGATTCCAGACCGTGTGCTTGAGTTCATGCAGGATGTTGAACATGAGCTCTATCTGCTTGGTATTCCAGCCAAGACCCGTCACAACGAGGTTGCACCTCATCAGTTTGAAATTGCACCGATTTTTGAAGAGGCCAACATTGCCGTTGATCACAACCTGCTTGTCATGGAAGTGATGAGAAAGATAGCGGACAAAAAAGGCTTTGCCCTTCTTCTCGCTGAAAAGCCGTTTGCCGGCATCAACGGTTCAGGAAAGCACAACAACTGGTCGATCGGAACCAATACCGGTGTTAATCTGCTTGATCCAGGTGATACTCCTGAAAAGAATGTTCAATTTCTTGTCTTCCTTGTAGCCGTCCTCAAAGGTGTCTATAAGAGAGCTGATGTTCTGAGAATGTCAATAGCCAGTATGGGCAACGATCACCGTCTTGGTGCCAACGAAGCTCCTCCGGCTGTTGTAACCGTCTTCCTTGGCGAGTTGCTTGAAAGAGTGCTTGATGCCATCGAAAGCGGCAAGGTTGACCTGAAAACAGAGAAACAGGTTCTCAATCTCTGTCTTTCACAGGTTCCGGAAGTCAATAAGGACTATACCGACCGTAACCGTACATCACCGTTTGCCTTCACAGGCAACAAGTTCGAGTTCAGAGCTGTTGGTTCATCCCAGGCTGCCTCTGTACCGAACATGGTGCTCAACACCCTTATGGCCGAAGCTCTTGACGAAATATCTGACGCTATTGTCACAAAACTCAAAGCTGGAAAGGAAAAGGAATCTGCAATCCTTGAAACACTTCGCGAGCAGATTACCGCTACCAAGCCCATCCGTTACCAGGGTGACAACTATGCCGAGGCACTTCAGAAGGCAGCCAGTGAGAGAGGTCTTCCGAACCTGAAGAACACCCCACAGGCACTCAGAGCCCTGCTTAAGAAAGATGTACAGGATATGTTTATCAAATATGGTGTTTTGAGTCATCAGGAGATTGAGGCTCGCCTCCACATTCGTCTCGAACGCTATGTCAAGGGTATTGATATTGAAGCCCGCACACTGCAGCTCATGCTGAAGACCTTTGTTATTCCTGATGTGTCCGAATACCAGGGCGATCTCGGTAACTCCTTCAATAACCTGCTTGCCGCAGCTGATGCTATCGGACTTTCCGACAAGGCACTCAAGAGTCAGGCTGATAACCTTAAAGTGGTCGCTGAAAACCTTTCGACTCTTATTGATCTTACTGCTGAACTTGATGAGGCTGTTGAAAAGATTGAAACACTGAAAACAGAGTTTGAGAAAGCTGACTATTGCGCTGACGAACTTCTCCCGTTCATGAGCACCGTGCGTGAGGTGGCCGACAGACTCGAACAGGTTGTGGATCGTAGCCGCTGGCAGCTGCCAACCTATTCCGAAATGCTCTTTGAGCATTAATCCGGTAATCCCATCCAATAAAAAAGGTCCGCCACAAGCGGACCTTTTTTTGTTACCAGCTTCTCAGCACTCAAATCTCAGAACTCAATGCTTTTGATGCGGCGTTGAGTCTTTTCAGCAATGCCGAATACTCATCGATCAAAGCGGTAGGAGTAGAATCTGTACCTGCTGGATGATGCAGGAGCAGTTTCATTTTTTTATCCATATTAAAGCCGGGTTTGTACTTTTGCATCCATGGTTCCTGAACCGAAATAAAGAGGTACTGGAAAAAATCCCTGTTGCCAAGAGCTTCATCATGCTGATCAGGGAGAAAAAAGGTTACATGATGCTTTTGAATATCAATTTTTTCAAGTCCGAGAGACGATCCCGTGATTTTAAGTTTTGTCAGCAAAAGCAGGTTAGAAACCTCCTCAGGCAGGGAACCGAACCTGTCCTTAAGTTCGACTGCAAGGGCGTCGATCTTTTCTTCTGAAGGCGCTTTTGAGATTTTGTCATAATAGGCAAAGCGTTCATGGGTTGCGTTGACATAATAATCCGGAATGAGAGCATCAAAGAAAAAGAGAAGATCACAAGATTTTGTTTGCCGTTCCGTTGGTTTGCCCTCTTCTGAAAACATGTGGCTGAATTCGGTTGATTTCAGTTCTGCCACAGTCTCCGCAAGCATTTTCTGATAGAGATCAAAACCAAGTTCATGGATATATCCGGATTGCTCAGCACCAAGCAGATTCCCTGCACCGCGGATATCGAGATCGCGAAGGGCGATGTTAAAGCCTGATCCGAGTTCTGTAAAGCTTTCAATAACGTCAAGACGCTGAACAGCCTCCCTTTTCAGGGTGTGCAGCGGTGGCGTGATCAGGTAGCAGTAAGCTTTTCGATCGCTTCGTCCCACTCTTCCGCGCAACTGGTAGAGATCGGAAAGTCCGAACATGTCAGCCCGATTGATAATGATGGTATTGGCATTCGATATGTCAAGACCGGAGCCGATAATCGTGGAGGAGATAAGCACGTCAACCTCTTTCTGCATGAAATCCATCATGATTTTTTCCAGCTCCTTCGAGGGTAACTGGCCATGAGCGAAGACAATCCGAGCGGACGGCACAAGCTCTCTCAGGGTAATCAGGATATCATCAAGAGAAGAAATCCGGTTATGCAGAAAAAATACCTGCCCCTCCCGTTTGATTTCCCTGCGTATAGCCGATTGAATAAGTGCCGGGTCATAATCGGTAATAATTGTTTCTACCGGTTGGCGGTTTTTTGGAGGAGTTGAGACAATCGAAAGATCTCGTGCCCCAAGCATGGAAAACTGCAGGGTTCTGGGAATAGGTGTTGCCGACATAGTCAAGGTATCAACACCAGGGAACTGTTCCCGCAGTTTCTCTTTCACTTCAACCCCGAAGTGCTGCTCTTCATCAATCACCAGAAGTCCAAGCTCTTTAAAGTGAACGTCCTTCGATACCAGTCGATGAGTACCGATGACAATATCAATCAGTCCCAGCTCTATTTTTTTAAGTATTTCCAATTGTTCCTTTCTCGTCACAAAACGACTGAGAACTGCAATGGAAATCGGAAAATTCTCAAATCTTCTGGTAAACGACTCGGCATGCTGATGGGCAAGAATAGTAGTCGGAGTCAGCACGGCAACCTGCTTTTTTGATTCCACAGCCTTGAATGCCGCTCTCATGGCAATTTCGGTTTTTCCGAAACCCGCATCCCCACAGATCAGCCTGTCCATTGGATGAGGCTCCTGCATATCCTTTTTAACAGCCTCGATTGCCTTAAGCTGATCGGGGGTTTCGTCAAAAATAAAAGAGGACTCAAATTCGCGTATGAAGATAGAGTCCGCATCAAAGGCAAAACCCGGTTGCATTTTTCGCTGAGCATAAACTTTGATAAGGTTTATGGCAATATCACGAAGCTTCTTGCGAACCTTATCCTTTTTAGCAGCCCATTTAGAACTTCCAAGTTTGGATAACGATGGAAGGGAGCTTTCCGAAGCAGCATATTTCGAGAGCAGGTTGATATTCTGAACATTAACAAAAAGCTGATCGCCCCCGGAATATTCTATAAGCACAGATTCCTGCTCGGAATTTCCCACCGTTATGGTTTCAAGGGATTTGAAAATTCCGATACCGTAATCCTCATGGACGACATAATCCCCAACTTTAAGCTTCTGGAGATCCTTGAGTGAGATTCCACGTATTTTTCGTTTACGATGCGCCTTATGTGAGTGAAGTTTTCCGAAAATGTCGGATTCAGTATAAAGGTCAAGATCACCGAACGTGAAGCCGGTATGCAGGTTGATCGGAATCCAGCTTGCTTCAAGGGTATTCCTGCTTCCAGAATTCATCATTTCCTCAGTCAGAAAATCGGTCAACTCCTCGATTTCGCGGCGTGAACTGGCTGCAAAAAGCGGCTTTTTATTAGTAGCAGCTTCATTTTGCAGCAGGGTGGCAAGAATGCGGAAATTTGCATGAAGCTTTTTTTGTGCGTTTGAACTGAAGTCAATTGCCGAAGCCGAAGGGTGGCTGATGCTGACACAGCGAAACCGTGAAAGTGCATGAACCAAGGAATCATGATTATCCCGCGAGGCAAACTCCGTTGAGTCATCGATGATAATAACTGTTGAAGGATCGAGATAGTCAAGAATTTTTGTTTCAGCTCCGGCGGTGTTTGTTGTCGAATCTGTAAAGCTCGCCGAAATATCAGCCGCACTCAATGTTTTTCCTGAAAGCTGACTGTTGATGTCAAAAATGCGCAGCGATATGACGGTATCTCCGAAAAATTCCACTCGAACAGGTTCCCTTGCTCCAAAAGAAAATGCATCAATAATAGAACCTCGAACGGAGAACTCACCCTCGTCCTCAACAAACTCTCTCTGCTCAAAGCCGTTTGCGGCAAGAAACCGTTTCAGGGCTTCATACCCCGAATCCTGGTCGATTTTTAGTCGAAAAATCCGATTTTCGGCATCCAGTGGTTTACAAAGGGTGACATCGAGATCATCAAAAAAGGAGAGTAAGAGCGATTTTTTTTTCCTCACTATTGCCCCAATAGACAGGGAGAGTTCATCCGAAGTATTGCAGATTCTCTCTTTGGGAAGAAGAGCATCAAAATCATTGTCATACAATTCAAAGCTGTTCTGACCACAAAGCACCATCAGCGAGGAGTGCAGATCGGAAAAAAGAGCTGCTGCAAGGATCGAAGAGAGTGAGCCCTGCAGCCCGGAAATCTGGATAGGGCAAAAAGCATCATGGTCATCAGGCCGGCTGCCTCCTAAAGAGTCTTTAAGCAAGCTGTATGGAGTTGATTGCTTAACGGACTCAAAGATAAAATTGGAATTTCTTTTGGTGACGGCAGGGCTTTGCAGGTCTGAATCTGATAACGTTTTCATATGAAGCTTACAAACTATATTTTCATGCTTGATTCCGCAAACGCGGAGTAACCCTCTGAACTTTTTACAGTCAGGAAAGACTGTTATATATGGAAAAAATTCTTGAACTGAAAAATCTCAGGACTTACTACTCGACGGGGAGTGGTATAGCAAAAGCTGTAGATGGTGTGAGTTTTTCACTTGGACGCAACTCTACCCTTGGGGTAGTCGGAGAATCCGGGTGCGGAAAGTCGGTGACAGCACTCTCCATTATGCGCCTTGTGCCCATGCCGCCAGGTTATTTTGCCGGAGGGGAAATTTTCTGGAAAGGGAGTGATCTCCTGAAGCTCTCTGAAGAAAATATGCGCCAGTTGAGAGGAAACGAGATTGCCATGATCTTCCAGGAACCGATGAGTTCGCTCAATCCGGTGTTTACCTGCGGCAGCCAGATTATGGAACAGATTCGTATTCACAGGGAGATGAATCATGCAGAAGCAAAAAGTCGCTCAATCGAGCTTCTCCATCTGGTCGGTATTCCAAACCCCGCACAACGATTTTCTTCATATCCTCACGAGCTTTCAGGAGGTATGCGGCAGCGGGTCATGATAGCCATGGCGCTCTCCTGCAATCCCGCTTTGCTCATTGCCGATGAACCAACCACGGCGCTTGATGTTACCGTTCAGGCGCAGATACTGGATCTTATCAGTAAACTCAAGTCCGACACCGGCATGAGCGTCATGCTCATTACGCATGATTTTGGTGTTGTGGCCGAGCTCTGTGAAGAGGTTATTGTGATGTATGCTTCCAGAGTTGTCGAAAAAGGGTTGGTGCCGCAGCTTTTCAGCAATCCGCTCCACCCCTATACAAGGGGGCTGTTGAACTCCATTCCTCGTTTAGGTTCAACAAAAAAAAGGCTTCATGTTATCGAGGGCAATGTGCCGAGCGCTGTAAATCTGCCTGAGGGGTGCAGATTTGCAGGCAGATGCCCTCTTGCCGATGAGCACTGCCGGTTGGTTCAACCGGAACTGGTCACCTATGAGCCCGGTCATGATGCCGCCTGCTGGAAAGCGGGGCTCTGAGTTTTATTGGCATCCAGGATAATCTGGATGTGCAGCGGGATTCGTACCTCCGGAATGAGATGTTGAGGATAAAAGCCGGCATCGAACAACTCATGGTTGATCGTTATGGCGTCATGAGCAACGATAACCCTGTAGGCAACGACAAGCAGTGATCCATAGAGTTCAACATCACGATGATAAACGCCTATAAGTCTATCGATTCTTCCCTCAAGTGACGTCTCTTCCATCAGCTCCCGCAAACATCCTTCATGAGGTTCTTCGCCGGTTTCAAGAAACCCTCCAGGAAGAGCCCACTCATTGAATGCAGGCTCATGAGCCCGTCGGATCACAAGGAGTTCATTATTTTTGTTGACGGTATAGGCAACGGCAACAGGCAGGGGGTTGATATAATGCACCCAGGAACATGACGGACAAAACATCCGTTCACGTCCATCAATCATGGCCTGCTGAAGCCTTTGAGCGCATAGAGGACAAAATGAATAAGATTTCATGGTACCGTGAAGAAACTTTTTGCAGGAGCAATTGATTTACCATTCAAGTAAGGTTATATAAACAGAATTAGTTTCATTCATGTCAATTGCAATTCTTGAGGAAGGTACCGTTGCGCCGGCAATATTGGCTCAGGATCAGGACGGTAACGTTGTTTCGCTTGAAGAGTATCGAGGTCGGAAGGTCATTCTTTATTTTTATCCGAAAGATGATACACCAGGATGTACGAAGGAAGCTTGTGCTTTTAGGGATAATTTCCCTAACTTCAATAAACTCGGTGTCGATATACTTGGAGTAAGTATTGATAATGAGAGCAAACATAAAAAGTTTGCCGAAAAATTCAGCCTCCCGTTCAGGCTTGTTGCTGATCCAGACAGACTCATTGTTGAGGCATACGGAGTATGGGGACAGAAAAAGTTTATGGGACGTGAGTATATGGGCACCAGCAGGGTGACCTATTTGATCAATGAGCAGGGAGTAATTGAGAAAGTCTGGCCAAAAGTTAATCCGGCACTGCATGCCGAAGAGTTGCTCGACTATCTGCAGCAAAAAACATCATAAAAGAGCATGGTAAACGAATTTGACAAGCTTAAAGCCGGGAAACTTCTGCTTGCGTCAGCCAATATGCTGGAATCGAATTTCAAGCGGACAGTTCTCATTATGTGTGAACATAACGAAAAGGGCTCTCTGGGTTTTATTCTGAACCGTCCTATGGAATTCAAGGTTTGTGAAGCCATAGCCGGTTTTGAGGACATCGAGGAACCTCTGCACATGGGTGGCCCCGTTCAGGTTGATACCGTACATTTTCTTCATCTACGGGGCGATCTCATTGAGGACTCACTTGAAATTTTACCCGGACTGTTCTGGGGAGGCGACAAAAACCAGCTGAGTTTTCTGCTCAATACAGGCCTTATGCAGCCATCGGAAATCCGCTTTTTTCTTGGTTATGCTGGCTGGACTGCCGGGCAGCTCGAATCAGAATTTGAAGAGGGAGCGTGGTATACCGCCGAAGCCTCAAAGGAGATGATATTCAGCGATGCCTATGAGAGGATGTGGAGCCGCTCAGTGCGCTCAAAGGGAGGAGAATACCAGCTCGTAGCTAACGCACCTGAGCTGCCAGGCCTGAACTGACCGGGAGTACCAGGGAATTAAAAAGAGAGAGAAGTTGTTGTTCTATTGGTTGAAAAAGCATATATAACACTGCTTTCAAAGCAGATTTGTTCTTTGTTAAGCATGGGGATGACAGGCTTTCGACAGGGTAGATGTGAAATGGAGTTGCACTCCGAGTTTCAGCATGGATGGACTCGTTAAAGAAGTCTATGCAACTATACATGCAGACGATTATTCGTATGCAATGGCTGCCTGATTAGCACAAGTTAATTAATCAGCCAT
>Ga0073936_10011987_pt1 | contig 10401 bp, 8 predicted proteins | sample AliMusrvi5mmetaG_FD_87041 | JGI IMG/M metagenome (GOLD analysis project Ga0073936, IMG submission 87041) | Freshwater lake bacterial and archeal communities from Alinen Mustajarvi, Finland, to study Microbial Dark Matter (Phase II) - Alinen... | ecosystem: Environmental > Aquatic > Freshwater >... | reverse complement strand
ATGCCGTCCCGGTGGGCGCGAACGACTGGGTGGTGTGCGCCACCAACGACTACCTCGCCATCAAGAGCGCCGACGTTTCCGACCTGCCGTCGGAGATCGGGGCCAGCTCCTGCGGGCGCTACGACACCGTCATCAACGGCCTGAGGAACGCCAGGCTCGGGCTCGGCGACGGGGAAATGGTCGGCGTCAAAGACGTCCGCCGCCTCCTGCGTCAGACCCGGTTCGGCTGCACGGTGCACTCCACCGTGTTCGATGCGAGCGCCAGCAAGGACCTGCCTTGGGAGTGAAAGAATCAGGGACGGCAGGCGTTGCGCTTGCCGCCCCTTGATTTTTACGTACCGGTCGGACCATTGTGGCGCAGCCAGTCCCCAAATGGGGAAAATGTGGTGGGCTGTGATTGGTACCAAATTGATAACGAATTTGCCGCCGGACGTCGCGGATGACCGAGTGACCACCTGTTCGCCCTGTTTTTTCCGTTGAGTTCGCCAGGGCTGATGGCTAGGTTCCTGCGAACCGTGATTCTTCGGAGGTTGCATGAATACCGCCACAGTGAAATGGAAGCCAACGCTGCTCGCCCTGATGCACAGGGAATCCGACAGACGCATTGCACGGGCCATGGTTGGGGAGGAGCCCTTCGGAGTTGAACGTCGCGGCAGGTGTCCATCCCTCAGCGGACCGGAGGTCGAATGGACTCCCGCACTGGTCGCCAGACTCGGCAAGGAGACGGACGCCCGCATTGCCCGGTTTATCAGGGTGAAGACCGAAGCGGTGAGGGCAAAGCGGCTTGATCTCGGGATACCGCAATACAGAACATTGGAATGGACTCCGGAATTGCTCAACAGGATGGCCACGGAGCCGGACAGACGTCTTGCCCTGGCGCTGGGGGTGAGTCGTTCGGCCGTGCGCAAAATGCGCTCCAAGCTTGGAATTCCAGCACCTGCCGGGATGGAATGGTCGGCTGAAATGCTTGCCGCTCTGGGTAAGGAGACCGACAGAAGTATTGCGCGCTCGCTAGGGGTGAGAGTGGCGATTGTGAGAGCGAAGCGCCTTGAACTGGGAGTGCCGGAACATAAGGACATCAATTGGACGCCAGAGATGATCGCCAAACTCGGTCAGGATACCGACGGTCATGTCGCGCGATTGCTGGGTGTTGATCCGCTCGCGGTGATGAGGGCGCGGCATGCGTTTGGGATCCCGGCATGTAAGAGAATGACCATACCGGCATATCAGACGGATGGCTGGACGCCTGAGATGATCGCCAAACTCGGTCAGGATACCGACGGTCGTACCGCGCGACTGCTGGGTGTTGATCCGCTCGCAGTGATGAGGACGCGGCATGCATTGAGGATACCGGCATGTAAGAGAATGGCCATACCGGTATATCAGAAGGATGGCTGGACGCCTGAGATGATCGCCAAACTCGGTCAGGATACCGACGTCCGTGTCGCGCGGGAGCTTGGTGTAAGCTGGAGAGAAGTGTTCTCTACGCGGCATGCGTTGGGGATACCAAAGCGGGCCGACTCGAAATGGTCACCCGAGGCTCTTGCGAAGTTGGGCAAGAGGAGCGACGCGTGGGTGGCGAAAGAGTTCGGCTTAACCAGGCAGGCCGTGCATAAGAAGCGCAAGAGGCTCAGTATCCCCCCGCGTTCCCGCGCTGAGTGATGAGGTGTGGCTCAACCAGTCCGGGATTTGTGCGTGCCCGAGAACGGTGCCGTCGCTCACCGGTTGAAGCTCTGGTTCGGCTTGCCGTCGTCTATCAGGTCGCCGCTGCGGTTGTCCCGCGCCGATGGTTTCCCTGCTGCGACATGCCGCCCGGCGGACACCGTATCGTCGCGGACTAACGACGTGCCGGCCCGCCTTGTGCCGCGAGCTTGGCAAAGCGCCACATCTCCATGAGCGCCTCCGCTTGTTCGCCGGCTAGAAGCCCCACTCGTCGCTGCTCGAAGGCAGCACCGGTGAGCCGCCCCAATTCCCTGAGCAGCGCCAGAGTGCGTGTGAGCGACTCGCTGCTGCCGCCCTCCAGGTCCATCCCGAGCCTGGCCTCCACCAGCTTGCCCACCAGCGCGGGGAGCATCTGCGGGCAGGAGAGGAGCAGCGGCCGGAAATCCAACTCGCCGCCGGCGTACGGATCGAGGTGATCGGCCGCCCGCCACTCCCGGCCATCCGTGCCGAGGATGGGGCCTCCAACCACCGGGTTGAGCAGCCAGTCGGCCGACACGCCGGTTTTCTCCCCGATGCGCCCGGCCAGATTCGCCGACAAGGGGGCGCAGCCGTTTTCCACATTCCTGATCAGGCTCTCCGAACGTCCCAGCCATCTGGCAAATCCGCGCGGGCTGGCGTGGAGGCGCATGCCCGATTCTTCCGATAGGGTGAGCAGCGACTCCCGGACACGTTGGACGGGGTGTGGATGGTTGGGCGGTGGAATGCGCGAAGTGTAGCGATCCAATACTCAGAATCAACATAAAAGTTATATTTTACTAAAATTAGAGCATAATGCTTGAAAATTCTAAAAACATTTGAGATGATTCCCGCGTGAGCACTCACCTAACCATCACAGCCAAGCCATCGCCCGCCGCCCTTGCCCTCACCGCGCAGCCGCCTCCAGCCAAGACCTCCGATCTCCAGAAGGTCGGCCGCCTGCTGGAGGCATTCGGCGCCCTACCCCTCGGCGAGGGCGATCCGGTCGCGGGTGCCAACGTGCTCGCCGTCATGGCCATCTCGCTGGCCAACGTCCAGCGGCCCGGCACCGGTCTCGCGTCCGCGGACCGTGCCAAGCTTCCCGTTGGCACCAGCCTGGTGGTGACGGGACCTCTCTCCGCGGGCCTGGTCGGCGAGAGGGTGCTCAGAGGACTGGCCATCCATCAGAACAGCGTTGCGGCGCACCTGCGCGCGTGGTGCCGGAGTGTGGAGATCGAGATGGCCAAGCCTCCCGTCATGCGGCGATACGAACCCGCCGAAATGCTGGAGCAAGGCGGCTCGTCGGTGTTGTTCGACCTTCACACGGAGGCGGCCATGGCGGGCTTCGTCGATCTCCATCTGGGCCGGGCCCTCATCCTGCCGCCAGAGAGGCAGGGCAAGCGCGACCTCCACGACCGCCCGCTGGTGTACGTCACCGCCGGCAAGCCTGCCGAACTGGCCAAGACACTGGAACGCAGCCATCTCGGGCGACCGTTCCTCCATGTCGCCGTGCATGGTGCCGCCGCGTGCTCCCGCTTCGATGACTGCTGCACCGCCGTCATGGACGGCTCCCTGGCCGTGGGCCAGCTATCCGAAACCGTGCATGGCTGTGTCATCGCCACCGATCCGTTCGACACGCTCGCCGAGGTTGTCCGCGCGGGTGGTGGCGACCGCTCCGCCAGTTGGATCACCCGCATGCTGTGGCTGACGGACAGCGCGGCCGGGCCCGAACCGGGTGACTTCCCCCCTGACAAAGCCACGGTCGGGCTCGACGACCCCCAGGGGCGTTACGAGGCCGCCATGGAAGCGGCGTGGGAGGGGCGTGTGGATTACGGCAAACCCGCGCCCGGCGACGTGATTTGTGACTGGCCGCGCATCCAGGCGGAGTGGATCGCGTTCCTCAAGGGCATGGAGGCCGACCTGCCGGGCATCACCGGCATTGCGCGGCCACTGCTGGCGACCCTGATCTTCGGCCTCAGCAAACTGGCGAATATCCGGGAAACCGCCAAGGACTTCAAGTTGTCCGCAGTGGACATGATCGCACTCGCCCGCTGGCTGGTCCAGCGCATGGCCAACGCGCGGGCGGCGATGCTGCACACGGAGCACGAGGCACGGCTGCAGCGCATGTGCGCCAAAATCATGCACAAGCTCGCCGGCGGCGCCCCTCTGACCGTGAGGGATTTCACGCGCGCGATCCACAAGCTCAGCGCGGACGACTGCCTTGCCGGGCTGCTGCTCCTGCAAGCCCGGGGTACCGTGACATGCCTCGACAACAAGTGGTGCGTTGCCGCCGCCGCCGGCCAGCTCCAACCGCTCACGCTCAATGTCTGACACGGCCGGCGCCGCCGGATGGGCGATGCATTGCGCGGGCGGAGCCAGACCCCTGCGCAGCCTCGCCACATTCGCCCACCGCTGCGCCGCCGACGGGCTCACCCGCTGCATGGCGACGGCCACCCTGGTCACCACCCTCTGGCAGGTGGCGGGCAGGGCGATGCCGTTCCAGCCGCCGTCGTTCCTGCTGGTGAATGCCGGGGACCTCGTGGAGGATCCGCTTGACCGGCTCGCCGGCGCCAGCACCGGACAGGGCCAGACGACAACCAATGAGACCGAGGAGCAGTCGAGCCGCAACCGCGGGCTGATGATCGGCCTGATCAACGAACGGAACAAGATAAGCAGGGAAAACCCGCTCGCCCTGGAAACCCACGTCAGGAGGTGCCTGCACCACTTCAGGGAAGCGCGCGGCAAGGCGTTCGGAAGCGGACGGGCGGGATCCTATGCCGCCAGGATGGACGGGCAACTCGGCTGCGTCACGGATTGGAGCGACGACACCATCCTGCGCCTGGACCGGCCCGCGGACCACGAGCGTTTCCGCGACGACCTTCGCAACCACCCCGAACGCCTCCGCAAGCTGGCGGGCTACAACGACGCGATGGAGCGGGTGCCCAAGCGCGCGTATGTGGCCGGGTCGCTGGCGCCGGCGCAGTGGGACGGCGCCCTACTCGCGGACATCGTCGGCCCCGGCCTGCCCGTGCTGTTCCTGCCGCATGCGGCGCAACAGGCCCTCAAGCTGCGCGAGCCCGTCGATTTCAACATGATCGCATACTTTCTTGCCGCCGGGGCGCTACAGCGGGAAACCGCGGCCCTGCCCGACCTGCCGGAGCGCCTCGCCTCCTGTGAGGCCAGCCTCCGCTCGCGCCTGCGGCATTTCCCGGCGGCCTACGAGTTTTTCATCCTGCGCACCATCCGCGAACTCGGCGGTGTGTGCGCCCGCCTCGCCGCCTTTGTCGCGCAGGACAAGTCGCCCCCGGACGAACGGGCCGCGCTGCACCGGGACCTGCACACCCTGTGCGTGCGGGCCGTCACCCTTGGCGTCGAAGCACTTGTTTGGCATGGCCGTGGCTTCGATGCCGGATGCCCGCGCGAGGTGGCAGTGCAGGTTTTGGAACACATCCGCGGGAAGAGTGAAATGAGCCGCCGCGACGTGCAGCGCAAGTTTGCGTTCTTTACCGCCGAGGGACGCGACGGGGTTTTGGAGTGCCTCGCGGCCGAGGGTCTGCTGGAACTGGATGGCAACAAGGTCATGGCGGTGCCGCTGGCCGATTTCATCAGGTCGCTGCCTTCGCGGCCGTGGTTCAAGGAGCCCGGCCTGCTATGCCCGGCGCTGCTGGCGAAGTGGGAGTTGATGCCGGCACCGTGAGGGGCGGACTTGACCGGGGGCGGGATGCGTGGAGCCTCATGGAGCCATTTGCGGACGATGCACCTGTCATGCGGTGGCAGGCGGCTGAATTCGTTATAGGTACGGGTGATTCTGACGGAAACGGCCGAATGTTAGGGTTCGATTGTCATGGAAATGGCAGGGAACCGAGACACCGTCTCCGGAAGGCCCGCGCTGACGCGGTTGACACAGCAGCAACAAGCCGCGGCGCTGACACGGTGGCGGGATCTGTCGGCGGGCTGGCGGCGCGGTCCGGACTGGGTGCGCCCACCTGCCTGACAAATGGGCGGGCGTGAAGAAGAAGGGGTGAAGTGTTTCTGGCGGAATCCCCTTGTCGCGGCGGCAGGCAGGTGATTGATTCGCCGGGTGAGAACGGCCTCCTCAGCATCTGTAGGAATCTCCGTGTGAGTGATCGGATCGAACGCGCGGAGGTGTAATGCTCCTGTTCGGCAGATAATTATTCTATATCATCACAACCATGAAGTATCCAGTACCGGCACTAGCAATGTCAATCGGCGTGGTTTTGCTTCAGGTCCTCGCTGGATGTGCCTACCATGAGAAGGTAGAACCGCCTGTGGCCGCGAAGATGAACGGATCGCATGCATTCTTCTCGGCAGACTGGCCCCTCAAGAAGAAAACGGCGCTGTCTAATGAGATGACAGCCAAGCTTCTTGAAATCATCAGTCGAAAACCGATGCGACTCACGAAAACGATTAAGGCTAAGCCCCGTGGATACTTCGTTGTCGGAGGGAGAGTATACGCTTTCCACTACGGATTCATAGTTTCCGATCCACCCAAGGGCGGCACATGGGACGATCCAGTGCTTCATAAGTTCTGGGAGAGATTAACCCAAGAAGATGGCAGGATAGATAAACTCAAGTATTTCAAGCCGTAAAGCATGGCCAATCCGACGTTTGGAAAACCGAGAAGCCGAACAATAAATCGCCGCTGCCGACCGGCATTAACCCCGTAATTTCAGACCAACCACTACGTTCCGCCCGGCGGCAGGGCTCGGACGTTGGGCAGGACCAAGACAATGAAACCAGACTACACAGTGCAGATAGCCGAATTCTGGCCGACGATCATGCGGGCATGGGACGAGCACGGCGGGAAACACCCGGTCATTGAATGCGACGTGGTAAAGCGGAAGGTGATGGCCCTGCCTGCTGAGGAGTATCTCAACGGACTGACAGAGCGAACACGCAAGTCCGCGCGCCGCAGCTACGACAAGATAACCGCCGAAGGCGGGATGATGGTCTTTATCCGCGATAGCGAGAAGCAGATCCTGCAGTCGCACCTGTTCACCCATGGCGACGCGCCATGATACCAAAGGCCCGGCAAGATCGCAGCAATTGAACAATCAGCCCCATAACCGCCAAACCAACCACAGCCCAACCGCCGTCGGTGGCTTTGGGCGTTCCGCTCCATGATGCCTTTCCGATTATTCATTCTGTCGCTGATCCTATGCTCCTGTGCACCCGTGCCGGTGCCCGCCGCGAGCAAAGATGATATCGTGGCCCATGCCCGCCAATTGATTGCGGAGCGCGAGGGATGGAAAGAGCGGACCTACATTGGGGTTGTTCAGCAATCCACAGATGGCACATGGCGCGCCGAAGCGCATCAACTTGAGCCTGCCTCGGCTGGGTGTGGTTGCATCCTGTTTGTGCCGGGCAGTAACAGGGAATTGCAATTCAGCGCGTCTGGACGGTTGCTCATTTACACTCACACTTAACGCAGAAGACTGCGCCAGACCGACCCCCGCCAGCCACTTGTCCCCGATGATCTCCAGTAGCCACAGCGTCCACCCCCTCCGGTGGAGTTGCATGCGTGAGACGTCGGACGAGAGAACACAACCCCCGGCAATGATGCAGGAACCCGCCACAATCCCGCGACGCCCGGTTCCCCAGGCTTGCCGCCCCAACGGCCTCACACTGACGATCCCAGGGATTGTGCTCGCGATGGCCTGCCTGGTGTCGCTGGCTGCCGCGGCCGAAGAGCCGGTGGCGCCACCCAGCGCCGAACTCCTTCGCGACGCATCCTTCCGCGACGGCTTCGTGCTGCTGCGCCCACAGCCGGGACGCGAGGTCGTGTGCGGGACCGTGCGAAGGCCGGACCACGGTGCCCCCGTCTGGCAGCTCGCCCAGTGGTCGAGCCGCTTTGCGTTCGACGCGACCACGGTGGCCACACCGTGCGCCGGAGGAAACCTCCGCATCAGCACGCCGGCGCGCTCGGTCACGTTCGGCGACGGCGGCATCCTCACGCTCGCCATGAACGCCGGCATCGAATACGGCGGCCACCCCCGCGCGGCTGCCGACCCGTGGGTCCACCTGCTGGTGCAGCAACCTGTCGCCACGCTGCCCCGCCTCGGCGACCTGAGCGCGCTGCGTCTGCATGTCGAGGCCCGGCGTGTCCGTGCCCGACTTGTGCTAGGCGATGGGTACGACCCCCAGATCCATGCGGCCCAGTTCCTCATATATATCACCGTGCAAAATCTGGAAAAGGACTCACCGGGTTATGGCAGCTTCCTCTGGTTCGGCGTCCCGGTCTTCGACAACCGTAACCGGAAGAGCGAGACGTACGCCGCACCCGACTTCGGCGGCACCGGGAAGTTCATCTACACCCCCGGTTCCACAAACTTCACCAGCGGCAGCACCCACGACGACGGCTGGGTGAGATTCGACGCTGACCTCCTGCCGCTGATGCGCGAGGGGCTGGCGGCCGCACGGGCGCGCGGATTTCTCAAAGGTTTGGAGGGCGACGCGCAGTTCAGGGTTGCGGCGCTGAACATGGGCTGGGAAGTGCCCGGCAGCTTCGATGTCGAGATGCATGTGCGGGGCCTGAGTTTGACCGCTGCCAGCCGGTGACGAGGGGCGCGCCGGACAATTTGCAGGTTTTGATGGCATGCGCCTATCCGGCAAACCCACGGCGACGCCACCAGATCCGTCACACCCCTGGCGGACATGAAATTGTTGGAGGCCATTGCATGACGGTTCTCGCATTTGATGACCCATCATGTGTCCGGTGAGGGCGCTAGGTACGAAGAGCTGCGCAGGTTAGGGGTGAAATGTCAGAGAACGGCGCTCCGGGATGCTCGTGCCGGGACAGCATGCGACACCGGGAGGGGTGAGCGCGCTGTCATGCGGTCGCAGGAGGTTGGGATCGTTGTAGGTACGGTGATACAGGCAGCGATGCGTGCCTGTTAGCTTTCTGTTGTCACAAAACGACCGCCTAATCTTCGGCCACTTCCCAAGCGCCCCCCGCAGACACCGCTGACTGCGCAGCATCAAGCCGCAGGGTGGGAAAGACCACGGGATCTGTCGGCGCGCTGTGGCATCGAATGCGACACGTCGCCGACCTGATCGGGTTCTTTGGCGACGACATGGTCCGCCATCTGATGGATTGCAGCCGTCCCGGCTGGGACCTGATGTAGCTGGAGGACCAGCCGTCAACCTCCCTGATCCCGCCGCTGCCTGGCCCAATGGCCGAGGGATGGGAGTGCGATCCCGAGTTTGACGCAATGCTTCTTCAACGCCACGCTGGACACCCCGAACACCGCAGCGACATGGATGAGCGGCTTCTGCCAGACCAGCTTTTCAAGCGTGGGTTTGCCCAGCCACTCGATACGCTTTGCATTCGGTAGCTCGACCGATGACTTCTTCGCCAGGATCATGGCTGGGGTCAGGCTCCAGAACTCGGTGATCGCCTTGGCGTCGCCGATGAAGTTGCGGTAGTGGCGGTCCATCATCTGGATCGAAGTGCCGCAGTTGAAGGCCGTCATTGCCTCGTTCTTGTCGCGCTCGGCCTGATAGGTGATGGAGGTGTGCCGGAAGATGTCCTGCACCCAGGCGGAAGCGTTGGTGGCCGTCTTGAGCTGTTTCAGCTTGTACGACCAGCCGTTGGGCAGTCCCTTGAACGGATACTCTTTCAGCCACACCGTCAGGTTGGGCGGGATCGGGCTCGTCCGCTTGAGTTTGCGCCGCAGCTTGCCACCGGACACCCGGATCCTTTCCTCGCCGATGTCCTCAGCCTTCAGGTCGCCGATCTCACTCGGGCGCAAGCCGGCGAAGAGCGCGATGGCGACGGGCGCGGCGGCGGCACCATCCTGATAGATGATCGCCGCGTAAAGGAGCCGCTGGACCTCTTCAAGGGACAGGACCGCGATTTGCGTCATGTCCTTGGGGATCTTGTCGAGACGCTTGCACGGGTCTTCAAGACAGTAATGGTGGCGGACCGCCCAGTTGAAAAAGATCGAGAAAATCCTGCAATAGGTGCGCTTCGAATTGACGTTCTTATAGGTGTCAATGACCCTTTCAAGATCCGAGACGGTCAGGGTGTGAAGGAGTTTGTTCGGGTCCGGGGCCAGCAGCCGGCGGAGGCAGGTCGCATAGTGGGTTTTGGTCCGCGGCGAGCCGACAGCCCTGCTCTGGAGGAACTCTTCATAGGCCCCAAGCACGGAGGTCTGCCTGATCTCCGAGCGAAAGTGCGCGTCCACGAACCCGAGGGCCGCATCAAGGTTGGTGCCCTTGGCTTTCGCCCGCGCCTCGAGACTCAGGTAATGCGCTACGATCTTGGACAGCTTGCGCCCCGCCGCTCCGTGGATGGCAGACTCGGCGTCCGCCATTTCGTCGGGGGACATCTTCGTCCCGCTTCACAATTCAAGCCAGAAACCCGAGCCCTGCTGAGGGCTGCCCGGCACGCATCCTCGCTCAAAACCCTCGCGAATTCTGGCACTTTCCGCCAGCTTGCGCAGGCATTGCTTGACAGCGGGGCGGCTCTCGGGCGGTATTTCCTCCCCATGGCCAAGCTATCCATCCGCAACCTCGACGTTTCCGCCAAACAAGTTCTCATGCGCGTGGACTTCAATGTCCCGCTCAAAGACGGTGCCATCACCGACGACACCCGCATCCAAGCCGCCCTGCCCTCGATCCGTCACCTCCTCGCCGGCGGCGCGAAACTGGTGCTCTGCTCGCATTTGGGCCGTCCCAAGGGCGGCCCCGAGGCCAAGTACT
>Ga0073936_10011981_pt1 | contig 10405 bp, 8 predicted proteins | sample AliMusrvi5mmetaG_FD_87041 | JGI IMG/M metagenome (GOLD analysis project Ga0073936, IMG submission 87041) | Freshwater lake bacterial and archeal communities from Alinen Mustajarvi, Finland, to study Microbial Dark Matter (Phase II) - Alinen... | ecosystem: Environmental > Aquatic > Freshwater >... | reverse complement strand
GCCCGGAACGACGCGCGTGGACGGCCCGGAACGACGCGCGTGGACGGCCCGGAACGACGCGCGTGGACGGCCCGGAACGACGCGCGTGGACGGCCCGGAACGACGCGCGTGGACGGCCCGGAACGACGCGCGTGGACGGCCCGTCACCGGTTCGCTACGCTGGCGCGCATGACCGCACCCAGCATGTCGCCGGGCACGCCGGAACGGCGGCCCGGGGATCCGATACCGCCGCCGGACTACGAGCTCGTGCGCGAGCGCCGTATCTTCGGGAGCGTCGTGCGCGCGGAGTGGCGCGGTCCGCGCGGCGACGTGCTGGAATGGACGTCGCGCGGCCACCGCAAGGGACGTGCTCCCGTAGTGCGCCCGGCGGGCGCCGGCAGCTCGCCACGGCGGCCGGCGGCGGGCGCCGCAGAGGCCGGGCCGGCTTCTCCGGCCGCCCGGCGACGTCCGCCCGTCTTCGGCTTCGCCATCCACGACCTCACGTGGTGGGTCGCAGTGGCGTTCACGGTGGGCTCCGTCTTCTTCGTCGTCGGCGCGGCCGGCGCCGTGGGCGACCCGGCCTCGTGGTGGCCGAACCCTATGTACTTCGTCGGCTCCGTGCTCTTCACGATCGGCGCATCCATCCAGATGGCGGAGACGGCGCGCGCCGGGCGCGTGATCATGGCCGGCGGCGGCGCGCAGCAGCCGGAACGCCGCATTCTCATCCTGCGGCGCGGCCGCCTCGACTGGAACGCGTCGGTGATCCAGCTCATCGGGACCGTCCTCTTCAACATCAACTGCTTCTGGGGCATGTCGATGAGTCTGTCGCACGGGCAGGAGGACGTGCGCGTGTGGGTCCCGAGCACGGTCGCGTCGGTGTGCTTCGTCGCGGCCAGCTGGCTTTCGGTGTTCGAGGCCAACGGCGCCTGGTGGGCCTGGCGGCCCAGGCGCCTCGAGTGGTGGATCACGGTGGGCTCGCTGCTCGGCTCCTGGGGCTTCCTGCTGTCGAGCCTCGCGGGGTTCTTCCTCGGGGGGCAGCTCGAGTCGCTCGTCACCGGGGTGCTGGGGCCGCACGGCGAGACGCTCTGGCTCGAGTACGCGGTCGACGGGGTACTTCTCGCCGGCGCCATCGCCTTCCTGATCGGGAGCTACCCGATGATCCCGGAGGCGCTCATGGCGGACCGCAGGGGTCCGAGCCCGTCCGGGCAGGCGGAGTAGGCGGACGGAGCAGGCGGGAAGTCGGCGGGCCGGCGCCGGCTCGCTCAGCCGGCCGGCGTGCCCGGCTTCGCGCCGGCGGCGCCGTCGAGCGTGAGCCGTCGCGCCGGCGGGTGGTCGATGAGCGTCGTGGAGTGCACGGCCAGGTCCGGCCCCACTTGCAGGAGCTCGCCCACCTCCAGCAGCCGCCAGCCCGGGTTCTCGTCCATCGGCTCGCTGGCGACGACCACCGCCGGCAGGTCCTTGAGGTGCTCGGACCGCACGCGCACCGTCTTCCCGGTGCCGGCGAGATCGAGGTGCCGGCCGCCGTGAGGGCCGCCGGCGTCTCGCTCGAGGACGTAGAGCTCGCGCGTCTCCGGGTAGCGGAACGCCCACAGGTCGTCCGGCGTCACGAGCACGAAGTTGATCGACCACACCGGCAGGGTGCCGGCGATCCAGAGCGCGGCGGCGGCGATGCCCGCGGCGACGTCGCCGCCGGCCTTCGCGGTCTCGCGCGTTATGAGTGCGAAGTAGCGCTCGGAGTCGGTGTCGCCGGCGACCATCGCCAGGTCCGGGCCGAGGCGCGCCTCGAGCTGGTCGACGGCGCCGATGACGCCGTTGTGGGCGAAGAGCCTGCCGGCCATCGCGAACGGGTGCGTGTTGCGGGTCTCGACGGCGCCGTTGGTGGCGAAGCGCACGTGCGCGACGAAGGTCGTGGACTCCGCCTGCATCGCCTCGCGCACGAAGGTCGCGTCTTCGAACGCCGCCAGAGGCTGCTTGCGGACGTCGGGCGTGCCGCCTTTGCGGAACACCCCGAGGCCGGTGCCGTCGGGGTTGCGCCGGCTCTGCTCTTCGAGGCTGTCCGGCGCTTCGAGCAGCCAGAAGGTCGCCTTGCTGCGCCGGCTCCCGCTCGTCATCCCGAACAACCGGCACACGTGCGACCGCCTCCCCTAGTCCAGCTCGTCCGGGCGGCGCCTGCGTGCGCGCTTGGCGCGCCTGTCCGGCGCTACCGCCTGCCTCACCCCGGGAAGCTTCGCGGCAAGGTCCACCGGCTGTGGCGCCTTGATGCCGAACTTGAGAGAGAGCATGCGCAGGCCGAACACGAAGACGATCGTGATCCACTCGCTCGGCACCTTGGACAGGTGCGCATAGTACACGAGCAGCACGTACAGGATGCTCCCGAGCATGGCGGCGGCGTAGTTGATCGGCCCCGGCTTCACGAGCTCGGGCTTCTCGTGCGAGAGCAGGTCGCGCAGCACGCCGCCGCCGAACGCGGTGACGCAGCCGATGAACATGGCGGCGAACGGGCTCAGGTCGGCGTTGAGCGTCTTCTGGGCGCCGATGACGGCGAACAGCGCCATCCAGATCGGGTCGAGCACCAGGATGAGGATGTTGCCGAGCTTGACGAGTGAGCCGAAGAAGAAGCCGAGAAACGCCGCGACGATGGCCGTGGGCAAGTACCAGACGCTCGTGAACGCGACGGGCACGAGCCCCAGCAGCACGTCGCGGATGATGCCGCCGCCGAGGCCCACCGCGATCGCGATCGCCAGCACACCGGTGATGGGGAACTTGCGCTCGCCGGAGAAGATCGAGCCGCTCAGCGCACCGAGAAACGTGGCCGCGAGACCGATGTAGAGCGGCGGCTCGGTGACGCCGCCGATCAGCAGCGGCAGGGATTGCAGCAGGCTCATGGCCCGGTTCTATCGAACTCGCCGCCCGGCCGCAAGGCAGCGGGACCGCCGGCGGTCGCCCGCCGCCGCATGCCCGACGCGGGGCGCCGGCGCGGGCCCGCGGGTCAAGTCCGCTGCGGGCAGAGCCGATGAAGGCAACAGCAGACCCTCACGACGGCTCGGCCGCCCCCGCGGGCACGGGAGGGTACAGAAGAGGAGAGGAGCGGAGATGGGTCGGTTCGCACGGAGCTGGCAGCTCGTCAAGGTGTGCTGGAGCGTGCTGCGGCAGGACAAGGAACTGGTCGTCTTCCCCATCGTCTCGACCATCGGGGTACTGCTGGTGACCGCCTCGTTCGTGATCCCCGGGTTCTTCACCGGATTCTGGTCCGGGATCAGCGAGAACGGCGCCAACGCCGGCCTCTGGGTGCTGATCGTGCTCTTCTATCTGGTCGAGTACTTCGTCATCATCTTCTGCAACGCCGCCCTGGTCAGCGCCGCCGTCGTGCGCCTCACGGGCGGGGACCCCACGCTCGGCGACGGCTTCCGCGGCGCCTGGAGCCACATCGGGGCGATCCTCGGCTACGCCGCCATCGCCGCCACCATCGGCCTCCTCCTGCAACTCCTGCGCGAGCGCGCCGGCATAGGCGGCGTGATCGTCGCGGCGCTCGGCGGCGCCGCCTGGAACATCGTCACGTTCCTCGTGGTGCCGGTGCTCGTCGTGGAGGACATCGGGCCCGTGGACGCCATCAAGCGCAGCGCCTCCCTGCTCAAGAAGTCCTGGGGCGAGCAGATCATCGGCTCCGCCGGCATCGGGCTCGTCTTCGGGCTGCTCGCGGTCGCGGTCGCCGTTGTCGGGATCGCCATCGGCGCGCTCGCCCTGAGCGCCGGCATCGTGGCGCTGGGCGTCGCCTTCTTCGTGCTCGTGGTCCTCGCCGTCGTGGTCATCAGTCTCCTCGGGGCGACGCTGCACGCCATCTACTCGGCCGCCGTGTACGAGTACGCCGTGGAAGGCGAGACCGGCGCCTTCGACCGCGAGATGCTCGCCGGCGCGTTCCGGCCCAAGTCGTCGCGACGGACGCGCTGAGGAGCACCTTGCGGCCGGGTCCGCGGCCGGGCCGGGCCGGCGGGGGCGACGGTCGCGCGTGCGGGCGGGCGGATACGCGATCGCGTGACAGCCACCCGCGCTTCCGGTAGCTTTCGGCCATGCTGAACATGCTCCCGCTGTGGGCGGTGCCCATCTTCCTGGCCTACTGGGTCATCCTGGTCATCCTGCTGATCAGCGACGACCGCGAGCCCGCTCTCACCGTCGCCTGGCTCTTCATCCTCGTGTTCATCCCGGTCCTGGGCGTGTTCCTGTACATCTTCATCGGCCGGGACTGGAAGGTCGTGGCCCAGCGCAAGGGCTGGATCAGCACGATGCTGGCCCTGCAGATCGAGAACCTCGACCCCATCTACCGGCGCAACGCCGCGGCCTCGACGCGCTTCCACAAGCTTTGGGCGGGCACGCCGGCCGAGCACATCGCCAACGCCATCTCGGCCCAGGAAGTCTCGACGATCCTCCCGGCGACGTCGATCGAGCTCTACGTGAGCGGCCACGACAAGTTCGCGCGCCTCAAGGAGGACATGACCGAGGCCAGGCGCTTCATCCATCTGCAGTACTTCATCTGGGAGCGGGACCGGCTCACGGCCGAGGTGGTGGGGATCCTCAAGCAGAAGCTCGCCGAGGGGCTCGAGGTGCGCATCACCTACGACTACCTCGGCAGCATCTCGTTCAACAAGTCGGAGCTCAACGAGCTCAAGACGGCCGGAGCGCAGGTGCGCGCCGACGTCACCGACATCGCGCGCGTGAACTACCGCAACCACCGCAAGATCGCCGTCATCGACGGCGAGATCGGATACACCGGCGGCATGAACATGGGCCAGGAGTACATCGACGGCGGCGAGCGCTTCGCCACCTGGCGCGACACGCATCTGCGCCTCACCGGCCAGGCGGTGGCCGCGCTGGAGAAGCTGTTCGCGGCCCGCTGGTACGAGCGCGCCAAGGGTCGCGAGGACCTCTTCGCAGCGAAGTACATGCCGGCGCCCGACCCGGTGGCCGCGGAGACCGGCACGCTTCTTCAGGTCACGGCGCAAGGGGTCGAGAACCCGTGGTCGTCGGCGCGCCGCTCGCACATGATCGCCATCGGGCAGGCGCACAAGTCGGTGTGGATCCAGTCGCCCTACTTCATCCCCGACTACAGCCTCTACGACTGCATGATCGACGCGGCCCTGGCCGGCGTCGACGTACGCTTCATGATGACCGGCGTGCCGGACAAGAAGATCCCGTTCGCGGCCGCCCAGACGTACTTCAAGAAGCTCCTCGACGCCGGCGGCAGGATCTACCAGTACGAGGCCGGCTTCTTCCACTCCAAGACGATCGTCGTCGACGACGAGATCTGCGCCGTGGGGACGATGAACATGGACGTGCGCAGTCTCAAGCTGCACAAGGAGCTGATGGTGTGGGTCTTCGACCAGGGCTTCGCGCACCAGGTGCGCGATTCGTTCGCCCAGGACATGGAGCGCTGCCACATCGTCACCCTCCAGGACGTGCTTTCCGTTGGCCGCGTGGCGCACTTCCGCCACCAGGCGGCGCGGCTGTTCTCCAACGTGCTGTGAGACTGGGGAGGCAAGCCGGATGACGCCGGACGGCGACATCAAAGTACAGGTCGCCGTCGCCCCCTCCCGACGGCGCTGGGCGATCGCCAAGCGGGTGATCATCCTCGGCGTCACCGCGGTCGGCCTCTACGTGGTGTGGCCGAGCCTGGCGAGCGTCTTCAGCTCGGGGCCCAAACTCGCGACGATCAGTCCGCTCTGGATGGTGCCGATCGTCCTGGCGGAGATCCTGAGTTTCATGTGCATGTGGGCGCTGCTCAAGCTCGCGCTCTCGACCAGCGAGTGGTTCCCAGTCGCCACCGCTCAGCTCGCCGGCAACGCCTTCAGCCGCATCGTCCCCGGCGGTGCCGCCGCCGGCGGCGCGATGCAGTTCGACATGCTCAACCGCGCCGGCATCGCACCGACGCGCGCGGCGACCAGCGTGACGGCGGTGTCGCTGATCTCCACCGCGACGCTGCTCGGTCTGCCGATCCTCAGCATCCCGGTGATCCTGCTCAGCGGGGCACCCGTCAACCGAAACCTGCTCACCGTCGGGTCGATCGCGCTGGTCGTCTGCGTCGCGGCGATCGCCGGCGGGGCGGTGCTGCTGTTCGCGGACAAGCCGCTGCTCGGCCTCGGCGCCCTGTTCCAGGGCGCCCGCAACCGCCTGTTCAAGAAGCGCGAGCCGGTCACAGGGCTGCCCGCCAGGCTGGTCGACGAGCGTGATCTGATCCGCCGTGTCCTCGGCTCCAACTGGTGGAAGGCGCTCTTCTACGCCGCCGGCAACTGGCTGCTTGACCTCTCGGCGCTGCTCATAGCGCTGGCCGCCGTCGGGGCGCACCCGCGCGCCTCCGTCGTGCTGCTGGCCTACGTTGTCGCCGCTTTCCTCGGCATGATCCCCATCACGCCGGGCGGCCTGGGCTTCGTCGAGGCCGGTCTGCTCGGCACGCTCGGTCTCGCCGGCATCGGCGCCGATCAGGCGGTGCTCGCCACGCTCATCTACCGCCTCGCCTCCTATTGGCTGCCGATGCCGACCGGCGCCGTGGCCTACGCGCTCTTCACGCACCACTACGGCCGCGCCAGGGTCGCGCGCCTCAACGGAGGCGGCAAGCGCGGACGGGCCGGCTAGCCCGGCCGCTTCCGGCGTCCGGCCTTGGTGGCCGCGCCCTGCGGCGATCGGCGCAGCCGCGTTCAGGAGCAGCCGCTGCAGCCCTCGCACCCGCCCGCGGCCTCGCCGGTCGTCGCTGCGTCCGCGGACGCCGCCGGCGCGACGGCGCCGGCGTCGACCGCGGCGGCCAGCGCCTGCCGGAACCGCCGGTACGGCTCCACCGGCAGGCACGGGTCGCACTCGAGACACGCGTGGGGCGCGGCGCGACCGGCCACCAGGATGCGCCGCACGTCGTCCTCGGCGTCGCGCGCCTCGTCGCCGGGCAGGCGGCGCAGGTCGGCGAGCGCCCGTGCGGCGATGCCGAGCAGGCACTCGCACGCCGCACAGTCGTCGATGGCGGCGATCTCGTTGAGCTCCTCGCGGAGCTCGAGCGCGGCGGCTTCGATGTTCACGTGCGGGACGGTGCTTGGCTGGTCATGGCGAGCTCATTCCCCTTTCGCCGCGTTCCAAGGCGCAAGCGACTCCGCGATGCGGACCATCTCTGCACGGGTCAGGTCGCCGGACACGGTTGCCACCCACGGGCCCCTCCTGACCCAAAGGTGCGGCCAGTATCCCGGATCGACGACGATGTGGGCGACGGATCCGGAGTAGGCGCCGGCGGTGAGGCGCACGTCCGCAGTGTGTGCGCGGAGCCCGGGCCGATCCTGCGGGGACACCCAGGTGACGAACGGATCCGATGTGTCGACGCGTACCCGCTTCTTCGTCCCAGGCACCACTTCGTATGTCTTGTACTGCAGTCGTGAGTCCGGTCGCACGGTGATGTAGGCCGCGTCGAAGCCGCGCCTGTACGCGAGCGCGACGATCGTATTGGGGATGGACCGCGGCGGAACCCCGAAGCGCCGCGGGAGCTCGACCGACCCGGAGGGGATCGTGTGGGCGCCCACCTGCAGGGCGAATCCGCGCGGTAGCCAGCCCGGGAACGCGGCCACGTCATGCACCGCCTTCTTCATCGCCGCGGCAGAGCCGAAGGGCAGGCCGGGGAAGGAGAGGGGCGGACCCAGGGCGTCCTTGCTCGTGTCGTGAGTCTGCCCGGCGGGTGGCTTCGGCAGGACGAAGGCCGAAGCCGGCGGCTTCGCCGCGTAGGCCGCCGAATCGATGCGCAGCTCTCCGTTGCCCGAATAGCCGCTGATGCGCAGGGGCATGCGCGTGCGTGCATCGATGGCGATGGTCACGGGCGTGCCCCGTGACCCCCGACCGTGCGAACCCGGGCTGAACTCGCTCGTCGTGAGCAGCCAGACCCTGCGACCGTCGAGGCGACCGGTGGCGAACTTGACGCGACGGTCACCGAGCATGGTGCGCAAATAGGCCCGCACCTGCCACAGCGGGAACGACTGCGCTTCGATGAGCGTGGACTCGGGGGGAGCGGGCGGTGCATCGGCCCAGCGGAAGTAGAGGTAGCGGAACACCGTGAAGGTCGTGACATCGGCACCCGTGGCCGGATCGGGTGTCGTGTTCTCCCATTTCATGCCCTTGGAGCCGAAGTCCAGGATCGCCTGGGCCTGCCGCGTGCGGGCACTGTAGGCGATCGTCTGCACGTAGCCCCGGAGCGGATACATCGCGTCCGGCCCGATGGTGCGCGTGGTCACGCGGTAGCTGCCGTCCCGAGCGCTGAGGAACGTGACCTTGTCTCCGGCCTTGAACACGCCCTTGTGGACCTTGCCGATGTAGATCGTGCCTTTGATGGCTTGCGCCTTGTCGAGGGCGCCAAGCGCGAAGCGGATGGCCTCGGCGGCGCTGGCCGGCTGAGGCCCTCCGAAGGAGATCGGCGCGGCGCCGTTCGGACCGCCGGGCAGGCCGAACAGCAATACGAGCGCCGCCGCGACCGCGATGGCGGCGGCGGCCGGAATCCACAGCCAGCGCCGGCCGCCGAAGAGGCGCCGGCGGCCGTTCTGGCCGGCCTGCGGTCCGTCAGGCCGGTCGGGTCCTGCGGGCCGGGCGAGCCCTGCAGACTGGGCGAGTCCGGCGCCGTCCGCGGCCGCGCCGGCCCGCAGCCTCTCGAGTTCCGGCCCGGCCGCGGCCATCACGCTTTCCCAGTAGTCGGGGCCGTGCTCCTGCACCCCGAGCTCGTCCAGGCGCGCGCCGAGCTCCGCGTCGCGCTGCTCGTTCATCGCTCCTCCCTTCCTTCGGCGGCGAGGGCGGCTCGCAGCCGTGACCTCGCCGTCGCCACGCGCGACGCGACGGTGCCCACGGGCACGCCGAGGGCATCCGCCGCCGCGCGGAAGTCGTAACCGAACTGGTCGATGAGGAGCACCGCGACGCGCTGGTCCGCCGGCAGGCCCGCCAGCGCCCTCCCGAGCCGCTGCCGCGCGTCGAGCCCGTCGGCGAGGTCCGCCGTCGTGTCCGCCCGCTCCGGCAGCTCGTCGGGCGCCGTCGCGTCCTCCGGCCGCCGCCGGCGCAGCATGTCGAGGCACGTGGTGGTCGCGATCCGGCACAGCCAGGCGCCGAGGGGCGCTTCGCCGCGAAACGACGGCAGGCCGCGCACCGTCTTGAGCGCGACCTCCTGCAACGCGTCGTCCATGAGCTGCCGGTCGCCGAGCAGACGATCGGCGACCACGCGCAACCGACGGTCGTAGTGCCGCAGGATCGCCTCAAAGGCTCGCGCGTCGCCGCGGCGCGCCGCTGCGACGACCTCCGCGGCGATCTCGCCGCTCGCGCCACTGGGATGGCCGAAGCCGGGAAGCCCGGCCGGCATCACGAATCCCGCCGGCGTCGCGTCCGCGGGCACCGATCCATCCACCGCCGGCAGCGCCATGCCCCCTCCTCGGCCGCGAGCACGAACGTGCTCCTCACAAGAGAAGGACGCGAACGACGCACGTTCCTATCGGTCCACTGCAAGAGGACCCCCGTGCACGAGCGCCCGGGCCCGGGCGCGGCCGCATCGTAGCATGCTGCTCTGCGCCCCCTGCTATGTTCGCCACGATGCGGGTAGTGTTAGTGCCATGTCCGGGGAGTGGCGCATCGAGCACGACAGCATGGGCGAGGTCCGCGTGCCCGCGGAGCACTACTGGGGGGCGCAGACGCAGCGCGCCGTGGAGCACTTCCCGATCGGCGTGGACCGCTTCCGCTGGGGCCGCCCGGTCATCCGCGCCTTCGGCATTCTCAAGCTTGCGGCGGCGCGCGCCAACGCGGAGCTCGGCCAGCTGCCGCAGGACAAGGCCGAGCTCATCGCGCGCGCCGCGCAGGAGGTCGTCGACGGCGTGCTCGACGCGGAGTTCCCGCTCGTCGTCTTCCAGACCGGCTCCGGCACGCAGAGCAACATGAACGCCAACGAGGTCATCGCCAACCGCGCCGACGAGCTCGCGGGGACCGGGCGGGGCGCCGGGCGCCCGGTCCACCCCAACGACGACGTCAACTGCGGGCAGTCGAGCAACGACACCTTCCCGACGGCGATGCACATCGCGGCGGCAGAACAACTCGAGGATCATCTGGTGCCGGCGATCGAGGGTCTGCGCGACACGCTCGCCGCCAAGGCCGAGGAGTACGCCGGCGTCGTGATGGTCGGCCGCACGCACCTGCAGGACGCCACGCCGCTGACGCTGGGCCAGGTCATCTCCGGCTGGGTGGCGCAACTCGACCAGGCGCTCGCCGGCGTGCGCGCCAGCCTGCCGGCGCTGCACGAGCTCGTCCTCGAGTTGCTCGGCGGCAGCGATATGCATCGCCGTCGGGAAGGTGTCGTTGCTGGACTGGCCGCAGTTGACGTCGTCGTTGGGATGGACCGGGCGCCCGGCGCCCCGCTCGGTCCCCGCCAGCTCGTCGGCGCGGT
>Ga0073936_10011979_pt1 | contig 10407 bp, 7 predicted proteins | sample AliMusrvi5mmetaG_FD_87041 | JGI IMG/M metagenome (GOLD analysis project Ga0073936, IMG submission 87041) | Freshwater lake bacterial and archeal communities from Alinen Mustajarvi, Finland, to study Microbial Dark Matter (Phase II) - Alinen... | ecosystem: Environmental > Aquatic > Freshwater >... | reverse complement strand
GGGCAAAGCTTTTTCAAAATGAAATGGGAGGGCACAAAGATGATGCCAATGAGAGCGGCAATCCAAGCCACAAGATACGCCGGGGCTGACATGAAGGATTGAGCTTTGGCATCGTCCATGCCGAAGACATAGTCCACATTGCGCGGCAGTTTGGGATCGGCCAAGATCGCTCCCGCAGGGGGCAGAAGGAAATAGGCGATGAGGCAGAGCACAATGCATATAATCGTCCACCCCAACAAGGCACGGCGGTCATAGCCTGTTTTACGCACGAGATAAAAGAGAAGGAAGGGCAGCCAACCATGAAACAACGAAAGCTCACGCAGGAACAAGGATCTGTGGGAGTCAAACATGTAGGACGTCATTCCGCTAAATTTCCCGCCACAGAGTAACACTAGAAAATCCACACACCAGAGCACTTGGGGCAATAGGATACCCACGGCTGGCAATGACACAAGCAAGGGGCTTTCCAACCAAATACCCGCCAAAGTAAGCAGCAGTGCCACATCGCAAAAGTAGAGGAAATTCGTGGGCCCATAATTCGTCAGATAGACGGGTATCATTACGGCCAGAAAACCGGTATAAAGGATTTTCAGCCAGAGCGGGATACGGCGGGAGGGACGAAGTGCCATGCGGTGAATGCTGAAGTTAGAAAAACGACGGTGTCAAGCGGGCGATTGGAGAATTTTGGAAGAGGATCAGACGGATCAGACGGATCCTTCCTGTAGACCCCTAAGGCAATCCCTTTTGGCAACCCGTATAAACGGCAAAAAAGGCTCGCGGATATGGGCTGCAGGGCTCATATCACGGCTTGAAACAAACCCGCGCAAACGACCGCTTTTTCCGCTCCCCATGACGCAACCCGCACCGGCCCAAGGATTCCACGGATTCCTGCAGAAATTCCTGTGCCTGCGGACGGCACCACGCGAGTTGTGGATCATCTACTTCGCCTATATTCTGGAAAACCTGGCTTACAAGACCGGGGCAGCCAGCGTACTCCCACTCTGGCTTTCCTCCGACCTGGGATTCGATGACGTGAAGGCGGGTGCCATGGTGGCCGGGTGGTCCGCCATCATGACATTGATCACCGTGTTCGTGGGTTCCCTGACGGATGCAATGGGAATACGGCGCACATTTTTGTTAGGATTCAGCATCTGTCTCATTTCCCGGATCGTGATGGCCAGCACCCTGAACCGCTGGATCGCGCTGCCTGGAGGTCTCTATCTACAGGCGATGGGGCTGGCGCTGATGGTTCCAGTGATGACCGCAGCAGTGAAACGCTACACCAACGCCGCCCAGAGGACCGTGGCCTTCTCCCTGTATTATGCGCTGATGAATCTGGGATTCGCAGGGGGCGACTGGATACTGGACCGAGTGCGAGCCACCCCTCCGAAAGGACTTGGGGAGCATGGCTCATGGATCCTGCCGTGGTTGGGCATGGAATTCAGCACCTATCGGGTGCTGATCCTGATGAGCGTGGTATTCACCATCCCAGGGCTGCTGGTAGTGTGGGGACTGGTGCGCGACGGGGTGGAAATGACGGAGACGGGCATAAAAATCACCACGACTAAAGGTGTGGATAGTCGCGGAAAAAGCTGGCTGGCCATGTTGCGGGAAAACACCAATAACACAGCAGTCAAAACCGGAAAGATTTTCTCCGGACTGTGGGCGCAGCCAGCGTTCTATCGTTTTCTGTTATTCATGACGCTGGTGGTGGGCGTGAAAATGATCTTCTTCCATCTCAACTATACCTTCCCGAAATATGCGATCCGTGAACTGGGCGACGGCGCACCCTTCGCTAGGATGACAGGCATGCTCAACTCCCTGCTGATAGTGGTGCTGGTGCCAATCTGTGGCGTCCTCTCACAAAAGATCAGCGCCTACCGCATGGTCACCATAGGCAGCCTGATCTCCGCATTGTCTGTATTTTTTATCGCACTGCCACCGGAATTATTCAAACCGCTGGCGGACGGCTGGCCTGGCCACGCCATAGCACATTTATGGCTCGGTGTGGACGGGACGGTGGTGAATCCGCTCTATGTTTCCGTTTTCCTGTTTGTGGTGCTTCTTTCCATAGGAGAAGCCCTGTGGTCGCCGCGGCTTTATGAATATGCGGCAGCAATAGCCCCACGTGGCCAGGAGGCGTCTTACATGGCGCTCTCACTGCTGCCGTTTTTCGGTGCAAAATTGTTAGTTGGAGGAATCTCCGGCCCGCTGCTCACGCATTTCTGTCCGGCAGAGGGACCGCGCAACTCATCCATGATGTGGCTGATCATCGGCGGCATCGCCCTGCTCACACCGGTAGGCTCCTATCTATTCCGCAAGAGCATCCAAGTGCATGAGGACGGGCGGGAGGGAGATTGAGTTTCGAATGAACTCAAAATCCGCAGAACAATCTGCGGATTTTGGGAGTTAATGGTTATTTGTTATTGGTTATTAGTATTTTATAACCTCAATGCAACTGCTTACCTGCCATGGATGAATAGGGGCCTGCTCAAGGCTTCCGTGCTTGGCCTTTCGTCACCCGCTCAATTCGCGTGTTCACGGGCAAGGAACTCGGCCTCCTCCTCGTGGGAGTGAATTTGCAGAGTAACCTGGACACCTTCTTTTTCAGCGGCGATTTTGAGAACGTTGCGGATGGCAGATGCAGTGAAGCCGTTGCGACCGATTAGGACTGCAACATCGGCCTGGGCGAGGACCAGTTTGAAACGCACTTTCTTGGGTGCGAGTTCAGCCACCTTGAGCTGCGCCTGAGCGGGGTTGTCGATCAATTTGACAGCAACGTACTGGAGAAAGTTTCTCAATCGCTCAGTGGCAGGTTCCATAGGGGGATGATGAACGAGAATAGCCTATTCGGCAAGTCAGGGTTCAGAGCATTCCGCATTTTACTTTTCACTTTGCGTTTTCAGCAATGCGCTCCAGCTTACGGGCGCATGGCATGTTGCACTCATTGTGGGACCGAATTTTCCGCGAAATTCGCGCTGGATCTGTTTTGTTGTCGTGGCTGCGAATACGTTTCAGAGCTGATCAACGAGCACGGTTTCGAACAGTTTTACGATTTGAAACAAGGGCTGACGGTGGCTCCTGTAAGAAGCCGCCCATTTGAGGAGCATGATTTTTCCTGGCTGCCGGCCAAAATGGCGGAGGCTGAGTATAAGGCGAAGGCCCGTGGCGAGGAAGCACGCCTGGATCTCGGTCTGGATGGGATTTCCTGCGTTGGATGCGTATGGCTGGTGGAAAAATTGTTCTCAAAGCATCCTGGAAGCGTCCGGGCGGCTGCCAACCCATCCAGCGGGCGCTTGCACCTCGAATGGGTTTCGGGGAAATGTGATCTGGAACCATTCTTGCGGGAACTCTGCAGGTTCGGATACGTGGCGGCTCCGTCCGGGGCAGGCAACGGAGACCAGGAAAGGCGCAGATTGGCTGCACGGCTCGGGCTTTGCGGGGCCTTCGCGCTGAACGCGATGGGGTTTTCACTACCGGTCTATCTGGGCCTGCCTGCGGATTCAGAATTCTCCGGATTGTTCCGACTGATCGCGTTTCTATCAGCCACCATGTCGATGCTGGTAGGCGGCGGGTATTTTATGGAACGTGCGTGGAGGGCGGTAAAAGCAGGCTCCTTGCACATCGACCTGCCAATCGCACTGGGTCTGGTGGCGGGCTATATCGGATCTGTCAGCGGATGGGCCTTGGGAAGGGAACGCCTGATGTATTTCGATTTCGTATCGGTCTTCGTCTTTCTGATGTTGTCCGGGCGTTACTTGCAGACAGCGGCAGTGGATCGCAACCGGCGGCGAATTATCCGACAACAACCCGTGCCTGAGGCCGTGCCTCGTGCGGATAATAGCGGAGAAACCATGGCCCGTGACGAGATCATACCGGGGCTTTCCTTTCGCCTGGGCCCAGGCCAGGCGCTGCCAGTCAGCGGGATACTGATAGATAACGAGGCGGATTTTTCGCTCGAATGGATCCACGGCGAGGCGGATCCTGTACGGTTCACAGCAGGACGCAGACTGCCCGCAGGTGCTATCCTGCTAAGCCGTAAACCAGTCTCCTTGTCTGCCGGAGAAAAATGGGAGGACTCGCTATTGGCCAAACTGACAGCACCTTCCTTAAGCGACCGCGGCACACCGGGACTGGATAAGCTGCTGCGCGTCTATCTCTCCTGCGTTCTCGTATTGGGTGTTTCCGCACTCATGGCGTGGGGAGCGCACGGCGAATGGTTGACAGGTGTTCAAGCGATGATTTCGGTGTTTGTGGTGTCTTGCCCCTGTGCACTGGGGGTGTCCATTCCATTAGCGGATGACATAGCGGCTTCAGCCATGGAACGACTCGGGGTGTTCGTGCGCACGGCGACTCTGTGGCCGCGACTGAGGCGGGTGAGGCAGGTGGTTTTCGATAAAACCGGAACTTTGACGCTGGAACGTCCGGTTTTGGAAAATCTGGATGCCGTAGCCAACCTCGATGACGCATCGGCCTTGGCGCTGGCCCGTCTGACGCACGGGTCTCTCCATCCTGTGACGAGATCGCTTCTGGAAGCGCTGGGGAGCCGTGGTCAGAAGCTGCTGACCAAACACGGAGAGGGCCAAACCACTGAGTTTCCTGGACTCGGAGTGTCCCTGGAAGCTGCGGATGGTAACTGGTCGCTCGGTAAATCCGGATGGTCTGGCCAAGGACCGCAGAATTTCACGACGGAAACCGCCGGCAGCGAACTGCGCAAAGACGGCTTACAGATAGCGGCCTTCCATTTTCGCGAATCGCTGCGCCCTGGCGCGATCGAGGTCCTGCGAACCCTTGAACAGGGCGGATTGTCCCTGCATATCCTCTCCGGGGACCACCCGGACAAGGTAAGAAAAATGGCAGACGCTCTAGGAATCCAAGGAAATCAAGCCATAGGCGGGCTTTCTCCAGAAGAAAAAGCCCGGCGAGTCAAAGACCTGGACCGTCAGGACACGCTCTACCTAGGTGACGGGGCGAACGATTCCCTAGCCTTCGATGCGGCTATGGTAACGGGCACGCCAGTGACGGACCGGAGCTTGCTAGAGTCCAAGGCAGACTTTTACACCCTGGGGGCCGGGCTGGGATTCCTGCCCCGCCTGCTGGCCGTGGCGGAGGCCCGCAGCCACGCCGTGAGGACCGCTTTTAGCTTCGCCGTGCTCTACAACCTCACCACCGTGGCATTTGCCATGGCCGGAAAAATGAACCCATTATTGGCGGCAATCCTTATGCCCCTAAGCTCAATCGTCTCAATCCTCATCGTAGCGGCGATTTCCCTGAGGAAATCTCCGAACAATGGTTGAAATATTTTCAGAAGCTCCCTACTCTGCTCCTGTCTTCCTCACAAGTGATGACTCAAACCGCCATTCAACCCCACCAGGACTTCGAAACTTCACTGCTCATCCGAATCGCAAATTCGGATCGATACAAAATGTATCAAGAAGCATTCCGCACCGCCACCGGACTGCCATTACGCATAGTTTCCGCCGATCCAGACGGCTGGTGCCTTGATGAACAGAAGATCAACCGCAGCCCATTCTGTGAGGCAATCAACCTCTGCAAGGACTCCTGTGGTGCCTGTGTAGAAACTAACCGGCGGCTGATGAAGGAAGCCGAGTTCTGTGGCCCGAGCACCTGCCACTGTTTCGCCGGCCTTTGTGCCACGGCTGTCCCGGTGAAAATGGGTGCCTCCGTGATCGCCTATCTAAAAACCGGACAGGTTTTCAGCACCATCCCGTCCGAAGAACAATTTGAGAAAATCCTTGGTGCAATCGGCCGCAAGACCTTGGACAAAGCATCCCGCGCCGCACTCAGAAAAGCCTATTTCCAAACCCGTTCGGTGGAGCCGCTACGCTATCAAAGCATGGTCACCCTGCTGCAAAGCTTCGCCGAACAACTCAGCGAACACGCCGAATCCGTAGCCATCATCGAAGAAGGCAGCGAACCCTCAGCGATAGCCAAAGCCCGCAAATATATCCACGCCAACTTGGACCAACCGCTGCCGCTCGGGCACGTTGCCCGCGAAGCCGGTCTCAGCGAATCGCATTTCTGCAGACTCTTCAAGGATTCCGCCGGCCTGACCCTCACCGATTACGTCAACCGCTGCCGCATTGATTGGGCAAAACGCGAGTTACTCAAGCCTGAGGCACGGATATCCGAAATCGCCTTCCTCATCGGTTATCAATCGCTATCCCAGTTCAACCGGAGCTTCGCCCGTATCGTGGGCTTGTCCCCAACTCTCTATCGGAGAGAGCGACTGGAACGCGCCGCTTCATGAAATCCTCTATCCAGAGCGTTTTTCATGATTGCTAACCGGCGTGAGGTTCGTATCCTAGAGATTCAAATCCATGGAAGACCGCTACGAAATCCTGGGAAAGATCGGCCAAGGAGGACTTGGCGCAGTTTATAGGGCCTTTGACAAGCGGATGAGCCGCGAAGTGGCGATCAAAAGAATCTCCGCTGTGGGCGAGGACCCCGAACTCCGGGAAGAATCCACCAAACAACTCGTCAAGGAAGCCGGCGCGCTGGCCTCGCTCCAACACCCGAATATCGTCACGGTGTATGACGTAGGCGCGGATGACGATGGCCCTTACGTGGTCATGGAGTTGATCAATGGCAAGACTCTAGACGAATTGATCACACGGGCTCCCCTCACTTGGAACGACTTCAAGGAACTGGCGATGCAGACCCAAGAGGCCCTCATCGCCGCCCAAGAGCTCAACTTGATCCACAGTGATCTCAAGCCCTCAAATCTGATGCTCACATGGCTTCCTTCCGGAAAATTCCAGGTGAAAATCGTGGACTTCGGCCTGGCAACATTGGCCCAATCTCAATCCAAGCAGGATCTGGAATCGATCGATGTCGTGTTCGGCTCGATTTTCTTCATGCCGCCCGAACAGTTCGAGAGGAAGCCGTTAGACGCGCGCTCGGACATCTATTCGATGGGTTGTGTCTACTATCAGGCGCTTACCGGCAATTACCCTTTTGATGGGGCCACTGGCAATGAAGTGATGGAGGCGCACCTGCAACACAAGGTCCCCTCTATCAAGCATGTGCGCGGGGGTCTCCCGCTATGGGCATGTGATTGGATCATGTGGCAGATCAACCGCTATCCGCAGGACCGCCCTGAATCTGCCAGGGAAGCGTTATCGCTCTTCCTCCAGAATGACCGGATTCCGGATCCGCCAATGAGCACGGGCGTTCCCCCCACTCCCGCAGGACCACCGCGCCCGCGCATCCACATTCCAGGATCTTCTCCAGCTCCACAGGGAACGCCCGCTGCGGCTGGTGTTCCTCCAACCCAATCCCTTGCAAAAGCCAAATTGGCGCAAACCTCCCAGGTGACCACCGTCGGGAGCCAGCGTGCCATCACACAAACTGCGCCACAACCTCTCGCTCCACCGGAGGGCTTCAAGCCCAGCGTTCACGCAGCACCCGTGGAACCACCTCCCACGCGGAAAACCCAACCCGCAGCGGCACCCCACAAGGAACCTCTCCCTGTAGAGTCTCCCCCGAAGAAGCCTTTCAAACTCAGCAAGGCAGCCAAGATCGCCATCGCCATTTCCACAACAGTTCTGTTAATCATCGGCAGTGTGATTTCCATCAAATTCTCGCGGACGCAAAGCAACGCCCGGGCCGTGGATGATATACTGGAAAAAGCGGAATCCTCCTCCGAGGTGGAGATCGATCACACCAAGCTCGATCTGATCCTCAAGGCCATCAGCAACACCGACTCCAACGCCAACCTCCAAAAACTGGGCACAGCCCTAACACACGCCAAAGCGACCGATGGCACAGATATTGACACGATCATCGCCGAGTTCGTCGAGAATCCGAAAATCTCCGCACGTGCCAAGGAGATTCTGATAGGGGATGTGCTGCGGACACGAAACAACCCAGTCATCCTTCCCTTGATGCTATCGTTCATCCAATCCCACGATGATCCGGCACAGGTAGTCGCCGCGCTCGAGGCCATAAGGCCGATGGTTGGAGATGATTATTTCGGGAAATTCCTGCATTTGATCATGGGCACCACCAATGATCAGATCAGAGATGCGGCCGAGGCGAACACCGCCGAAATCATGCGCAAGAGCACCAATCTCGACGCCCAGATCAAAGAGCTCACCACCACCTACGAGGGCAACTTCAAAGCAGAAAGCCAGCGAGCGCTAAAACGCCTGCTCAGCCTCGGGGAATTCCTCAAGGCGAAAAACAAGTGAAGCGACGGGAAAGTATCCCCTTCTGGTTCCTATCAGTATCCGAACGCCAAAACGTTCACTGGGTATAGACCACCACTGGCCCGACACCCGGCCCCTGCACACTCCTGAGTTTATCGACTACTTTTTTCAAGGTTCCCGCAGCAGACCTTGCATCATCCATGGTGTTGATTCTGGAAAAAGCAAAGCGCAGGCTGCTTTTCGCACGCGTCTCGGGAATGCCCATGGCAAGCTGCACATGGGATGGGCGCTGTTTCCCCGTCATGCAAGCGGAACCCGCCGAACAACTAATCCCCGCCTCATCCAACAGAATCAGCAGACCCGCCGCCGCGCACTGATCGAAAGACAGGTGACTAGTGTTAGGAAGACGGCATATCACATCCCCATTCACCGTCACACCGGGAATCCCTGCCAGCACCTGGGATTCAAAGGCGTCCCGCAACTCACGAACCTTTGAATCACCGTTTTCGGATAGGTAACGCGATGCGCATGCCGCCGCTGCCCCCATACCGACAATGCCCGCTGTGTTTTCCGTGCCACTGCGGCGGCCTCCCTCCTGCCCACCGCCACGCAAGAGCGGCTCGAACTTGAGGCCGTTCCGAACATATAGCACACCCACCCCCTTGGGGCCATGGAACTTGTGCGCAGACAGGGAAAGCAGATCCACACCCATTTCCCCTCACATCCAGTTTAATCTTTCCAGCAGCCTGGACCGCATCCGTGTGAACCGGCAGGCCACGCTCGCGTGCCAGTTCCGCAACCTCCCTCACAGGTTGGATCACCCCAGTCTCATTGTTAGCTGTCATTACCGAAACAAACGCCGCGCCTTCAAGTGATTTCGTCAGATCCGCCATGTCCAAGCGTCCCCCCGCATCCACTCCCACCAGCACGGTAGCACGCCCCAGCTTTTCCACGTAGCGCAGCACCGCGCTGTGCTCAATGGCGGATACCACCGCCGCCCCGGATTTCGTTAGGCAATCAAGCGAATGCAATGCCGTGTTCAGGCTCTCAGTGCCGCCCCCATTGAAGACGATTTCTTCCGGGTGAGCACCGATCAGTTGCGCCACCTGTTCCCGTGCTTGATCAATGGCATGCCGAGCCAGTTTGGCCGCAGAGTAGGAACCCGATGGATTGGCATGCACGCCACGCAGCCAAGGCAACATCGCATCAAAGACCTCCGGCAACAGCGGAGTCGTCGCGTTGGCGTCCAGATCAATCATGCCGTGAGCATCCTCCGCCGCCGCCGCTTGGCAATGCGGAAAACAAGCCAACTCAGAACTTCCCGTAAGCGTGCAAGTCGTCAATAGCCCGCCATGCCCAGCGCCATATGGTATCCGCCGAGGTCGCGGCATAACGCAACCAGTCCATAGCGAAAGCGTACGCGTCCTGCCACGGCGATTCAGCAGCAACACACAGCAGCGCCACCAGCAGCAACAGATTGGCCAAGTAGATAACCACCAGGGAAAAGAACCTCCCATGCTCTTGCAAATCCGGTTGGTCACGCGGCAACATCCAGACCGTCCACACCATGTGGAAGGTCCATGTCAGACCTATCACCGCATAAAATCCCGGCTCCCACCACCGCCCGAGCACCACGAAATGCCGGAGCAATCCATACGAAATCGTCACAACTACCGACCAAAACGGCACAAAATATGGCGACAAGGCGATGATTAGATTGGACTTGTTTGTGGTGATATAACCACCCGTAGTCTTGGCGCTGAAATCCGTAACCTTGCCCAAAAATAGGATCACGAACAGCGCGTGGGTCAGTTCGTGTCCCAACACGTATAGATAGAGGAGTGGCACTTGGATCAAACGCCAAAAAAATCCGATAAACATGCACACCACTCCTCCAGAAAACCACTGAAATTGCTGGGTTTGCCAGAACCCCCCATGGGCATCCGAAAGACGCGAAAGAAATGTCCACGTTGTCACCCAGCAGAACGGCAGCAACACCGCCGCCAGCAACCACCGCAGCAACAATCCCGGCACACTCAGTGAATCATTGAAGTCACCCTCCTCATGTGTCGCGGCAACTGACGCCCAGACTGACTTCATCTCACGCCTGCCACTCGGTCGGTTAGCATGCTCATGCGCGCGCCGATTCGCCTGGCTCAGCACCTCTTTCAAGGACATTCGCGACCGCCGTTGATTGCCCAACGCTCGCTTTGGTGGGTGTTTTATGCGATGCTTC
>Ga0073936_10011971_pt1 | contig 10414 bp, 11 predicted proteins | sample AliMusrvi5mmetaG_FD_87041 | JGI IMG/M metagenome (GOLD analysis project Ga0073936, IMG submission 87041) | Freshwater lake bacterial and archeal communities from Alinen Mustajarvi, Finland, to study Microbial Dark Matter (Phase II) - Alinen... | ecosystem: Environmental > Aquatic > Freshwater >... | reverse complement strand
TTCTGATAAACCCTTGTCCATTCTATAATTTTTTCCAGGGCCGTATCCAGGCTCCACCGGGGCTGCCATCCGATACGCGCCCTGGCCTTGGAGCAGTCGAGCTTGAGATAGTTTGCTTCATGGTGATGGGGATTTTTATCAATCACAAAAGAGGCGTCCCCCCAGAGAGAGCATAGTCTGTTCACAATCCATTCAACCGGCCTGGCATCTGCGTCATCAGGGCCGAAATTCCATGCTTCTGCACAATCGGCCCCCTTTTCATAGAGGCTGCGCCCCAGCAGAAGATATCCCGACAGCGGCTCCAGCACATGCTGCCACGGTCGTATCGCATGGGGGCTGCGGATGCGCACCTGCTCTTTTTTCAGAAAGGATCGAATAATATCCGGGATAAGCCTGTCGGGCGCCCAGTCTCCCCCGCCGATAACATTTCCTGCACGTGCGGAAGCAAGGGCAACGGTATGGCTTCTGCCGTAATCCCCAGCATTAAAAAAAGAGTTGCGATACGCTGCCGTCACCAGTTCCGCGCACCCTTTGCTGCTGGAATAGGGATCATAGCCGCCCATGGGATCATTTTCGCGGTAGCCCCATACCCATTCTTTGTTATCATAGCACTTGTCGGTGGTGACAATCACCACGGAGCGAACGCTCGGGCAAGCTTTAACAGATTCAAGCAGATGGACCGTTCCCATCACATTGGTGGCATAGGTTTCTACGGGCATTTTGTAGGAATCGCGCACGAGCGGTTGCGCCGCCATATGGATGACAATATCCGGGGACGCTTCCATGAGTGCTTTATTTACAGCTTGGAAATTCCTTATATCTTCGATTACTGTTTTAATGCCGGCACCAACGCTGCAAAGCTCAAAAAGGCTCGGGGTTGTTGGCGGCGGCAGTGAAAAGCCAGTCACGTCAGCGCCCATAGACGACAGCCACAGTGACAGCCATGAGCCCTTGAACCCCGTATGGCCGGTTACAAAGACTTTCTTGCCCGCATAGAATGCTTTCAGGCCGTAAAGGTCACTCATGTATTAGTCCCATATTTTCCAGGGTGCCTGGCCGGCATCCCATAGGCATTCCAGCTCAATCTTGTCACGCAGGGTATCCATAGGCTTCCAGAATCCATAATGCTTAAAGGCATTGAGCTGTCCGTCACGAGCGATAGCTTCAAGCGGGGCCCGCTCCCACATCGTAGCATCCCCCTCTTTGATATAATCGAAAATGCCCGGTTCAAGGATGAAAAACCCGCCATTAATCCAGGCTCCGTCGCCACGGGGCTTTTCCTCGAACGACTGGATTGCGGATTGATCATCAATCTTGAGCGCGCCGAATCTCCCAGCAACCTGCACCGCAGTCATGGTCGCAAGCTTTTTCGACCGGCTGTGAAATTCTATCAGCTTGTTCACATCAACATCGCTCAATCCGTCGCCATAGGTCAGCATAAAAGTATGGTTTCCGATATAGTCCCTAATGCGAGCAATTCTCCCGCCGGTCAAGGTGTTTAGCCCTGTATCGACAAGGGTAACTTTCCACGGTTCAGCTTGCGTGGAAAGATATTCAATAGTGTTTTTTTCCATATCAAACGTAATATTTGAGACATGCAAATAGTAATGGTAAAAGTACTCCTTAATGAGAAAACCTTTATAACCGCAGCAAACGATAAAGTCATTAAAACCGAAATGAGAATATGTTTTCATTATATGCCACAATATCGGTTTCCCCCCGACCTCGACCATGGGTTTGGGCTTCAACCCCGTCTCTTCGCTCAAGCGCGTACCCAACCCGCCTGCAAGTATCACGACTTTCATTTCAGAACTCCTGCTGATTATGAATTAATTTGATTGTCTGCCTGAAACCACAGCCAACGGTCGTGGAGGCAGAAGGCAACTTGAGTTCTGCTTCCGGTCATGCCCGTCCCGGCTGGATTTTTATCACTCGCGAATAATTCGGGCTAGCAATTTTTCATACCGTTATTTATGTTAAAAATAGCTGTCTTTAATAAAAAAGTCCAGAGACAATAGCGTGGTTACAGCTTCCGTCAGCAGCACAGGCCATTGCGGCGGGGTTAAAGAAAAATCCTTTGATGTTACGCAGGAGCGTGACATCAAAGGATTTGGTTATACGGGCCGGATTTTTATATTTCGAATAAAGGGCAGGAGTAACGTCGTGTCCAGACATCGTCTCATAATCCTCAAGGATTATTTCCCAAAACGGAGCTTCAGCAGAGTGAATAAATACGTGAGCATAAATATGAAAAGGTTTCTCTTAGTGTTCCCGAACATCCGCTCCTTGAAGGTAAACGGGAGTTCGAGAATTCTAAGTTGTTTACAATTCCGTTTCATTTTGAACAACAATTCTTCAATGATGTCAAAATTTTTCGAATGCAAAGTAAGTGGTTTTAAAAGCGCGGTCCGATACAACTTAAAACTGTTTGAGACATCCTTGCAGTTCAAACCCAAAAAAACCGAATAAAGCACATTGACCACCTTGCTCATAAAGAGGAGGTATCTTTTGTTATCGGAAGCGCCCCCCTTCACGTACCGCGACGCAATGACCACATCATAGGTATCAGCAACCCTCAGAAAGCTGGGAATAAATTCCGGCGCATGAGAACCGTCACCGTCCATGAACACCAGATACTGGCTTGTACAGTATTGAATAGCAGTCCGCACAGCGTCCCCGTAATAATTGCCCGACAAACGGTTGAGGTAGACGGCATTATTTTCCTGGCAGACCATGCGCGTATTGTCCATCGGGGTTTGCGTATCCACGACGACTACTTCGGAAGAAATCGGCAGCGTCATAAGCGTCTTGTGCAAACGGGGGAGCAAAATCCGCAGATTCTCCTCCTCCAAATACGCAGGAATCGCAATGGTGAGCACGCAATTCTCTTTTTGCCGGACAGGAAGTATTTCAGACACGGGTCCTGGTCCATTCCAGCATTTTACGAATGCCCGAAATTTTGTCGATTTTTGGTGCCCAGGGGATAAACGACTGGATTTTTGAAATGTCCGCCACGAAAACTTTTTGGTCACTCTCGCGCGGCGGCAATTGCCGGAATGCCAGCCGGCATTGCAGTTCGCTTTCCAAAACCGCAAACAGCTCGAGCAGCGATAAGCTGTTCACCATGCCACCGCCGATATTGAAAGCATTCCCCCGGGTTGTATCAATATGTTCAACCACGGAAAGGTAGAGGTCTACCGTATCGTCGGCATACAGCAAGTCTCGTACCTGCTTGCCATTGCCTGAAATGGTAAACGGCTCCTTCAATAAACCCTTTTTCCGGAGTATGGCCTGTTCACAGAACCAGCCGACCCATCCCTGATCGTAGGTGACAAACTGACGCCCCCCATACATGGAGGAGTGCCGAAACACGACGGTTTTAATGCCGTAAATTCTATGGAAATCGAGCATATACTGGTCGGCCGATCCCTTGGACGCTCCATAGGGCGAATGAAACTCGAGGGTGACCGTTTCCGGGAATCCATTGGGAAAATCCGTTGCAAAGTAGCGTGTCGCGTTTTCTTCATACTTTGCCCACTCCAGGTCTCCGTATACTTTGTTGGTGGAAGAATATACAACAATGCTCTCGGGAGAATACTTCCGGACAGAATCCAACACATGAAACGAACCAAGCGCGTTGATTTCAAAATCCATCTGGGGGTTGGCGATGGAAGTCGTCATGGCTACCTGCCCGGCCAAATGATAAATAACCGCTGGTTTTTCTTCGCGAATAAGGCGCTCAACATCGTTGCGGTTCCGCACGTCTCCGTGGACAAAGGTAAACTGGCCCTGCTGTCTCAGCCATTCCAGATTTTTTTCCGCACCAAACCGGTAAAGATTGTCAAAAACAACAACTTTCTCGTTTTGAGTCATCAACCGAGCGGCAATGTTGGACCCTAAAAAACCGCACCCTCCCGTGATTAAATAGCTCATGCGTTTAACTCCTTTCGCATACATTGAATGGTTTTCTGCAATCCCTGTTCCAGAGAAACCGCAGGGCGCCACTGCAGGGCTTCCAGCGCTGAGATGTCGATGGCGGGATCCATGATTTCATTTTTACGGTACGGGATGGCGCCGAAATTCAAGACCGTTGTACTGTTCCCGGTCAGAGCCTTGATCGTTTCTACAAACTGTTTGATTGTTACGGGCTCCTTCGTTGCGACTTGGAAATTATAAAGTCCTTTGGAAAAATTCGCGCTCGCTTTAATAACCCTCACAAATGCCTCGACGACATCTTCGATATAAATAAAAAACCGTCGCTGTTCCCCGGCTGTTAAATCAATCTGCGGAGCATTGTTCAGCAGCTTTTCAATGATAAATGGTGCGAATTTTGAAATATCATCTTGCGGGCCATAAAAATGCTCTAATTCCATGTTAACGGAAACAAGTTCGGGCGAATACATTTCCAGCCATTGTTTAAATTGATTTTTTGAGAGGGAATAATAATTGACCCGTTTATCTAATATGGTGTCCGTGTTAATAAAGCAACGAAGCCCATGCTCTTTCCCCAGATGCAGAAGTTTCAAAGGCAGCATGCAATTGGCTTCTATGATATCAAATGGTTTGGTTTCTTTCCTGCCATAGTGAGTGGCGCAGTGGATGATGGTGTCAATTTTGTTGGCCGTAAAAATGGTTTCGGGGGCGGTCTCCTCGATATTGAAAAATGTAACCTTTTCACACACCTCCTGAATGCGGGCCAGATCCGAGTGCTTACGTTTACATACAATCACATCGCGAGCTTCGTTGAGCACCAACCTTTTTAAAAGATTGCTTCCTAAAAACCCCGTAGCGCCCGTCATTAATATTTTCATCGGCATCGTCTACCCCATCTGAAATCAAACTCAGCCCTGCTTTTTACCACAAATTTACAATGTAAAGGGATAAATTCTTTTGTCCGGGTCCGAATATCGTTTTCAAGTAGAGGGGTCCCTTGCACAAAGTTTAAATTTTTCCAATAATGTAAGTTAAGTAACTCCCGCAAAACCTGGTAATTGGTACGGGCAAAAGTTTTTCAATGCAAAGAGCGGGAGGCGCCGGCCCGGCTATCGCGCACGGCATACAGCACGTTCTTCTTGCAGATGCACCACAGCAGGCGGAAAAAGGTGCCCACATTTTGATACCGGCGATAGAGAGATTGACTGCGGGTAAAATAGTTCACCGGAACCTCGATGACCCGGTCACGAGCGCGCAGAACCTCGATCATCATTTCGACCGAAAATTCGGGACCATGCGCAACAAGTTGATCGCGGATATCATCAAAACTGGTGCGCCAGATTGCCCGGAACCCATATCAGAGTAGTTGATCTGTTTCAATTGTTCGGCATGGGTCTTTTGAGCGATGTGAAACAGGTCGGTGTTGGGAAAAGGGGTGACGATAAAACAGGAGAGGGTATGTAATCTGGACTGACATGCCACAGCAATGGTTTCCTGCATCTCTTTCTCGGTTTCTGTGGGGAAGCCGACCATGGCAAAGCCATGCCCAAAGACCCCGCGCCGGGTCGCCAGTTCCACATTGCGTAGAAAACGCTCGATGTTCAGGTTCTTGCCGATGTATTTTTGAATACGCGGAGAACCTGATTCCAGGGCAAATGCGCTTAAACAAAGACCGGATTGCACCAGGGCGTTGATTTCATCTGGTTCCAGGATATCTGTGCGCACACCGTTGGGGAACATGATTTTGATTTTGATATTTTCTTTGGCGATCAATTCGCTGAAGGCGAATATCCGCTTCCTATCCAGATTAAAAATATCATCCAGAAATTCAAAGTCTGCTATCCCATACTGTTTTTGAAAAAATTTGATTTCATCCACAATCCGCTCGGCAGAATGGGGACGATAGCTACGGCCGAATATCCGATGGCAGTAGATGCAGCCATAGGGACAGCCGCGGCTGCTGAAAAGGGAAATATAGCGGCGCCTGGGCACTTCGGCGAAAGACTGGCGTTTCCAGTACTGGCGGATGTCGATCAGATCATAGGCCGGCATTGGCAAGGAATCCAGATCGCTGATCAAAGGCATGAAACCGGGGTTCTCGATCACCTCATTGTTTTTGTCCTTCCAGAAAATTCCCGGGATGGTGCTGAAATTTTCGCCATTACAAAAGGCTTCAATGATGGCGCAGAGAGCGAGTTCGCCCTCGCCGGGAACTGCCACATGGGCGGCAGTCATTTTCAGGGTTTCCGCCCCGAACGTGCTGACATGGGGCCCGCCCAAAACAATCAGGGCATTGGGTAGTTGCCAGGCCAGGGTTTGGGTCAGCCAGGGAAGATGATGCGCCGATGGCGTCAGGGAGCTCAATCCCACGATATCTGGTTCAAATGCCGCAATTTGTCTGGCAACTTCAGCGTCATCAACATTGTGCAGCCGTTGGTTGAGCAGCCGCGATCTCGCTTTTAAACTGGCGGCGCAGATACGCGGCCAAGTAAAGAATACCCAGCGGCGGGGAAGTCTGGGGAACAAAACGGGGGGTATGGCCGACATTCACTCAAAAGATACGCAGTGGTTTTGGAATGTTAATCTCCATGCTGATCAATCTTTGACGCAATACAATGGCCGGTTAAAAGCTGTTAAGAAGTAAAAAAAATGCTTCGTTAATAAAATCTATGGGGTAGTTCAGGCTCTGGCAAATTGCCAAGTACGTGATACAAAGCTATTTCCGTGCATTTTAGACTTTTAAACCGCGATTAATAAAACCAGTATCCAAAGTGAATTTATCTCAATAATAATGTAACAACCGTTTGACCATCCAGCGGGTCTGGCGTACATACTTCAAAAAGCCGAACAGAATATGGGGCCTCAAATAAAATTCCAGGTTGGCACGCCGGCACAGGCGGATCAATTCATCCTGGCTGACAGCGCAGAAGCTCATCTGCGAGTGATAGGAATCAAAGCGGTCCCAGTTGATCTGCGTCACATCCACATGATTCTGCTGCACCCATTCTTTAAACAGTTCCAAACCCGGCATAAGTACAAAGATGGAAAACCCGGCAAAGCTTAAGGGAAGTTTTTTTGCAAAATCGATGGTCTGGCGAATCGTGGTGCGGGTTTCCGAAGGCAGCCCGACAATAAAAAAACCACGGGTTTCGATACCTTCATTTTTGACCATGGTGACCACTTCCTCAACTTGTTGGAGGGTTATTTTTTTCCGGATGCGATTTAAAATTTCCTGATTACCGGCCTCAATGCCAAAGGTCAGGGAATAACAGCCGCTCTTTTTCATGCGCCGCACCAGGTTTATGTCCAGCGAATCGATACGGACACCGTTGGGACAGGACCACACGATTTTAAGCCCTCGTTTATCAAGTTCATCACAAATTTGATAAACCCTTTCGCTTTGGGTGGTTAAATTGTCGTCGATAAAATGAATTTCGCGAACGCGAAATTGGCGCACCAGCAGTTCGATTTCATCCACTACGTTTTTGGCGGAACGTGCTCTGAATTTTCGGCGCCAAATGACATTGGTCGAACAAAAAGCGCAATTAAAGGGGCAGCCGCGCGACGTGGTGATGGCAGCCACCGGATACCGCTTGGCCATTGTCCCCTGGGGCGCAAACGGATATTGGTCCGGGGGAAAGAGATGCCACGCAGGAAAGGGAAGGGAATCGATATCCTGGATCAATGGCCGCTGCTGATTGACAATAATAAGGTCATCCTGTTTAAAGGCCAGCCCATCGATCTCTGCTAAAGGCATTACCACTGAGCGGTGCAAGGATTGACACAATTGCTGTAAAGTGATTTCGCCTTCGCCGAAAATCAGATAATCAGCGCAAGTGTCCAGCAGGGTTTCCCTGGGAAGCGCCGAGGCGTGGGGCCCGCCGACAACCACGTAAAAACCATTCTGCTTAAGCGCTTGGATCAGTGTTTTGCTGTTTTTATACATCGGGGTTAAAAGCGAGATGCCGATAAGCTGTGGCTGAATAAATTTGGCCTTTTGGGTGATTTCAGCAACTGTCAGGCAGTCTTTGATGGCGTCAATATAGAAACACTGAGCGCCATTGGCTTCGAGCATTCCAGCCAGATAACCGATGCCATTAGGCGGGGTGACTTTATGCTCTTTTTCAAAAGGAGGGAGAATAAAAAGCATTTTAAAGCCTTTTAAACTCAGGGGATCAATTTTTATTGTTTCAGTTGCTTTCATTTCGTTGAACCACCATTAACATGCGCCAGCTTAAAAAATCACATGCTTTCCTTAAGAATGGAATTATATGCAGTGTCACCTGCCCGCAGTGCAAGGGAGCAATGAAGGTCATCAGCGTCATAGACCAGCCAGAAGGGGTAAAACACTTATTGCAACACCTGGGGCTGCGGGAGATGCAAAAATGGCCACCACCAAAGATCAAATCGCCGCCATCGGATTATTATTCCGATGAGCAAATTTCCACATATGACAACGTTGATCCCGATTATCTCTTTGAAGCCTATATGTAATTCACACAACCAAGGCAAGAACGTGCGGGGTGCGCACAAAAACAGGCTTGCCGGTTGACATAACACGACATATCAGACCACGCGCCAGGCCGCAAGATATTTTATAGCCGCATCGCAGTTCGCACTCAAAAGCCCATCCCACATCTTGCGCCCATATTTACATTGACACACAATCGCCATCGCTCTATATTTACAAAATTTCAAAGCAAGTTCCTATCATATTTGGGGATACAGTAGAGATTTGCACGGCCCAGCACGCCGGATGACAACACGCATATCGAGGCGTTATTCAGCACGACAAAGAGAAGTCCAGCATATCCGGGGTGGTTCCCCGCTGATGACGGAACCGTGGTTCAGGGATATTTTGTGAAATATTTTGACTGGTACAACAAAGATCATTATCATTCAGGTATCGCTATGTGACGCCGGAACAGCAACATGCCGGACAGGCAGACGTGATTTTACAGCAAAGAAAAAAGCAGTTGGCCTCCGCACGCAAAAATCGCACAGATTACTGGCGGTCACAACCACAATTAACCGATGGCGGCTTGTAGTGTTTTAAAATCGGTTTTGGCGGCATTATTTAAAAATCGCGGCGTGCATATTAGAAGATAAACGGAAGGCATTGATTAAAGCATAATGACACGCGCGGATAAAAATAAAAACGAAAATATTGATGCACGTCGGAGCGTTGAAAGGTTTAGGGAACTTAAAACTCTTGAAAAACAATGGCAGGATGAGACCGGCTATGAATTGATTGAACAATCATATAACAACAAAGGGTCTCGACTGATCTATTACAGTCAATTTTACAGGCTTATTGAAAAAATGAAAGCAGCGGATGGAGCCCGGATACTCGAAGTCGGGTGCGGGGGCGGCCATTTTATCAAGCTGGCATATGATAAATTTAAATCAAAAAATGCCTTGTGTGTCGGATTGGATATTTCAGTTAATTTGACCAGGGTTGAAAGAAACAATAATAAAAGGCTTTTCTGGGTTGTCGCCGACGGCGAGATACTGCCTTTCGGTGATGATACTTTTGATATTATCATATTCAATGGCTCCCTGCATCATATGCCGGATTTTACACGAGCTTTCACTGAAGCCTTCAGGGTAATCCGGAAAAACGGACAAATCCTGCTACAAGAGCCTGCAAGCACTTTGTTTTCCCGGACAGTCCATCATCTTCTGGATCCTTTGGTATTTAAAAAGGTAAAGTACGAGTCGCCGGTTGATGAGTTTTGCAAGGACAGTTTCCGTCCGCAATTGTTAAGGAAAACAATAACCGACGCGGGATATACCTTTGAAGAAAGCTGGCATGATTTCCTGGCGTATCCTCTAACGGGATGTTATGCGAATTCATATTTCTCCAAAAGGCCGGGCCTGTTATTGAGAATTTTAAAAATTGAAAAAACATTGCAGAAGATGTTTTTTTTCAAAGTAATATGCAGATTTTTTTCTTGGCGAATTTTAATTGAGATCGAGATGAAATAATTCAATTTCCGAACGTGATCATACATATCGAGGGGGCATGGCAACGACCTGTTACAGGGGCGAAAGTGTCCATTTTTTTGCAGTTACAACAGTCCTTTCAACTTTAAAAACCAAAATCAAGCTATAAACAAGGCAATAGAAAGCTATTGCTGATATCGAAAAATGTATTTCATGAGGTCTGATAAGGCTTGGAAAGGGCATTATGTGAGATTATATATCGGCGGATGGAAATGAGTAGCCGGGAAAAAATATCAGAAGAGCCATTGGAAAAAGTTGTAAAGTTGGGGTCGTAACGTTTGCAATAAGTTTCTGTATCCCGTAAATGATATGCAGAAGTTTAATGTGATGCTGTAGATGATCAGTGCGCATACGATAATTGAAAAAATGTGCTGCTTTATTCCATCGAATCGATTTCGCAAATCAAAAAAAATCAATAGCGCAGGGATAAGTAAAAAGACGGCGAAATCACACTCATAGCGAACCGTGGATCCTA
>Ga0073936_10011969_pt1 | contig 10415 bp, 7 predicted proteins | sample AliMusrvi5mmetaG_FD_87041 | JGI IMG/M metagenome (GOLD analysis project Ga0073936, IMG submission 87041) | Freshwater lake bacterial and archeal communities from Alinen Mustajarvi, Finland, to study Microbial Dark Matter (Phase II) - Alinen... | ecosystem: Environmental > Aquatic > Freshwater >... | reverse complement strand
TGTCTCCATTTCAATTGCAAAATTCTATACTTTTGCAATTCATTTGATGGCCTACTGTGATTTTTTTTTAACCATCAGTTGTTATTAGCATTTGAAAATTTAGAACCAGCCGAACAGTAACAATTTTTATTTGTTGACTGGCACCGGTATAGTTTACTGTGTTTCCAGTGTTTGTTGCAGTAAGTGTACCAACATTTACCGTTGTGCTACTACCACTGCCAATATTAAGAGTTGCATTTACTCCCTGTATCAAACTACCTCCTCCATTCAAAACAGATGAAATGGTAAGTGTCCCGTTGTTTGTGAGAGTACCCGAAACCTGTATATTCGGAATGTTTAGTGTCCCGCTACTTGTGTAAGTACCGTTAATAGTAGTGTTATTTGAAGTAGTCGGAATTGTAATAGCGTTAGTGCCGCCTATAGTATTGGCAGCATGTGTTGTTCCCGAAAATGTGTGATAACCGGTGCTGGCATTATAAGATCCGTTATTAGTAAGATTTCCTGCCACACTAACAGTTGCATTTCCATATTCTGTTAATGAACCATTGATTGTTACATCCGCACCAAAGGCAAGTTGGGCAGCCCCACTTTCTGTTAAAGCGCCGCCGCTATTGATAGTTACAGCGCCTGTTAAGGTTATTGTATTGCTTGCAGATATTGCCAATATTCCGCTTGTTCCATTGCCAATTGTGGTAGTACCTGCAATTGATAAAGAACTTCCAATGGTTAAAATGGCACCATCGCCTATTGAAAGATATCCCGAAACTGTAAGATCATGAACTGTAATAGCAGATGCAGTTCCGCTTAAAATAAAATTACCATTTATACTAGTTGTATTAGCTTGCATCGTTTTCGCACCAGAGCCTGTAATGGTTAAATTTGCCGGGTAATTTGCATTAAACACTGTTTGAGATCCTGAATAATTATAAGTAACACTACCTGCGGTAATGGTTATATTATGACTGCACGTTGAGTTTCCTGCAACATATAAAATCCCACTCGATTTATTAATGGTAATATTATAAAAACCATAACTGCCATTCCAGTTTTGGTCAACCGTTCCATTAAAGTTAAGAGAAACACTATTTAAAACTGTTCCGTTGAAAGTCCAGTCTCCTGCAAGAACAAAGGTTATACCATTACCACTGCCTCCATTACCATTAATTGTCCCTGTGCCCGACACAGTCCCATTAACTGTCATAGTATAATATAGACTTGTAAGCGTTCCTGAAACAATTAATGAAGCGCAAGTTGTATTATTCGTAGCAATTGTAAATGTTGTACCACTTCCTATATTGAGAATGCCAGATATACTTAATCCGACTACAGTAGTTACAGCTACTGTTCCGCTTAAAGAGAGATTGCCAGCTATTGTTGTTGTGCTTGTTGTAAGAACATCTGTTCCACTTCCCGAAAGAGTAAGATTATAATAGTTACTTACAAGTTGCGGAATTGTTTGCGAAGCGCCTGTAAAGTTAACAGTAAGGTAAGTGTTTGGTGTAAATGTAGTACCTGCTCCTGTCCATGTTCCGCCAACTGATAAAGTGGATGCCGATGTGGTGCTTGTAATTACTCCGCTTGAAAAATTTACATTTCCTGCAACAATAAGGTTACCTCCTGTAAAGTTTAATGAGCTTGTTGCGCTGTAAAAAGTTAAATTACTGCAATTACCTGTTTCACCAGAGGATAATGTAGGCATGTAAGTAGCATTCATAGGAATAGTAACAGCAATGGACGAAGTAGGTATTGTGCCGCCGCACCAGTTAGATGCAGTATTCCAATCAGAGCTGGTACCACCAGTCCAGACGCCTGTCACACATCCAACAGTTACATTATAAGTTATACTATCTGAAAAGTATATGTTGTTTTTGTTTAAAGCAGTATGATCGGTTATACCCCATGTTGAAGCGCAAGAGTAAGCATTATTTTTAGTTCCACTAACTAAAGTAACCGCAGCTTCCGTACCAGGAACAACATCGCCAACCATAGTGGAAGTTGCACCCCAGTAACCCGTAACTGCATTTGATGAAATACTTGCTGCTCTAGCAAAACAAGCTGTAACCATCAGAAGCATTGCGATTCCTAAAAAAAGTAAATTGGTTTTTTTCATAAAGATTTTGTTTATTGACAGCTTTATTAAAAAGCGTGCAAAGGTAAATTTTTTATTTTATTTTATTGGTATAATTACTTAGTGATTTAACATTAATTTAATACAGCTCGACAATATAGAGCATTATTTACGTATTTATACTGTGACATTATTTTATTATTTTATCTGTAATGCACAGTTTACCAGTATTTATTAATTGCAACAATTCTCTTTTTTCATTCTTTTATCTTACAATTAAACCTTTTAAAAAAATTGTTAAATCATTAAGTGCTGACGAAATATAGAAAAGCAATAACAGGCAATTCAAATTCTAAATCAATTAAATACCTTTATACTCCAGTCAAAATCATCAATAATTTTGTCAATTTTCAATATTATTAGTTTTATTGTATCAGCTTTTCTTCTTTCATTAAATTACCAGGCCAAATTTGCCTGATTAAACCAAACACTATGATCAATGTTCAGGCCATTGAGAAAAAACATTTCTAATTACAAGGAAAACAATTTACTGCAGAATAATTCAGTTTGTTAATCGGTCAAAATTTTGTCATTTTGGGAAAGGCTATTCCCAATAAAGGACATAACCATAAAACTAAAGGAAATTATTATTTTGGTTTTAGCTGTCCAAATGTCAAAAGGAGATTTTACTTACAGAAAAATAAAAATGCTGTAATACAATGCATAGGAAATTTGACAAAAAGCTGGCTGACTTAACGTTTATGCGCACGTTTGGGAATTAGTTTAAGAGTTTTTGTGGCAAAATAGACTTTTCGGAGAGGACTCAATTTTTCAATTCTCAAATCTTATTTCCCTCCAATTTCCTTTCCCTTCTCCACAATTCTGCCATCCCAAATCTAAAAGACAAAAACCCTCAATTCAGCAACAGTTTCATGAAAATAATTTTTGCCCTTCGGTTTTTGCTTATTGTTTTAACGTCTGCAAACATCAGACATTCAATAATATTGAATGTTGTTTAGAGAAATTTCAATTGAAATAGTTTACTTCCTACAATGGAATGTACATTCCATTGTAGGGAATGAACATTCCATTGTATGGAATGAACATTCCATTGTAGGGAATGAACATTCCATTGTAGGGAATGAACATTCCATTGGAGGGAATGAACATTCCACTGTAGGGAATTGACATTCCATTGTAGGGAATGAACATTCCATTGTAGGGAATGAACATTCCATTGGAGGGAATTGACATTCCATTGTAGGGAATGAACATTCCATTGTAGGGAATGAACATTCCACTGTAGGGAATGAACATTCCATTGGAGGGAATTGACATTCCATTGTAGGGAATGAACATTCCATTGTAGATTTGCAACCTTGAAATTAAAATGATTGGTTTTTAGTGTGAAATGAAGGTAGGTGGAAATTTAAAATTTAGTTTGAAACAAAAAAAAAGTGGTTTGTTAGTTCCGCTACTATCCTTCAATCATGAGCAGCTACAAACCACAAACCACTTTGGTTTTTCAGGCTTACATTATTTTACCCGTACACAGATGGTAGGACTCCACTCTTCAGGTCCGTCCCAGGAAATTACAGCGCTGCGCACATAATATTCTCTGCCTGACACCATGTCTTTGAATGCATACTTGCCCGATGAACATTATTTATTCTCCTTATGACAAAGTATTCATCCAAAACAAAACTATTCCATTATCGAAAATATACCACCGTTATGCCATGACCTCCCCTTTCGAGTGCTTCATCGGCAAAGCTTTTTACTTCCGGAGTTTTGCGAAGATAATCATGAACAATTTGCCTTAAAACTCCGTTCCCTTTGCCATGTAAAATACTTACTTCATTTACTGAAAGCAGTATGGCATCATCTATATAATGTTGAACGGCAGAGATAGCTTCGTCCACACGCATTCCACGTAAATCTATTTGTTGTTTGAAGTTTTTAATTTTATCATTCATGTCCATCGAAGGACGTTTTCCTTGAGTTCTTGATTTGTCGGATTGCCGCTTATAATCTTCTTTGCTCACCTTTTCAAGCTTGCTGAGTTTGGTTTTTAACTGTGCGGTTCCAAAAACCACATGCACATCTTTTGAATCAATGCCCACTACTTCGCCTATGGTTTCCTGTCCGCTAATCCTCACATAATCTCCTTTTTCTATAGGTGAACTCAGCACTTTTACTTCTTCGGTCTTTGCTTTTTGTTTTCTTTTTTTCTCATTATTCGATTCTGTAATTACCGGCTTATCGGTAACTATTTTCTCAGCAAATTCCTGAAGATTTTTTCGCACAATGCGCGTTTGATCTTTATCCGCCTGGCTTTCCCTGATTCCACGAATTGTATTTTCGATGATTTTGTTAGTATTTTCAAGAAGGCCGGCAGCTTCAGCCCTCGCACGACTGATAATTTCTTTCTTTGACCTTTCAAGATCTTCAGTAAGCTTTTGGTATTTCTCAATCATTTCCGAGAGGAATTCATCGGCTACTTTGAACTGTACTTCCTTTCTATCAAGTTCGTTTTTCTGGGCATCCAGGTTTTGCAATTGCTTGTCAAAACTCAATTGTTTGATTCCAGCCTTATCCCGTGCTTTTTCCAGTACATCTTTTTGAAGCCCTATGGTCTCTGCAATTTCAAATGCGAATGAACTTCCCGGTTTTCCTGTTTGAAGGACATACATCGGTTTCATTTTTTCAGAATCAAAAAGCATTGCGCCGTTAATGATGCCGGGGTCTTTGTCAGCAAGTAGTTTCAGGTTCGAATAATGAGTTGTAATTACTCCAAAAGATTTTTTCTGGTTGAGTTTTTGGAGAATGGCTTCGGCAAGAGCGCCGCCAAGCTGTGGCTCAGTCCCTGTTCCGAATTCATCAATAAGAAACAGTGTGTTTTTATTTGCATGGCTGATAAACTGACGCATGTTCAACAGGTGAGAACTGTATGTACTCAGATCATTTTCGAGCGATTGCTCATCTCCTATGTCAATAAAAATATTTTCAAAAAAACAAACTTCCGACAATTCCTTCATCGGAACAAGCAATCCGCATTGAAGCATGAATTGCAGCAATCCCACAGTTTTTAGACAAACAGATTTCCCCCCTGCATTGGGTCCGGAAATAATGAGAATTCTTCCTGATTCATTCAGAGAAATGTCAAGAGGAACAATCTCTTTTTTTTGTATTTTATGGTTGAGATAAAGCAGCGGATGTTTTGCATTCAGCCAATTGAAACTTGATTCATCAGAAATGACAGGTCTTATAGATTCTGTATTGATGGCATATCGCGCTTTAGCACGAATAAAATCCATCAAACCAAGGAAATTAAAACAATCTTTCAGATCTTCGAGGTTTGGTCTGATGTTGTCGGTAAAAGCCAAAAGGATTTTAATGATCTCACGTTTCTCTGCATTCTCAAGTTCACGAAGGTCATTGTTCATTTCAAACACATCCGCCGGCTCTATAAAAACTGTTTGTCCTGTTGCCGATTCATCGTGAATAAAACCTTTGATACTTCTTTTGTATGCAGCAAGAACCGGTATCACTACACGCCCATTTCTTATGGTAAGCTCAATATTTTCTGGCGCCCATCCCTGCTTCTTCACATTCTGAATAACCTGACCAATGCGTTTGTTGACCGACGATTGTTTTGCGATCATTTCTTTCCTGATCTTCAAAAGCCCTTCAGATGCATTGTCCTTGATTTTACCTTTATCATCAAGAATGACATTCAACTGAACAAGTATTGCCTTGTCAAGATACACTGTCGAAGCAATTTCTTTGAGCTTTGGATAAAGTTCATCCTGGCTTTTTTTAAAGAATAGCAATGATTCAAAAACAGTGTCCAAGGAGCGTTTCAAATCAAATAAGGCATCCTGCTGAATGTAAGTTCCCGGGATAGCGGCGTTGTTCAACTCATCAGAAATATCATAGAAATGTTCCGAAGGAAAATTATTTGCGAGAAGCAATATCTGCCTGAATTCTTCAGTTTGTTCAAGAAGATTTATTATAAGCTTTGAATTGGAAGAGAACTTTATTTTGTCAACAAAAGCAGCTCCAAGCGGACTATTGCAAAGCTCCTTTAGTGATTGCCGGATAATGTCGAATCCTATTTTTTGTTCAAAGTTGTTGGGATAGATCATAGGATGATATTCGATAGATTTGTGTTCTTTGTTTTAAAAAGTTACTCCGATTTTCTTTTTCTTTTCCCTTTTTATAATCCTCCAGGAAACGCCAAAATTGATCATGAAATAATTCTTCAAATCCCGCAAACTCATATTGCCCGATACATCCACCTGAAAGTTTTTTCCAGCCATGTAAGTGAAACCAAGATCAATATAATTCTGAGAGCTTGCAGCATTTGAAAACCAATCATAATTCTCAATAAAACCGCCTAACTTATCAGTAAAACCATAACCGAAACAAACGGCTGCAAATGTGGAAGGAATCGCTGTTTCGCCATCGTATTCCAATCCGGCATTATAACATACATTCAACTTTTCGGTAATATCATTCTGGAACAAAAGATAGGCTGATGGTACAATATTGTCAGGTCTGAAATTCCTGTTTCCAATATACGGCAATGTCAGATTGAACAGAAAAGATGTCTGTGGCAATGCACCTTTTCCTTCCGTTATCAATAATTTTGTACCGATGCTCAATGGGTCAAACCCTGTAATTTTTGATAAATCTGTTTTTACCCGTGCATAATCTGTCTGCACCCTAATCTCTGAATTTTTATTTATTCCGTAACGAAGCAACGAAGTATTGTAAAGAGTTGTTTCCTGAAAAATATTTTCACCTGTTATTTTCTCAAAAGAAAATCCTGTTTCAATCTGAAATAATTTTGCCTGTACGATAGAAGGAGGAGTAGCCATCCCCGGTCTGTCGGCAGAGAAATCATTTTCTTCAACGGTCTGCGACCTGCACACCACTGAAATAATAAGTAGAAAAATGCTGACAATTATTTTATTCATAAGTCTTTTTTGAACCGCAGGAAAAACCGTTTTCATAAAAATGATGTTGGCAAATTTAAAATAAAATCACATCATAGACATTTTCATCAACCGCTATCCCACACTAACAAATGCTGAATTTAAAAAATCAAAGACCCAAAAATGAAGCGAAACCAAACAAATCAGTAAACATGATAGCTGTATGATCCACCATACGTTTGTTCTTTTATAAGGAGAAAATATTCTGATGATAACAACTTTTATTGAAGCAAAAACACCCAACAAAGCGGTTGCAAGAATGACGACACATGCAACTGTAGGAACATTCAATTTAAATACAGAAGAGGACGGTCCATAATTCTGTGAACCGAAATTTATTCTTGCATAGTGAATCCCTTGAATATTCACGAACAATTCAAAAAAAGCTTTGTAGCCAAACCAAATAAAAAGGATCAGGCAGGCAGAATTGAGAACAATTTCAATTTGTTTTTTACTGATTGAAAAATGATCTTTAAACAATGAGTGCTGACATTTGGATTTTTCAGATTTAAAATGCGGATCATGTTGACTGACCCGCATTGAGTTTTATCAGTTTTTTACAACATTGAAATTTGTGGTTTTTCCGTTCTCAGGCATTATTCTCATCATATAAATACCGTTTGCAAAATTCCCACAATCAATAATTGCCTTATCAGTTTGCTCAACGGATATGGTTTTTATTATCCTTCCTGTGTAATCTAATACCTGAATACAGGCATGGTTGAATACTTTCCCAAATTCAATATTCAGTAATTGATCAACAGGATTGGGATAGAAGTTTACTTTTGTTGCCGGCGAATTTTCTGCAATTCCAACAATGGTTATGTTATAACAATAAGAAGTATCAACACAGATACCTTCTGTGATTCTAACTGCATAATCCCCGGTAACCGATGGCGTGAATGATTGATTTGTTTCTCCTCCAATAATGGAATACCCGCTTCCGCAATTCAGCCATTGATAATTTAATCCTGTGGCATTTGCAGTTAAAGTATTTCCGGCGCCGGTGACGGCGGTATCTATATTAACAACGGTAAGATTGATTGTGATTACACTGTCACAACCTGCATGATTTGGAATAGTATCAAGATAATTGTTGGAAATTGTCCAGGTATGTTTTCCACTGGGAGAAACATAACTTCTGCAGGCTTCAGGTGCAATGGTATTATAAGATTCAGTGTTCAAGGTAAGGTGGATGGTTATAACACTATCGCAACCGGCATGATTAGGAATAGTATCCTGATAAATCCCATTGCTGTACCATGTGTACAACCCGCTTGGAGAAGTGTAGTAACCGGTGTTGCAAACATTGGGTGTAATGACTGAATAACTCCTGCTTGAAACTGTGATATAGTTTGTCATTGTCAGGGAATCTTTTCCAGCAATATTTGTAACAACAAGTTTAACAGGATAAGTGCCAGGGTTATTATAAATTATCAGTGGATTTTGAGCAGATGAAACATTGGGTGATCCGCCTGTGAAGGACCATGCCCATGAAGTGTTGGCGTATGGATAAAGGTTGGGTGTGTTAGCAGTGAAATGGACAGTGTCTCCTTGGCAAACAGAAAGTGGCGTTGCAGTGAATGCCGGTGAAGGCTTTCCAATGGCATAGCTAAACCAGCTTTCATGACCCTCCTGCTGGTCTAATGTTCCGTCGGCAAAAATATCTAGTGCGGTCACTGCTATAGTATCATTTATTGAAGCTCCTGAAATCACTGTAGTTTGCGTATTTCCTACAAAATTTGAATGAGAAAATGAATATCCCGTAGCCGATCCCCAATAAACTTTATATCCTGCAATATCAACTTCGGGATTGGCATCCCAGGTGATTTGAATATTGCCTCCACCTAAGTCAGTCTTAATAACATTGACTACAGGAGTGACAGGGGCAGTTGTATCGGGCGATGATAGAGCAGGCAAACAGGTCACCATACTTAATGCAGGGTTGTCAAAATAATCCACTATTGCATTATTAATTGCAACATTGGATGTGGTTCCCCACCAGCAATTACGGGCATCAACATTGTCTCCTCCCTGCGCGATAAGGTCCACCAACTGAAAAGTTGTAGCGTTTCCGTAAATGTTATCGTGTCGCATTACGGGGTAAAAATCTCCGATACTAATGGCTGTAGTCGGCGCCAATTCTGTGACCCTGTTTCGTGTGATTGTGTTGTAATTCCAGTATCCTCCGCCGCTAAGTCCCGATGCAAAATAAACAACATTGTTGAAAGCTGTATTATCAATAATGGTGTTGTTATGCATAGCCGCATCAGTGGCATAAGTTACCCTTCCTGTGGAATTGCTGGTATTCTCCACATTATTTGCAATTACATTTTTAAAAGCTATGCCCCCATATAGGTATATGGCGCTGGCATCATTTGCTGTATTATGAAAAATTATATTGTCCTGAACATCGTAAGACCAGCCGTTGTATGCACCGCAATATATTCCTCCTCCAATGTCGGCAGTGTTATTGTAAATTAAATTGTCATAAACATTGCCATATCCACCCTGCGTACCACAAAGTATTCCGCCTCCCTCTGAGCCGCCATTGTTATCATGAATTTTGTTTTTACTTATCAAAGCAGTGCAGCTCCAGTTGGATGCTATGGAACCTATATATACGTTAATTCCGCCACCTGCGCCCATCGGATTGATGTTGTTGTACAGTTCACAATTTGTAATCCTGAGCAATGAACCGTCTTTGGCAGTGGATCCATAAATTTTTATCCCTGTCGTAGTATTGTTTCTGATGATACAATGGTCAATAAAAGGTAAAGTGAGGTCTTGTGTATGTAAGTTGATAAGGTCACTGCGTATAACTGCTGAACTGTTGGGCAAATTCTGATTACCGCCATACTCAATAGTGCAGTATTGCAATACACTTCCCGTTTGAGTAATCGTATCATAACCTACACTCGTTTCATTAAATAATACATATCCCCAGTAACCCGCAACATGATTGGTTTGGTTACTTGTAAAAGTGATAGGGTTGCTACTTGTTCCGATTGCAGTCAAAGTACCGCCAATTTGCAGACACTTCAAACTATCAAACTTTACGATGACTCCCGGTTGAATGGTTAAAGTATAACCACTATCGAGAAGTACATTTCCGGTAATGATGTAAGGACTATTCGCAGTTGTCCAGCTAGTGTTACTTGAAATAATTCCACTGACCGGTGTTTGAGAGAAGGTATGTAAGCCGGACAGCATTAAAAAGCTTAATAGCATTGTGGCAATGCTGATTTTTTGTGTAAAGGTTTTTTTCATAGTTTTTGTTTTTAATGGTTACAACAATTCAAATTTTGACTAATTTTTTTTAAGAATTACAAAACATTAACCAAAAG
>Ga0073936_10011961_pt1 | contig 10422 bp, 8 predicted proteins | sample AliMusrvi5mmetaG_FD_87041 | JGI IMG/M metagenome (GOLD analysis project Ga0073936, IMG submission 87041) | Freshwater lake bacterial and archeal communities from Alinen Mustajarvi, Finland, to study Microbial Dark Matter (Phase II) - Alinen... | ecosystem: Environmental > Aquatic > Freshwater >... | reverse complement strand
GGGACCGGTACTTCCGGCGAATTCGTGTAATGAGTTCCGCGTCTTGCATGCGTCCTTCATCGCACAAAACGCCCACTGAGGCAATAGCAAATTGTTCAAGTTATTTATGAGCGCGCCCTAAGTTGATCCATGATATCGTCGTAGTCGAATAAGGCTAAGTGAGCCTCCTCGATGCCCGTAGGGTCCCAGACGGTTCCACGCTCGGAAACGCCAACGATGATTAAGCCACCATCTCTGAGGTTCGCTATTCCCATCATGGTTTTCAACAGACGCCAGCGAAGCACCTCCCAGGGCTGAGATTCCTTGAAATCAAGCCACGTTTGTTCCTGGCATCGACTCAGCGCAAGGCTGATCCGCTCACGCAGGTCAGCGTAATAGGGCAACTTAGAATCCGGAAACGCCATTTAATCGATTCTCCCGTCCTGGGGTTCGCTTGCCAGCACCTATTCTACGGGCGGTGGGCCAACTCCTCCAGGCTTGCCCGCGCTTCCCACGTCTCGATAAGAAACGACGCCAGGCTGCCAGCGAGATTCACCGCCAGCGCCGCATGTCTGGGTTTCGCCTTGCCATGACAGCCCGCACTCCCCGCACGGCCTTTTGCCGTCCTGAACCGCCTCGTCCCTCGTATTGTACTCGATCTGGTTCTTCTCTGAAATCTTCGCGGCCAACTTGCAATCCGCCTGGTGGACCATCTGCAAGTTCTTCGACGCGTCATAGTCCTCAGACGCGGGATTAGCCCTTGTTCCCTTGGGCAAGGGCAAGGTTGAAATACGCCTGCGCAAACTTAGGGTCCAGGCGGGTGGCCTCCGTGCAATCAGCGATGGCTTTGTTGTGGTCGCCCTTCCGGCCGTAGGCAACACCCCGGTTGTTATATACTATGGCGTCTTTTGGGTTAAGCCGGATAGCCTCGGTATAATCGGCAATAGCCTTGTCCAGGTCACCATTACTGTCGTAGGCGATGCCCCGGTAACGATACACATCGACATATTTCGAGTTCAGTCGGATGACCTCTGTGTAGTCGGCGATGGCCTTGTCGTACTCGCCTTTCTGGGCATTGGCCATGCCTAGGTTGAAATGCGCCCTGACATCTTTCGGGTTTAGACGGATGGCCTCGGTGTAGTCGGCGATAGCCTTTTCTACGTCGCCCTTATTAACGTAGGCCAAGCCCCGGTTGAAATAGGCTGGGGCCAACTTCGGGTTGAGGTGGATTGCCTCCGTGCAGTCGGCAATCTCCTCGTCGCATTCACCCTGTTTCCCATAGGCCGCGCCCCGGTTGTTATATGCTATGGCATGTTTTGGGTTCAGCCTGATTGCCTCCGTGCAGTCGGTAATCTCCTTATCGTATTCGCCCTTCTGCGCGTAGGCTAAGCCTCGGCCACAATAGGCATCGGCATATTTCGGGTTCAGTCGGATGGCCTCGGTGTAGTCGGCGATAGTCTTGTCCAAGTCGCCCTTGTGCGAGTAGGCGTTCCCCCGGTTGAAATATGCCTGGGCAAAGTTCGGGTCAAGGCGGATGGCCTCGGTGTAGTCGGAAATAGCCTTGTTCAAGTCGCCCTTTCTCACGTAGGTCACGCCCCGGTTGTAATATGCGATGGAGTCTTTTGGGTTCGGGCAGATGGCCTCAGCATTGTCAGCGATAGCCGTTGTCTTTTGGGGACTTGTCAGCCAGTGAAGAACTTCAGTCAGCACGTTCGCCGGGGTCTTGGAGTCATCGCCTTTCTTCAGGCGGCTCTCTCCGGGCGGCAACCAATAGCTCCCATAGAAGTCCGACCCTATAACCGTCAACTGATCGCCGGGCTGGAACCTCCCCTCGGATTGAGCAGCCGAAACGATCTTGTCCGCGAGGGAGAAGCAGTCTTGAATCTTGGCTGCGGCCACCTTGGCATCCATGTACACACCACCCCAGCCCAGATGCAGGAACATCCGCAATGCACCCTGCACGAGATAATACTGAATCGCATAGGAGTTCACGCCGTGTCCCGCATGGGAAAGCACGACGTAATCCTCTACAGGAACCCGAGCGACCTCATCGACGTAATGATCCAAGTCATACGGCGATGCTTCGATCTCCCGCGTGGAGAAGAGCCACTTGCCGTGCTCACTCAACCGGGGTGCGAACTCCTCGGGAATCGTCGGGAAGGCAAGCCCCGTCTTCTGGAACAGTTGCCTTGCTTTTTCAATGTCTGTCATTGGCACTGGCCCTTTCAGTCCCATGGCTTCCATAAGAACCTGAATGTCGTCCCACACCTGCCGCTTGACTTGGGGATTGCGCAGCACGTAGGCGGGGTGATAGGTGCAAAGGACTCTCATGCCGTTGAAGTCGATCATGCGGCCACGAAGCTCGCCGATGGGCGTATCGACGTTCAACAAGTTCTTTGCGGCAGAAGCACCAAAGCAGCATACAAACTGCGGCTGGATGATCGCCAGTTGGGCGTAGAGGTATTCACGGCAGTTGGCCGGTTCGGGCGGCAACGGCGGGCGATTGTCCGGGGGCCGACAGCGGAGGATGTTCAGGATGTAAACGTCATCGCGGCGGAGTTTCATGCCTTTGGTGATGATGTCGGTTAGCAATTGACCTGACCGGCCAACAAAAGGTTCGCCTTGGCGATCGTCATCGACCCCCGGAGCCTCGCCAAGAAAAACCAAACGGGCGTCCGGGTTATCCCCCGATTCGAGCGCATCTTCCGCGATGTCTGCAAGCTGGCGGTTGAAGAGGACGGCCTCGTGTTTCGCGCCGCGTCGGTTCGGGGTGACACGATGAAAGAGGATCAGGAATACGCGGGACTGCGTCTCAACCTGGACTGCCTGTTGGAGAACGCCCGGATTCCGATCCAGATTGACATCGGCTTCGGCGACGTGGTGACGCCTGCGGCAGTCGAGGTCACCTATCCGGTGCTGCTCGATTTTCCGGCCCCCGTGCTGCCGGCCTACTCGCGGGAGTCGGTGGTGGCCGAGAAGTTCCAGGCGATGGTCATGTTGGGGATCGCCAACAGTCGCATGAAGGATTTCTATGACCTTTGGGTTTTGGCCCGCCAATTCGAGTTTCATGGGCCGCTGCTCTGCCAAGCAATCCGAGCGACCTTCGAGAGAAGGCGCACGCCGGTTCCTGTCGCAGTGCCGTTGGCCCTATCATCTGAGTTTGCCCAGGATCGAGGGAAGCAGACGCAGTGGCGGGCGTTCATTGACAAGGGCAAGCTCGATACCGGGGGAGTGGGACTGAATGAGGTCATCGACGCCTTGCGCGACTTCCTGATGCCTGCCGCCGAGGTCATCGTTGCTGGCAGGCTGCCGTCGATGACGTGGCCTGCCTTGGGACCGTGGCACTCAGGCGGCGATTCCCCTTGAGCGCTGGGCGCCGTTGCATGCGGCGATCGACGCGAACAAGTTTTCCACCGACGGCCACGATTTCCTCTCGACAGGCCCGGAATTCCCTCTCGCCCTTATTCCATGTGCCCGTACGACTTACGCCACAATCGAAAAATATTCTTCAGAAGGGCATGGGGGTCACTTGTGCAGTCTAAACAATTGTTTAGACTTATCCTCATCCAATTTACCCGGCCAGAGGCCGCTGGTACTGCGACCGAATCGCAGCCTCCGTTATATCGGAGCTATCTACACCATGTCCCACCCCGAAGCTTATGCTATCGGCATCTTTTGTGATTCTGCCATCATGTCCACCCTGTGTCGTGACCTGACCTTGGAAAAGGCAAAGGCATTCGCCGGAGCCTACAATTGTCACCACGGTGATCACTGTGCCGTCGTGATACGTCAGGCCGACCGCCAGTTGGCTGTCCGTCAGCAGTGGCTATCGACGCCAGAAAATGTTTCGGCGGCGACGGCAATGCCTTGTCGCCCGAGCGAAAATCGCGAGGGTGCAAGTCCGTATGCCGTGCGCCCGTAGGACTTACGCAATCACCTTGGGAAAAAATTTCCGGGTCTTGACTGCGAAATATACGGATGTATACTGGTGTAATCTTAGTCACTTGCCCAGGCGGATGCCTGCCGGTGCTGCGAACGTAGCGCAGCCGCCCTCCCTTACACCTACAGGGGAGCATTGATGTCTCAGATCAAGGATTCTGTTTTGCGGAATTCCTCTTCTCGTTTTCCGATCGGCCTTTTGGGCGGATCGGCTTCCTTGGCCAACGCCAGGGCTTTATTCACCACTTCAAGAGGACGTGACCTAACCAGATATGTGGCGGGGGGCGGGTATCGATTCCGGCCATCTGCCGGTCAAGCGATTTACTGGACTCCCATCTTTTTGTCTGGACCGATAAAACGGTTCGGTCACTCTTGTCAACCGAGACGGTTATCCCATTGGAGGAGACTGGTCGCCGTAGCATCTACTTGTAATACACCGAGACTTGATGAGACTAGGGGAGATCATGAGAAATAAACAGACAGAGCATTGCAGGCATGTCGTCAGTTGCCAAACAATCCACGCCGACCGCCAGGTCACCTGGCAGGGTCGTCGGCGCGACCTTTTGGACTGCGTTTTGCCTGCGGATCGGGCGTCCGTGGCCGCGACCTATCTGGCCTGCCGGTATGGGAGGCATGTCCAGTGGTACGTCAAGGCTACCATGGCGGGCTGCACCGAGCCGTGCGAGTTGATTTTCTCCTATCTGCCTCGCTCTAAGACGGTTTACCTCGTTAGCCGACAGAGGATAAAAAAGTTCCGATGTATCCGCTGTTACGACGGTAGTTCGCGAGAATTGCCGAAGTCGTGAAGCTGCAAGGGAGTAATGCGACGGAGGTGCCCCTGAGTGTATCTGTTGTATCTTTAGCGTGATGAGCACAAATGCTTGCAATGTTAGGGTTTAACGCTGGCTGGCTAGGGCAAGTTTGGAGACGGGCCATGGGCATGGTAGAAACAGTGTATGGCTCTTGCGATTGCTTCCCGCACAAAATTAACTCCCCCGCAACTGGCCGCCCAATGGGGCGTAAAGCCGGCCACGGTAATCGGTTGGATTCGTTCCGGCAAGCTGCCGGCCATCAACATCGGGCAGGGGCTAAAGAAGCCGCGATTTCTCATTGGACCAGATGATATAGCGGTCTTTGAAAACTTGCATCGGGTGCAATCAAAGACATTGCCGCCGCGAGGGAAGCACAAGCCGGCTGATCCACCCGGCTTTATCCGATACTTCTAGCCCACAGAGGATGCAGGAAAAAGCCAATTGTGGACGTGATTGACCACGGCCAGCAGACGCTCGTCGTCAATCGCATGTCGATAACGAGTTCCCATGCCTGGTGTCTTGTGGCCCATGATGTAATCGACGGCAACCTGGTCTCTGGCGTTGCCGGCAACAGTCTCAAAAGTGTGGCGTAGGCTGTAGAACGACCGGCCGTTCGTGTTGAGATTCAATGCCGTGAATGCCTTCCAAAAGGTTCCGGTAATCGCATTCTGGCAGTTCATAGGCGATGCTGTTTTGGCCTTCCAGGCGGCGGCAGAGGCGGTCGAAAGTCTGACGTAGGGACGGCCGGTGCGGGTAATGAAAACCAAATCGGCATCCGCGGAATCTGCCGGTGAAGCGCGGAATTTCAAGGAGCGTTGAATGGCTTCGATGGTTTCTGGCCAAAGTGGGCATCGTCGCGGCTGGCCTGTTTTTTGTCGTGGCTCGGTATGCCATCCCTTATCCATATCGAGCGTTCTGACGGTCAGTGCGGCACAGTCGGTGTTACCGAATCCGCAATTGATACCAAGCAGAACGAAGGCGCGTGCAGGGTGTCGGACATGGCTCAAGAGCTGCCGAATTTCCTCGGCGGAAAACGTCTTGGCCGTATCCAGCATACGGTCAGGGCCGTAGTCCAGTCGCGGCGAACGGAAGATTTCACCGAACATGACGGGTCGGTCAATGAGTCGTTGATTGTCATTGTATGCGAAGTGAAAGAGGGTCCGAATCAAGCCCACGAATGCTGCGCGGGACGTGACCGCCAGACCGGATATTTTGTCGCGAAACAACTTTTCAAAATCATCGGGTTCAAGACTTTCGACGTGTCGGCCACCGCCGAATTGATCGACGGTGATGGCACAAATCTTTCGCCAGTTGTCGAACGTGTAGATACTCAATTCCTTGTTCTCGACCTTGAGTCGCTTGATATTCAGCACCTTGTTGGCGAGATCGGCAACGGTTAGCTGGCCCTTGGTTTTTGCCGGACGGCGGCCCTTGAGGAGTACATAATCCTTTTCAGCCAGCCAAGTGGTCAGAGCGTCATCGCCATGAGGGTCGCTGGCCGTGGGGCCGAAGTAAAGCAGAGTTCCCTTGACCTTCTTGGCCCATCGGCCGCTAGCATGCGGAAAGAGCGGGAAGTCGGGGCGGGGTTTAGATACTTTCAATCGCGTGGTAGAATTGGGCATAGATGTCACCCCTCAGGCAAAGGTTTGGTGGTGTCAATGACACCCGTTCGTTACCCCGAACGGGTGTCGTTTTCTCAAAGATCCACTGTATCAGGTGTCATATCGGGTGTCAACTAGCAAATTTGAAACTTCAAAACACGAAAAAAGCACGTAAATTATGCATGTTTTTATTACGGTGGATAGTTTTGAATACTGTTTGTGGAAGGATGAGCTATGACCGAACTCCCCAAACAATACAACCCCGCCGCGGCACAAAAGCGTTGGTATGCGTTCTGGGAATCCCAGGGCTTCTTCCATAGCGAGCCGAATAAGGCGAAAAAGCCCTACTCGATTGTTATCCCGCCGCCCAATGTTACCGGCGCGCTGCACCTTGGCCACGCGCTGAACAACACGCTGCAAGACATCCTCATCCGCCAGAAGCGGATGCAAGGTTTTGAAACTCTCTGGATGCCGGGCACCGATCACGCGGGCATTGCCACCCAGGCGGTGGTGGAACGTCGCTTGCTGCAAGAGGAAAAGCTCAGCCGGCGCCAACTTGGCCGCGAGGGGCTGGTGGCCCGGATCTGGCAGTGGAAGATCGACTACGAAAAGCGGATCCTCGACCAACTCAAGGAAATGGGCTGCACCTGCGACTGGCAGCGGACCCGCTTCACCCTCGATCCGCAGTGCGCCCGATCGGTGCGGCATACGTTCTTCAAAATGTTTCGCGACGGACTGATTTATCGCGGCAAGCGGCTCGTGAACTGGGATACGATGCTGCAAACGGCCGTCAGCGACGACGAGGTCTTTCACGAGACCGTGGCGGGCAATTTCTGGTACGTCAACTACCCGATCATCAATCCCAAACCGGGCGAACCGAACTACGTGACCGTCGCCACGACGCGGCCGGAGACGATGCTGGGCGATGCGGCCGTGGCGGTGCATCCGGAACCGTCCGCCGCGCTCGACAAGGCAGAGACCGAACTCAAGGCCCGCTTGGAGGCGGCTGGCAGCAAAGAGAAGCCGGACCTTCAGAAGCAGATCGACGATCTCCAGGAGCGTCGCCGCACCATGCTCGGCGCGTTGGAAACTCTGGCCGGCATGGCCCGCGACGGTCGCAAGGCGCTGTTGCCGTTATTGAATCGTGAGATTCCACTGGTGGCCGACGTTTGGGCCAAGCCCGAACTGGGTACCGGCTGTGTTAAGGTTACGCCCGCCCACGATCCGAACGACTATGAGGTTGGTCTGCGGCAGGATCTGCCGATGATCAATATTTTAAACTTTGACGGCACGCTCAATGAGAATGCCGGCCCGTACAAGGGACTCACGATACCAAAGGCTCGGCAGGCCGTGGTGGCTGACCTGGAGAAGCAGGGGCTATTGGTCAAAACCGAGGACCGTGAGATCGAACTGGCCCACAGCGACCGTTCCAAGACGCCGATCGAGCCGCTCTTGACGGACCAGTGGTTCGTGAAAATGGATCATCTAGCCCAGACGGCGATGGACGCCGTGAGCGATGGCCGCGTGAAGATCGTGCCCGAAAGGTATGCGAAGAGCTATCTCGATTGGCTCCGTGAAAAGCGCGATTGGCCGATCAGCCGGCAGCTTTGGTGGGGTCATCAGATCCCGATCTGGTACTGCAAGACGGCAAGCGAGGCCGATCTTCAAAAGGCGTTTACTGACCGCGACGACGTGGTCTGGCATCGCGACGAACAGTACGGTCAGTGGCTGATTTGCGCCCAGGAAGAAGACCTCGACGAATCGGCCGTGCCGGGGCACAAGCTCATCCGCGAGCAGGATGTGCTCGACACCTGGTTCAGTTCTGCCCTCTGGCCGCACTCGACACTTGGCTGGCCGGAGCAGACGCCTGAATTGGCGTATTACTATCCCACCAACGTGCTCATCACCAGCCGCGACATCATCACGCTCTGGGTCGCCCGGATGGTGATCACGGGGTTATATAATGTCGGTGAGATTCCTTTTCATGACGTGTTCATCCATCCCAAGATTCTCGACGGCTATGGTGAAGGCATGTCGAAGTCGAAGGGTAACGGCGTAGATCCTATCGACGTGATCGAAAAGTTCGGGGCCGATGCCCTGCGTTTTGGGCTGGCCTACATGACCACCGAGACGCAAGACATCCGCATGCCGGTCGAATTTGAATGCCCGCATTGCGAGAAGTTGATCGATCAGACCAAAGAAAACCGCGTTCGGCCGCGAATCAAGTGCAAACACTGCGGCAAGGAGTTTTCCACGCAATGGGCCGAAAAGCCGGAGGACAAAGCTCTGCCGCGGGGGGCGGTCGTGAGCGAGCGGTTTGAGCTGGCGCGTAATTTCTGCAACAAGCTTTGGAATGCCTCGCGATTTGCCCTGATGAATCTCGAAGGCTACACCCCCGGCGCGGTGGAGGATGCCGAGCTGCTGGTCGAAGATCGTTGGATCCTCAGCCGCTTGGCAACGGTCACGCAAGAGACCACGACGGCCCTGGCCGAGTACCGCTATGCCGACGCAGCGAAATGTTTGTACGGCTTTGCCTGGGACGAGTTTTGCAGCTTCTACGTGGAGATGGTCAAGGCTCGCCTGAACGAGCCGGCTGCGCGACTGACGGCCCAGCGGGTTCTGGCCCATACGCTCGACACGCTGCTCAGACTATTGCACCCGATGATTCCATTCGTGACCGAGGAGGTGTGGCAGTTGCTGGCCGAGGCTGCGCCCCAGCGCGGCATCGAGAAGCTCACCTGCCCATCTCCCTCCGGGAGAGGGGCAGGGGGTGAGGGCGAAAGCATCATGATTGCCCCTTGGCCAGAGGTCGAAGCGGCCCGGCAGGACGCGGTGATCGAGGCCCGTTTTGCCCGGTTCCAGGAGGTTCTGAGGGCGATTCGCGACATTCGCGGACGACAGAACGTGCCACAGCGGACACAGATCAATTTCGCCGTCCGCTGCGATGTAGCCACGGCTGAACTGCTCAAACCGATGGAACCGTACTTTGTATCCATGGCCGGAGCGCGGCCGACCGGTTGGGGCCCAGAGGTCACTCCGCCGAAACTTTCGGCTAACGTGGCTTTGACCGGCATGGAAGTTTTCGTGGACCTGGCCGACTTGATCGACGTGGACGCCGAAGTCGAGCGGAAGAAGCAAGAGATCGTTCGTCTCGATAACCTCATCGCAACGAAGCACAAAAAGCTCGAAAACGCCAGCTTTGTGGAGCGCGCTCCCGCAGCCGTGGTGCAAGGGGAACGGGCCGCGCTCAAGGATCTCGAAGATCAACTCGCGGCCGCAACCGCAGTGATCGTGCGAATGAAGGGAGAAAGGTAGGGTCGACCGGCACCGACGCGAAGCGTTGGGCGGCGATGGTCTGCGTACCACAGTGGTCGAGGATGCTGATCTTGGTGTGATTATGGACTTGGCAAAGCTTTTCAATCGCTTTCCGGTGACGAGCGTGACTTGTCTGCTGGCCGTCGTTGCGAGCCTCGCCTGGTGGACTGGGGGCAACATCTCTTTGTTGACCGTGAACTACCAGGTCTGGTCTGGCCAGTTCTGGCGACCGTTGACAACGACGTTCCCGCACGTGAACTTGGTGCATTTGGCTTTCAACCTGTATTGGATTTGGCGTTTCGGAAGTCGCATTGAACAGGTCTACGGCCCGCTACGCACAGCCGGACTGTATGCCCTTCTTGCTGTCGGTTCATCGCTGGCCGAATATGACTTTGGCGGGCAGGGAGTGGGACTCTCGGGCGTAGGTTACGGCTTATTCGGATTTTTGTGTGTGCTTTCGCGGCGCGATCAGCGATTTGTGGGAACGGTTGACAATCAAATCGTCGTGTTGTTCATCGGATGGTTCTTCCTCTGCATTGTCTTGACCTTGAAAAACGTGATGTCTATTGGCAATGTTGCCCACGCCTCGGGGGTTCTACTAGGCATGCTGGTCGGTTGGGCCGTGTCTGGGCGCTACGGTCGGAATCCGTGGCTTTGCGGGGCCGTTGGGGCAATGATTCTTGCTTTGCTCGTGGCGTGCGGGACCGTGGCAAGGCCGTTCGTGAATTTCACTGAATTTGCCGGCTACGAGTATGGCCAGATGGGCTACACGGCTC
>Ga0073936_10011956_pt1 | contig 10426 bp, 9 predicted proteins | sample AliMusrvi5mmetaG_FD_87041 | JGI IMG/M metagenome (GOLD analysis project Ga0073936, IMG submission 87041) | Freshwater lake bacterial and archeal communities from Alinen Mustajarvi, Finland, to study Microbial Dark Matter (Phase II) - Alinen... | ecosystem: Environmental > Aquatic > Freshwater >... | reverse complement strand
GGGTGAGGGGTGTTTCGCGTTGGCTGAGACGACGGTGCCGTCTTCCCCAACAATGAACTCCACGACGACCGTGCCTGATTGCCCCCTGGCACGTGCCTCCGCCGGGTAGGACGGGGCAGGCATGCGGCCCCCACCCAAACGCTTGGCGTCGGACATGCCGGTTTCGCCGTTGCGTCCGCCGTTGCCGTCTTTGCCAGCGGCAGCGTCTTTGCCTTGCGGGGAGCCGGTGATAACACGATCGGGCTGGGTCAAAAGTTGGCAACATTGCGGATGGCTGTAGGAACCTGGCGGGGGGGTGATGGGCAAGGCGGGAGCGCCGTCAGTGGCCTTGATCCTCGGTGGAGGCGGCTCCGGGATTTCGGGCAGAGGAGTCACCTCGGCGACTTCGGGTATAGCGGGTGGCGTCGGCAGGGCTTCCAGCCCGGCTAACGGAACGGCGGTTTCATTCGCCTCCGCTTCACCCATGGAGCCGGCATCGGTCGTTGGTGAGGCCGGATCTTTTCTTGGGGTGAACTCTTCCGTGAGCACGATGGACTCCAGATTCTCGTATGGATCTCGAGGTTTGGCGTCCTGTTTCAGGCTTTCGGGGTCGCCGGAATCCGCCATGCCCAGCCCGCCAAAGCTTGCGACGCCGAGCCAAGCGGCCAGCGTGACAATATTGACGGCATGCAGTATTGGGGTCATCGGAAGGCTGAAGATCCAGTCAGAACAAGTTTCATGATTGGCAACAAACGAGCTCCCGGGCGGGATTTTTGGGTGCGTAATCATTGCTGCACCGTGGTCGATAAATCAACCCGATGCGCGGGCCCGGTCGGGAGGTCGCGGCCGCGGAGGGCGAAGAAGAGCGTGCCAAGCAGGCCGCAGAAGGAGGCCGTGGCGAAATTCGCCAAGGGCGAGAAATTCCACAGCCACCCGGCGGAAAGTGCAACGACGGCGACGATGCCGTCGCGGATGAGGTAATAGGTGCCGAAGGTGGCGGCTTTCGCGTGTTCCGGGGCGAGGTCGAGGATCAACGCCTTGCGGGTCGGTTCGCCGAACTCTTTCAACCCGCGGATGACAAAAGCCGCCACCAGCAGCGGCAATACCAACCACCCGCGTTCCAGTTTTACCGGCAACCATCCGGCCAGCCACAGCACCATCGGAAAAAGTGTGAAGAATGCGAAGGTGGTGACGATATACGGTTTCTTTGTTCCGCGGTCGGAAAGCCAGGCGACCGGCAGGTAAACCGTTGCGGCGACCGCCATTTCGGCGGCGGTTAACCAGCCGAACGTGGCAGCGGAAACTTGCAGGTTCCGGCAGACCCAAATGGCCAGGAAGGCGTAGGGAATCTGCTCGGCAAACCGGACCAAGGTGTCCGCCACGAGGAGCGTTCGCAGTTCCGGCGTGAAATATTTGAGCGAATCCCTTAGGGGAGCCGGTCGTTTCAACGCGTTCGGATCTTCCGTCACGAAGCGCAGGATCAAGGCTATGGCTAACAGCGCTAGCAACAGTGCGCCGCCAAAGGCGATACGGACCGCCAGAATGGTGCCGGATACTTCGCCAAAACGATGTACCATGTCGGCGATGAGCGCACCGCCGATTACCGGTCCTAACGCCATTGGTACCCGGCGGGTCAGCGAGTGCAAGCTCACGCCCAACACGCGCCGGTTCTTAGGCACGCTCTTTGACACCAGGCTCATGGCGGCCGGCAATGAAATGGATGTCCACGCCCCGAACAGCACCGAACCCGCGAACACCGCCCACCAATGCGGAGCCACGATGACCAGCGCGTAGCCGGCGCACGACATCAGCGTGAACGCAACCAAAGCGCGTCGGTAGCCGAGTCGGTCGCTAAGCCAACCGCCGGGGTAGGCGTACAGCCCGCCGAGGAAATTGTTCAGCGCGTTGAGGTTGCCGATGGTGATGGCACCCGCCCCGAGCGCGCCGAGATAAAGTGGCAGGAACCGCTCCGCAAGGCGTTCGCCCATTCCGACCAGGAGCACCATACCTAACATGGCCAGCATGGATCCGTTGAACACAGATTTTCTGCCTGTTTTCTGCTTGTTGTCTATTGTCATAATCCTTGCCCGGCATGGCCGGAATCAAATCATTTGCACCGAAGGGAGCGAAGAAAACCCCGAACTACGCGTAAAGGGTTGTTCCTTTGTGTGCAATTCATCGTCTTTGAGTTTTAGCTTTGCATGGATTTGCCGGAAGGATTCTTGCGGGACGTATCCGATGACTGGGGACGGGTGCATATTCCTTAGATGGACGCCACCGTCCTCCCAGACAACACAGCCTATCCCGTTCTCGCGCTTCGGTGGAAGTGGCGGCGTCTTTTCTTGTCGGCCATACGTTCCCCGCCAGCGGATTTCATAGGACTTGTCTTCCAACTTGGCGTTGTATGTCTCGATCCACCCTGAAACCTGCGTTTCCTGGTTCTCCGTCAATTTCAAGCATTCCAGGTCCAGCAAATCGTCATGCTGATTCAGGGAGCCGATCACAAATTTGCAGGCGCCCAGTTTTCGGCACAGTTCGGCGGCATCGAGCGTTTCCAAGTAGTTGCGGCTCGTGATCGTGTATTTTATATTAACCCTCACGCCCGTGTCCGCTATGGCCTTGATCGCCCACAGGGCGGCCTGATAATTTCCCGGCCCTCTCTGCGTGTCGTTGGTCTCTTGCTTTGCGCCGTCCAGACTAACGAAAAACATGTCGCAAGCATATTCTCTCAGGAGCGAAACATTCCGTATGTTGAGCGTTTCAGGGTTTCCGAGAATGTGGTAATTTTCAATCAAGCCTGCGTGTTTGGCTTCGCCGGCCATTTTCAACAGATCCCAAATGTCGGGCACCAGCATGGGGTTTCCCCCGGAAAACTGAATGGAGCCCGTCATTTTGCATTCTCGCAGAAAATCGATATAATCGACCAGGATCCGCTGACGTTCCACTTTTGAAAGCTCGTGCGGTGGCTTGTCATGCCTTTGGCGCAGGCAATGGGCGCAATGCAGATTGCACTTTCCTGTCAGCTGCCAGCCAAAATGAAAACGTGTGGTCGGGGTGTTCATGCGGTTTCCTTGTTCAAGCAGCGGCCCGTCGGCATGCACCAGAGCGTGCCGCTTGCCTCGTCGCGAATGATTTGGGCCTCCACCTCAAAGACATCGCGCAGGGTGGCGGCGGTGAAAACCTCTGCCGGCGTGCCGGAGGCGACGATACGGCCTTCGCGCAGGGCGAAAACGTGGTCCGCATAACGTGCCGCAAGATTGAGGTCATGCACCACCAACAGAACCGTCTTGCCCTGTTCCCGGTTCAGCCGGCGAACCAACTCCATCACATCGAACTGATGGACCAAATCGAGGAATGTCGTCGGTTCGTCCAGAAACAGGTATTGGGGTGCCTGCGCCAGCAGCATCGCGATCCATGCCAGTTGTTTTTGACCGGCACTGAGCTGGCTGACCGGCCGGTTGCGCAGGTCACGGGCGCCGGCCAAGCAGAGCGCTTCCGCCACGGCGCGACGGTCTTCCTCGGTAACGGATTCGAAGATACGGCGGTGCGGGTATCGCCCGTGAAAGGCCAGTTCCTCCACCGTTAGGTCATTGGGTGCCATGTTTTCCTGAAACAGGATCCCGAGACGGCGTGCCACCTCCCTCGCCGGAAGGGTGGCGATGTCCCTGCCATCCAGAATGACGCTTCCATCCTCGGGTGTTAGCTGTCTTGCCAAGGCTTTAAGCAGTGTGCTCTTGCCCGATCCGTTCGGCCCTACGAATACGGTGATTTTGCCGGTGGGAATGGTGACCGACTGGCCGGCAACGACCGGTGGCTGGTGCTTGTGGTAACGCACCACCAAGCCGGTGCCCGCAAGCCCCGGTGTCCAGGAAGTTGATGGTGATGAGGCTGGGTTCATAGTTTGCCAAAGTCCTGGCGCCGCCGCATCAGATAGAGGAAAAACCCGCCCCCGATCACCCCGGTGACAATGCCGACCGGAATCTGGACCGGACTCAGGAGCAACCGAGCGGTGGCGTCCGCGCTTACTAACAGCGCCGGCCCTGCAAACAGGCAGCCGACCAGCAAATGGCGGTGCAGGCTGCCCACCGTGTTGCGGACGATGTGGGGCACAATCAATCCGACAAAGCCGACCAACCCGGCGACGGCGACCGCTGACGCTGCCGCCAGAATCGCCGTCGCCGCCAACAAGAAACGCGCATGCTCCACCTTCATCCCCAACGATTTGGCCGTCGAATCGCCGAGCAGCAAAACATCCAGATAGCGGGCGCCGGACAAAGCCAGCACCACGCATATCAGTGTCCACGGAGCCACCGTGCGCACTTGTTCCCAGCCGACGCCGGTGAGCGACCCCGTGGTCCAGGCGAGCGCGTTCTGGACAATTGCGATGTCCTTGGCGAAAAAGAACAAGGCCGACTGCAAGGACCCCGCGATCGCTGCCACAATCACCCCGGCCAGCACCAGCCTCACGGGGCTCGCGCCATGGTGCCAGGCAATCGCATAGACCACCGCGAAGGCGACGGTTCCGCCCACCATGGCAATCAGCGGCAGAAAAGGCCCCAGCGCGGGAAAGAGCACCAATACCAGGAGGATGGACAAGCCCGCGCCCGAGCTGACTCCCAGCAGGTATGGGCTGGCCATCTCGTTGCGGGTGATCGCTTGGAAGATGCTTCCCGACAGGGCGAGGTTGATGCCGACCATGATGCCAACCAGAACCCGGGGCAGGCGGACCGTCCAAACAATCAACGTCTCTGTGGGAAGGGTTCCTGGATCTCCAAATCCGAGCCCGTGGGCAAGATCGCGCCCGAGGAAAAAATGCGCCAACGTGGCTTGGTCACCCCAGACCAAGCCGTCGGTCAATGCGGCCAAGGCCTGCCGCCAGGTCATCCCGTAGGATCCGGCACCGAGTTGCAACAAGCCCGCTGCGGCCACGATGGTCAAGGCTCCCGCCGCCAGCCACAACAATGCCACCTTCCGGCGGCGCACCGCCGGGCGTTCCCCGTCTTTTTCCCCCGCCGCCGAAGTCATTTTTCACGACCTCCGTCTCTGGTGAGAATCTCGGAGATGCGGCCGCGGTCAAAGAGCTGTTCGTCGGGCGGGTATTGTTGGTCGTCGCGGTACAGGCCGAAAATATCCGGATAGATTTGTTTGGCCGCCATTTCAATTTGGAACAGGAAAAAGATCGGCCCCTGTAGCGGCGTACCGCCGGGATACACATGACGTTCTTGGAATGCCTTGAGGCGTCGGCCGAGTGGATCCGCTTGGAGTTTCATGAATTGCTCATATGCTGCGCGTCCTCCTTGGCCGCTCCCCTGCTTGCCGTAAATGGCCAACGGCATAATGATCACATCTGGATTGATCGAGAGCAGCCCTTCGATGTCCAGCACCGTTCCGCGCCCTCCCGCGTCGCCATAAGTAGCGATTTTGCCATCCCCGAACACATCGCGAGCGCCGATGGCGGCGTATTGTGCCTGGCCGAAACCGCCGTGCGAATGACTGTACGGTGTGACCCTCCCGTTGCCGTAGTATATCAAGGCTACTCGCGGCCGCATTTCCAGCGGGGGAAGCTTGGCTTGAATGTCACTGATCAGCTTGTCCCCCACGGCTTTAAACGCCGCTATCCGATCCTCCTCACGATAGACCTGGCCGACTTTATCGGACAATTCCCACAACGTATAGAATTCATAGGGATCTTTGCCGGGATAGGCATTGTCCCGGCTATAGCGGTTGGCGAAAAACGGGCCGACGTTGCGTGCGATCTCTTCCACATCCGCAAAGCTCCACCCGCGGCTGGCCGCCAACTGCAACGGATCAATGTGATGGATGTCCGCATGCAGGCTGTAGAGCCGCTCCTTGTCGAAGCCACCACCCGCCGCCGAACTCAGGAATGTCACGTCCGGCGGCAGCGAAACAATGGAAGTGCCCGGAATCTGTGCGTAAAACCCGTCGAAAACGTTGTTAGGGTAGCCCGTCGCAACCAATTTGTTCTCGTGACCGACCGCCACCAGCATGTCATTGTAGTTGGCGTCCTGGGTCACGATCCGCGTGGGCGGATGCGCGAATCGCACCGTGCCGACCGGCGACATGGTGACCGCATAGGTTTTCCCATCGGCTTCCTGGCGCGCCGGATTCGCGTCGGACGTGTGCAGGACCGACGTGCCTCCCCTGCCGGACCTCGCCATCGACAGAATACCGGCCAAACCGCCGATGAGGAGAATCAGCGCAACCGTCGTGAGTTTGATTGTCCGCATTTCCGGCACCTTCATGACGCTTGGATTTTCCTGCCAACAAGTACAAACGGAGTGCTCTCGTACGGGCCGCTATCTGGATCTCGTGCGCTCAAAGCGGCGCGTGCCGCGATGATTTCTTGGTTTGGAATGAAATGGATGTTTTCCAAACCTGAGGCCTCCATCACCACGCGCAACTCGCCGGACGTATGGTTGGCGAACGGCAGGTGCCTGAGAGCTTCGCGGTGCCGCTCAGTTGCCTGCCACTTTGGGTTCGCCTTGCTATGGTGTTTAGATCGCTTCGGATCAGTGGGGTGGTCGTGTCCCACCAGCACCAAGATGCCATTGGGGCGCAATAATCGCAACCAGCATCGTATGGCCCATCCGGGATGGGGCAGGGTGAACAGCACAAACCGGCTGGACACGACGTCAAAACTTCCCTCGGGAAAGGGTGGAGATTCGGCGTCGCCCGCTACGAAATCAACTGCCAGTTGCCGTTGCTCGGCTGCATTACGTCCGGCCTCCAACATGGCTGGGGAAAAATCCAACCCAGTGGACGGAAAGCCAAGCTCGGCCCACAATAGGGCAAGCGTCCCCGGACCCGTGCCAACATCCAAGCTGGAGCGGACACCCATGCCGTTCGCGGCTTCGCCTAGGGCACCCAGCCACGCTTTCCGGCCCGCTGGATCGTTGAACTCGCGGCACAGACCGGACTCCACCCAACCTTCTACGCGTCCGGGATCAGACCATCCCTCGCGGATGGTTTCCTTGATATCACAATCGGATTCCATTGGGTGGGTCATTCTTCAGAACGTGAGAGTCGCCCGCAGCATGGTGGATATCGGCGTTCCCGGCATCACCGACCCCGTGCTTGTCGAGGAATCGTAGTAGGTCTGGTCCAGCACGTTCATCACATTGAGCTGGACCTTGAGTTCGCGCTCCGACGTCAACCGGTGGGTATAATACACACCCGCATCCCAACGGGCATAGCCCGGTAAATCAAACGTGTTGTTGTTGTCGCCCGCTTTTGAACCCGAGATAAAGACACCGGAACCGAACCCGAACCCCTTCATCAAGCCTTCCTGAAAGGTGTATTTCAACCATAAGCTGCCGCTTTGCTCGGGAATGCCTAGAAACTGTGCGCCGACGGGCAGCGAGCTTGATTTGATCACCTCGGTGTCCGCAAAGGTGTAATTTCCGATGATCTGCAATTCGTCGGTAATCTGCCCGAGGACATCAACTTCGACACCCCGGCTGCGGAGCGTGCCGCCGTTCAGACTGAACCCGGCATGATCCGGGTCGGTGACTGGAACATTGTCCTTAGTGATCTCGAAAGCGGCCGCCGTCAATGCTAGGCGCTTGTCAAACAAGGCAAACTTGAAACCTCCTTCGTATTGAAGCCCGGTTGTCGGATCCAGCGGCGTGCCGTCGAAGTTGGTGGAATTCGGCGAGTTGGGATTGAACGACCGGCACACATTCACATAAGGCGACATCCAGGGCGTCACCTCGTACATCATGCCGGCCCGTCCGCTGAGGCCGGTGTCATAGGATGTGTATTCCTGGTTGACGGCATTCCACGGACGGTAACATTGGTCCACATAATCGAACCTGCCACCTAACAATACATGCAGCTTGTCGCCCAGCGCGTCTACCTGATCCTGAAGATAGAAAGCCGCCCCTTGGGTGAGCGTCAATTGTTGTGCCGCACCCGGAGTCAGAACATACGGCCCGCTCGCCGGAACCGGCTGAAAAACGCTGACCGGCTTCGAGTTCTGGCTGACCAGGCGGTCATAGGTATAGTCGCTCCGGCTCAGTTCAAGACCGCCGAGGATTTCGTGACTGAGCCCGCCCGTTGCCACCTTATAGACGGCCTCGGCCGTGTTGTTGAACTCCAGATTGTGGAACGATGACTTGTCGAGATAGGTAGTGTAGGTGTTCTTCGCGCTGGTCGCGCCATTGACCCGTACGGCGTCATTTTCGGAGTCGAACCAGTGGAGCAGGAAACGGTCGCGCAAGGTCAGGTCAGGCGTCACGTCATATTCTATCTTGGTTCCCCAGACCACGTCATCGATTTGCTGCGTGTTGTGGTCCGGATCGGTGCGGTTGACGCTAATATCTCCGGCAGGTTTCCCGTTATAGGTGAACGGCACGCCATTATCCACGGGACGGTCCAGATTCTGATACCATAGCCAAGTGGTGACGCGGGTGTCAGGAGCCGGTTGCCATGACAGACTCGGTGCCAGGAATGTCGATTCACGGTGGACGAAATCGCGGAAGGAATCGCTTTGCAGGTAAGACCCGGCCAACCGGAACGCCAGATGATCCGGGCTGAGCACCTGGTTGACATCAATCAAGGTGTTGTAACAATCATAACTGCCGATGATCGCGGAGATCTCCGAATGATTTGTGAAACTCGCTGTCTTAGGAACGACATTGACCATCCCGCCTGGCTCCAACATGCCGTAAAGGGACGACGCCGGACCCTTGAGAACTTCCACTTGTTCGATACCGGTGAGATCAAGCTTGGGGACGGTGTAAAAATTGACTCCGTCCACGGACGCCCGCTGGGAAAACCCGCGGATGTTCACATTTTCAAACTGGATGCCACTGCCGGCCGTATTGACCGGTGCCATGCTGCTGACATTGCGGTAGACTTCTTCGAGTTTAGTGGCCGCTTGGTCAACAATTACTTCATGGGGAACCACCTGGGCCGAAATCGGTGTCTTGGCGATTGGCTTGCTTGTCTTGGTTGCGGATTGCACAACCGGAGTAGCATAACCGGGTTCCTCCAGTCGGGAATCGGTGACCACGAGTTTCGGCAACTCGGTGGGAGCGACGGATTTCCCGGCAGTTGTCCGGGTCGATTTCGCAGGCTGGGAGGCATTCTCACCCGCCGCAATGGCGTCAGGCTTGTCGGCGGATTCAGCGCCGGGCAGGAGGGGTGAAGAGAATATCAATGAGGTCAGCAGAAGTCCTCGACGACTTGCCGGAAAAGGAATGTGTTGCATGGATTTCATGGGTTGAACGCGGAACAACAGCCCTTTCTTAGAAGAACTTGCGAACGGGAAAACGAAAGCGTCCGTAGAGAGCGAGGGAAAATGGTTGTTGGATGTGTTCATGAGGTTTTTTCTTAATTGTCGCGCCCCGTTTCTCGCGCCGCACGAAGGATCACCTCGATCAAAACAATGCGTCAATCGGCATGGATGGACAAGATTTGCCCGAAGGCCGTACCGAATGGGCGGATTGTGGTCGGAGCGGAGACGGTTAAAAATTCCTTCGCGCCGCTTGGGATGGATAGAAGAGGGTTGGCGATAGGCGCGGTCACTGAGGTTGGGTTCGAAGACTCGCCAGAGGTGTCAGCGGGCTGGGACTAACGCGGAGGAATCGGGGGAGGGTGCCGAGGGTGAAGGCCGCGTAACTTCCATGCTTAACCCTGTGTGCTGGAGGTTTTCGGAGATAGTCAGCCAAGTGGCTTGAGTCTGGGGATACTGGTTTCCCCAAATAGGCCTGTGTGTGGCATGTTCCCAACATGAATGCCCGAACCTTACGGTCAGGGTCAGGCCTCCACCAACCCTAAACACTCACCCACTCAACCGGCTTTGATCGCCCGGACTTCGTTGGCGTTCATCCACCGGGACGACGGGCAATTCGCCATTCTTGGCGGGCAGGGTGCGCAGGTGGTCCATGATTGCCTGCTATTCTTTGATCTCCTGGATCACGCCGTTCCCCGCCTTGGACACAACACTGGCGTCATCCAGTGCGCCACCGGAGAAGCATACGAATATGAGCCTGTGGCGTGTTTTGCAAGTATTTTGGCGCGGTCTGCTAATGACGGGGGGCGAATTTGGGCTATCTTGGACCCATGCCAACGAACGAAGACCAAGCCGATACCGCACCGAGCGCGACTGCCCTGTGCCGAATCGTTTTTGTCAATGATGTGGCGTCACTGAGATTATGAACAATCAATTTCGCATTTCCAGTCTCCTCCCGGCACGGCTGATGGAACACAAACTGGCACTGCCAAAGTTGCTGCGGCTCGCTGGATTGCCGACAGGGTTTTTCCAGAGGGAAAAAACCTACGCCACGACTGCGGAACTCTTCTCGCTATGGCGTGCCATTGGCGAGATGAGTCCGGATCCCGGAATTGGCCTAAAACTGGGCGCTGAACCCCGTTTTGAACGTTACCAACCCACTGCGATTGCCGCCGTTTGCAGCCGGTCCTT
>Ga0073936_10011955_pt1 | contig 10426 bp, 10 predicted proteins | sample AliMusrvi5mmetaG_FD_87041 | JGI IMG/M metagenome (GOLD analysis project Ga0073936, IMG submission 87041) | Freshwater lake bacterial and archeal communities from Alinen Mustajarvi, Finland, to study Microbial Dark Matter (Phase II) - Alinen... | ecosystem: Environmental > Aquatic > Freshwater >... | reverse complement strand
ATGAGGCGCTTGGTGCCAGATTGTCAGCATCAGTTTGTGAAAACTTAAACATAAGCCCTAAATTTGCCACCAAATTTTCGACCTGATGAAGACCCCCATCTTTGTACTTATCTTAATTTCTTGTTTTTCAATTAGTAATGCGCAGGATATCGTAGTAAATAAGCTGAGGAGCGAAACCTCCAGAACCATTAAAAAAGAAGCGGATACTACCCACTGGAACTGGAAACGGGGTGGTTTAATGAGTTTTAACCTGGCACAGGGTTCTTTGAGCAACTGGGCAGCCGGTGGAGATAATTTTTCCATGACAGTGAATGGATATTTCAACTATTTCTTCTATTACAAGAAGGACAGGCATAGCTGGGACAATAATATGGATGTTAACATGGGTTATGTACAATCAACCAGTCTGGGCAGTCGTAAAAACGATGACCGGTTTGATTTCTTAAGCAAATATGGGTACAAAGTGGATACAACAGGTAAATGGTATTTGTCCACACTGTTCAATTTCAGGTCTCAATTTTTTGATGGGTATACCTATTCAAATAATATTCCTGATTTTTCGTCTTCTTTTCTATCGCCAGCCTATGTTATTCTTTCAGTCGGATTTGATTATAAGCCCACTGATAAATTATCCATGTTCATTTCACCATTAACTTCCCGTTCAACGATTATTACAAATAGCGTTTTGGCACAAAAGGGAATTTATGGTATTCCGGCAGGACAACATTCTATCAATGAAATAGGTGCGTTTGCAACCATCAACTACAGTAATCTGATTGCCAAGAATGTTACTTATAAAGGGAGATTAGACTTGTTCTCAAATTATGCCAGCAATCCACAGAACGTGGATTTGTTTATGACCAATCTGTTCTCTTTCAAAATTAACCGCTATTTTTCTGCCACTTATAGCCTGGATATGATTTACGATGATAATATCCGCCTATTTGGACCAAACCATACTTCTCCGGGTTTACAAACCAAGAGTTTAATCGGGATTGGCTTTTTGAAGCCTTTAAATGTGAAGAAGAGGTAGGTATTTATGGTTATATGGCTAAATGTTTGAATGGCTACATGGATAAATTGATAAAAACAATTAAACAATTTAGCCATTGAGCAATGTTTCCATTAACCTAGCTAATCACCTTCAGTAAATGCTTAATTTTATTCGCCTTATGCGTTAAATCCTGGTAATCTTTGTGAAGAATGGTAACATGGCCCATTTTTCTGCCGGGCTTGGTTTCTGTTTTACCATAGAGGTGTACAAAAGCATTATCGATTTTTAATACTTCTTCCAATCCTGCATAAACAGCTTTCCCGGCAAATCCTTCCGCGCCTACAATATTCACAATGGCTGAAGGTAAAATCGGATCTGTATTTCCCAATGGATAATCCATGATGATTCGCCAGAGCATATCATATTGACTGCAGTAGTTGGCTTCTATTGTATGATGCCCGCTATTATGAACCCTTGGGGCTGTTTCATTTACCAGCACTTCATCCTTTTCATCTATAAATAATTCAACGGCAAACAGTCCTGGGCTATTCAATTTCTTCACCACTTTCATGGCAATGGCTTCTGCTTTCCAGGTGATTTTCTCAGGCAGGATAGCGGGACTTAACTGGTAATCCAACAGATTCAAAACCGGATCTACCACCATTTCTGCCGGGGGATAAATCACCATTTCGCCTGATCGGTTCATGGCCACAATCATAGAAATTTCTTTCTTAATTTTTACCTTTCTTTCTAATACGGCCAACGCATCAAATCCCTTACTGTAATCAGTTTGATTTTCCAAAATCTGCACGCCTTTGCCATCATAGCCACCTTCTCCAATTTTGTGAACGGCAGGATATAAATGAGTATGTACTTCTAAAGCCGCAATATTTTCTGTTACCACAAATTCAGAAGTGGGTATTTCATTATCCCGGTAAAATTCCTTTTGGGTAACTTTATTCTTGATGATGCGTATAGCTGCCGGACTTGGGTAAACCTGAACACCTTCCGATGCTAGTTTTTCAAGGGCTTCAATATTTACTGATTCAATCTCAATGGTAATGGCATCCAGTCCCTTACCAAAATGGTATACTGTATCATAATCCCTGATATCACCCTTTTTAAAATGCGTACAGAGATGCGCAGCAGGGCAATGCGGATCATTTTCCAAAACATAGGTTTCTACCACATAATTCGCAGCTGCCTGTAATAGCATTCTGCCTAATTGTCCACCGCCCAGTATACCTACTTTCATAGTAATGATTAAAGTTATGCGAAGATAGCAATTCCGGGGTAGGGGCTACCTGATTGTTTCGGTTTTGCAGGATAAAAGTTTTGACTAGATTTGTAGTGATGATTCCCGATTATCCGCATAAATTATTTGGTGATAAACGCTTTTGTTATTGCCTGTTAATGGAAGCACTCGCCATGGGTGCAATGGTTCACTAATCACTTTGTTAAGGTCATTCAACGTTTATTAACTGAACCTATCCACTATCAATTTTATTTATGGAAACGCTTATGCAACAAAGTTCCCCAGAAACGGGGCTTACTGATTTTCTTCCATTGGAAGGAACGGATTATGTAGAATTTTATGTAGGCAATGCTAAGCAGGCCGCTCATTTCTATAAAACGGCTTTTGGTTTTCAAAGCCTTGCTTATGCGGGACCAGAAACCGGATCAAAAGACAAAGCCAGTTATGTGGTGCGACAGCACTCACTCACATTTGTATTTACCACTCCCTTACGATCGCAGAACAGTATGGCAGATCATATATATAAGCATGGAGATGGGGTAAAAGTGCTGGCACTCAGGGTTCCGAATGCAACAGATGCCTGGCAGCAAACCACCCAGCGTGGTGCTAAAACCTATATGACCCCACGTACACTTACCGATGATGCTGGCGAAGTTGTGATTAGTGGTATTCATACTTATGGCGATACGGTTCATCTGTTTATTGAAAGAAAGAATTATGAAGGGGTATTTCTGCCCGGATATAGAAAATGGGAGAGTGCTTATCATCCAGCAGAAACCGGATTATTGTATGTGGATCACTGTGTGGGTAATGTTGGCTGGAACCAGATGAATAAATGGGTAAAATTTTATGAGGAAGTCATGGGTTTCAGAAATATCCTGAGTTTTGATGACACAGATATTTCTACTGAATATTCCGCATTAATGAGTAAGGTAATGAGCAATGGGAATGGTTTCGTAAAGTTTCCAATCAATGAACCTGCTGAAGGTAAAAAGAAATCGCAGGTAGAAGAGTACCTCGAATTTTATGAAGGAGAAGGCTGCCAGCATGTGGCATTGGCTACCCATGATATTGTGAAAACAGTTACTGATTTACAGAACCGGGGGATTGAATTTTTAAAAGTGCCGGTCTCTTATTATGATACGCTTCTGCAAAGAGTGGGAAAAATTGACGAGGATCTCAGTCCGTTAAAGGAATTGGGGATACTGGTTGACAGAGATGAGGAAGGGTATCTTTTACAAATTTTCACGAAGCCCGTTGAAGACAGACCCACTTTGTTTTTTGAGATTATTCAGCGAAAAGGAGCGAGGAGTTTTGGGAAAGGAAATTTCAAAGCCTTGTTTGAAGCGATTGAGCGGGAGCAGGAAGAACGGGGAAATTTATAGCGTATCTGGTGCTGACTGTTGATAATCTTTCTAATCAATAAGTGATATCCCCATCCCGTCGATTTTGGTGGATAAAAATATCCGAAAATAAAGCCGATTCCCGGCGTTAATGGCAATATCCTTTTATAAGCAACCGTTTCTTATAGAAGGAGTTTGCCATTATTTTTATGGATGGTTAATTTCTGTTAGTTGATTCTTATGTGTTGTAACAACACAGTAAATTCTAATGGAGTATTACTATGAGAAATTCTATTTCGGGGTTTTCTTTACTTGCATTGATTTGTTTGTTTTCAGTGGCTTCTTCTCCGGTGAAAACAAATCCGCTGATTGGCGGTGAGCCATCTATACTCAGGATTGCAGGAATGAAGGAAAAAGAAGATCAATTGAAAAAGCAGTTTGCTGATCTGCATCTGAGCTGGCCTGCCAAGCAGATTTATATCAGAAGCTTCAAATATGATTGCCAGTTGGAGGTTTGGGTACGTAATGAAACATCGGATTCTTTTCGCTTGTTCAAAACCTATAAAATATGCACCCTTTCCGGAGCTTTGGGTCCTAAAAGGGTAAATGGAGATTACCAGGTTCCGGAAGGCTTTTACTATATTAATGAGTTCAGACCTAAGAGTGATTATCATATGTCTCTAGGCATCAATTACCCGAATGCATCTGATCAACTACTTAGCGACTCCTCAAAACCCGGTAATGGTATTTTTATTCATGGAAGTTGCGTTACTACCGGATGTATTCCTATACAGAATGCACAAATAGAAGAATTGTTTTTGCTGGCATCCTATGCGTATAATCAGGGTCAGGAATTTATTCCGGTGCATATTTTTCCGGTTAAATTCAATGTAGAAAAAAGCGTGGATTACCTGAATAAAGTAAGTAAGGAAGATGCGGATTATCGCCACTTTACTGCTAACCTGAAACAGGTATTTGATTATTTCGAAGCCAATAAAACGATCCCGCATATTTCTGTTAATAAGAAAGGGGAATACGTAATACTATAATCTTTTTAATCAGTGTACACCATCTGAAAAGTGTTCTTAGTCTGTTGTAGGAACACTTGCTTTTTCCCGGCAATCAGTTTGTCCAATATTTCCGGTGTATAATGTCGGATAGTAATCAGGTGTAATTGTTTTTCTATCTGCACATCAAACCAGTTACTGGCTGCTGCCGCAATATGGTCTATCTTTTCGGAATGCTCATCCAGGCAAATTTGAACATTTATAGCACCTGTTTGAATAAGATTGGGTTTTATTTTATTTGTGGCAAATAATGTATAAAGTCTTTTCATCAAAGATTCTCCTACAAAGGAAAAATCCAGACTTGTTAAATGCATCATCACCTGGTTATTTTTGATGACCAGTACAGGAGGAAGTTGTTTCGAAGAATGCTGGTGTATCAGGGTTCCCGGTAATTCCGGATCAGTAAAACATTTTACAAATAAAGGGATCTGCTTATTTTGTAAGGGCTTGATGGTTTTTGGATGTATCACCTGTGCCCCATAAAAAGCCATTTCAATCACTTCAGTATAACTCAATTCACTTAGTAAACTGGCCTCAGGAAATTGTTTTGGGTCGGCATTCATTATGCCAATAACATCTTTCCAGATAGTAACACTTGTTGCCTGCAGGATATTGGCAAAAACAGCCGCAGTATAATCGCTCCCTTCCCTACCTAAAGTAGTACTCTCATTATCTTCGGTAGCACCGATAAACCCCTGTGTAATATACATGCCTGATGGGTCATGGATGGCAGACCGGATTTTCTGACTGGTATAGGCCCAATCGATATTTCCTTCCCTAAAGTTATTATCCGTTCGTAACAGGTCTCTAACATCCAGCCAATGATTAAGAATACCTTTTTCCGAAAGATAATGACTTACAATACAGGTGCTGAGTAGTTCTCCAATACAAACAATCTGGTCATAATAATAATCAAATTCTCTTACCGGCTTATCATGTAATAACCATTCCACTTCCGTGAAAAAATCAGTTAAATAGGAGAGACATTCATTAAAATGGGTAACCAGCAGGTATTTACTGGTGTTTAGATGTTGTTGCTTAATAATAGTAAATAACTGAAGTGCCTCTTCTTTTTTTCCTTCATAAAAGGCGGCGGCCACTTTTTCCAATCCATTGGTGGTTTTCCCCATGGCTGAAATAATAATCACCAACTGCTCACCCGATCCCTGTTCTTTTATAAGAATGGACGCAAGATTTTGTATTCTTTCTACACTATTCACACTGGCCCCTCCGAATTTATATACTTTCATTACTGGTTATGATCTGTTTAGGTAAATTAATGTGTATTTTTTACAAATATAAGTGAGATGGCTTTGCGCAAATAGTAAAAATAAAACAGCTATTTACAATACCCGCATTATCTTTAACCTAAATACATTCTATACTATGCGGGTTAACAGAAATATTCTGACGCTGGATGAATTTACACTTACGCAATTGCGACAATTTCCTACCGCAACCGGCGAATTAAGCAGGCTTTTGCGCGATCTGGCATTAGCAGCCAAAAGGGTTAATGTAGAAGTAAATAAAGCGGGACTGGTAGATATACTCGGTGATGCAGGAACCATTAATGTTCAGGGGGAAGATGTTAAAAAACTGGACATTTTTGCAAATAACCAATTCATGGGTGTATTAAAACATGGCATCAGCTGTGCAGGTATCGGAAGTGAAGAAATGGATGATTTTGTTGTGTTTGATGATGAGGTAAGTAATAACAGCAAATATGTTGTGTTATTCGACCCTCTGGATGGTAGTGGCAATATTGATGTAAACGTTTCCATCGGAACAATTTTCAGTGTATATAAAAGAGTGAGCGAACTGGGAAAACCCTGTACTGAGGAAGATTTTTTGCAGCCGGGAAATAAACAGGTAGCTGCCGGATATGTAGTATATGGTTCCAGTACCATGCTGGTATATGCTACGCGCAGAGGGGTAAACGGGTTTACTTTAGATCCATCCATTGGGGAGTTTTCTTTGAGTCACCCGGATATCAAATGTCCTGAAACCGGCAAATTTTATTCTGTAAATCATGGCAATTTTTTCCAGTACGATGAAAATATCCGGAGATATATCGATGAATGCCAGCGTAAGACAAAAGATACAGGCGGCCCATATACCCAAAGGTATATTGGAAGTATGGTGGCAGATGTACACCGAAATTTAATTAAAGGAGGCATATTTATGTACCCAGCAACTATGGATAAACCCAAAGGAAAATTAAGGCTTTTATATGAAGCCAATCCCTTTGCTTTTATCGTGGAAGTGGCCGGAGGAAAAGCTACCAATGGAAACCAAAGAATACTGGATATTCAACCAACGGAATTACATCAGCGAACTGCTTTATTTATTGGCAGTAGAAAAATGATGGAAGAACTGGAACAATTTACTTCGAAAAAATAAGCTACATGAAACAAATTCTTGGATGTGTATTACTGATAATGATATGCTCAATAACTACCAAAGCACAGGAAAAATTTGATCATAGCTACATGAATTATTATTATTCTCCCAAACCCAATACCATTATTTATAACGATACCTTATACAGAGGTAGCCGAGAGTTTCGATCCTTATTTTACAGACAGGGAAATCCGATACTCATTCGCTATTTTAAGAAGCACCAGTCAAATAAAATTAGCGGACAGATAATTGGCTTTGTAGGTACGATAGCTATTATCTTTGGGGTGAGAGATTTATCCCAATCCGGTCAGAGTAAAGGTACCGGTTGGGCATTGGCAGGAGGCGGGTTTGCCGCAACATTATTTGGTGGCTATCTTTCTTTATTAGGCCAGGCAAACTTACAGACTGCCGTAGCTCTTTTTAATCAACAAAATCATCGGGCCGGTTTGGGAATTGGAGCTTCCAAAAACCAGCTGGGTTTGGTGTATAAATGGTAAACCATGAGTAAGAAAATCATTCAGGTTACAGACCTGCACAAATCCTATGGCGATTTTGAAGCTGTTAAGGGAATTAGTTTTACTGTTTTTGAAGGAGAAATATTTGGTCTGCTCGGACCCAATGGCGCCGGTAAATCCACTACGCTCGAGATTATTGAAACCCTTCGCGAAAAAACAAGTGGAGAAGTATGGGTGGATGGATTAAACCTGGAAAAATCGCCCAATGAAATTAAAAAAATCATCGGGGTACAGTTACAGACATCCGGTTTTTATCCCAGTTTGACTTTGGTTGAACTGATCAATTTATTCTCCGGTTTATACAATGAAAAAACAGATCCCCTGGCATTGCTGGATAAAGTGAACCTGCGTGATAAAGCAAAAGCAAAATTTAAGGAACTGAGTGGGGGACAAAAGCAAAGATTTTCCATCGCTACTACGCTGATTAACCAGCCCAAAATTATATTCCTGGATGAACCCACAACCGGACTGGATCCACAGGCCAGGAGAAATTTATGGGACCTGATCAGGGAAATCCGCAGTAATGGAACTACCGTTATCATTACCACCCATTATATGGATGAAGCCGAAGTATTATGTGATCGGGTAGCGATCATTGACAGTGGTAAAATCATATCCATGAATACACCGGATAAATTGATTGATGAACTGGTTGCTTCCGGATTTGAAAAACCGAAAGAAGTAAAACAGGCAAATCTGGAAGATGTATTTATTCATTTAACGGGTAAAGCTTTACGCGAAGCCTGATTACTCACAATTAGAACACTGTATAATATGTCAAATGATTTGAGATACCCCATAGGTAAATACGAACCACAACCTTATTCCGAAGAACAAAAGCAAAAATGGTTAGCAGATATCCGTTTTCTTCCGGAAGAACTGGAACGTTCATTATTGAACCTGGATGCGGCACAATTGGATACGCCTTATCGTGAAGAAGGATGGAAAGTGAAACAACTGGTTCACCATATGGCAGATAGTCATATGAGTGCATATACCCGTTTTAAGCTAGGCCTTACTGAAAATAACCCTACTATAAAGCCCTACGATGAAAAAGCATGGGCATTATTGGCAGATAATGATTTAGTGCCTGTAAACGTGTCTATCACCCTGCTACATGCTCTACACCAGCGCTGGCTGGCTGCTATCAAAGATTTACCGGATACAGCCTGGGAAAGAAAAGTTGTGCATCCTGAACATGGGCGTGAAATGAGTCTTTGGTTTCTTCTGGGTTTATATGCCTGGCATGGAAAACATCATACAACGCATATTACTTCACTGCGTGAAAGGATGGGTTGGTGATGGAAAAGAATATGCAATGGAAAACCCTTTCCTCCGAAAAACTTTTCAGTGAAACCTGGATGAATATCCGGGTAGATACCTGCGAAAGACCTGATGGCACGATTGTATCGCCCTATTATGTATACGAATTTCCGGAATGGGTGGCTGCCTTGGCCATTACGAAACAAGGTGAAATTATTCTTGAAAGACAGTACAGGTACGCTTTACAAATAACTGGTTTAGAAGTGCCGGGTGGTTGTGTAGATAAAACGGATCAGTCCTTTGAAGCAGCTATCGCGAGAGAGTTATTGGAAGAAACGGGTTACCAATTTGAGCAATTTACCTACCTGGGTGATACTTCGGCGAATCCTTCTACCAATAGTAACCTGATGCATATGTATTTGGCTACCGGCGGACACAAAATTAAAAAACAGGAGCTGGATCCGGGAGAAGATATTGAAGTACTATTGGTAAGTATGGAGGATTTCATCAAGTTGGTAAAGGAGAATGCATTCATACAATCCATGCATATGACTTTGATCTACAAAGCACTTGAGAAACTCGGAAAACTCAAAATTGGATAATCGCTTTGCCAGGATCTTATTTTATGATACCAGGTTTACTTCTCCTACCAGAAATACACTTCCGCAAACCAAAATCAGGTCATCTTTTTCGGCCTTACTTAAAGCAGATTGAAGTGCTTCATCAATATGATTGAATGGGTTTCCGGTAAGCTGATGATTTTGGGCTTTCAGTTGTAAACTGACAGCATCCAATGCACGGGGTATTTGTGCCTGGGTAAAATAATAACTGGCCTGTTTGGGTAATAGGCTAAGAACACTATCTATTTCTTTATCCTTTACCATTCCAATCACTATATGCAGGTGCTGGAAATCCATAAATTCCAGTTGCTCCCGAATTTGTTTGATTCCATCTACATTATGCGCCACATCCAGTATCACAGAAGGGTGGGAGTGAACCAGTTCCCAGCGACCATGCAGCCCAGTCAGTCTTTTTACATGTGGTAATGCTTTCTGTACGATTTCCGTGCCCGTATTCCATCCCATTATTTGTAACTGGTGCGCGGCTTCTAAAACGGTAATGATGTTTTTAGTTTGGTAAATACCCGTTAAATCCAATTGATAAATTGTATGCGTATCATGTTGCTTATCCACTACTTCAACAGCCAGTTGCTGATGATTATATTTCCAATCAGCAACATATCGTTTTTCTTCGGCGAAAAAAAAGGGAGTATTGAAATCTTCTGTAGTAACCGATGCGATCACATTTTCAAAAACCGGTCTTGTTTCCGGAATCGCTTCTCCAATCAGAACCGGAACTCCTTTTTTGATGATGCCCGCTTTTTCAAAAGCTATTTTTTCAAGCGTATCACCCAGCATATTCATATGATCCCAGCCAATATTGGTAATCACACTCAGTTCCGGAGAAATGATATTGGTACGGTCTAAGGTGCCACCAAATCCCACTTCAATAACCGCGATCTCCACATTGCAACTAGCTGAGGAGTCAAATGTCATGGCTACGGTAATTTCAAAGAATGAGGGCTCTAT
>Ga0073936_10011954_pt1 | contig 10427 bp, 18 predicted proteins | sample AliMusrvi5mmetaG_FD_87041 | JGI IMG/M metagenome (GOLD analysis project Ga0073936, IMG submission 87041) | Freshwater lake bacterial and archeal communities from Alinen Mustajarvi, Finland, to study Microbial Dark Matter (Phase II) - Alinen... | ecosystem: Environmental > Aquatic > Freshwater >... | reverse complement strand
TCAATTGATAAAATTAGATTTTAGAAGCTTCTATTTTATCATTTTTAGACAGGTTATTTTTCTTTTTTTGGCCGTTCTGGCTACTAATTCAACTCGCTTTAATGAGTTTTGCAAGTTCCTCTTACGACTATGTATTAAGCTGAGTGTTAATGTTTTACCAATGATTGCAAAAAAGACTGCTCGAATTTGTCCAATTGAAATAAACATCGAGTATACAGGAAAACGAAGATTTAAGTTTACTCTGACCCCAGTTATAATTTAAACAATGTGTTATGAATAAAGTATTCATTTAAATACGGGTGTAAAAAAGATTTGTAATAAACTGATCAATAACTGATATAAAGCCCACCCTGAATATCTGGCCTTGGTGCAACAATCTCTTTTAATGCGAAGCCTATAAAGTAGAACGCTACTTTGTTGACATCAACACTTCCCCTGCCGTTAAGAATCTCCGCTTCGCTTGGCGGAAATATACGCCCCCTAGACCCGGGCAGAACAGTCGATGTTCCAAGATGTTCCAAAAAAATATTGACAACTATAATTCTATCAGTATAATTTGCCACACTTTGTCACATCACACAGGAAAAGCAACATGGCTTCATATACCGCAACTGCAAAACGTAATCAAGGTCGTCAATCGTTTGTTATAGAATTTCGCCATCCGTTAATAACCGATAATAATGGAAAAAAGGGGCGTAAAGTCAGAAGAGGACTTGGAACAACAGATGAGCAAGAAGCAAAAGAATTAGAACATCAATTAAACCAGCTTTTGTTCGATGAATCGTGGCATTCAATCGCATCAGAAAATCGAGCTAAAGATAGATTTGACAACAGAATTGTCGAAATTTTCTATTGCGACATTTCCCCATCCCCAATTATTTTTCAAGAATTACGAGAAAAGCATCTGCCTTTACCTAAAGAAGAGTACAAATCAGTTCTTTTAATGGGCGTATCAGGCGCAGGCAAAACGACTTTACTACGTCAATTGATGGGAACTGACCCTAAAAAAGAAAGTTTTCCGGCAACTTCAGTTAATAGAACAACAACTTGTGAAACAGAAGTAATTACTAGCACTAACATTGAATATCAAGCAGTTGTTACATTCTTAAGTGAGCATGAAACCCGTTTTGAGATTGAAGAAGCATTATCTAGCGCCGCTGAACGTGCTATTGAAAGCAATGATGAGCACCGTATTGCTCAAGAATTGCTTGAAAGTAAAGATATGCGCTTTCGTTTAAAGTATCTGCTTGGAAGCTGGATTAATAATGACGAAGACGAAGACGAAGACGATCCATTTTCTGACGATGAATCACAAGAAACATTAGATGAAGATGAAAGTGATAGTATTAGTGAAGAGAATAGAAAGATATATTTCTTCTTTCTACAAAAAATTATTGCAAGAGTGAATGAATTAGCGACACAGCAACGCAAGAAAATTGAAGAAGAGTTAAATATTTCTTTAATGAGTAGTAATAGCAGCGACCGTGACGCTTTACTAGAAACTATTTTAGATGAAATAAAGCAATCAAAAGAATTAGCAGATATTACTGATGATATTTTAGAAGAAGTTAAAGGAAAATTCCTTTTAGTTAAAAATGGGAAAGTCGACAAAAATACAACAGGATGGATCCGTTCATGGAGTTATTCAACACAAGACCGCCAAGATTTTATTACTGCGGTCAAACAGTTCTCAGGTATTCACTATAAATCATGGGGAAAACTGATTACACCTTTAGTCAACGGCATTCGCATTAAAGGAGCATTCTTTCCTGAATTTTTAAATGATAAATCTTCTCTTGTTTTAATTGACACTGAAGGATTACTTCACAAAGGTGGTGATTCAATTCGTGAACAATTGACGAGGCGCTTCATTGAAGTAGACTCTATTTTGCTTGTGGATGATGCAACTAAAGCAATGATGTATACAGAAAAAGCTCTTGAAGCTATTGCATCATGCGGACAAACACAGAAGCTATGCGTTGCTTTTACTCATATGGATAATGTGAAAGGTGATAACCTAAAAAACCTTGCTTCTAAAAAAGAACACATTTTTAATGGAGTAAAAAATGTACTTGGAAACACCGTTTCTAAAAATATAGGACACGAAGCTGCTAATGCTATGCGTAAACATTTGGAAGACAATACATTTTATTTAGGATTTTTAGATCGCAAAGAGGGAAAAGGTGATTTACCAGAGCTATATAAAAAACTTGGCATTCCTATTCCAAAAAAGATAGAAAAGAGGTTGCATAACGCCCTTAATATAAACGGACTTGAACTTGCTATACAAGCAGCTACACAAGAGTTTCGTTATAAATGGCGGACATATTTAGGCATTTATGGATTACCGCGAGCAACTGAGTTACATTCTTTACATTGGGCAACTATCAAGGCGTTAACTCGTCGTTATGCAGAAGGATGGGGGCTAAATGGTCTTGATTACAGTCCCATTGATGACGCTTGCGCTAGTCTACGTAATGGACTTTCGCGCTTTTTAGAAGACGCACTCAGCGTAGAAAATATTGAAGAAAAAAACATCTTAGCCAATCAGATAAGGGAAAAATTAAACCCAGAAATAACAACCTTTATTATCAATCGTTTGCTTGTGGATGCTCAACAGCAGTGGATACTAGCCTATCAATATAGTGGACGAGGCAGTACACATCCAAGAAAAATGGAAATAGAGGGGATTTATGACAAACAAATCCCTATTCCTCAATTACCAATGAATAAACAAGCAAACGACTTAATTATAGATATTAAAGTTACTTTAGAGAAAATCACTTCAAGCTTCATCGATGACTAATCCTCGTATATTGAAATAACTATGGTCAGAGCGAAGTTATAGTTAAGTTTGCTCTGACCCCGCTATAAAGAACCACTATTAATTAATTTAAAATATTTATCAGAATAAGACGGTACAATATTTGTCCAAACAGTATCAAAGAACAAGAGGCGGAGTAAACTTAAGTCTTTGCCTATTCTTGACAATCCTAATTGACATTTAAAAAACACTCAATTATAGTTGGCTAACATTAGCTAATCACAGGATATATGCTATGCAAGTTAATATGCTTGAAGCCAAAAATCGCTTATCCACACTTATTGTTGCCGCCGAACGGGATGAGGAGGTAGTGATTGCTCGTAATGGCGTACCTGTCGCAAAAATCGTTAAATATATAGCTCCCAAAGTTGCTGCTCCCGGGATTTGGAAAGGACTTAGTGCTTATGCCACCGACTGGGATAGTGCTGAAACGAACCACGAAATTGAGCAGTTGTTTACGGGATTTAATGATGCGTCTATTACTTGACACCTGTATTTTATATGACTGGTTGATGGGGGAAATTAAAAACCAACCCATCATTGAACGAATTCAAGCGGAAGGTGCAGTGGTGAGTTCAGTTTCGGTATGGGAAATGACTATAAAAAATGGTTTAGGTAAAATGCCATTGCCTACTCTACAAATAGCTGAAGCTATTGAATCACTTGGTTTTCAATGGTTACCTATCACGCCTTACCATGCGCAAAGCGTACTTGGGTTGGGTGATTATCACAAGGACCCCTTTGATAGGTTGCTAATTGCTCAAGCCAAATATGAGTCTATGACTGTTGTAACTTACGATGCGATATTTCAAAATTATCTCGATGATGTTATTTTTATACGAAAACGCGATGCTTAATATTTATAGGTGAAGAGGGATTGTAGGGCTCAATGCAACTCACCCTACACTGCTTGATTTAGGCGGTTTTCCTAGACTAATTCGCATTAATAGAACTGATAAACTGGCTATCTCTTTTGATCATTTAAAGACATCGGTTAATAAATGAGCATCAATAGCAGAGTCGAACCATTGTTCAATTTGTTCTAAAGAGGCACTAGCAATTTGAGCGGTTATTTCAACAGGGATAACGCCAAAGCGTTTGGCTAATAATTTTTGTAAAGCGAGAGCTTCGCCTTCTTGTCTGCCTTTTATTTCACCCTCTTGCCTTCCTTCTTGTTTCCCTTCAGCAATATAAGCTTTTGCCCATACTTCTAATTTATCTGCCAACATGACTCTTATCTCCTGTAATTCATCCACTTGAGGCATTACGATACCGTATTCTGGCTTTCTCATCAATGTTGCACGTAGCCAATGCGCGAACATCTTTCTTAAATCGGGTCGATCATCTAACCAATCTATCAACAATTTAACTAGATCACTAACGGCACTAGGGCTGCTGGCGTGTTCTAATCTAAATACTGCCGCGACTAAGTTGTTTAAAGAGGCTAGTTCAGTATCGGTGTAGTTGTTTTCATCTATCAAACAATATTGCAGAGACGGTTTATATTGATTGACCACCCCGGGCACATCAGAATAACTGGGGTCAGAGTAAACTTAAATTTTCCCTTTTTATTAGTTTTGCTTGCCAAGAAGCAGGCTATTTTGTTACCTTAAAATAACAAGATTCATCATATATAGGGCTAACATTTAAGTTTACTCTGACCCCAGTTATAACCAGTTATAAACTAATGTACTGATAATAATAGCTCATACTGTGTTTGTATGATTGTCATTAATAGGACGAGCTAAGTTATTTCTTGCAATCTGGAGACAAACTTGTGAACATTGGTGCTTAGATTCTCTTACCAACGGATCATACATGATGAAAAGCATATCTATTAACGAAGTAAAGCGCTATTTTGATGCTCCAAGTATGCAATTAATCCATGAACCTATTTCAGTGATTGATGAGCAAAAGGAAGTTGCAGTCATATTATCACCTGAAGATTTTTATCAACTGCTAAAAGCTGCCAAACGCTCGGTGGCAGAAAATAATCAGAAAACATTGGTAGACTTTTTAGGTGCTGGAAAAGCTCATAATCGTTTCAACTCTGTTGAAGAAATTGATGCCTTCGTTGAGAGTAATCGCGAACTTTGGAATGTCTGACGCTATTCAGCAATTAGTAGGTAAACGAGTTTATTTTGATGTGAACTTATTTATTTACGCACTTGAACCAACTCAAGATATGCAGCCTTATTTTGTTACGGTCACAAAATTATTTGAAATGGCGGTGGCAAAACAGTTTGTTGCTATCACCAGTGAGCTAAGTTTAGCAGAAGCTTTAGTCGGTGCTTACAAAAATCATAGTCAATTAGTCGCTTTGTATGAAGATATGATAAGTGACCGACCTGAGTTAGCAGTATATCCCGTTGATCGTAAAGTTTTGTCGAATGCAGCTTTGCTTCGATCCAAATCTAAAACAGCATTAGCAGATGCCATACATATAGCAACTGCGTATATTCATGGTGCTGATTTTTTTGTTACGCAAGACAAACGGTTGCAAATAATTGAGGGGATGCAAAAACTAAGTTTGGATGTATTATTAAGCTAAAAAAAATAAAATAACTGGGGTCAGAGAAAACTTAAATTCTCCCTTTTTATTAGTTTTGCTTGCCAAGAAGCAGGCTATTTTGTTACCTTAAAACAAAAAGATTCATCATATATAGAGCTAACATTTAAGTTTACTCTGACCCCAGTTATAATGTGTTATGAAAAAATATTAATTTAATTGCGTTAAATCACATAATGCAAATCACCCTACACTGCTTGATTTAGATAGTTTTCCTAGACTAATTCACATTAATATAACCCCGCTGGCGTCCCATGCACGGCGCAAAACCAATTGCGCACGAATCGCCTCCAGCAAGCGCATCCCAGTTTTCCGTATATAAAAAAAGTATCGCGGATAACGCCTGATTTTGAGTCGAACTGGATACCTGACGCTGGGTAGCAAGATAGGTTAAAAACGCCTCCACTTCGGCGGCACCCTACCGTGATATAAAATAAATTGCTTAATCCACGAAAGATAAGTATTCTCAGTAATCAAGCTATAGTGCTTAAAGCGAATCTTGTCGTGTACTTGATCGAGTAATTTTTTCGGTTGTGTGGGTGTCGTATTTGTTTGCATGCTTTGTCGCACTCATTTACACTCTGGCTATCATAAACAACAGGTTATATTAATTGATCATGATTATACGACCATTTACAATTATTATACGACAATTAATGTCGTATATATTACGTTAGCCGTAGTTTGACACAAACCCAGACAATTGAGGGAGAAATTATGCAATGTCCAAAAGATTGTGGAGAAATGAGACTTTATGAAGAATCATTGATGAAGAGAAAATATGTTTGTACGAATTCAAACTGTAATGTACGGCTTGAATTAAATACAGAGACAGGCGAAGTTATTCAAATAGCAACAGGGATAGCGGCTATAGGCGCAGCGGCAGGTATTTTGTTAGCTTTTTTAGCAGGAGGTTAACTGCCCAAGGCACAATAGGCTACCCATGTTACAATAATCGCTATCTCTCCGATAAGGCTGTTTTTAGATAAATGGTAATAATCAAATGAATATTGAAGCAATCCGTTATGAAGCACTATCTCTCCCTCTTCAAGAAAGGGCGCACTTGGCTGAGCAATTACTTTCTAGTCTTGATGCTCTATCAGAAGCCGAAATTGAGCATCTTTGGTTTCAAGAAGCGGCACTTCGCGCTAGTGAACTTGACCAAGGATTAGTTCAGCGCATCTCTAGTGATGTAGTACTTCGAGAAGCGCAGGCTCTTCTCAGGTGAATTATTTTTTTAATCCAACGGCACGTGCAGAACTTCTTGAGCATGTGGCCTATTATGAATCCCGACAGGAAGGTCTTGGTAAGCGTTACCTTGCTGCTTTCATCTCTTCAATGTCAAAGGTTTGTGAAGCTCCAAATCGTTATAAGGTTGAGTTTCCTCCCGATATTCGATGTTACCGAGTTATAGGCTTTCCGTACAACATTCTTTATAGGCTTGTTGGTTCTGAAATTGAAGTTTTAGCTATTGCGCCACACCGCCGCCGACCGGATTATTGGCGAGACAGGCTTTAGCAGAACCCCGTCTAACTCAACGTTCCAGCGGTGCTTTGCTATCGTTCAGCCCGCTGAATTTTGCGTTAGGCATCTGCGGAAAAAGATGCAGTGACTGTTCGTCAATGATGAGCCTTACTATTTGGCACATCCAGTTGAAATTTTTAGAGAGGTTATTGTTATGAGTCAGGCTTGTAAAAAATGTTCATCTAGCTCTATATCGGAAAGAAAAGAATATGATTTTGATAACGGTGAAGAGCAGGAATATACCATATTCACATGTAATAACTGTGGTTACGAGTGGAGTCCAGGTGGCGAAATTTTAGGCACAGTTGCTGGGTATGCCGCCCTAGCAAGTGCTGGGCTGTTGTAGCGGTTGCTGCTGCCCCTGTGCTTCTTCCTGTTGCTGCAATAGGTGGTTTGCTCTATATGTTTGGCAAAAAAAATAACTGAAAGAATAAAAACTGGGTTCAGAGTAAATCTAAATGCCTAACTCAACACTCAACTGCCCTAATGTAGCTTCATGAGAGGTATTCATATCTATCATTATGAGTATTCTACAAATTAACGGAACAATTAATGTCAAAGAAAATACGCACTCATTACGACAATTTAAAAATAGCAAATGATGCTCCTGATGAGGTTATTAAAGCAGCGCACAAAGCCTTAGTACAAAAGCATCATCCCGACAAAACGGAAAATAAAGATGAAGCCCACCGTATCATTAAACTAATCAATGAAGCGCGTGATGTCCTGCTTAACCCAACTCTAATAACTAGGGTCAGAGTAAACTTAAAATCGATGTGTGTAGAATGCCGAGAACCTGTCCCCACACACACCGATTCATAAATCGTCTTTGAATATATCAGATAATTGTTGAGCATCAATAGCCAGATCAAACCAACGTTCAATCACCTCGACCGGAGCATTGGAAATTAAACGGGTAATTTCGACAGGTATGTCGCTAAAGCGCTTAGACAATAACCTGCTTGCTCAAATCTGAAGACGGAATAACCAAGGGCAGAGCAAAGTAATGTTTAAGTTTACTCCGACCTGCGTTATTCCTACAAAGCGGGTTAAATCAAGTACCAACTAAAATAATAATGGCCTCCACTTAAAAGATGTTATATTTAGCATCTTAATTAGCATTAAATAGGCGTTATTATGGATACCGTGTATGCCAATACCACTGTTAGCGTTACAGAATTGAAGCGTAATTATGCGTCTATCATTAAAGAAACAGATGAAAGCCCCATTGCTATTCTCAATCACAACAGACCTGAATCCTACTTATTATCCGCTAAATTTTATGAAAACCTTCTAGCGAGACTTGAAGATTTAGAGGATAAACAGCTTGTCATGGAACGTGCAAATGGGCCATTTGTTGAGCTAAGTATAGATGACCTATAAATTAAGGTTTCACGAACTCGCATTAGCAGAATGGCATAAACTAGATGGCAGCATAAAGTCCCAGTTTAAAAAGAAACTGGTAGAACGTTTAGAACAGCCGCGAGTAGATTCATTTGCGCTTTCTGGAATGAAAGACTGCTATAAAATAAAACTTCGGCAATTGGGCTATAGAATGGTTTATCGAGTAGATGACGATATAGTTTCAGTAACAGTTATTGCTACCGGCAAAAGAGATAAGGAAAAAGACTATCAAGATGCTGAGAACCAGCTTACCCCTCACCGACTCATAAATCGTCTTTGAATATATCAGATAATTGTTGAGCATCAATAGCCAGATCAAACCAACACTCAATCACCTCGACCGAGGCACTGGAAATTAAACAGGTGATCTCGACAGGTATGTCGCCAAACCGCTTGGACAGTAATCTTTGCAACGCCAACATTTCGCCTTCTTGTCTACCTTCTTGTCTCCGTTAGCCAATAGACGACTTGAAGTTAAAAAAGAACAAAAGCACATAGCTAATGATATTGGATGCTTCAACTGTTCAGGTTGAGCCAGAATATGCACTTATTGATGTTGTTCGATATATGGCGCAGAATATACATCAAATGATGCCGTATTTGATGTTTTTGTGGAGGGGTTATGCGTACAACAATTAATTTAGATGAAGAATTACTAGCGCATGCACAACGATTGAGTGGTGTATCTGAGCGAACCCAGTTAATACGAGAAGCTTTATTAGCATTGGTACAGCGCGAAAGTGCAAAACGATTAGCACAATTAGGCGGCACCCAATTAGATTTGCAATCTATACCCAGACGTCAGGACACCGCAAAATGATATTGGTTGATACCTCGGTTTGGATCGATCACTTACGACTAAAAGATGATCATTTAGTATCAGCCCTTTTGGCAGGATATGTTTTAATCCATCCGTGGGTAATTGGAGAATTGGCTTGTGGAACACTTAAAGATCGAGGGCACGTATTGGAATTACTACGGTCTTTGCCAGCTTCTCCGGTTGCACTTGAAAATGAAGTATTATTTTTTATAGAACAAAATAATTTGATGGGCAAAGGCATTGGTTATGTTGATATACATTTGCTTGCGTCTACTCAGTTAGCCGGTGCGCAACTTTGGACGCGAGATAAACGTCTTATTGTGGTAGCAAATGAATTAAGCGTTGCTTATTCTGAAACCTTACACTGAATCAATGGCTCTATGAAATAGTAGAATAACTAGAGTCAGTGTAAACTTAAAATCGATAGGTGTAAGAATGCAGAGAACCAGCTTACCCCTCACCGACTCATAAATCGTCTTTGAATATATCAGATAATTGTTGAGCATCAATAGCCAGATCAAACCAACGCTCAATCACCTCCACTGGGGCATTGGAAATTAAACAGGTGATCTCGACAGGTATGTCGCCAAAGCGCTTGGACAGTAATCTTTGCAACGCCAACATTTCACCTTCTTGTCTACCTTCTTGTCTCCGTTAGCCAATAGACGACTTGAAGTTAAAAAAGAACAAAAGCACATAGCTAATGATATTGGATGCTTCAACTGTTCAGGTTGAGCAAGAATATGGCACTTATTGAGGTTGTTCGATATATGGCGCAGAATACACATCAAATGATGCTGTATTTGATGTTTTGTGGAGGGGTTATGGATACAACAATTAATTTAGATGAAGAATTACTAGCGCATGCACAAGATTGAGTGGTATATCTGAGCGAACCCAGTTAATACGACAGGCTTTTCTAAAAACAGCAGGCGATACTTTAACACCGGCCTTACCGATTTTCTTTTTAACCATTAACTCAATGGGCAACCCATGGCAATCCCAACCAGGCACATAAGGCGCATCGAAACCACTTAAGGTTTTTGATTTAACAATAAAGTCTTTTAAAACCTTATTTACCGCGTGACCGATATGGATCTCACCATTGGCATACGGAGGATCATCGTGCAAAATAAATTGAGGACGCCCCGCAAAGGCTTCCCTGATCTTTTGATATAGATTAGCCTCATTCCATAACACTAAAGCCATAAACCTTACCCATTTCCTTGAGCATAGCAAAATTGCCTCTCCTGGCTTTTCCAAAATGGAAATCATCACCCACCACC
>Ga0073936_10011944_pt1 | contig 10433 bp, 9 predicted proteins | sample AliMusrvi5mmetaG_FD_87041 | JGI IMG/M metagenome (GOLD analysis project Ga0073936, IMG submission 87041) | Freshwater lake bacterial and archeal communities from Alinen Mustajarvi, Finland, to study Microbial Dark Matter (Phase II) - Alinen... | ecosystem: Environmental > Aquatic > Freshwater >... | reverse complement strand
CTCTAGAGTAACAGCACATTTTTCCAATAAAAATAAGCAGTAATATTATTATAGAGGAAGTTAAAAGCTGTTGGTTAACTCAAATAAAATGTTGTTAGGCGTGTGTTAGTATTTAAAAGTATTCTCTGATTTGGTGACATATAGATTATGAATATAAAAGCTATCTTGGGTACGCGGTTTGTGCTTGCCAGGCAAATACTGCTCTGACAGCATTTCTCTGCGTTGTAAAAAGCTTGTTTGGATGATATTATATACATTGAAGCATAAAGTATATGATTGCATAAGGGGGAAGTGACTTATGTTCAAAGGAAAAACAATCCTAATCACCGGCGGGACAGGGTCATTCGGCAATGCTGTCCTTGACAGGTTTTTAGATACAGACATAGGCGAAATACGCATATTTTCCAGGGATGAGAAGAAACAGGATGATATGCGAAATTTCTACAAGAATAATAAGATAAAGTACTATATCGGAGATGTCAGGGACCTGCATTCCATTATAAATGCCATAAACGGGGTTGATTACATATTTAACGCGGCGGCTCTAAAACAGGTTCCTTCCTGCGAGTTCTTCCCGATGGAAGCCGTTAAGACCAATGTTATAGGAACTGACAATGTGCTGACGGCGGCAATAGATGCAGAGGTGAAGAAGGTTATTTGTCTCTCAACGGATAAAGCTGCCTACCCTATAAACGCAATGGGTATTTCAAAGGCGATGATGGAAAAGGTTGCCGTGGCAAAGTCCAGGACAGTTGACCCGGAAAAGACATTGATTTGCGCGACCCGCTACGGTAATGTGATGGCCTCAAGGGGTTCTGTTATTCCGCTTTTCGTGGAGCAGATAAAGTCAGGAAAGCCGCTTACAATAACTGACCCGGATATGACGCGTTTCCTGATGAATCTTGAAGACGCGGTTGAACTCGTTGTCTTCGCTTTCGGAAACGCCAAAGCGGGGGATATTATGGTCCAAAAGTCTCCTGCTTCCACAATAGGCGACCTTGCGCAGGCGGTAAAAGAGATTTTTAACGCCAAGAATGAGATAAAGATTATAGGAACCAGGCACGGCGAGAAAAAGTTTGAAACCCTTTTGACCAGGGAAGAGTATGTGGTAGCAGAGGATATGGGGAAATATTTTAGGGTTCCTTCTGATAAGAGAGATTTGAACTATGACAAATACTTCAGCCAAGGTGATAGAAAACTTTCTACGGTTGAGGAATATAACTCAAACAATACTCAACTGCTGAATATAAAACAGGTAAAAGAGAAAGTCCTTGAACTGAAATATATCAAAGCAGAACTAAAGGAATGGGCTAAAAAGTGAAGATACTTGTAACCGGCGCGGAAGGTTTTATTGGCAAGAACCTTATAGCCGGGTTAAATAATAATAAACACGCCGACATCCTTAAGTTTGATATCGGCACCGAGCCCTCTTTGCTTGACGGCTACTGCAAGGAGGCCGGTTTTGTGTTTCACCTGGCAGGCGTCAACCGGCCCAAAGACCAAGCCGAGTTTATGAAGGGCAATTTTGGCCTTACTTCTACGCTCCTTGACTCCTTGAAGAAACATAAGAACAACTGCCCTGTAATGCTTGCTTCCTCTACGCAGGCAGAGCTTGATAATGCCTACGGCAAGAGCAAGAAGGCAGGAGAGGATTTATTGCTTGCTTATGGAAAAGAAACAGGCGCAAAAGTTCTTATTTACAGGTTCCCTAATGTATTCGGGAAATGGTGCAGACCCAATTACAACAGCGCTGTTGCCACTTTTTGCAACAATATAGCCAGGGACTTGCCGATACAGGTCAATGACCCTGAGGTTGTAATGAACTTAGTATATATAGATGATGTAATCTCAGAGTTGGTAAGCGCGTTGGAAGGAAAAGAGCATAAGGTTGGCGTTTTTTGCTCTGTTCCTGTGACTCATACCGTAAAGCTCGGCAAAATAGCAGAACTGGTGAAATCTTTCAGGGAGAGCAGGCAATCGCTCTCGGTTCCCGATATGTCAGAAGACTTTACAAAGAAACTCTACAGCACCTATCTGAGTTATCTGCCGGAAGATAAGTTTAGTTATCCGCTAAAAATGAATGTTGACGCCAGGGGATCTTTTACTGAGTTCCTGAAGAGCCCTGACAGAGGGCAGGTCTCGGTTAATATCTCCAAGCCCGGTATTACCAAGGGCAATCACTGGCATAACAGCAAGAACGAGAAGTTCCTCGTGGTAAAGGGGACAGGCGTTATCCGCTTTAGGAAGATAGGCGAAACAAAAGTGCTTGAATACAAGGTGAGCGGAGAGAAACCGGAAGTTGTAGATATCCCCACCGGCTACACGCATAACATTGAAAATCTTGGTTCGTCGGATATGGTGACGATTATGTGGGCTAACGAGCCGTTTGATCCGAAAAAGCCGGATACGCATATTTTAGAAGTGTAATAAATTGATGTATATTTAACATGCCATGTTAAATCTGCATTGATATCCCGCGAAAGGTGTGTTATAATCCTCTTATGAAGACGAACGCCGGTTACATAAAAAGAGATATTGAAGCTGTCTTGCTTAAGACCAAAGCAATGTTTCCTGCTGTAGCCCTGACCGGACCAAGGCAGACAGGTAAGACAACTTTGCTAAAGAATCTCCTTGGGAAAGAATATAAATATCTCTCTTTTGACGATCCTTCGGTCTCAGCTGTTGCAGTCTCAGATCCAAAGCTGCTTTTCTCTGCTTCCCAGAAATATGTATTGGACGAAATCCAATATGCCCCTAAGATATTATCCTATGTGAAGCTTCTGATAGACGAAAATCGCAGTATCAAGGGCAGATTTATTATAACCGGGTCCCAGCAGTTTGCTATGATGAAAAACCTGGGCGATTCACTGGCCGGCAGGATTGCTGTTTTGGACCTCCTGCCATTCTCCTTGAACGAGAAGAATAAGAGCAAGGCAGTAACGCTGAAAGATCCGGAAGATAGTTTCATTGATTCGTGTATCGCGGGGTCCTATCCTGAAATAGTTATTGACAGGAATATTGAAGCGCGCCAATGGTATTCAAACTATTTGAGAACATATTTAGAGAGGGATATCAGAACCACCTATTCCATAGGCGACTTGAATGACTTTCAACGGTTTATTGCTCTTCTGGCAGCGCGCTGTTCTCAAATATTAAATATGTCAAACTTCTCCAAGGAATTAGGGGTTAGCGTCCCTACTATCAAGAGGTGGCTTTCAATTCTTGAAGCAAGCGGTATTATTTACCTTCTCCAGCCGTACTATTCGAATTTTGGGAAAAGAATAATAAAAAATCCAAAAATATATTTTCTGGATTGCGGTATAGTCTGCCATTTGACAGCCCTTACCTCCAAAGAGCAGGTTATGAATGGAATCATGGCAGGGCCGCTCTTTGAAAATTATATTGTTTCTGAAACAGTGAAAAAGTATTACAATAAAGGCAGTCGTCCAAAACTCTATTATATCAGGACCAGCAATAATACGGAAGTGGACCTCCTGGTAGAAGAAGGGTCGAAATACAAAGCTTATGAGATAAAACTTGCTAAAACCGCTAATATCAACTTGATTAAACCGATGGAAAGTATTATCAAGATGTTCGATGAAACTTTAGTCACAGAAGGCAACCTGGTGTTCCTGGGCGAGAGCAATACGCGCCTGGGTAAAAATATCAGCACCCTTAATTACGAAGAATATATTCAGGGTTCCGAGCGTAAGGACTGAAGTTTGGAGGTTCGAAATGAAAAAATTAAAAGTGATGACCGTAGTAGGCACCAGGCCGGAAATAGTGAGGTTGTCCTCTGTCATAAAACGGCTTGAGAGTTCAAAAGCGGTAGAGCATACGCTTGTTCATACCGGGCAGAACTATGATTATGAGCTGAATGAAGTTTTTTTTAAGGATTTCAAGATCAGGAAGCCCGACTACTTTCTTAAAGCGGCAGGCGGTTCCGCGATAGAAACCATAGGAAAGATTCTTATAAAGATTGACGGCGTGATGGACGAGGTAAAGCCGGACGCGTTCCTCGTGCTGGGAGATACAAACAGCTGTCTTTGCGCGATAGCGGCAAAGAAGAGACACATACCTGTTTTTCATATGGAAGCAGGCAACAGATGTTTTGACCAGAGAGTTCCTGAGGAGACAAACAGAAAGATTGTTGACCATATTTCTGATATAAATATGACCTACAGCGACATTGCGAGAGAGTATCTGCTCCGGGAAGGCCTGCCTGCCGACAGAGTGATAAAGACCGGCAGTCCTATGTTTGAGGTTATTCAGGGAAAACTAAAAGACATTGGAAAGTCTGATGTTTTGAAGCGGCTTAAGCTGAAAGAGGGAAAGTACTTTGTTGTCTCTGCCCACAGGGAAGAGAATATCAGTTCAGATGTGAATTTCTTTGACCTTGTGGAGAGTCTGAACGGGATAGCGGAGACCTACAAATTGCCGATTATAATAAGCGCTCATCCGAGAACAAGAAAGATGATTGCTGAAAAGAACATAAAGTTTAACAAGCTTGTTTCCGTTATGAAGCCGCTGGGATTCAGCGATTATGTGAAATTGCAGGTAAAAGCGAAGGCGGTGCTTAGCGACAGCGGGACTATCAGCGAGGAAGCGTCAATCTTGAAGTTCAAAGCGTTGAATATCAGGCAGGCTCACGAAAGGCCGGAGGCAATGGAAGAAGCTGCTGTAATTATGGTCGGTCTTAAGAAAGAAAGGATTCTGCAGGGGTTAGAGGTGCTTGAAAATCAGTCCAAGCAAACGATTAGAAATGTTGCTGACTATAGCATGCCTAATGTCTCAGAGAAAGTCTTGCGGATAATCTTATCTTACACTGATTATGTAAACAGGGTCGTGTGGAGTAAGTAAGTTTTAACAATATTATTTTTGGAGAGTCTAAAAGAGCGGCAAGCATTTTAAAATGACGAACCAGGGGATTCATTGTCTAGATTAAGGAATACCACAAAGAATATCTATTTCGGGTATCTTGCCTCTATAGTAACCTTGTTGCTTGGATTTGTGTCCAGAACAATATTTATTCACGCTCTGGACATTTCCTACCTGGGAGTAAACGGATTATTCACAAATGTCCTTGGAGTTCTTTCCTTTGCAGAGCTTGGCATCGGAACCGCGTTGAACTACAGCCTCTACAAACCCGTTGCAGAAAATAATATTGAGAAGATTAAATCATTAATGCAATTTTATAAAAAATCCTATAGAATCATCGCGATAGTCGTTTCGGTAATAGGTCTTGCTATACTGCCGTTCTTGAAACTCATTGTGAAAGATCCGGGAAGCGCAGGCAATATATCCGTTTACTATTGCATATTCCTTTTCAGCACTGTTATTGACTATTTCGCAAAATATAAAATCAGCCTGCTTAATGCCGAACAGAAAAACTACATTTTTGTAAATATAAACACGGTAGCTACCGCTGTTACCGTTGCGGCCCAAATTGTAATACTTCTGGTGCTGAAAAACTTTTTAGTATACTTGCTGGTTGCCGCGGTAATGTCTTTAGCTCAGAATATATTTATAAATATATACATGAATCGCAAGTACCCGTTCTTGCTTGAAAAGAACGCAAAGCTTCTAAGCAAGGAAGATCTGGCGCCCATCAGGAAAAATGCGTTCGCAATGATTTGGCATAAGGTCGGAGAAATAAGCGTCTATCAGACAGACTATATTGTCATTTCGACTTTTATTAACCTGGCTACGGTAGGTGTTCTCTCTAACTATAATCTGTTAATAATGAGCGTCAGCGGATTTATTAATATCATTTTCAATTCGGCAATATCGGCATTTGGCAATCTTGTTGCAACGGAAACCGAAGCAAGGCGCTACGAAGTCTTTAAAGTATATAGGTTTATTGCGTTTTGGTTCTATGGTTTTAGCGCAATAGCGTTTTATATCTTATTGTCTCCTTTTATCTCACTATGGATCGGCAAAGGCATGCTAATACCGGATTCTGTGCTCCTGTTGATAATTATCAACTATTATATGGCGGGGCATAGGCGCTGTCTTCTAATTATTAAATCTGCGGCGGGAGTATTTGATCAGGACAAACATGTTGCATTGCTGGAAGGAGTCGTGAATTTAATTGTTTCGGTTGTTTTAGTGAAAAATATCGGGCTCGCCGGGGTTTTTATCGGAACTATTGCCGCGGGAACGCTGGCCACGATAATAAAACCAATAATTACCTACAGGATAATATTTAAGATAAGCGCCCGTGAATACTTCCTCGACGGAGCAAAGTATGCCGCAGTAGTTATTCTTTCGGCGGTGCTTTGCTGGAGTGCCAGAGCATATATCTTAAACAATATATCGGTAATAAGGTTTGCAGTTATGACGGTCTTAGTCCTTGTAATCCCGAACGCAGTCTTCTTGCTTTTTTTCAGAAAAAACAGAGAATATCTTTATTTCCGGAAAGAAGTTCTTTCAAGGTTGGTAAAGCGTTAGCGTGTGACGAATTTAGAGGTTAAGACCGGCATATAAGACTGCGGCAGAGCGAACACTTCCAATCTTTAGCCGGGTTCCGGCAAGCCAGCGGCAAAATACTGCTCCGCCGGCTTTTCTCTGCGTTGTAAAAAGATCGTTTGGATGATATTATATACATAGAAGCATGAAGTATATGTGCGCATAGGGGTAAGTGACTATGACGCGGGGGTGGCGGGTTGAATGAAGTACTGGCTTAGAACTATGTTTTTAATGTTTGGAGATGTCGTCCTACTTAGCGCAGGACTTGTTCTTGCGTATTATTTCAGGTTAGATGTAAAAATTCTTAATATGCCCATTCTGTTCAGGCAGGATTTTGCGACCATCCTGATTTTGAATCTCGCGGTTAAGCTCGCCTGCTTCTGGATCTTTTATCTTTACAGCAGTCTATGGCGCTTTGCCGGAACCCACGAATTGTTGTCTATAGCCAAAGCCGTCTTTGTCAGTAATTTAATTCTTGAAAGCTTTGTTCTTCTCGCTCGTACACGGCTCCCGGGAATGCTTGAGCCTTTCAATCTCTATCTTGCCTATACCGATGCTCCCAGAAGCATTTTTGCCCTTACCATATTTGTTGATTTTGCGCTCATAGCCGCTTTCAGGTTCATTTATGGGTCTATAAGACGGGCAATGAAGGGCAACGCGCCTGCAAGCAACATAGAACTTACAAGGGTCCTGATCCTGGGCGGCGGCGCGACCGGCGCCAATATTATCAGGGAAATGGAGCGCCACCCCGCCCTTCGAAGCGAGCCGGTGGCCGTAATAGATGACGATAAATATCTGCACGGAAAAAAGCTAAGGGGTGTCCCTATAATCGGGGGGCGCGAGTTATTGCAGGAAACCGTAAAGAAGTATATGGTTGATGAGATAATCATCGCTATTTCATCTGCAGGAAAGAAACTTTTGGCTGATATGTATGACGAATGCGCCGAAACCGGCTGTAAGATAAAGATCCTGCCCTCTGTCGGAGAACTGATAGATGAATCAGCCCAGATACAGAAAGTCAGGGATGTGAATGTTGAGGACTTGTTGGGAAGGAAAACAGTTCTTCTTGATGACGCAGAGTTTACGGTTTTTCTGAAGAACCAGGCGGTAATGGTGACGGGCGGCGGCGGCTCCATAGGGTCGGAGCTTTGCAGGCAGATTGCCCATTACGCTCCCAGCCGGCTTATAGTACTCGATAACTATGAAAACGGCGTTTATGATTTACAGCAAGAACTAAGAGATTCCTATCCTGAACTGAAATTTGAAACCATCATAGCCAACATAAGGGACGCCGAGAGAATTGAGAGCATATTCGCAAAGTACAAACCTAATGTGGTTTTTCACGCCGCGGCTCACAAGCACGTACCGCTGATGGAAGACAGCCCGTCGGAAGCCATAAAGAATAATGTTTTTGGAACGCGGATTGTGGCTGAGTGCGCCGGCAAGTTCAGAGCGAAAAAATTCATTCTTATTTCTACTGACAAGGCGGTAAACCCTACAAACATTATGGGGGCAACAAAGCGCCTTGCCGAGATGCTCATACAGGGCCTGAATCAGAGCAGCAGCACGGAGTATGTGGCAGTCCGTTTCGGCAATGTCTTGGGAAGCAACGGAAGCGTCGTGCCGCTTTTCAAGAGGCAGATAGCAAGAGGCGGGCCGCTGACGGTAACGCACCCTGACATCACAAGATTTTTTATGACCACGCCGGAAGCCGCACAGCTCGTCCTGCAGGCCGGCTCTATTGCTAAGGGCGGAGAGATCTTTGTACTTGATATGGGAGAACCCGTCAAGATTTACGATATGGCCAAGGAAATGATACGGCTTTCTGGTTTTGAACTCGGTAAAGATATTTCAATTAAGTTTACCGGACTTCGGCCCGGGGAAAAGTTATATGAAGAACTCTTGATGGCAGAAGAGGGGCTTCAGGCGACAAAGCTTCAAAGGATTTTCGTGGCTCAGCCGGGTTGGGTTGATTTCCGGCAGCTAATTAAAAAAATTGACCTGCTGCAGGATAAACTTATGGAAGATCCGTTTGTAATAACGGATCTTGTTGCCGAGATAGTGCATACCTACAAAAAACTCTGATTGCCTGTGGCTAAAAGAGGTAAAATCTCGCGCCCATATTTACTACTAAATTCACATCCTGATTAGTCCTTATGGCCGCGCCGCCTTCAACGAACAGGTCAATATCCCAAAGGGAAAGTTCTCCGCCGAGTTTTGCCTCTCCTTCAGCAAAAAAAGCCGCGTTTTTGTTGCAGTAGCCCCCTGAAGCAGAGAGGCAGGTATAAATATTGTAAATTTCCTTAGGGTACCTGTTGAAGTAGCCGCTGACTCTCACTCCGGCGTCATTATTTCCCAGACCCTCCGAATAGAAAGGTCCGAAGATAAAGACCAGGTCTTTGAGCGGGCTAAAGATTTTGTAGTTTAGCGCTATAAACGAAGAGTGGTACCTTACAAAAGGCCCGCCTTGCGTTCTATTTATAAAATCATAGGCGCCCAGCTCAATATTCAGGCGGTCAGGCGCGTAAGGGGCGTTATACTGCTTCTTGCTTGTCTTGGCTGTTGCGGCGCCCTTTTCAGTGTTTGCAGGCGCAGTTCTTGCCTGCGGTTTTAGCTCCGGCGTTTCTGTCTTACCCTTAAGTATTGGTTCCGCCTCAAGCAAATAATCAGAGAGCAGCACGATGCAATCTATGATGTTTCCCGCGGTTTCGTTTTTCAGGAAGAGGGTGTCGCCGTTACTGCCGTCAAAGATATAAAAGTCAATTTTATAGCCATAGGTGTTCTCCGTTACAAAGTAGCAGATTTCCCTGTCGGCTTTTAGCAGTTCCAGAGCTTTCCCGATGGACACAAGGGCAGTCTCTTCGTATTCTAGCTTGAGCTCCTCTATTATAGTTTGCGGCACCAGAGATATACCTTTTATGCCGCTTAGTACTATGGTGAGGTGGGTGTCAAGAATATCGCTTTTTGCCTGAGAAATTGAATGAGACCTGTTGCCGGTAAAGGCAACCAGATTTTTATAGCCGGAAGGGCTTCTTACGTTCGCAGTAGTCCCGGAAGCTAAAAGCATCGGGGCTAGCGCAAAGCAAAAAGCTAGGAAAAACTTTAGCATAGTTACTCCTTTTAAAGGGTTATTAGAATAAGTAAGCTCTGATACCTGAGTTGACAATGAAATGAAGACTGCCGTTAGGGACACGCAGAGCGGCCCCGCCTTCAATAAATTTAACTTCCCGGTCTATCTTTAATTCACCGCCGAGTTTTGCCTCGCCATCGGCAAAAAACGCGCCGTTTGAGAGAGAAATCCCGCTTGCGCCCGTGAGACAGGCGTACACCCTGGCCGCAGCGTCAGGGGAGAATGTGTAAAATCCATTCACTCTCGCGCTCAGGTCATTTAAGCCGTCATTTAATGATATGAACGTGCCGGCAGTTACCGTAAGATACTTTGAGGGGGTAAACACTTCTAAGTTGCAGCCAACCAAAAACTCCTGAATGCTGACATAGGGGGAGATTTTATGAACGAAATCATTTATGGAAAGTTCTATGTTATTTTTGTCCGGCGCCTGTTCCGAATTCAGAAAAGGCGAAAACGCAAGAAGCGCCGCAAGAATGAATGCTTTCATAATAGACCCCCGGTGGATATTTAGAACATATTATATCTTATTCCTGCGTTAACTATCCAGTCAGTATCCATGGCGGTTCTAAAGACAATGCCGCCCTCTCCGAAGAGGTTAACGCCCAGAAATGGTATTTCACCGCCTATTTTTGCGTCTCCTGAAGCGTATGCTACTCTATCATTAAGGTTTATGCCTGCCGTTCCCGAGACGGAATTATAAAAATTAATCGTTTTGCAAAGACCCCAGTAGTAGTGACCTGCCCCCAGAATATATACCACTTTTCAGTTGAGATTTAAACAAGCGCTTGCCCTCCCCAACCACGATGTAACAAGTACTGCTTCCGGTGCCGGAGGT
>Ga0073936_10011931_pt1 | contig 10442 bp, 10 predicted proteins | sample AliMusrvi5mmetaG_FD_87041 | JGI IMG/M metagenome (GOLD analysis project Ga0073936, IMG submission 87041) | Freshwater lake bacterial and archeal communities from Alinen Mustajarvi, Finland, to study Microbial Dark Matter (Phase II) - Alinen... | ecosystem: Environmental > Aquatic > Freshwater >... | reverse complement strand
GTTTACATTTAATTTAAGTACTTCATTTTCAATCCATCCCCCCAGTTCTGAGATTTTTGTTATCGTCATGGGGATTTTTTGTGCGTTTATAGTCCGTTTTGACAATTCCTCAATGATTACAGGATCATCGGCGCAGTAGACAAACCAGTCATCCGCACTCTGATTCTGGACGATCCTCATTTTGGAATCGATATAGTTTTGCATTTTGTAATCATACCGGTCAAGGTGATCGGGGGTAATATTCAAAAGGACCGCGATATCAGCCCTGAAGTCAAACATCCCGTCAAGCTGATAACTGGATAATTCAATTACAAAATAATCGAAATGCTCCTCAGCGACCTGTAAAGCAAAGCTTTTGCCTACATTACCGGCTAAGCCGACATTTAACCCGGCCCGTTGAAGAAGCTCATAGGTTAGCAGCGTTGTTGTTGTCTTTCCATTACTTCCTGTAATACAGATCGTTTTGGCAGTTGTATAGCGCCCCGCGAATTCAATTTCGGAGATAACCGGAATATTTTTTTGGAGGAGCTTTGCAACAATTGGGGTCTTATCGGGTATTCCCGGACTTTTCACAACCAAATCTGCGTTGAGGATCAATGCCTCTGTATGTTGCTGCTGTTCAAATTTTAGACCATATTGCTGAAGAACAGACTGATACGACTCTGTAATAAGGCCAAAATCAGAGAGGAATACCTCATAACCCTTTTGCGCCCCAAGGATTGCCGCCCCAACGCCGCTTTCACCACCACCTAATATGACAAGTTTAGGTTTCATCATTAACGCATTTTAAGTGTTGCAATCGTTAAAATGGCCAGTATAATCCCGACTATCCAGAACCGTGTGACAATTTTTGGTTCCGGGAATCCCTTTTTCTGAAAATGGTGATGCAAAGGGGCCATTAAAAAGACCCGACGTCCCTCGCCATATTTTCGCTTCGTATATTTAAACCAGGTCACCTGAAGGATGACCGATAGATTCTCAACGAGGAATATTCCGCACAGCAGTGGAATTAAAATTTCCTTCCGGATAATAATTGCAAACACCGCAAGAATTCCACCGAGTGCCAGACTACCGGTATCGCCCATAAAAACCTGGGCAGGGTAGGAGTTATACCATAAAAATCCGATTGAAGCCCCGATAAATGCTGACATAAAAACGGTCAATTCGCCGCTATAGGGGATATACATTATATCTAAATAACCCGAATAGATGATGTTACCCCCGAGATAGGCGAAAACGCCAAGGGTAGCGCCACTGATTGCAGAGGCGCCCGTTGCCAGCCCATCGAGCCCGTCGGTAAGATTGGCGCCATTGGAGACTGCCGTAATAATAAATATTGAAATTATGGCATACAGCAGCCAGGCCCATTTATCAGCCGCTTTCCCCGTAAACCAGAGCAGCCATTTGTAATCAAATTCATGGTTTTTAATAAAGGGGATGGTAGTCTTGGTGGACTTCATCTCTTTCGTCATCTGACGCGTCTCCCGTTTACCGGTTTCACTGTTAAAGCCTACTTCGGTTTTTGCCCTTCCCTTTGCATCGTAGATCTTCTCGCGGATCGACACCTCGTCGCTAAAATAGAGGGTAGCTGCCACAATAACCCCGAGAGAGATTTGGCCGATTATCTTGAATTTTCCGGCGAGCCCCTCTTTGTCTTTTTGAAATACTTTGATATAATCATCCGCGAATCCGATCATTCCCAGCCAAATGGTCGTGATGATCATCAGAAGAATATAGGTATTATCCAATTTTGCAAACAAAAAAGTTGGGAGCAGGATGGATGCAAGGATAATGATTCCACCCATTGTGGGCGTCCCTTTTTTCTGCATTTGACCTTCAAGTCCAAGATCCCGGATCTCTTCGCCAATCTGTTGTTTTTGAAGAATATAGATCACTTTTTTCCCAATAATTGTAGAGAAAAGCAGGGCGAATATGACTGACATTGCCGACCGGAACATGATGTAATTAAACATCTGTGCACCCGGAAAGTCAATGGATTCTAAGTATTTAAAAAACGGAATCAGCATATTCGTTAGTTTTGATTGGTAACATTAAATATTTCGCGGATAACCTCCCTGTCATCAAAATGGTATTTTACCCCCTTGATCTCCTGATAATCTTCGTGTCCTTTGCCCGCAATGAGGATAATATCACCTGGGTGAGCCATCATACATGCAGTGCGAATCGCCTCTCTCCGGTTTGTGATCCTGACCACATTGGCTGTCTTATCTGCAGGAACCCCTTTGGCCATGTCGGAAATAATCTCCTCAGGCTCCTCCGAGCGTGGATTATCAGAAGTAAGTATCACTTTATTACTCCCCCGGGCAGCTTCATAAGCCATCTCCGGACGTTTTGTCTTATCGCGGTCACCACCGGCACCAACAACTGTAAATAAGGTTTCGTTACCGCTCCGTACTTCGTTGATCGCCGAGAGGACATTTTTAATCGCATCGGGAGTATGGGCATAATCGACAACCGCAAATATTCCGGTAGGAGACTTAAAGGTTTCGAACCTTCCATCGACCGGTTTTAGCAGACTTATGATCCGCAATACCTCCTCTTTATCAGCACCTAGTGAGATGGCTGTGCTATAGACTGCCAATAGGTTAGAGGCATTGAAGTTCCCTACAAAATGAGTCCAGACCTCGGTTCCGTCAATGTTGATCAGCATACCGTCAAAATGACTCTCCATCACCCGTACCTTAAAATCGGCCAGCGTTTTCACGGCAAAAGTGAATTTCCGGGCTGCACAATTCTGAAGCATAAAGAGGCCGTTCTTATCATCCAGATTCGTTATGGCAAAAGCTTCTGAGCCGAGGTTGTCAAAGAATCTTTTCTTCGCATTGCGATATTCTGCAAATGTCTTGTGGTAATCCAGATGGTCATGAGTAAGGTTTGAAAAAACCCCTCCATCGAAGTCGATACCCGCGATCCGCTGCTGATCAATTGCATGGGAACTGACTTCCATAAAACAATAGGTGCAGCCGGCCACAACCATTTGTGCCATCAATTGCTGAATCTGCAAGGGATCGGGGGTAGTATGGGTAGCTGCTATCTGTTGATTGTCAACATAATTGCACACCGTCGATAATAATCCCGCCTTATGACCAAGTTCCATAAAGAGCCTGTAAAGCAGTGTCGCAGTGGTTGTTTTACCGTTGGTTCCCGTAATTCCAACAACTTTCAGAGCGGAGGAGGGATTACCGTAATAATTTGAAGCAATAAGTCCGAAAGTATAGGTTACATTAACCGATATGATCCATGTAATCTCAGGGTTTGGATTTTCGGGGACCGCCTGGCAGAGAATTGCCACCGCGCCATTATGAAGTGCTGCAGGAATATAGCTATTTCCATCAACCGTAGATCCGGGAAGGGCGGCAAAGAGAGTTCCCGGGAGAACGCTCCTTGAATCGAAGGCCAACGCTTCGATTGCACAACTTCCATCACCGATGAGTTGAATCTCTGTTATTCCGTTTAGCAAATCAGTTAATGTCTTCATATTTTATGTTTTAACTTAAAACGAGTACTATATTTTGTCCCCGTTGTATTTTTGTGCCTGCCTTTACTGACTGGGATTTCACCTTTCCCCGGCCACGCACCGAAACTCTCAAGCCATTATTTTCAAGCAGGTAAACAGCATCCGTTGCACCCATTCCCTTCACATTAGGCACAATTCCTTTTTTCATTTCACGATTCGAGAGCTCCAGACCATCCTCGTCAGGTTTAGCTTCCACCCATTCCGATTTTGTAAAGGCAAACCCATTTAAAATATCGAGCTCATTCAATACTTTGGCAATATCCTTTTTCCGGCCGGCAGTAACACCTGGAATATCGTTTTCGATTTTATGTCTTGGCAGTTTTACATCTTCATTAAGGCCTAATTCATAGGAGTATACATAATCTGCGATTTGTTTGAATACTGGTCCTGCCACTGAGCTCCCATAGTAGTCGCCACCTTTGGGATCATTGATCACTACGATGCATGAATATTTTGGATCGTCTGCCGGAAAATAACCAGCAAACGAAGACTGATAGATCTTCTGTCCCCCTTTGGAATAGCCATCCCGGTTATTGGCAACCTGAGCAGTTCCACTTTTCCCTGCAATTTTATACTCTTTGGATTCTATCCCTTTAGCCGTTCCGTTTGTAACTACACCCTCAAGCATCGCATGCGCCATCCGGAGTGTTTTTGCAGAACAGATCGACCATTTAAGCTTACGGGTTCCAATCTTCTCCCTCACATTTCCGTTTTCGGTAATCCCCTTAACAAGACGGGGCTTCATCATGCAACCTCCATTTGCCACCGCATTATAAAAGGTGAGGGTTTGCAATGGTGTGACTTTTAATTCGTACCCAAAAGCGAGCCAGGCAAGGGAGATTCCGGACCAGGTCTTCTCATCGGGCTGATTGATGTAAGGTTTTGCTTCGCCCTGAATACCCAGGTCAAGTTTTTCAAACATCCCCAACTTACGGATCCTGGAGATAAAATCCTTTTCATGACCAGCATAGCTCTGTGTAATCAATTTGGCACAGCCTATATTTGATGAGAGTTCAAAAGCATGTTTGGCTGTTATCATCCCATGCCCCCCCTTCTTATAATCGCTGTCTTTAATTTCGATCTTTTTGTATTTCCATATGCCATTTCCCGTTTCAACCAGAGTGGAAGTATCAATTTTTCCGTCTTCGAAGGCAGCCATTAACGAGGCTAGTTTAAAGGTTGAACCCGGTTCTGAACAACCGGCATTGCCAATGGCATAATTCTGATATCCCGCGATAAGCTCCCCTTTACTATTCTTCCCAAAATTTGCAATGGCTTTAATATCACCTGTTTTTACCTCCATCAGGATCGCTGTACCGTATCCGGCATTACTCTTCTCCATTTGAAGTTTCAGAGCGTATGTAACCTGATCCTGCATCCTTACATCGAGTGTGGTGATTATATTTTTACCATCTTCAGGATCATCCTTGCTGATGATAAACCACCTGCCCGACATATTCTGCTTTACCGCAATACCATCCTCTCCTCTGAGTTCCTTCTCAAATGACTGCTCAAGACCGAAGGCGCCGGCATTTCCTGTGGTGTTCTCACTTCCATCTTTGGTCAGTTTCCCCAGTGTTCTGCTAGCCAGATTTCCCGATGGATATACCCTTTCGTCGGATTGTTCAGGCATCAGCCCCCCTTTGTTTCTCCCTCGCCTCAAAATCGGAAACTTCTTAACTTCCTGCAGTTCGGCGTATGATACTTTACGCGGACCAATCAAAAAATAATGTTTTTGCTGAGCGTAAGCCCGTTTTAATTCGGCTTTATACGCCCCTGCTGACTTATCTCTGAAAAACCTTGAGAGACACCCTGAGAGCGAATCAACCTTGCTGAAAAAATCTTTGGCAAGTCCTGGAGCTCCAAGATCCATCCTCAATTCATAGTAAGGTACCGAAGTGGCCAACGGACTACCATCGGCAGCGCAGATATCTCCCCGTCTTCCGGCGAGGGGAAACTCCTTGATTTCCAGTTTTTCAACCTCCTTATCCCATTTGGAGGTATGCTGAATGATGAAAACCTTCACAACAATGCAAACACATATAGCGGCAATGCATGCATATACCCCTCCAAAACGTGTTAATATTGCCTTCCTGATCTCCATTTTTACTCCTTGTCTACGTAAATTTTATGCGGAGGCTCCTTCGAGGTCTCCAATTCAATTCCACTCTTTTTTACCCTTTCGATGATTACTGACTGACGGCTCATTCTGATAACATCCGCTGCAACAGAGATCGACCGTGACCTTAATTCGATAAGACTATCTTCGAGCGCGGTCATCTCGCGGATCACTTTTTCAGATTTGTATTTCACTGTTATGTTGATGAATAGCAAAAAAAAGATCATGATTAATAAGATCCGGTTACGACGAAACCATTCGCTCTCGAAGAATTTGCCGTTGAGCACACCCTTTACCGTCATCAGTTTTTTATGTTTCGCTGCTACCATTACAATTTTTCTGCAATTCTCAGTTTGGCGCTTCTGGCTCTCGGATTTTTCGTGATCTCCGCATCACCCGGAAGGATAATTTTTCGGTTTACCAATTCAAACGGGGAAGTGCGGTTTCCAAAGAAGTCGTTTTCCTGTTTGCCATCAATCCGACCAGATCGCATGAAATTCTTTACCATCCGGTCTTCCAGTGAATGGTAGGATAAAACCACCAATCGACCCCCAGGTTTTAAAAGTTCGGTGGTGCTTTCCAGGAAATCGCTCAATACTCCAATTTCATTATTGACTTCAATGCGCAACGCCTGAAAAACCATTGCGAGGTATTTTTTTTCTATTTTAACCGGCACACAGGGTTCGATAACCTTTAAAAACTGTCCCGTTGAGGTGATTTTATCGCGTGATCGCGCATCGGTTATGAGCGAAACCAGATGGCGCCAGTTTTTAATCTCTCCATAATCCTGAAAAATAGTCCATAATTGCTCTTCAGAATATTCATTGAGCACTTTTGAGGCATCAAGAGAAGAAGACTGGTTCATTCGCATATCGAGATTGCCTTCAAAACGGAAGGAGAAGCCGCGGTCGGGAACATCAAAATCGTGAGAGGATACCCCCAGGTCTGCTAGTATGCCATCCACCTGATCTATTTGATAATAATGGAGAAAATGGCGGATATATTTGAAATTATGACGTACAAATATCAGCCGGTCATCAGCGATAAGATTGTCTGTGGCATCAATATCCTGATCAAAGGCGATGAGTTTTCCCCCTTCCAGTTTTTCAAGAATCCTTGCTGAATGTCCGCCGCCGCCGTAGGTTACGTCGACATAGGTACCATCGGGGTGGATATTTAACCCTTCAATACTCTCTTCGAGCAAAACAGGCACATGATATTCGTCCATTTGTTCAAGGTTTTAATGTTTAAAAACTGTCCATTGGTCCGCCAAGCAACTCTTTATACAAACGGGCATAATCATCATCACTAAGACGTGATGCCTGGTGACGCGAAGGTTCCCATAATCTCATACGTGTTCCTTGTCCGGTAAATACCGCCTCCTTTGTAATTCCTGCATATTCCAGCATTAAATCCGGAATATTCAGTCGCCCGTTTTCTGCCATTGTAAGCTTGACAATCTCTTCATAATACCGTGAGAGCATCTGACTGTGAACAGGATTTTCAGGATTTAACCTGCGCCGTAACTGTTCCACTTTCATTAGCCAGGTAGCATGCGGATAAATATTCAGACACTTGTCGTACACATCTTTTTCAACCACGAACGTCACCTCAAGCGCATCCCCCATCTCCTTTTTAAAGGGAGAGGGAAGCACCACGCGGCCTTTACCGTCCAGAGTTACAGGATATATGTTCGAAAATGAAACCATCTGTGTATAGCTTACCAATTGTATGTAAAAATAAGCATTTTACACATCATGACAAAATGTGCCACTTTATTCCACGATGATTTTCTCAACATTTTGTTGATAAGGGATCAAAAAAATGTTAATAACCTTTTTATAACGGTTAATAACGAATCTGATGAGGTATTTTAGAGCCTGTGTGAGGTCAATCCAATTGGGAGCTATTTCACAATTATACTATTTTTTTAGTTCATAATTCAAGTGTAAAGTAAAAATTGGCCGACCCTCTGTTTAGGATTGAAAATGGAACTTTCTAACAAGAAACGGCCGGGTATTTAGCGGAGGAGAGGTGAATTTTCGGATCTTCGTTAATCATGTGCCCACTTCGTCCGGACAGAAACTTTCCTGCAATGGATTTCGTTTGGTTACCATTTTTAATTTACTTTGGGGTAAGAATAAATTCACCAAATGGTTATGGAAAATAAGGAGGAGGCGCCTCACCTGAAGGAGATTGTTTTGAAAGAGCTGGTTTCTGAAAAAAATCCAAAGCTTGCTTCCCGGATACCCGGATTTGTGTATGGACTGATGAACCGGTTGCTCCACATTAGGGAGATAAACGAGATCATACGCAATTACGGCCATCTGACAGGGATCCCCTTTATCGAGGCTGTACTCGGTTATTTTGATGTGAAGGTTGAGCATCACGGAGAAGAGCATCTTCCTTCGTCGGGACAATATATATTTGCCTCAAACCATCCGCTGGGTGGGTTCGACGGACTGATGCTTATTAAGGTGGTTTTGGACTATATGGGAAAGTCGTTATTTCTGGTTCGGGACGAACTAACCAAGATTCCACCTCTTGCCGAACTATTTATTCCGATCAATAAGTTTGGAGATCAGCGTCGTTCAGCAAGTCTGATTAATGAGGCCTATGAATCAGCAAGTCAGATTCTGATATTTCCTTCAGGCCTTGCTTCCCGTAAAATAAAAGGGTCCGTTGTTGACCTTGACTGGCAGAAACATTTTATCCAGAAATCGATCGAGCACCACCGCGATGTAGTGCCCGTTTTTATTAGCGGTCAGAATTCCCGGTTTTTCTACCTGCTGGCCAATTTCCGCAAATGGATTGGACTCCGTATTAATCTGGAGATGTTTTTGTTACCTGACGAGCTGTTCAGAAATAGGGGGAAAACCTTTGTTGTCATCTTTGGAGCACCCATACCCTGGAGTCGGTTTGACCGCTCAAAATCGCACACCGCATGGGCCGCTGTGCTGAAAAATGAGGTCTATGCGCTGGATAATAAATCAATAAAAAGGGGCTAGAGAGAGCAACAAAGCTAATTATTACTATTTTTGAAGGATCAATTCAACTGTTTGAAAAATGAAGGACATAATTCCGCCCATACCCAGGGAGCTTATCGAAGCAGAACTTACTTCAGATAAATTTCAACGGAAAACAAACAAGGCCGAAAACGAAATATATATCCTCACCCATCACGATTCGCCCAATATCATGCTTGAAATCGGGCGATTGAGGGAATTAACGTTCCGTGCTGCAGGTGGCGGCGTGGGTGAAGAGGTCGATATTGATCATTACGACATTACCGATAAATACCCTTATAAACAGTTGATTGTCTGGGATCCCAGCCGCAAGGAGATATTGGGCGGATATCGCTTTATCCATTGTGCCGGTCTCCCACGTGATGAAAACGGGGAAGTGCCACTTGCTACTTCTCATCTGTTTAACTTTTCGGATGAGTTTATCGATGACTACCTTCCATACGTTATCGAATTAGGAAGATCGTTTGTCCAGCCCGACTATCAGTCCAGTAAGGCAGGTGCAAAAGCGCTTTTTGCCCTGGATAATCTATGGGACGGTCTTGGAGCGTTGATGATTGATCATCCGGATATCCGCTATTTCTTTGGTAAAGTGACGATGTACACTCAATATAATGTGCACGCCCGTAACCTTATTCTCCATTTTTTTGAAAAGTTCTTTCCGGACGTAAAGAAATTGGTCTATCCTAAAAACCCGATGCCCCTCAATGCCGATTCAAAACATCTTGACGAGCTGTTTGAAGGAAAAGGGTACGACGAAGCGTATAAGATTCTTTCAACTGAAGTTCGTAAGCACGGGGAAAACATCCCCCCGTTAATCAATGCCTATATGAGTCTCACCCCTTCGATGCGCACCTTTGGAACGGTTATAAGCGATGAGTTTGGGGATGTTGAAGAGACTGGTATATTGCTCGATATTGATGATATGTACGATACAAAGATCGACCGTCATGTCTCAACCTACCTCGAAGAGCTCGCAGATAAATTTGAAAATCCAAAGGTGAGATTTCAGTAATCTACTAGTCGGATGGAATTTCCTTTGCGATCATCGCGCTCTTTGCGAGGTAATATTTAACCTCTACTTCGCGCAATGAACGCTATGAACGCAATGCACCAAAATCATTTTGTTATCCTTTGCGATCATCGCGAACTTAGCGTGATGACTTTTAACCTCTTCTTCGCGCAATGAACGCAATCCCGCAAAATTCATTCTTCTTTCCTTTGCGATCATCGCGCTCTTAGCGAGGTAATATTTAACCTCTTTTCGCGCAATGAACGCCAGGAACGCAAAGCCCCAAAATTCATTCTTCTATCCTTTGCGATCATCGCGAACTTAGCGAGGTAATATTTAACCTCTACTTCGCGCAATGAACGCTATGAACGCAATGCCGCAAAATTCATTCTTCTATCCTTTGCGATCATCGCGAACTTAGCGTGATGACTTTTAACCTCTTCTTCGCGCAATGAACGCTATGAACGCAATCCCGCAAAATTCATTCCCCTATCCTTTGCGATCATCGCGAACTTAGCGTGATGACTTTTAACCTCTACTTCGCGCAATGAACGCCATGAACGCAATGCCGCAAAATTCATTCTTCTATCCTTTGCGATCATCGCGAACTTAGCGTGATGACTTTTAACCTCTTCTTCGCGCAATGAACGCCAGGAACGCAAAGCCCCAAAATTCATTCCTTAATCCTTTGCGATCATCGCGAACTTAGCGAGGTAATATTTAACCTCTACTTCGCGCAATGAACGCCAG
>Ga0073936_10011924_pt1 | contig 10446 bp, 6 predicted proteins | sample AliMusrvi5mmetaG_FD_87041 | JGI IMG/M metagenome (GOLD analysis project Ga0073936, IMG submission 87041) | Freshwater lake bacterial and archeal communities from Alinen Mustajarvi, Finland, to study Microbial Dark Matter (Phase II) - Alinen... | ecosystem: Environmental > Aquatic > Freshwater >... | reverse complement strand
TGTATTACCTCCTTATTCTACACACGGGCCAATGGTTGTGTTAAATGATGTAAACCAGGTGAAGTTTTTGTGCTGTAATTTCACTACATTGACCTCATATCGACCCGATAAAGCTTATGGCATTGGAATAAAAAGCACGAACTCAACTTTTTATGTTGATCCTTCCTGTACATTATATAATACATCTGGCTGTGAGCAATGGAAACTGTCTTATTTTGAAAACCTTGACTATGGAGTATCTGCAACAGCATTTTCTTCAACCAGAACGTTAAGAATAGATACTGCAAACTTTATAGGAAATAATACCGGGGTTTATTTATCTGGTATTTCCACCGCGCAGGTTTCACGAAACATTTTTACAATTAATTCGGTTGATACAAACTCAAGAGTGGCATTTGGCGGTGTTTATCTTGATCAATGCAATGGGTATTCAGTGGAACAAAACACCTTTTCTGCAGTTCATTTGGTGAACTCGGTCTGGAGCATTGGAATCGTTGTAAATAATAGTAACCTCGGGGCTTATATCGATGCCAATAACAAAATATATAACAATATTTTTAGTTCTCTGGATATTGGAATTTTACCTGAAAATAAGAACAGAAATAACTATGATAACGCAGGGCTATCAATACTTTGTAACGATTTCACACAATGTAAGTATGATATTGCTGTTACTACCGATAATACTTCAATCTTACATTTAGGTATTAAGAATGTTCAAGGGGAAAATGGAAATAGCCCGAAACAACCTGCTGGGAATAGATTCTCGCCAATTCCACCTTTGGGAGCGCCTCATCCTGATTTCAGGTATCATAATGAATGTGCGGAATTTACTTATTATCATCATGATCAAACTGGTTCTGGCAATAATATTGTTGCGCCAGATCCCTATTACACTACGGCATTTCCCAACACAATCACATCTACAAGTGTAAATCAGAACAATTACACATATAAATATATATGTTGTCCATCCAATTATACCTCTGGAGGAGGAGGTTCAATTGAAGATGAGAAATCTGCATTGAAAGTTGAGGCAAGTTCGGCAGATTCCATAAACAACTTACTAAGAACATTGGTGGATGGAGGTAACACTACTGAAGTGAAATCAGATGTTGAAACCAGCACTACTTCAGAGGCTCTCGCTGTTTATAACTTCTTGCTGTCGCTCTCTCCGTATTTAACCGATACAGTAATGGTTGCAGCATTAAAACAAGAATCAGTCTTAACTTCGGATATGATAACCAGCATCCTGTCTGAGAATCCGCAGTCTGCAAAATCAGATACAATACTACAAACAATTGAATCTCGTCTGAATCAATTGACTGATGATCAAAAAGCAGAGATTATGCTGGGGTTATTTATTACCGGGGCTAAAGAGTCACTTGAATCAAACCTGGCCGCCAGTGAGTTAAATTATTCTACATCATTGAATAAAATTCTTGATTATTATGCTTCAGATTCATTAAGCGTATCCCCGAAAGACAGTATTTTACATTACACAGACGGAAGCCCTTGCCTTTGGGCCAGATATCATGGTATCTTTGCGTTACTTGATGTAAAAAATAAAAACGGAGCAAACCAAAGAATGCAAGCTTTACCTAACTTGTTTAATCTGGATAGTATTCAGTATAGTGAGCATAATTTTTATAACCAGTTAATTGGAATTTACAATAATTGTGCAGATTCAGGAAAATCGGTTTTAAATTGTGATTCAACAACTTTAGTGGAACTTAACCAGGTAAAACAGGGATCAGGGGGAATGGCAGGTATCTATGCCAGAAATATTTTAACTTCCTTGAATGCAGGTAATTATACTGAACCTTATATTTTTCCGAAAAGCGGACTGAAATCTTTAAAAATAGATTGGGCGCAATATAAATTATCAAAGTCTGATGAGTTGAAGATTTTCCCAAATCCTGCGAAAGATTATTTTATTGCAGAGTATTCTTTAACAGGTAATAATACTGCTTCTTTGTTACGTATAATCGATAATTCCGGTAAACTTGTAAAAGAATTATCAAGGCACGGTGATCATGAGTATCTTGTGGTACCGGTAACAGATTTAACACCCGGTATATACATTGTTCAATTGATCTCTGATAAAAATCATATTCTTAGTGCCAAATTGATTGAGTCACGATAATATAATTTGTCATTTTTAACAGTTATCGATTAAATCAAATGAAATCCCAAATAATATTGCTGATCTGTACCCTGGGTCTATTTTATCCAGGGTACTCTCAGCAATATTTCAACCGTCGTTATGAGCTCGATGGAAACAGAGATTGGAATTTCTCGAGTAATATCCTGCAGGATAGTAATGAATATATTCTGCAGTTCGAGGGCCCGGTTCCTGGATATCCTTACTACAGAAGGATTGCATTTCAGCATCTTGATCTTAATGGGAATCCTATAGGTTCCTTCATCCTGTTTCAGGATACTGCAAATGGTTATAATGGGGGATTAGGAGGGTCTTTCATAAAATTATCAAATTCCCAAGGATATGCTCTGATAGGGGGAACCAGTAAATGGGTCACAAATGGAAGATATGATCGTGGATTATTAATGAAATTAAATAATAATCTTGATACCTTGTGGACCAAAACTTTCACAGATCTTCCTCCACATGATTCCAGTTTTTTATTTCAAAATTTCCGTCAATTAGGTGATAAAGGATTTATCATTATTGGAGGTTACTCCAAAGTTGATGGATCCGCCCTGTTGAGGATAATGCTTCTAAAATGTGATAGTTCAGGCAATAAAGTATTTAGAAAGTTCTATGGTTTGGGTAATTATTTTTATTACGGAGCTGATGTTACTCCAACAACCGATCAAGGGTTTATAATTGGAGGATTTAAGGACCCTTATAGTTCAAGTCAGCAGGGAATAGATCCGATTATTGTTAAATTTGATAGTCTGGGAAATATTAAATGGACTAGACTTTTGGGGAACCCTGATTGTGAGGAAGATTGGGCATTTGTTGACATTGCGAAGGATGGAAATATTCAAATAGGTACCAACTATTCTGATACCTGTACAGCACCCGCTTATAATAACTATTGGGCCAGGATTAATCTTATAAAAGTAGGAAATAGTGGAAGCACTATTTGGGACAAGAAATATGGCATACCAAAATTATGGTTGAAACTTAATAAAATGAAAGTATTACCTGATGGTGATATATTATCTGTAGGACAATATTTTAATTGTGATACAAATCTTTGTATCACAAACGCGTGGATGCTTAGAACAGATTCCGCAGGTAATGAAAAATGGTATCGCGAGTATCAGATGATGCATGGTAACTTAAGCGAGAATGTATTTTTTAATATTATTCCCACTGGTGATCATGGATTTGCATCGTGTGGTTACGTTGTTCCAAGAAACCAACCCGATACAGGCACCCAGGATTCATGGGTAATGAAAGTTGATAGTTTGGGATGTGAGTCTGTCGATCAGTGCTGGGTGGGGACCCATGAAATAATTGTCAAAACATTCACTCCCGATAAACCATTCGTTATTTATCCCAATCCTGCAGAAAATATTGTCAATATTGAATTTTATAAAAACGATAATGGGGTGGATATTGAATTATGCGACCAGGTAGGTCATGTTCTACAGCGAGGTAAAATACCACCTCATAAAGATAAATATCAGGTTGATATGAGTCACTTGAACCGGGGAATCTATTTTATCAGGTTGATTATTGACAACAATTCAAAGTCTGAGAAAATTATTAAAACCGGATAAAATTATGAGAATTGGTAGTGGTTCGGGAATATTGCTTGAAATGATTTAAAAACAGAGGTATTATTGCTTTGCAAAGGCTGTTTCCTTGCTTCTTTTAGCGACCACCCCTTAGTAGTCACAATTAAATGTGAAAAGATGAAAAAAATGATCCTATTTATTATCGCAATTGAAATTACAACAATTTCCTTCTCGCAAAACTGGCAATGGTCGAATCCAAAACCGACCGGAAATGGCCTGGAATGCGTCAAATTTATTGATTCGAATACCGGCTACCTTGTCGGAGACTGCGGTACAATTCTTAAAACAACAAACGCCGGCATAGACTGGATCCTGCAGAACTTCGGCACGTATTATAACCTGAACTCCGCATATTTTACAAACGAAAATACAGGCTGGGCTGTCGGTGACAGTGGTATTATTATCAGGACCAACGATGGAGGAGTCACATGGTTAACCCAAAGCTCAGGAACCACGGTGCGACTTTATTCGGTATATTTTTCAGATCCGGTTACTGGTTATATTGCAGGCCAGAATGGTGTAATATTGAAAACCATTGATGGTGGAAACAATTGGATTTTACTTAATACGGGTACAATTTATACCCTGCACTCCATCTTTTTTACAGATCCAAATACCGGATATGTGACAACTGATTATGGTATATTGAAAACAACCGATGGAGGGACAAATTGGAGCAGCCAGACAATTGGAAACTCCGGCAGTTTTTATTCTGTATATTTCCCGATCCCAGGTACAGGATTTATTGTATCTGGTGGTAATGGTAGTAAAATATATAAAACCACAGATGCGGGTGTTACCTGGACACTTAAATATTCCGATCCGTTGCCTGCATTATTATCCGTATGTTTTACAGATATAAATACAGGTTATGCCGCAGGGTATGCGGGCTGGCTTATGAAAACAGTCGATGGAGGAAATACATGGACTGTTCAGAACTCAAACGCTCCTTCACATTTATATTCTGTAAACGCTATTGATGCCAACACGGTTTATTCAGTTGGAGAAGATGGGGGAATCGTAAAAACAACCAACGGCGGCAGTAACTGGACAACTCTCTCTTCAGGCAGTACCAAATCATTTTTTTCTGTTCATTTCCCAACCCCCAACATCGGTTATGTGGCCGGAGAGAATGGTACCATTGCCAAAACCGGTAATGGAGGGGATTCATGGACGGTGTGGTCGGGTAACAGGGCAATTCTCCGATCTATCTATTTTGCTGATGCTAGTATCGGTTATACTGTCGGAGAAATTGGATGTATTTATAAAACCATTGACGGAGGGGCTAATTGGATTGCTCAGTCATCAGGCATAACCCAGGATTTGTGGTCTGTTTTCTTTACGGATCCAAACACAGGATATGCTGCAGGTGGGGGTAAAATCCTGAAAACAACAAACGGAGGGTCCTCATGGAGTTGCCAGTATACTGGAGGGGTGGGTGGTACATCGATATATTTTTTAAATGCAGACACAGGATATTGTGCTGGTGGAACAATATTGAAAACCATCGATGGGGGTGCGGTTTGGACGACTCTGAATACCGGTTCCTCCGAGCCAGTGAATTCGGTTTGGTTTACATCAGCCAATATTGGATATGCCATTGAGGGAACTTATAGCAGTCCGAACGCTATTTTAAAAACCTCAGATGGCGGAGAGAGCTGGACAACCCTTTATACATCATCTTCATATTTAACCTCACTTTGCTTTAAAAATAACAACGTCGGTTATGTAGTTGGTTTAAATGGTACAATCCTGAAAACCTTTAATGGTGGTCTGGATTGGACATCTTCAGCCTCAGGTACAAAAAAAATGTTGTTTTCTGTCTATTTTTCAGATATCAATACCGGTTATATCGTTGGAGAAAATGGTATAATCCTTAAAACGACCAATGGAGGGCAAACAGGGTGGAAAGAGATTTCAGCAGTCAACAGCCATCTTAAGGCATATCCAAACCCGGCAGAAGATTATATAACCATTGAAACATCAGAATTATCAGAAGGTGATTATCTGACATTGGAAGATGCAAACGGTAAGCAGATCATGCGGCAACCCGCCACCGGAAATAAAATGCAGATCAATATTAAAAATCTGAAAAATGGTTTATATATCTTGCAACTTCTGCATAATAATCAGGTTGAGATAGTTAAAATAATCAAAAACCAGAGCACTCCTTGAACGTGAATAATTCTAAGGGTTCAGCTTTTTTCCTGGGTAGCCTTCTTTTATCAGCGTCGAAAAGCAGTCAAACAACAAATTATCTAAGAAATTTTGATATTATAACCAAACTTTTTAAATTTACAACTCCATAACGCCAAACATATAAAAACCTCACTATGTCGAAGTTCCAGAAATTGTCTTCGTTGAATTGGAGTTTGGCTGATGATGTGCTGAGGGGCTTGTTCAAGCCGCATGAGTAAGGGGATGTGATCCTGCCGTTTGTGATTCTGAGGAGGCTGGATTGTGTGATCGAGCCGAGGAATGATGAGATCTATAATCTGACCCCATCTCCCCTCATCCGCAGTCGCATAAAAGCTGAATTTTACAATACGTCGAAGTATGATCTTTCTCGGCTGAAGCAGGATCCAAAGAATCCCAATATTAATTACCGTCTCTATATCAACGGGTTTTCGAAGAATGTTTATGATATCATCGAGAATTTCCAGCTGGTAGAATTTCGAAATTAAGATATACGGCAGGAACTCAATCCGCAGACTTACCTTATATGCAAATCCGACCTGCTCATCTCGGGCGAGAACCCCGACCACATCAGGCTCGGCTGTTTTAAATTTAAAAGTTTTTATTATTGACTTCGGATGAATAAATCATATTTCTATTTCATTTTTAGTATTTTTACATAGTGAAATAGAAAAGCGGATAATGCTGTGTATAATAATACCAGGCTTGTTCAAGACCATGGGCAGTTTAGTAAATTAACCGCTCCTATGAAAAAAAACCGTCCTCTCCTCCTGGTATTGGCAGTAAGCATGGCCCTGGCTTTTTATTCCTGCAAAAAAGACTCCTCCGGGTCCGGCGGTTCTGGTGGAGATCCATCTGCAGCAACCCGTGTTTCTTCTTATAAAATGTTCCAGGGTACAAACCTTTATGAATCATGGGTTAATACTTATACAGGCAATCTGCTTACAGGGGTGACGTCGAAAGTGTATTACAACGGCGATGAATTGCACTTTAAAACAAGCATTGACTACAATAACAACCGGGTTTCCGACATTACCAGTTATGATTCAACGGCTTCCGCCTGGATAAAGAACTGGGACTTTATAGTCACTAGCTGGTCAGCCGGCGGACTTCCTGCCGAAAAGATTTTCACCTTTTATGAAGCCACGGGTGGAATCCATCAGCAGAACAAAACAGACTACACTTACAGCAACGGTCAGGTTACTGAAAAGATTCAGATGAATTACTGGCAAGGCACATTGGCGTTGTACGCACGTACTGAATTTACCTATGACCAGAATGCAAAGCTGGTGAAGGAAATAACATATAACAAGGACAGCAGCGTTTATAGCACTGATGATATAAGCTGGCAGAACAATCTTGTGGTCCAGGATCATTTTTATATGTCCGGTGGATTGATTGCCCAAAAAACAGTCTATACGTATAGCGCGGGCAGACTGGCAAACGCCACCACCTATAATGACAACACGCCCACGGTACCCGACCTGGTGATCGATTACAGTTATGACCAGAACGGTTGCCTCATTTTAAAGAAAAGTACGATTGTCGCAAGCTCAGCAGAAACTTCCATGCAATACACTTATGAACCAGGGCTGGGGAATTTCAAACAGGTATCAGAATTTGAAGATATATATTTTGATCCCTGGAACGGCAACCCCCGGCTCCATCCTTCAAAAGCCATAACAAGGATACCCGGTATGTTCGATGCAGGGTTGCCAACAGTTGGGAAATAGAACCAGCAAGCCTTGAAAACAACTTATCTCACCTGGCCTCTTCTTCTCCTGCTTCTTGGTTTAGTCGTTTTTCAAACACTAATTTCCTGCAATAAAAAGCAAGTATCAGATTCAAAACAAAGCCTTCCCGCACAGGCCATGGCCTGTTTAAAGGCAGCTGATGATCTTCAATTTTTAAATGAAGACTCAAGCCTTTATTATTATGAAAAAGCTTTGGCGATTTCGAGTGCATCGTCAACTGACACTATCGGGCCATATGTTTTGTTTGGAATCGCTAGACTCAATTACAGGGCATTCAATTATAAAGTGGCCCTGGAATTATTCGATTCTGCAATGACTGAAGCGAACCGGCATAAAAAATATAAGGTTGTATCCAATTGCCTGAATGAACTGGGTGCTATTGAAAGCGACCTTAATAATTCTGAACAGTCACGCATTTACTTCAACAAGGCTCTTCAAATCGCGGAACAACATCAGCTTGACGTTCAAAAAGGAGTTATTCTTGCCAATATGGCGAGGTTTGAAACAAATCCCGATTCTGCTTTAAAAATTCTGAAACAGGCAATTTCAATATTGATCAATACCAGGGAAGCAGATATGGAATATTGCTCTGTTCTAATGAATATGGCTACCAGAATACCGGATAACAAAAAAGCTATAAAACTATATTACGAGGTAATAAACATTGCTGAAAAAGCCAAATATTCTGAAACGGTGATTGCTGCATATAATAACCTGGCATGTACCTATCTTGATTGCAATCAAATAAGAGAAGCAGAAGTATGTCTTCGTGACCATGCAATCCCGGAAGCTAAAAAATCTAAAAACACCGATTGGTTATCGACAGTATTCGAGTCCTATTCAGAGGTTTTTGAAAAAAGAAAGGATTTTCAGTTAGCTTACCTGTATGAAAAACTTTCTCTGAAAACAAGGATTGAAGCATCACAAAAGCAGGCTGCCACCCAGAACCGTTTGTTAAACGCATTATTAAGGGCCAAGAACAGGGAAATTGATATTAAAGAAAAGGCTGAGGAGATTAAAACGAAACATGATCAGCTTAACAGGATGTACGTCTGGTTATCAGTCCTGGTGCTATTGATTATTTTGGTAGTGGTTATTTCATTCTTATGGATACAGAGGAAAAACCTGAAACTGAAAATCCAGGAAATAGATGCAGCAAAAAGGTTAAGCGCCATTGAAGAAAAGGAACACGAGCGTTTATCAATGCAGATCCACGACCTTATCGGTCCCCTTTCCTCGGGCATGATGAAACATCTTGAGGGCATTGATTTCAGGGACCAGGAGGTAAAACAGCTTCTTATCACCAGGCTTTCCGAAGCGGGCAGTGAACTCAGGCGGATATCACACCGGCTGAATCCTCTCATGAGGGAGCAGATGACGTTTAACGAACTGGTAAAGAGCATTCGCGAAGATTACCAGGGCCGTTCAGAACTGATCGTCAACCTTCAGCTTCCCCCCAAAGAGCCTGAACTGTCAAAAGAAACGATTAACCAGTTATATTTTATTTTGCATGAATTACTGATGAATGCCAGGAAGTATGTTAAAACCGGTAATATCGGCATCAGTATTACAGAAGAAATGGATAACCTGTATATATTGTATGAAGATGACGGACCCGGTTTTGAACCGAAGGAGGTACAGTTAACAGGACTGGGATTAATGCATATCTTTGAACGTGTGAAACTACTGAAAGGGAAAGCTGATCTTGATTCATCACCGGGGCATGGTACGCGATGGACAATTTCGATAAACCTGGAAAAGTAAGCAGAGAATGGCAGAAAGCAGGCAAGTTATCAGGGTATTTGTCATTGATAATCATGAAACTATCATAGTTTCAGGCCTGCACCAGTTATTCAGGCCCGCCAGGGATCTGATTGAAATTATCGGATCGGCAAACAGTGTCAGCCACTCATTGCAATCCGACATTATCGATTTATGTGATATCATTATCCTTGATCTCTGGATACCCGGGGAAAGACCTCTTGAGAATGTAAGGATGCTTAAATTGCATTTTCCTTCAAAACCCATACTTGTTTATTCCTCGGAGGATTCCTCGGAATGGATACGAAAAATGATAGTTGCAGGGGTAAAAGGATATGTGACCAAAGAAGCGTTAAGGACGGATCTTAAATCGGCCATTCAAAGTCTTGCTGCAGGAGGAGCCTGGTTCACCAAATCGCTTGAAACCGCAGACCTTGATATGATCAACCGGGAGGTTATAGAACATGATGCTCCTCTTTCACCTGTCCAGAAGAAAATACTTGCAAGCCTGATTAACGGGAACAGCCAGAAAGAAATTGCAAAAACCCTGAACACCCGTGAACGGAATATTGAAAAAAATCTGGCAACTCTCAGGAGCAGGTTCAGTGCAAAAACCACAGTCGAACTGATCAAAATTCTTATCGATAAAGCGCTCATCTGAGACAGGCAGATTCCGGCTTTCGCCGGCCGATCCACGTAAAAAGAGAATGCCGGGAAAAATCGGGCCGCCAGGTTGGACGCCGGGTTGTTTTATCTAATTACCTGGTTTAAAATCTCATACGTTTTTCTCAAAGTTTTACCAGGGGGGAAAACCCCCCTTGCCTCATGGGAATAAATCCCTTTGCATATTGTTGATCTTTATTGGTACTTCGTAATACCTAACCATAAACACCAACCGAAGTATGAAAACAGTATTTTTTGTACTATGTTTCATAGTATTTATTTCAGTAAATCCGCTTTCAGG
>Ga0073936_10011923_pt1 | contig 10446 bp, 6 predicted proteins | sample AliMusrvi5mmetaG_FD_87041 | JGI IMG/M metagenome (GOLD analysis project Ga0073936, IMG submission 87041) | Freshwater lake bacterial and archeal communities from Alinen Mustajarvi, Finland, to study Microbial Dark Matter (Phase II) - Alinen... | ecosystem: Environmental > Aquatic > Freshwater >... | reverse complement strand
GACTCAATCTGTCAAAAACATTAATGGTTGTTCGCATAAATGATAATCCCATTTTCGACGCCACGATGACGCAACAATTTCAATCGAAACAGGTGCGGACTTTCCATATTCCAATCCCGAATTCCGAGATATATCCAGGGCGCAATTCAATCAGCGTCGAACTGTCGCTTGCGCCTAAAAATATATGCGATAACGGCATCGATCCATTGGGGGCGTGGAAAAATGCCGGCTTGTGGTCTGCCACAATTCAATCGGATTCCCTGCTTCATTTACCTGGAGGAACAGGGGCGGCTTCGCCTTCAGTTTATGCAGACCATATAAAAACGAACCTTGCGCTCTACCCTGGTCTGCTGCTCAACCGGCCCTCGCTTGAAAACCTCGCATTTATTCTCTCCCCGGATGACCCTGCCAGCTGGGATACGGCGGTAAAGCTGGCCTTTGACCTGGGCGGAAAATCCAATTTTTCCAACGTGGAAAGAGGCCCCGTCCTGCTGCATGCCCTCTATAACAATGCATTGGGAGATACGGCGATGTTGAGTCAAAAGAACGTGGTGGTGGTGGGTAAAAATGATGGATTGGGTGATTTAAAACAGGCGAACAGTGTTTTAATTAATGAATACAACAGCCCGGTGATCTACCGTGTTTTACCCGACACGAGCCTGGGATACATCGATTTACTGCCATCCACCTGGGACAAGGCTTACTCCATGCTGCTGGTGAGAGGAAATAATGATATAGGGGTCGCTTTGGCCGGCGATATTCTGACACAGGCAAAATATAAGACACACCTGGCAGGCAGTTCATTGACCACCAATGGGACGCAAATTATTTTCGCAAAGCCCTGATCCGGCCCGCCCGCCGTGAGTTTGAAGAAAGGATAACGAAGAAGAAGATGCCCCGGCGAATGCGTGGAAAAATAATGGATTCATTATTCAGCCTGCTGCTGCGGGTTGGAGCGGATCGCCAGCTGCGGCATCTCAACCCCGAGACGCTGACGGTATTAAATTATCACCGCATCAACGACCCTGATGCCGCCGGCTTTGACAGCTTTAAGCCCAATGTGAGCGCCACACCTGCGGTTTTTAGCCAGCAGCTGGCTTATTTGAAAAAACGGTTTAACCTGCTGACAGCCCGCGAAATTGGCGAGTGGATGCGCGCCAAAAACGGACTGCCTCCGAATGCTGCCCTGATCACTTTTGACGACGGCTATTATGATAATTTGAGTGAAGCATACCCGCTGTTGAAAGCACACCGGCTTTCAGCTCTGATTTTCCTGACGACCGATTTTGTGGGCAAAACAAGGCCCACGTTCTGGGACACAACCGCATACTGCTTTTATCACACCCAAAAGGACGCCCTGCAGACACCGCTGGCAGGGACGCTTTGCTGGGGCAATGAGGCGGAAAAAGAAGCCGCCATGATGCGCTGGATTGAAGCGACCAAGGCCCTGCCCGACGATGAAAAATCTGCCGCGGTGCAGAAGCTGCCCGGCCTTTTGGACGTAAGCGTGCCGGAGGGCGTATTTTCAAAGCTCTTTTTAACCTGGCCGCAGGTGCGGGATTTGGCTCATAATGGGATAGAGATTGGATCTCATACTGCCAGCCATCCCATAATGACGCGTATTTCCATCGAGCAGGTCAGGACAGAATTATCAGAATCAAAAAAGTGGATCGAAGAAGAAATCGGGCAGGCTGTCGAATATTTCGCCTACCCCAATGGGCAAAGTTCAGACCTGAATGAACAGATCATAACCGAAGTGCAAAATGCCGGGTATAAACTGGCTTTTACACTGATAAATGGAACCAATCCTTACAATCAGATTAATCGATCGCCTTATACGTTAAAACGGATATTCTTAAGTTACCGCGATTCTTTTCCCCGTTTTGCCGCCCGGGTCAATGGATTACGCATCTAATTTATTTGCAAAATGGAATTAAACACATCGATGATTTTTTCTGAAACATTTTTCCAACTATACAATGTGTGGGATAAGTGCCTGGCATACTGCCCCATTTGCAATGCTTCACCGGGATTATTTAAAAGGTAGAGCATTTTCTCGGCGAATACTTGCGGGTCATCCACTGGCACCAGGAAACCGCTCTTACCGTCTTCCACGGTTTCCACCAGCCCCCCCACATTGGTGGCAATCACGGGTTTGCCGAAAGAATAAGCAACCTGCAAGGATCCACTCTGGGTGTTCGTCCGATAGGGGAAGACAACGATATGGGCCAGGCTGATCAACTGCGGAACTTCACCAAAAGGGATATAGCGCGTGTCAAAGATGACCTGGCCTGAAATACAGGCTTTCTTAACGGAATCGAGTAACCCGTCCATATCCATCTGTTTTGTGGGATAACCCGCAATGACAAGTTTCGCCGGACTCTGGCGGCTGACGATTTCAAACGCATTAATCAGCTGGGGTAATCCTTTGCTGGGCGCGATTAATCCAAAAAACAAAATAACCGGCTCATCTGCTTGTAATCCGTAGCGTTCTTTTAAATTTATGGCGGCGCCTTCAATTTCTGCGGCATTCATAAGGAACATGCCTTCGTTTCCATGCTGGATCAGGACCGTTTTCTCCCTGGGAATATTAAACAGGGAATGAAAACGTTCCCTGTACTGGTTGGCATGAAAAAAAATAACAGAAAACTGCTGGTAAATATTGCCCAGGGATTTATCGATAAACCGGGATAGACGCCCCTGGTACTCGCGGTGTTCAAATTCATGGCATATTTGGGCCAGGATGATCCCCTGCCGTTTCAGGTAAGCCAGGAAGAAGGTTTCAAAAGGAAAATTGAGCGACCCGAAAAGCACGATATCAGGTTTGGAATCAAGCAGGTAGCGGGTTAAATCGATCCAGGAGAAGAATAACTTTACAGCGCGGAACCCACGCCTGGTTTCCCAGAATATTTTCCGGAAAATTTTATCAAAACTGTTGCGCCGGGTCGATACGGGTTGGGATTGAAAAATTGGCCAGAGGTTTAACCGGTTTTCCACTTTAAAATTGTGTGGAAATCGACTTAATTCATACGACCGGGCTGTCACCAGGGTTATCTGGTGGCCCTGGGCAGCCAGGGCTGTGCATAACTGGTAAGCATAATGAATCAGCCCGCCGCTCCCATTCTGTTCGACAACAGTAATCCGCATCTTATTTACTTCCTGCAGCTAATTTTTTGTAACAATCTTCCAACTGGCGGCATTGGTTTTCGACATTAAACGTCCTCGAAGCAATCTCGAATCCCATTGCTCCCAAGCCTTCGCTTTTTTCGGAGTGGTCCAATAAATCAAGGCAGGCTTCAGCAAGTTTCACCGGGTCCCGCGGCGTGACAAGCAGCCCGTTTTTCCCGTGGAAAACCATTTCAGGAATGCCGCCCACCTCGCTGGCGACAATCGCTTTGCGGGCTGCCATGGCTTCAGCCAGGACCGTTGGCAGGGCATCGTCGAGGGTGGGGAGCACAAATATATCACTCAACGCCAGGATCCGGGGAATATCCTGCCTGGAGCCGGTAAAAACCACATTATTTTCGATGCCCAGGTCCCTGGCCAAATTTTGCAGAGGCAGCCGGTAGTCGCCATCACCCACGATAAGGTAGCGGCATTCAGGATGGGCTGCAAGAATCGCTGGAAGAGCCTGAAGCATATATTGGATTCCTTTGGCTTCCCTCAGGTAGGCGACGGTAAGGATGACTTTTGAGCCGGGAGGAATGTTAAATTCATTTTGTTTATCGCCCTTCCCGGCGGAAAATACGCTGAGGTCGATGCCGTTATACAGGGTCTGAATCCTGTGCGGAGAGATGTGTTCCGATTTAATGAAGAATTGCCGGGCGCTTTCGGATACGGCAAATATGCGTTTGTTAAAAAGGCGGAATGCGGCCCACATAAATCGCAGCCGCCAGTATTCACGCGAATGCCAGTCGAGATATTTCATAACATGCAGGGTGGATACAGAAGGGATGTGTAGATAGGCGGCGGCAAGCGTGCCCAAGGTATTGGCGGACTCAAGCTGCGTGTGGACGATATCGGGCTGGTAATGAGACAGGTAGCGAATTAATCGCGGAAGATTGCCGGGGGATCGCAGGTTACGAACAGGCACCTCATCCACCGCGATGCCCAGTTCTTTGATTTTCGCTGCGACCGGATTACCAGAGCGGTTTGCAAGTGCACATACACGGTGTTCAAACCGGCTGGAATCAAAATGGCTGAGGATGACGGGCATAAGATGTTCCGCCCCGCCCTGTCCGAGACTATCAATTATCCAAATAACGCGGATTTTCAAAGGACCTCGTTTCCTGTTAATCTGGCTGGACCTTTTTTGTTCTCATTAATCCAATCAAATCGGCAAATGAATGCCGTTCTATTAAATACATTGTGCCGATATAGGCGGCGGCGCCAAAGAGAACCAGAATAACCAGGCGAACCAGGGGGAAAAGGTCGCCCGTGACAGACAGCAGCGGCAGGGCCATAGCGAGGAGAGCCAGGCCGCCAACATAAGAGGTAAACTGGGTGAAGATTTCTTTAAATGTAATATGCAGTATCCTTGTCGCAACGACCAGGCGCACAATCACTTCGACCAGGGCGGCCAATAAATGGCCGTAGGCAATGCCGATCAGCCCGCCCATTTGGCCACCGAGCCACAGGGCGAGAATGCGGAAAATCATCGTGGGAAGGGTAATCTTGATGATGATTGCGGGGCGGCCGATCGCTTTATAGACGTCGCCGATATTAAAACCAATTGAATAAACCAAAGCATACAGGGCAAGAATGCGCATAATGGGAATAACATCCAGCCATTTTTCGCCAAAAACGACTCTGACCATCGGGTCGGCAGCCACGATCATGCCGAGGCATATCGGGGTAATGATCAGGCCCATATAACGCATGGTGATCAGGATGCTTTTCTTTAAATCTTTTGCCTGGCTCTGAATCGACGAAAAGGCCGGGAAAATGACGTCGCTGATGACCCACAGCAGGGACAGAACCAGCATCTCAGGGATCTGGTAAGCCAGGGTGTATATTCCCATGGCCGCCTGGCTGAAAAGCCGCCCGACAACCAGGTAGTCAAAATCGTCCTGGGCAACCGACAGGGCGTTCTCCCCCATGACAATGAACCCGTATTTAAATAATTCCCCGGCAATTTTCCGGTCGATCATAATGCGCGGGCGCCAGGGAAGTACAACCCAGACCAAAATGAGTGAAACCGCAGAACCGGCCAACTGGCCAAAAATTAATGCCCAGGCGCCGTAACCCAAAAGTCCAAGGAATATAGAAACGATGCCCTTGATGGCGGTGCTGCCAATCATGGGGACCATCTTCCATTTAAAATTTAACTCGCGCTGCAGGCGCGACATGTGGATTGAGCCAAGAGAATTAATTAAGATTGAAAGCCCCAACCAGCGCAGCATTGGGGTGACCTGGGGTTCCTTAAAGTACAGGGCAGCAAGCGGCGCAAGCAGGACCGTCGTGGCGGTCATTAACAGACCCACCATTAAATTCAGGGTAAAAACGGTACTGGCGGTTTTCTCAACATCACCGCGGCGCTGCACCAGGGCCGCCCCAAGCCCCATGTCCCTTAGTATTGTGAGATAAGTGATTGCAACCGAGGCGTAAGCAGCCAGTCCAAAATTGTCCGGCGACAACAGGTGGGCAAGGATTGAGGTGGTGACGATCGTCAGGAGTTTGCCAAAGCCATATGTCAGGGAATTCCAGCCGATGCCTTTGAGCGTCCTGCGCGCGAGATCGATAATAGCCGGCTCAGGCGGAGGGAGAGATGCCATTTGCAGGTAAATCATCCGTCAATGAGGGCATAATAAATTCATTGGTAACCCGGGGTAAATGCAATCCCGCTATTGCCAGTGAAATAAAGATCCAGAACCAGCGGGTTAAGACCCCATGGAGAAAGAAACCACCGATTAACCAGGATAAAATGACCATCATAATTGATATTAACAGTATGGTTTGAGGATCGTTTTTAGCCCTGTTGCGCGCCTGCCACAGATTTCCAAGCAAAACAAGGATAAAGATGCTAAAACCGATCAGGCCTAACAGGCCTGTCTCAGCCAGGATTTCAATGATGAGATCATGGGGCTGGCGCGTGGTGGTTAACTCGTTCGTTGTCAGAACGCCTGATTCCACCCCAAGGTCAGGCGCGTAAGTCCAATAGTCACTGGTGTAGTTGCCAATCCCAACCCCCAGAAACGGATGGGTTTGAAACATATATAACCCCACACGCATTTCAGTCAGCCTTGCCGCCGTTGATTCATCATTCGTCACGCTGACATCGCTGGAAGAATTAAATACATTAAAGATAGAGACAATCCGTTCGCGGTAAGTTTGCGGCAGAAAAAATATCAGCAAAAGCCCGAAGCCGATTATAAATGCGGCCCTGGTAAAATTAAAGCGCCTTTCCAGCGCAATAATCAGGATAATGGCGGCCATTGCCACAAAAGCTCCGCGGCTGTAGGTGTACAGAATGGCGGTCACAATGAAAAAACTGGCTAACAGGGCTGTGAATTTGAGAAATGGTGTCTTTTCATAAAAAAACCGGTAAATGGCGAGCGGTAAAACAGCAGCCAATAACTGCCCCCACATATTCGCATCCCCAATCGGACCACCGTAGCGCAGGTCGCCCTGGGCAGTCATTTGAAGCAAAACACTGCGTATGGCCAGGTCTCCAAACGTGTACTCAGTATTACCTGTGACCAGTTGATAAAAACCAAAAGAGGATAAAACCGCAGCCGTAATAACCACAACCCAGATGCCAATTCTCAATTTTTGCGGTGTATTTAAAGTTGTAAAAATGCAATATAAAACGATCAGGTTTTTGGCATAAGATGAGATGGCCGATAAGGAGATTGACCGGTCAGTCGCCACATAAACAGACACCAGGATAACGGCTATATAAGGAAGAAGCGACCATTCCACCCTGGTGATTTTAAATAAGAAGGAAACTCTTCCTGTTTGTAAAATTTGATTTGCAACGACACAGGCCAGCACAAGCAGCACAATGGGCTTATTCATACCAGGCAGGCCGTTGCTTATAAATATACTGGAAAGATTGGATATGACGGTAATTAACAGTAAATATGCACCCAGTTCAGGATAAAAAAATATGAGAACAGCTAAAAACAACCCCAAAACACCCCCGATTAAATAACTCGCAATGCTGATTCCGCTGAAACCGATCAAAATGGACGCGCCGATAACAATAAGTATCCCGGCTATGAGAAATGCCGTCCAGGGTTTTTGAGATAAAATCGGATCCTGGAAGATGCGGGCATCATTTTGCCAGCCTTTATTCCAAGGCCGTCCAAATGAAGCGTATTGGCCTGTTCCCGCCTGAGCTGCCGCCGGTTCCAGGCTGGATATAACCTGTACGGGCTCGCATTCTGAAGTGTTCGCCCTCCGAAGGTTAATTTCCTGGAAAAGTTTTTCGGTTTTATTGATTTCAACCTGGGTTTGATTTGGAATGGATACCCTGCGTGCTTTTAATTCCTTCTGAACAGCCATTAATTCCAACGGCTTGTTCTTAATGGAGAAATAAATTTGGTCAAAATCACGATCACATAAGGCTGGATTCGCCGCCATCTGCGAATAAACATTTTCGACATCTTTAATGATGCCTGCTATTCTGGAGAACAACGCCTCATTATTTAAACTCATTGTTGATCCTCTTCCTGCTGCTCCGCCTGTTGAGCGAACCAATTTTCATCGATTAATCGATAATCCAATCCAGCCATAACTTGCCTGGACCAATAAGGTAGTATAATTTATAAAATTATACTACTGGATAAATTTTATGCAATAAGTCCAATTTGATATTTCATGACCGAAACAGGTTTTGGACTTATTTTTCGACCGCAGGATAGAATCCAGAGTTTTCCCAGGTGAACTGGATTATGAAAAACCAACCCGATAAACTTTCCGTTCTACAAAAGTATTTAAGCGTTATTTTTGTCCTGGTCATTGCAGCCATTTTCATTGCGGCGTGGGTGGTAATCCTTAATAAGGGGCCTCAAACCGGGAATGCCTCTGCCCAAAAGATTGCGGCAGTCACGCCAGTTCCGACGCTTACAGCCATAAAAACAGGTGACAGCGGTTCCACCGGCCCTGCCGCAACCGCCCTTCCCAATTCCACACAATTAATCGTTATTAATCCTGAAGCCAACCCGGACTACATTCCAAATCCAGGAATTGGCTGGCAGTCTGACCGGTTTAACCTGGTCAGTTCGAGCTTTTTACCGCAAACAGTTGGGTATGTACGCAGGGAAATTAGCTGGAAAAAGCTTAATCCTGGCGATGGCCAATATAATTGGCAACTCCTGGATATGCTGATTGATTCTGCCAGGCAAAATGGTGAAGATATTTCATTCCGAATTTATACGATGGTGGGTGATCGTTTTGGAGGCGAGGAAGTTCCCCAATGGGTACTGGATAAAGGGGCTGTTATTCTCCCTTCAGGCGCACCGGATTATTCAAATTGTGTTTATCAGCAAGAATGGGGCAATTTTGTTGACACTCTGGTTCAAAAATATGATGGAAATCCTGATATCGCATTTATTGATATTTCAGGATACGGCAACTTTAATGAATGGAGCTGGCAGGATGATCAAACCCAGTACGATGACATCTGGCAGAATGATTACCGGGCCGGGAACGCCAAACCCTCCTCGCTGACCAGCCTTGACGGCCAGGCCAGGCGAAGGCTTGCCGATATGTTTATTGGCGGAGCATACCCCAACCACCAGTGCCGGAATCAAGCCAAACAGGTGCAGACGGTTTCCTATAATTATCAGGGGTTCGAAAAAACACAACTGGTTATGCCTTTTGCAGGTATAAGGCAATCGACCCAGTATGTATTTTCCAGAAAACCGGATGTGGGTTTCCGCTATGACTGCCTTGGGCGGGACACCACCTCGATCGTGAACGATTTTCCAGATGAGCTTCCAAAAATTTGGCGGCTGGCCCCGGTCATGTATGAATTTTGCCTGCCTGAGCAGGTCCAGGCGTCCAACGCGGCATACCTGCTGCATGCCACACACGGAAGCCTGGTGCATAACAATCAAATTTCATTGGATAAACAAACGCTCACCGACCTGCTGAAGAACATAGGGTACCGCTATTTTCTCAAGCAAGTGAGTATTAACCCGGAAACACAGCCTGGCGGCTCAATCACTTTAAACATGATCTGGCAAAATGTTGGTGATGCACCTTATTACCCAAAAATGGGGCACTCTTTTCAACTGCACATTGCCTTGCTTGACCCATCCAACAAGACGGTATTGGATTACCCGGTCCCGGCAGATATTTCATCCTGGATGCCCGCGGAACAAGAAACCAGTACCATCCCCGAAAATGCTGTTTCAGTCGTGGTCACCGTTCCACCCGATTTGCCTTCCGGAACATACACGCCTTTCATATTCATCCTCGACGGAAAAACCAATCGACCGATCAACCTCGCAATGAGGGGATCCGACCCGGGCAGGTTTACCTTACCAGTCATAAAAATACTAAAATAAATTGACCCGGGGTACGGAACCTGCCGGGTTTACCCATCGCAATGCCTTCATATCGTTCAGAGAGGGAGCGTTTCAGACCCCATTTTCCCGATAATGGGCAGTAGATGAGGGGGGTAATTTTGGGCTTCGCCCAAAATTACCCCCCTCATAAAGCCTTTACTACGGGAAATCGCAGAAAACCGTGATTGGCAAAAGCATTTTAATTTGAGTATAATAGTAATACGACATTAATTATCCGATTTGAAAGGCATAAATATTATATGCGGGTTGCATATGTTTTATCCCGGTTTCCAACAATTGTAGAAACCTTTATACTGCGGGAAATAATTGAACTTGAAACCCTGGGAGTAGAAGTTCGAATTTTTCCGATTATATTGGAAAAAAATGATGTTAAGCACCAGGAATCGAGAAAATTGATGCCCCAGGTCAGGTATATTCCTTATCTCTCCTTTAATGTTGCAGTGGGAAACGTAAGAATATTTTTAAAAAATCCCTGGTTGTACCTGAAAGTGTTCTTTATCCTGGTAAAAGAAAACTTAAGCGGGCCCAAATTCCTGAGCCGGGCTATGGTTATTTTTCCAAAAGCGGTTATTGCTTCCGAGGTTGTAAGCAGGGAAAAAATCGATCACATTCATGCGCATTTTGGAACGCACGCAGCCACCTATGCCTGGATCATGTCACAATTTACAGGCATCCCTTACAGCATCACATTGCATGCGCATGACATTTTTAATCAAAAAACAATGTTAGAAAGAAAAATGGATGATGCTTCTTTCCTGGTGACCATATCGGATTATAACGTTCACTATATTGAGGAGAAGATATCCCCAAAATACACGGACAAGATAAATATCGTTCGCTGCGGGGTGTACCTGGACCAGTATCAAACCCGCCCCGACAGGTCCTTGCAGGGCAGGCCGTTTGAGATCAT
>Ga0073936_10011921_pt1 | contig 10452 bp, 10 predicted proteins | sample AliMusrvi5mmetaG_FD_87041 | JGI IMG/M metagenome (GOLD analysis project Ga0073936, IMG submission 87041) | Freshwater lake bacterial and archeal communities from Alinen Mustajarvi, Finland, to study Microbial Dark Matter (Phase II) - Alinen... | ecosystem: Environmental > Aquatic > Freshwater >... | reverse complement strand
GTGCTGGGGATGTTCGGTTGGCCGCAGGCGGATAAACGCTATTGTACATTCGCCGAAATCCAGCCAAAACTCCAAAAAATCGACGAAGAGGGCAGCGCCGCCGCCGACAAGAATGCGAAGGAGCGCAGTCCGTTTGAGGTCGCCATTTACGACCTGCGCAACTCACTGCTGCTCTACCAACGGCTCAAGTTCAGTATCCATTCGGATGGCACAGAAAACTTTGGCAAGGAGATCGACACCTACGCAGCGACACTGACCGCTGCCGCCACCAAGATCAAGGAGAGCCAAACCCCACCCGACAAGGACCAGGCAGCGCTCCTGCGCAGCGCCGTCGCTCGCTACGAGCAGCAAGCCAACGCCACCGACATTCTCGCCGTTTCGCCTCCGGCGGGCGGTAAAGAGGCCGACTGGCTCACCACCGGCGCGGCCTTGATGCACCTCGATTCAGCGCACGCGATCCCGGCCTCGCTGGCGGCCCTTGCCGACATGAGTGACGCTTTCCGCGCTCGGGACACCGCCGCATTTTCGCGGGTGGCCAAGGAGTACAGCGGTTGGTTCAGCATCGCCCATCCGGAATGGACCGGCAAGACCCACTTCGAGCAACTCTTCAATCAGGTGGAGCCATTTTTTCAAGGCATGGTCCTCTATGTCGCGGCCTTCCTGCTGGCCTGCGGTTCGTGGCTTGTGTGTCCGCGGGGATTGCGCAAGACCGCCATCTTGCTGCTTGTGCTGGCGTTTGCGGTCCACTCGTTCGGGATGTTCTCGCGGATGTATCTGCAAAGCCGCCCGCCCGTCACCAATCTATATTCGTCGGCCATCGTCGTCGGCTGGGGTGCCACCATCATCGCCATGGTCCTCGAATACCTTTTCCGCTATGGCTTCGGCACGGCCTGCGCCGGCGTCGTTGGTTTCGTCACCCTACTCATTGCCCACAACCTCGGCTCCAATGGCGATACCCTCGAAATGCAGGTGGCAGTGCTCGATAGCAACCTCTGGCTGGCCACACACGTCGTTGTCATCACCCTCGGCTATTCCGCCATGCTCCTCGCCGGAGTGCTCGCCGTCGCCTACGTGTTGCTTGGCCTGGCCACCACGAAACTGACCCTCGAGTTGGCAAAGGCGCTCACTAGCATGGTTTACGGCGTCGTGTGTTTCGCCACGCTTTTCAGCTTCGTCGGCACCGTGCTCGGCGGTATCTGGGCCGACCAATCGTGGGGCCGTTTCTGGGGCTGGGATCCCAAGGAAAACGGTGCTCTTCTCATCGTTCTGTGGTGCGCCCTGATTCTGCACGCCCGCTGGGGTGGCTTCATCCGCCAGCGCGGACTGATGGCCATGACCATCTGCGGCAATGCCATCACCGCCTTCTCCTGGTTCGGCGTCAATATGCTGGGTATCGGCCTACACACCTACGGTTTCATGAGTAAGGCGTTTCCTTGGCTCATGGGCTTCATCATCCTCCAAGCCGCGCTGGCTTTGCTGACCCGCCTGCCTGCCTCGAAGTGGGCCAGCTTCCGCAATGCTGAGCGCCGCTCCCTCACCGCCGCTGGCTTCGCGCCCCCGGCATGAGCCCGATAGGCCCCGGCAGTCTGCCCCGTCCCGCGATACGCTTCGATGCCTTCATGGAGCGGGCACTGCATGACCCGCTGCACGGTTACTATGCGAAGGGAATTCGTGGCATCGGGCGCCGAGGGGATTTTACCACTGCTCCGATGCTTTCGGCCGCCCCGGCCCGCGCCATTGCCGCCTGGGCAGCCCGCACGCTGCGCGAAACTGGTTGCCGCGATCTGGTAGAAATCGGCCCGGGCGAGGGGACGCTTGCCGCCGCAGTGCTGCGCCACCTGCCGTGGCAGATTCGCTGGAAAACCCGCCTGCATCTGGTGGAATCCTCGCCCGCTCTCACCGCCATCCAACAAAAACTCCTCGGCCGCAGCGCACGCTGGCATGCTTCCATGGCCGACGCTATCAACGCCTGTGGCGGTCGCGCGGTGATTTTTTCCAACGAATTGGTGGATGCTTTTCCGGTGCGCCGCTTCCAACTCACCGGCGACGGCTGGCGCGAACTGGCCGTTTCCTTCGATGAAAGCCATCGTCCACACGAATGCCTGCTGCCCCTGGCCCCGTTGCCTCCGTCATCATCATTCGAGCAGCCCCACCCGGTCGGCCAATGGATCGAAGTCCACGACGCCTACCGCCTGTGGCTCGCCTCATGGCTGCCAGCTTGGCAGGCCGGTCGCCTGCTCACCATCGACTACGGTGCTCTCGCAGCCGACCTCTATCATCGCCGGCTAAACGGCACGCTCCGTGCCTATCGGTTCCAGCAACGCCTCGAAGGTGCCGCCATCTACGATTATCCCGGCCGTCAGGACCTTACCGCCGACGTCAATTTTACCGATCTCGCCGCTTGGAGCACGCCGTGGGCTGCTGCCGCCAGCCCGCAGCCCTTGGGTGAATTTCTCCATCTGTTTGTCGATCCGGCCAGCCCCGTCGATCAATCGCTGGTTGATGCCCAGGGTGCCGGCACGGCTTTCCTAGTTCTCGAGCAACGGCATCAGCCAGCCTGACCCTAGCCTGAATAGAGACACTTGTGAGGCAAGTGCATAAACCTCAGAACTCAGTGTTCGACCTCAATAGAGGAACGTTGCGAGCAAGTCAGATTCCCTAAATGTAGGCTCCGCACCGCAGCGGGCAAGCCCACCCCCTCCCAGGCGGTGGCGAGCCACCGCACTCCCAGGCGGTGGCGAGGCACCGCACTCCCAGGCGGTGGCGAGGCACCGCAATCCCAGGCGGTGGCGAACACTGAGTTCTGAGGCTCACACGCTGCAAATTCCCACGCCTTGTTTGAGGCTGGCAAGTTTGTCCGCGCGCTTCGGAATGAACTCCTGACCGACAAAGCCACTGTATCCGGTATCGGCGATGGCACGCATGATGGCCGGATAGTATAACTCCTGGGTGTCGTCAATCTCATTACGGCCGGGAACCCCGCCCGTGTGGTAGTGAGCGAACCATCGGTGGTGCTCGCGGATGGTGTGGATCACGTCGCCTTCCATGATTTGCATGTGATAGATATCATACAACAACCCGAAGTGAGCACTATCCAATTTCTCGCACAGGGCCAGTCCCCAGGCACTGTGGTCGCACATGTAGTCGGCGTGGTTCACTTTGCTGTTGAGTAATTCCATCACCAGCTTGAGGCCAAGTCGTTCAGCTAGCGGCAGGAGTCGCTGCAGACCGATAACGCAATTTTCAAGCCCTTGTTGGTCGTCCATGCCTTCGCGGTTGCCGGGAAAACAGATGACATTTTTGGCACCTGCGGCGGCGGCCGCCTTGAGGTGTGGTTCGTAAGCCGCCACCAGTGCGTCGTGATGTTGGAGGCGATTGAACGATTTGGCGATGGTGCCCACTTTGACGCCGGCGGCGGTGGTGCCCACGGGGTTGGCGATCATCGCGCAGGTAAGGCCGTGTTTTTGGAGCGTGGGCAAATCGCTAGGCATGAGTAATTCGATGGATTTGAGGCCGATGGACTTGCCAGCGATGCAGAGGTCTTCGAGCGGAATATCGTCGTAGCACCACTTGCATGCCGAGTGGTTGATCCGGCTGGCGGGTGCGGCGGCGGCCAGCGCGGCATCGGCGGCACCGAGGCGACTGGGCAGGGAGGCGGCGAGAGTGCCGATGGCGGCGGATTTTCCAGTTTTCATGAGAAACGAGCGGCGTTGCATAGTGAGGATACGTCAGCAACGGGGGCAACATTTCAGAGGGTCGTTGCCGTGCCCCTTACTTCGGGGAAGTGGGTCTTTATGTCGTCCATCGAGGGCATGGGCCGTCAAGAGAGGTGAAGCAATATAGGGGAAGCGCGGGTTAGAGACCGGTTGGGCGGTCCACGAAGGACCAAGGCAAGGCGAAGCGCTGTGAGAGGGCGGCGGCGAGTGCTTTGACCCCGAAGGTTTCGGTCGCATAGTGCCCGGCCAACAACAGATTGATGCCCAATTCTTCCGCCAGCGGAAAACTCCAATGCGGCCCCTCACCGGAAATAAACGCATCCAATCCCGCCGCCGCGACCCGTGCCACCTCACTGCCAGCTCCTCCCGTGACCAAGCCCACCGAGGTGATTTTTTCCGGACCACCGGCACACATCAGCACCGGGCCGCCGACAGCTTGGATGAGCTGTTGTTTGAGATCGTCGCGCGTGCCTTGCCAAACACCGCGCAGGCCAACGGCAAGACCTTTCCAATCTAGGAATGGCGCGATTTTCTGCATCCCAATCGCTTGTGCCAAGTGGTGGTTGTTGCCCCATTGCGGATGCACGTCGAGCGGCAAATGCGCGGAATAGACAGCCAGTCCGGCATCTATGGCTGTTTTGATCTTGCGGTAATACGCGCCGCGCAGCGGTTGGGCACCTTGCCAAAACATCCCGTGATGCACCAGCAACATGCCCGGTCCACCGGCCGCAGCCGCTTCCACCACCGCCAGCGAGGCATCTACTGCCGCCACAATCCGCCCGACCTGCCCCTCATTGGCCAGTTGCAAGCCATTGAGCGCGCCCGGATAGTCAGGGAGGGTCGCGATGGACAATTGTTCATCCAGGAACGCCACTAATTCATTCAGAGAAGCCATGCAGCAGCTTAGCCATGCCGCCGCCAAATGACAACGTCGGCATTGTCTTCGACAGCTTTTCCTGCAACAAAGTCGCGCAAGTCTTCAGCCAACTCCGCCCGCCACTCGATCACGCCGCCCGCCCAAGGGATCGCCAGCACCGCCGCATGCAACGCGTGACGAGGCAAAAACAGGCGCCGCGCCAAGTCCGGCGTCCAGCCAGCGGCCATCCAATCGAGGTATTCCCGGCCAGCGGCCGAGTACAATTTATCGCCTACAACCGGATAGCCACAATGAGCCAGATGCACGCGGATTTGGTGCATCCGGCCGGATTCAGGAAAACACCGCAGCAAGCTAAAGCGCCCTTCCTGGCGTTCGAAGCGTTCCATCACCTCGAAGCGGGTCCGGCATAATTTGCCGGTTGGATGGACGGTTTGGCGCACCCAGATCGCCGAAATGCCGACATCCCCGGCGCGCAGCAGCGGCTCGTCGCACTCCCACGCCTGCGCCTGCGGCCAGCCCAGCACGACCGCTAGGTACTCTTTGCGGGCCTCCCGTCGCATGAATACCCCGCTGAGTTGGCGTGCTGCCGCCGCATGCTTCGCCACCAGTACCAACCCGCTCGTCTCTCGGTCAAGCCGTGTGACGATCCCGGGATTCGCCCCGTTGGCCATCTCATAGGCCAGCAGTGTTGAAATCCCACCTAACAAATTTGGCTCCGGCTGGCGATTCGCCGGATGCACGATGAGTGGGGCTGGCTTGTCCACCACGATCCAATCGTCGCACTCATCGATCACCCTGAAGTTGACTACCACTTGCAAACTCACCGGCGTCACTTTGCCCCATGCCCAGGCATTTTCAAGCGAATTGAGCCGGGTCTATTGCGAGATCAAGGGGCCGGGACCTAGGAGGTCATCAAGTGTCTGCCTAAGGCGAGCGGGGTTTTCATCATGATTCTGCAATCAGCCCACGCTGAGAGACGATCCACGTACGCGATGTCCATTCCCACCATTTCGCGGAAAGTTGTGGCTTGGGTTCGTTCAATCTGCCAGAGCCCGGTCAGGCCTGGTGGCACGGCAAAGCGGCGGTAGTGATCAACATCATAAAGTTTGAACTCGCTCGCCACACAGGGACGCGGTCCGACCATGCTCATTTCTCCCCGCAAAACATTGAGCAACTGGGGCAACTCATCCAAGCCAGACATCCGGATAAATCGAGCGCCTTTGATCAGGCGGCCATCCCAGTTATCCAGCTTGGTCATTGGCTGGTTGTTTGTAATGAGACGCTGGACATAGGCATCGTGGATGGCGGTGTCGGCCCCGGGCTTCATCGTCCTTGCCTTGTACATCGTGAAGGGCTTGCCACCGCGGCCGATGCGTGTTTGCCGGAAGATAAACGGTCCCGGGGACACCAGCTTGACCCAGCAGAACAAAAGTGACATCAGGAGCAGTGTCAGGGGCAGGATCAACACCAACCACAATAGATCGAAACAGCGCTTCCAATGGGGAATAGGTGTGTTTGCGACCAGGGGCACAGCCCACGAGTGAATGGATGAGCGGACCCGCGCGGGAGATGAATAGGTTAGGGAGCATCTCCCCGGTTTGCGAGTCGCCGGGGATTTTGGAAATCGGCAGCAGGAGGGTTGCTGGAATCTGTCGCGGAGGCGGGAGTTTGTAAGTGCTACCATGACCGGGGGGAAAATAGGAAATATCGCTGCAGTTTGACCCTGCTGGCTATCCGGACTGCTTTTCAGGCACAGCAAAAAACCCACAAGCCACTCGCAAGGGTGACTTGATTCGTAAATTTTTTTTAAATCAAAGCCTAGTTATGCCTTGATATATTCGTCTTCTCTAAGGATTGGGTCCTCAGCGCAGCCAGGCGGCGGCATGTTTGGCAAAATAGGTCAAAATCATATCGGCCCCGGCGCGTTTGATGCCGGTGAGGCTTTCGAGCACGATAGCGCGCTCATCGAGCCAGCCGGCGGCGGCGGCGCTTTTGAGCATGAGGTACTCGCCACTGACCTGATAGGCTGCTAGCGGCAGGGTGGATGAGTCGCGGACCTTGGCGATGATGTCAAGATAGGGACCGGCGGGCTTGACCATGAGCATGTCGGCACCCTCTGCTTCATCCAGCAGGGTTTCGCGGATGGCCTCGCGGGAGTTGCCCGGATCCATCTGATAAGTTTTTTTATCACCGTCCTTAGGTGCGGAATCCAGGGCTCCGCGGAATGGTCCGTAGAAGGCGGAGGCGTATTTGGCGGTGTAGCTCATGATCGAGACATTCTGGAAATTTTCCGAGTCGAGGGCTTCGCGGATAGCAGCGACGCGGCCGTCCATCATATCGGAGGGGGCGACGATATCGGCGCCGGCACGGGCATGGCACAGCGCTTGTTCGCAGAGGATGGCGACGGTTTCGTCATTGAGGATGGTGAGTTCGCCGCGTTCGTCGCGTTGCACCACGCCGTCGTGACCATCGGAGTTATAGGGGTCGAGAGCGACATCGGTGATGACGCAGAGCGACGGGTAGGCGGCCTTGAGGGCACGGATGGCGCGAGGCACCAGACCGGTATCGTTGTGGCATTCCTCGGCGAGGGGAGACTTGAGGGACTCCTCGATTTTAGGAAAAAGGACGATGGCGGGCACGCCGAGGGCATGAGCTTCGCCGGCCTCGCGCAGCAATCCGTCCAATGACCAGCGGGTGACGCCGGGCATTGAGGCGATGGGGGTGTCGTGGGCGTCTTCATGCAGGAAGACTGGCAAGATGAAGTCGGCGGGCGAGAGTGTGGTTTCGCGCACCATCGAGCGGATGGCGGCACTGCGGCGGTTGCGGCGGGGGCGGATCATGGGGAGGAATATGAAGATACGAGACTCAAGACGCAAGACAAGAGAAGATAGAGCGTTCAAGTCCACCGATGACCGGCGGCTTGACAGTGATTCGATAGGCGGTTGTTGGGTTTAACGGTCATTCGGTGCGACGCCTTGTTCGCTTTATCTATCTTCGTGTGCAGCCACGTACTCCATGGCGGCGTGTGCCAGCAAGCCCGAGCGTGATCTCCCTTGGCGGGCTGCAAACGAATCGATCTGCACTAGAAGCCGCTCAGGCAGTGTGATATTGACCCTCTTCGCCTTGCCAGATAGCTTCGACACGTCCACATCAACTAGGGCCCAGACTCCGCCACGGAAGGTCTTGTTCGAACGATAGAATTCGACGCTCCGTGGTGATGGAACCGGCATACCGTCGATCATCAAGCCTTCTATGTGGCATTTAATCGCCTCAATGGCGTTCGAGAGTGCTTCATCAGTGGTAACTCCGGCGGAAAAGCAACCGGGCATATCTGGAACCGTGACACCGTAGTCGGAGTCGCTGTCCTTGTGAATGACTATTGGAAATCTCATGGTATTATGGTGGCCAGGGCCATCCAGCTTGGTGGAAGATGCTCCTCAACGTACCGCGCGGGAAGTCCTTCTTCGGGTGCGGCACGGTAACACGCCCACCTCGCTGGTGATGTTTGTATTGATGATGTGACCTGCGGACATTCGCCAACTCCCAGCCATCTGCCTTGAGTTTGGAGATGATGTCGGGACTGGTCACTCAAGGAAGATACACACGGTACACACCCGGTCAAGTCCCGAATTCTGACTTTCTTTAGCTAACAAGGCATTTCGGACATGAGAGCCGTCTGGATAGTTCTTCACTAAGGGCCTGATGCCCGAGTCTGATTGGAACCGTCCTTTACGGAGCCGTACGCAGGGTGGTGTTGGACCCGGTAGTCTTCTAGCGAGGCTGCGCTTCAGACCCAAGATGCAAGAGAAGAGAAAATAGGGGGGCGCTTCTTCATCTGCTCTCCTCTTTTCTTGGGTCTTGCAGTCTTGGGTCTTGCGTCTCCTTCTTCAGTGCGATGGCGTTGGCGGCGGCGTGGTCGTGGGTGTGGGTGAGGCTGATTTGGATATCAGAGATGCCGTGGGAGCTGGCATAGGCGGCGGCCGTGCCATGGAGCACGAGGACGGGTGCTCCACCGGGCGCATGACTTATTTCCAGATCGAGCCAGTTGGCATGGGCACCGATGCCGGTGCCGAGGGCTTTGGCAACGGCCTCCTTGGCGGCAAAGCGTGCGGCGTAGTGGATCTCAGGGGATTTTTTGGCGTCGCAGTATGTGCGCTCGGCGGGGGTGAAGAGACGGGCGAGAAAATTTTCGCCATGGCGTGTGGCGGCGGCGGCGATGCGAGCGACTTCCACCACGTCGATGCCAATGCCGTGAACGATCATGTTGCGGCAGTGGGATAGGTGGCCATGAGTTGTCGCATGTCGCGCACGGCCTGGGAGAGGCCGGAGCGCAGGGCGCGGGCGACGATGCTGTGGCCGATGTTCAGCTCCGCCAGATAGGGCACGGCCCAAAGGTGGGTGATGTTCGAGTAATTGATGCCATGGCCGGCATTGACCTGGAGGCCGGCGGCATGGGCAGCGCGGGCGGCGGCCGCGAGCCGTGCGATTTCGGGCTTTCTAACATCTCCGACGGCGTTGGCGAAAGCGCCGGTGTGGAGTTCGATCATGCGGGCACCGCTGCGTGCGGCGGCTTCGACTTGGGGCAGGTCTGGATCGATGAACAAGCTCACCCGGATGCCTGCGTCCTGGAGTTGGGTCACCGCGCTGTGGGTCAGCGCGAAGTTACCCGCCACGTCGAGCCCGCCTTCAGTGGTGATTTCTTCGCGGCTTTCGGGCACCAGACACGCAAAGTCCGGCTTCAATTGCAGGGCGAAAGCGAGCATTTCCGCAGTGACGCCCATTTCGAAATTAAGAGGCAGCGGCACCTCGGCTCGAATTCGCATTGCATCGGCATCTTGCATGTGGCGACGGTCGCCGCGGACGTGAATGGTCAACGAGTCGGCACCGCCTGCCAGCGCATCGAAGGCGGCCACCAGCGGCGAGGGTTCGGCACTGGCTGCGTCTGGGCAGCGGGCGTAACGCGCCTGCCGAAGGGTGGCGATGTGATCGATATTGACGCCGAGAAGCAATGGCATGCGGCCGGGATAGCGAGTGGCTCAATAACTGTTGCGGTAGCGCATGATGCCCTCCGCTATGCCGCGGGCCAGTGCATCACGGAACCAGGCGGATTTCATGTGGTCGCGTTCGGTGGCATTGCTGACAAAGCCGCATTCAACAAGGATAGCCGGAATGGTGGTGTTGTGAATGACATAGTAACGGGCGGTTTTCACTCCCCGGCTGGAGGTGGGAACGCGTGCCATCATCGAGGCGTGGACACACTGGGCGAGTTGCTGGCTTTGCGGGGTGCAATAGTAGGTTTCCAGGCCGCTGACGTCGCTTTTCCATGTGTAGTTGTAATGCACCGCGACGAAAATCGCGTCGCGATATCCGTTGGCGAGGTTGACGCGTTCGGGCAGGGTTACGAAGTAGTCGCTGCGGCGGGTCATCACCGTGTTGAGGCCGCGCTGGCGAAGTTGGCTTTCTAAGCGGATGGCGGTGTCCAAAGCCAGGTGTTTTTCGTACACTTGCCCAGATTGGCCGCCCCTGTCATGGCCGCCATGGCCGGGGTCGATGACTACCGTACGAAAACCCGCAGCATGCGCGAGATTCCCCAAGGCTAACAGGACCATGACCGTCACAGATTGATAAAATGTTTTCATGGGTTTGGAAGGCGTTGCTGATAGTTTGTAAATATTGATATTTTGCAAAACTTGTAAAGCATCTTTTTTTGAAAAGTGGATTTTTTACAGGTGGGGTTAGAATGTGATAGATGGGCGTTCGGAGAGTTTGCGGAATTTGGCGCGGGCGGTGGCGGTGGCTTTGGGGTCGTAGGGGATGGAGTTAGAGACGCTGACGCTGCCGTCGGGGGCGGTCATGAGG
>Ga0073936_10011916_pt1 | contig 10455 bp, 8 predicted proteins | sample AliMusrvi5mmetaG_FD_87041 | JGI IMG/M metagenome (GOLD analysis project Ga0073936, IMG submission 87041) | Freshwater lake bacterial and archeal communities from Alinen Mustajarvi, Finland, to study Microbial Dark Matter (Phase II) - Alinen... | ecosystem: Environmental > Aquatic > Freshwater >... | reverse complement strand
GGTTTATCACCGGCCTCATTCACAGTTGTCCATACGGCTTTGGCCTCCGCCACCTCCTGTGCGTCGGGAAAGAGCCGCGGTCTAAGCGACTCGTTTGACGGTTGCCCCGTGAGGTAGGCAACATAATCACGAAAATAAGCAGGATAGGGTTGGGGATAATGTATAGGGATGGGATGGGTTACCCACCCTGAGAATCCCTTCCATATATAACCCGCCCGATTGGGAATTGCCAACCGGATTCCCAGCTTAAGTTCAGGCCAATACCGACCACTGTTCGTGGCCAATAGTGCGTCAAAATGAAAATTCTTTAAGGCTTCAAAATGCTCTGGGGCCATATCCAAGGGAGAGTCAGAGCGCATCCAGGGCCATATTTTCGTGATGGCCGGATTGCCATGCAAAAGCCCGGACGTTTCCGGCGCGGCAAGATAATGGATTTCGGCATCCGGCAATCCAGTTGAGAGCGCCTTCAAAGCATTCGACCGGTAAAGCAGGTCTCCAAGATGATTGGCGCCAACCACTAGCACACGCCTCCATTGCCGGGGTGGGCATATGGCGCCACCACATCGGCGCCGGGCATACGCCCGCAGAAACGGGGCAGCTAATTCCACAAACACCGACACCACCCAGTTACCTGGGTTCCGGAAGACTCGAGGACTAGGGAAAGCTTTCATGATGAGGTCACTTGCACACACTTCGAATCAGGTTGAGGTAATGTGTCACTGTCGTTACCTCATCCCATCGTCGCACCAACTGTCGCCCGGATTCGCCCATCGTACGGCGTTCTGAGGCATTCATCACAAGTTGCTCAAGCCGCTGAGCCAGGGCATCTACATCGCCGGGAGGGACCAGATAACCACTCAAACCATCCGCGACATTATCGCGCACTCCATCGGCAGCCGTTGCAATCACTGGTTTTCCACAGGCCATGGCTTCGCATGCCACATAACCAAAACTTTCATATAGCGTCGTCATAACAACAATGTCGGCGGCGGCAAGATACGCGATCCCCTGCGGACGGGCCTCGAGAAATTGGCACGACATCGTAAGTCCTAAACTCCCGGCAAGGGCCTTCAAGTTGTCGGTTTCCGGACCATCCCCCACGATCCAGAGGCGGGCCCGAGGACACTTTGCCTGCACTCGCTGCCACGCATTCAGCAACCAGTCAACACGCTTTTGATCGGCCAGACGTCCCACGCTCACAACATGCACCGCATCGTCTGCCCACCCATTATCGCGACGAATCCGGGCGGCCTCATCAACAGAAGGGATATCCCCTAAGTGGAACACATTGGGAATGGTCACCAAGTTTGCCTCATCAACCCATCCCCTGATCAGATATTGGTAGTTAACCGAAGGGGTCAAGGTCACAACCCGCTCCGAAAGCCGACATGGGATCCACTCCGCCCAAGCATTCCGGAATGCCCGCCAAGGAGTCCAATCGGTATAGAAAGCCGGCCATTGTGTGATATAGATGCACTTGATTCCTGCCATCCATGCCGCCAGCGCCCCCACTGGTCCGCCCCATTGCCCTTGAATCAACAGCACATCAGGCTTGTTACAACTCAAGGCTCGGACCAGTTTGATCAGCCCCCACAGCAGGGAGACTTTCCTGTCAATCGGCACACGGACGCACTGAATGCCCCACTGCTCGCATGCCGCCACAACACGTCCTTTACCGCCAAGAAAAACCACTTGCTCCTGTCCGGCTTCACGCAGGCCTCGCAGTAAATTGATGACCGCTACCGGCCCTCCGCCAGCGCCATCCTGATGAATCAGGTGTCCAATTTTCATGAGGCAACCCTTTCTAAAATGTCGCAATATTGGCCCAAGCCTCTTTTTTCACTGAAGTACTCCCGATCATATCCCGGATTCAAGGGAAGCGGCGCCTGTGCGGCCCGGGAGAGCAAAGCCGCCAGAGATTCCGAAAGATGGGGAGAAAACCTGTACCCGACATCTACCACCACTTCAGGTAGACTGGTGGCGTCGGCCACGATGGCCGGACATCCGCACGCCATGGCCTCCAAGGGAGGAAGTCCAAAACCTTCCGCAAGGGATGGATAGATAAACAACTCCGCACTGCGATAGAGTGCCGCCATGTCTGCCGGGTCAATAAAACCGGGGAGACACACCTGTCCGACTGTAAGGCCTATCTTTGCCATGGCACCATGTACGTCACAAACCGGCTTTCGCAAGTTAGTCGGAATCTTCCCTGCCAGAACCAAAGGGGGACATTTATGAACCGCCAGAACGGCACCATAGGCTTCAATTAGATATTCCACGTTTTTTCGATAGTCATAGCCACCTACATACAGCCAGTACCTAGGCGGCAAGCCATACTTCATCCGCACAGCCTCAAGCGACTGGGAAGAACGTTCATCAGCTAATTCAGAAGGAGTCCAAAGATGTATCGTCTCCATCGGAGGCTTAAATGCCTGATAGCGTGTCAACGCGGAAGCCGTGCAACAAGAATCTGTAACCACAAAACTCGTTTTATGAACACGGCGCAAACGTGCCTTGAATAAAAGACGCCTATAGAAAAAACGGCCCATATAGCGTTTAAGCTGAAACGGAATCAAATCATGCCATACCACCACCGACCGATTAGGCCAATGCCAGGAATAAAACGGGGACAAGGCCAGAAAAACAGCCTCGGGATAATAACGACGGACATGCCCGCCCAATCGGTTTTGCCAAACAGCCTCACGCACAATCGGACTTACGCCAAACGGATCCGGCAGCGTAAAAGCACTAAGCCCTTCAGGGACAAAATGTTCTGCTCCTGCGGGAACGGCTATCATGAGACGGGACGCAAGGCGCGATCCTGCCAAGGCATGCACGAGTCGTGCGGCGTGTGAGGCCATTCCGTATCCTGCCTCGGTCAGCAACCACCCGTCGACAATAATGAGTCTCTTCTGCATTCGCGTCGATGCAACTCCAGTTACTCAAGCCCCTGACATATTGCCGTCCATCCAGGTCTCACCACATTCAGCCATGCACGTGACCAGGCACGCACTAACAAGCAATTGTTATGGAAGACCTTTTGAATGTCCACCACATGTGTCCTGCGCAAAAATTCCAATAACGACCACAGCCGATCAACATCACCATCAACCGCGTGAAAATCTCCAACAACGCAATGGATGGAAGACATGCGGGACTCCAAGGCCATCAGAATATCATACTCCGCACCCTCCACATCTATCGTCAGGAGATCAATAGTGCCGAGATCCAACTCATCAAGTACCGCCCGGACATTCCTGATGGGAACCTCAAAAGAATCCGCCTGGGGCTTACCCTTCTCAACTTCATGCAACCCTCCATACAATCCGCTTTTATCCATACTCAATGTCATCATACGATCCCGATCACCCAAGCCAAACGCATGGCCATGAACATTTTTGAGTTGATTGAGCGAACATTGTATTTGAAACAGGGCAAAATTTTGTTGAACCGGCTCGAACGCATGAATCATGGCGCCGGGATACTTGCACGCAAAATATAAAGAAGCCAACCCTATATTGGCACCGAAATCCAAAATGACCTTCGGTGGCTCCGGTAAGTCAACCGCATACACCTGATCCACGAAAATTTCACCAATCACGGCCACATCTGAAGTGTTTTGCCTGAAGCAGAACTGACAAGGGAAAGGTTTTCGCAACTGAACCTGGCTGATATTTTCACCGGAAGGTCGGAAACGATGCGCATCGGCCATAACCTTCAAGTAGCTGGCCAAATTCCCCGCACATTTCGCAAATTGCCATGTGAACACATCCTTCAGCATAAAGCTTTTCCTTTCGACTACTTATTGCAACTGCCACGCCAAATTAGAATACGACATTTCTCTCGCCACGCTTAGTTTGATCTCTGCACCATTTTGAAGGGTGAAAGTCCCATGACTTCAGACTGTCCTACTTGGATGTGGAGCGGCTTTCATCATGGCCCACGCTGCGATGGGTACCCGCCAGTACAACCACCCCATTCCGCAAAGCAGGGGAGCCAGAAGTACGCCCCACGCCCCAAACAACCAACCAAAAACCACCCCAAAAGTAATGGAACACAAACCGGTTGCCAAATACCACCAAGCGTGCGGTGCCCGGTTGAAACAAAGCAACAAAGCGCTGTGACTCCCCGGAAGAAGATCCAATCCCATCACAGCTCCAATCAACAACATCATCCCCGGCCCCATCAACAGGGTCCGAGACCCCAAGGCATTCAACATCCCCGGGCCGAACACCATCAGTCCGACGAACCCGGCACAATACGTCAGGCCAGCCAAAAGACTCCGATCCACAAATACCCGCCTGACCTCTTTCACATCACCGCGTGTCAGCGCCGCGCCAATCCAAGGCCATTTCACCAGAAGCCAGGAATCCCCCAACCCCCGGAGCAGTAAGATGGCCTGCAAAGAGAGTCCATAACTCGCCATCTTATCAAGATCAACCCACAGCGAATATGCCAGGGCTGTGGCCTGACACATAAGATATCCTCCTATCGTCACAAAACCCGTACGCCATGTCATGGACCAGACATCACGAAAAGTCAACGACTGCACGTGATATCGGCTGTCGGGAAGCATTTTCAAAACCATCGCACGTGCCCACCATCGGGGGATGGCATTAAGGATCAATTGTCCCAGCACCAAAGCCCATACCCCCCATCCTATTCGTAACCCCACGGCGGTGACTAGATAACTGACTGCCAAACCTACAATCTGAATGCGCTGGTGATCGCGAACACGATTGAGCCCAAATAAGAGTCCCGTCCAGAACGTCCCCGCCATATTGATGCCAGCTCCAATGGCATAAACCCCTACAAGACTCCACTCTTGCCAGGATACTTGATGCCCTTTCCAATGGCTCCACCCCATCCACCCAACAAGAGAGAGAACCACTACAAGAAAAGCCAATACCGCGTATAAGCGGCGAGCCATCTCGATCAACCCGAAGATCCCCTCATAGTTAGGACTTGCTGATTCAGGATGGACTGGTACAAGCCCAATGCGAGGGATACTTCTGGCTCCGCCCAAAAAATAGGAAGCAAAACGGCCAATCGTAAAACTTAAACCCATCTCCAGAACCGTGGTTCCGCCGATAAGTGCGAACAGGACTTGCCACAACCCCATTTTCTCGGAAGGCAATTGGTGAAGAGCATATCCCATGACCACGAGAAAACCCAAAGCTCGAATAGCAATGAGTGCCCCGCCCATGATAACCGCCGACCTCCAGATTCGGCGGCATATTTCAAGATATCGCCCCATTCCACTCCCCATTTTCAAGTAGCTGTCCCCCAAGCTCGTAAACTGCAAAAAACGCAGGGACACAAATCACACTCCGTGCCCTTTAAGTATGCGCTATCACAGTATTTTCAAGATTAAAAATGCGATGCAGTATATGTCATGCTGCTGGTTTAATCAATTCGGCAGGTGAGGATCCTCTAAATACTTTTTATTGAAAAGGGGTTGTTTATTAGAGAGCCCGTTGCTACTTTTAGAGGCGATTGAAATCAGAAGCCGGACAGCACGAAATGAGTTAAGGAGATTGGTATGGAATTGATCCCTATTGAGTGTGGAAATTGTAAAGCTAAACTGAAAATCAAGGCGATGCCGGCCAGAATGCCTACGGAAGTGAAATGCCCGAAGTGCGGGAAACCTATTCCCGTGGGAAAAGGCGCTCCGGCAGCCTCTGCCCCAACCCCTGCAGCAGCACCAGCCACTCCTTCAATCCCCACACCTGTCGCCAGCAAACCTATCATACCAGTGGTCCCGCCTCCTGTTACCCCGATAACTGCCCCCCCTGCGGCACCAGCCAGTTCCACTGCTCAATTGACGTCACCACCCAAAGCGATTAATCAACCGACTGCTTCTTCGCCAGTCAGCACACCCAAAAAAGCCGCCGCACCCATCGTTCTGGGCCAGGTCCCCGAAGCCTCAAGCGGAGCCAACATTTCAGTCATCTGCCCAGCCTGCCAGTGGCAAACAAAGGTTTCGCAAACCCTCATTGGCAAAAAAATCAAGTGCAAGCAGTGCTCCGGTATCATTCCGGTTTTATCCCCCGAGCAGGCCTCGACATCCGACGCTTCCAATATGGCACCATTCACGACACCTCCCCCGGCGCCCATTATCCCGACCGAGGCACCAGCCCCTGCTCCAGTCATTCCGAGCCCAATCCCGCCTTCGCCTGCTCCAGAAACCCCAAAGATCACCACACAAGTTGTTCCAGTTCTTCCACAGGAAGTCGCCCCCCCTCCAACCCCTGTGGCTCAATGGACAGCCCCTGAAACGAATTACAGTACCACTCTATCCACTTCCACTATATCGCCAGGGACAACCGTACTCGTGGGGGAAATCGCTACCCTGAAATCGAAACTCGAATCGGCCATAAAAGAATCAACCCTGTCCAGCATACGAGTGGCTGAAGCTGACAAAAAAGTCCAAGAGGCTGATAAACGGGTTCAAAACGCGGAATTGCGTGTCCATGAGGCCGAAAATACACTGCATGCTCTCGCAGGAAAATCAGCCATTGACGCCATGAACGCCAACCGGAGAATCACTGAACTAGAAGCCATGATAGCTCCGCTGCAAGCGAGAATCGGCCTTCTCACCCAGTCGCTTGAAGCGGTCGCTGCGGAATTCGGACCTGAACTGGATCAGGCTGAAAAGATCGTGGCCCGGCTCAAGGCAATCCTGTCTGCACGGAATCCTAACAGGACGACTTAGTGCGAATCCTCCTGATCACGCCCCCTATGGTGCAAATCAATGCACCCTACCCGGCCACCGCTTATCTGGCCGGGCTGCTAAAGCCAACAGAAAATGAGGTCATTCAAGCTGATGCCGCGCTCATGTTGGCGCTCCGCTTGTTCTCCTGCTCCGGACTCCGGCAGGTCGCAAAGGCCATAAATCCCCGGACACGCTCAAAAAGTTGCCGTCACTTCTTACGCCATTACAAAAATTACATTGCCACCATCGAGCCCATCATCCGATTTTTACAGGGAAAGGATCCTACCCTTGCCTGGTGTATTGTATCCCGGCAATTCATCCCCGAGGGGCCCCGTTTTGAGGCCCTGGCCGAGGCCCACACCCATCTTGCGCCAACTTTTGGCCACATGGCCACTCATGATCTGGCCGTTCATCTTGCCAGCCTTTATATCGATGATCTAACTGACGCCATTCACGATGGCGTGGATGCCCGGTTTGAATTGGCCAAATACGCTGAAAAACTTGCCGCCAGCGCCCCCTCTTTCGACGGTATCGCCTCAGCATTACGTCGAAAGCCAACCCTCGTGGATTCGATGATTGACGGGATCACCAATGATCTGATCCGAACTCACCACCCGGAATTGGTCGGCTTAACACTTCCATTCCCCGGGAACGTCTACGCCGCATTCCGAATCGCAAAACAGATTAGAAAGCAGGTTCCAGCGCTCCCCATCATCATGGGCGGCGGCTACATCAACACCGAACTTCGATCACTTTCTGATCCGCGTGTATTCGACTATACCGACTACATTACCCTTGATGATGGTGAACGCCCTATCCTCCGAATCATCGATCACTTGAAACGCCAAGGCACATTGCTTACTCCGCAGGCAAAGCCTCATCTTGAACGGACTTATTTCAGAGAGAAAAACCGAGTTTGTTTCATCCCTGCAGGCTCATCCGAAGGATCCCCGTCCCCATCGGCCTCACTCGCTGTCACGCCCCTGTATTCCGGACTACCGCTGGATCGATATTTCTCGCTGATCGAACTGCCCAATCCCATGCACAAAATCTGGTCCTGCGGGCGCTGGAACAAACTGACCCTCGCTCATGGATGTTACTGGCATAAGTGCGCCTTCTGCGACACCAGTCTGGACTACATCCAACGCTACCATCCTACCTCCCCGGACATTCTCATCTCACAGATTGAGGACATCATCCAACAAACCGGTCAGACAGGTTTTCATTTTGTGGACGAAGCCATGCCCCCTGCCCTGCTACGGAAACTCGCCATGAAGCTGATTGAACACGATATTAAAATCACTTGGTGGGGCAATATTCGCTTTGACAAGGCCTTTACCCCGGAACTGGCCGCTCTACTTGCAAAATCAGGATGCATTGCCGTCACCGGCGGACTGGAAGCGGCGACGGATCGACTCCTCACTCTCCTGAATAAAGGATTCGGACTTGATCAAGTTACCCGTGTCACCCATGCATTGAGTGAGGCCGGCATCTTAGTTCATGCCTACCTCATGTATGGCTGCCCTTCCCAAACATGCCAGGACACAGTGGATTCGCTTGAATATGTGCGGCAACTTTTCGACATGGGCTGTATTCAGTCAGCCTATTGGCATCGATTTGCACTGACCATTCATAGTCCCATTTATCAGGATCCCCGCAAGTTCAGGATACGCATTCCCCGCACTTTGAAGTCAACCTTCGCCCGCAATGAGGTTCCGTTTATTGATTCTGTTAAATGCGATCACGCCGCCCTCGGCCGCGGACTCCGTAAATCCCTGTACAACTACCTGTACAGCATCGGCTTGGATCTTGATCTTCAAGCATGGTTTGACTTCCCCATCCCGCCCACGAGACTTCACACCGATTTCGTCGCAAACCAACTGGCCAGATGACGGGAAAATAACCGTCGCGGAAAAAAGACTCCAATCACGCCAAAAGGTTGTATATGATGCCTGCGCTCTATGTCTTATCAAATCATCATACTTAATGGGGAAAAACGTGGAGAGCGCCTTAATGTCGGACGCTCCGCCCTTTCTATCGGGCGAGACGCCTCATGCGAAATACAATTATCCGACCCCATTATTGAAGAGATCCACGCTACCATTTCCACCAATGCCGAGGGTCTCCAGATTAGCGCATTGGGTAAAACCCACCATTTGACAGTCAATAAATCCGATGTCCAGACCTCATCACTCAAACACGGTGATGTCATTGAAATTGGAACTACACGCCTGTTCGTCCAATCTCAGCGTAGCCCCGGAACATGGGACAGCCTGACAAAATTTCGACAATGGCGAAAATGGGTGACCATTGGCCTTCCCATCCTTATTCTCGCCTTCATTATTCTGACCTTTCGGCAATGTCATTCCGATATACCGGAGGCACCCATTTCAAAACCCACCCTGATACATAATTACGCCCCCGACACTAATAACACCGACTGGATAGTCACCAATGTGCCGCAAATCATGATCCACCCATCTATTATCCTTACCTCATTACCCCCCGAAATTGTCGATGCTCAAAAGGCTTTAATCCGATCCAGTAACACAAACATACAGATGGAAATCGACGCCGCTCTCAATGAACTAGAATTCGCAACCAGTTTTCTCAATGAAGCCAGAAAACATGATTCAGAAACACCCACGCTTCCCGACAGTACCTTGTCAAAGACGATTCTCCAGCAGGCAGAGGAATCCCTCAGCCTTTCAACCTCGGTTTCCTCCCTGTCCGTAACTACAAATTCCATCCCGAACGTAACCACCAACGAAGCCATAACGAATCGGGTGGAAGATCTTAAAAATTGACGGATAATCATATGCGAGAAAAGATATCTGCCTGCATCCTCACATTTAATGAAGAACGCAAAATTGCACGTTGCCTCGAAAGCCTGACCTGGTGCGATGAAATCATTGTCCTGGACAGCTTCAGCACCGACCACACCATTGAGATTTGCAAACAATATACGCAAAACGTTCATCAGCGCGAATGGCGTGGCTACGTCGGCCAGCGAAATATGGTCCGTGAGCTTGCCCAGTATCCATGGGTTTTGTTTATGGATTCTGATGAAGAAGTTTCCCCCGCCTTACGCGATGAAATTCTTAAAGAATTCTCTTCCGGCCCCGTCACCCATATCGGCTATGAATTTCCGCGACAGGTTCATTATCTGGGCCGATGGATCCGGCACGGTGAATGGTATCCGGATGTCAAACTCAGGCTTTTCAAAAAAGATTATGGCCGAACCGAGGGGCAGGAGCCTCACGACAAGGTAGTGGTGCGTGGACCGGTTAAACGACTCAGACACCCGATCTGGCACTACACTTATGACGATCTGGCTGACCACATCAACACGCTCAATCGTTTTTCAACCATCACCGCTCAACACCGATTCGCCAGTGAGGGGAAATTTTTCTGGCTCAATATGCTCACGCATCCCCTTTTTCGTTTTTTCAAGGGCTATTTTCTGCGCGGTGGATTTCTGGATGGTCGCCATGGTCTGGCCATTGCCCTCATGGCGTCCTATGGCGCTTTTTTGAAATATGCCAAACAGTGGGAACTCGTGATCAAGCATCAGGGGCAATGCCACGAGCTCCCGGATCGCGATAACATGAAAAACGGGTTCCAGTAACCGGCAGATAGTTCAGCCACCATATGGCCAGCAATGCCAGCAAATAGATGCCCGTCCCTATCCCTTCATGTATAAAGGGATACCAAAGATCGGTGCGCAATGCGGTTAAGGC
>Ga0073936_10011912_pt1 | contig 10457 bp, 9 predicted proteins | sample AliMusrvi5mmetaG_FD_87041 | JGI IMG/M metagenome (GOLD analysis project Ga0073936, IMG submission 87041) | Freshwater lake bacterial and archeal communities from Alinen Mustajarvi, Finland, to study Microbial Dark Matter (Phase II) - Alinen... | ecosystem: Environmental > Aquatic > Freshwater >... | reverse complement strand
CGTTTCGATGGCCGGCACGGCGACGGGTTCCGGAAATCCTTTGATCCGGACGACCTCGAAATCGAAGCCCGCCGTCAGACGGATCGGAGTCCAGGAGACGCGAACCGAGACACCGGGACTCTGCAATGCGGCGATCAGGTCGTCCGCGGGTGTTGCGGTGGGTGTCGCGGCGGGTATTGAGGTGGGTGTCCACGTTGTGCCGCCCGTGCCCCTGGAGACGAAATCGGTCAGGGGCGAGGCGGTTTGCCCGGCGGGATTCCAGAACCAGAGCGTTCGTCTTTGACGGACGAACTTACGAATCAGCCACGCACCGGCGTAATCGTTGAATTCGACCTGCGGAATGGCGCCGATAACGAGAGTGTGGCCCCATTGGGACGGAACGGGATCGAGAGCAGTAACCAGTTCAGTGAGGAACGCAGTGGCGTCGGCGGGATTGGACCGTGCCGGATCGGTTGGGATGTCCGCCGGCAGCAAAGGCGGGTTGGCGGGCCGGGTTTTCCGGAGAACGGTTTGCAGTTCGGCGGCGGTATTGAAGGGTCCGGCAATGTCAAGGTCGCCGCGGTGGAGCACCGCGAGCTGGATGCCGACCGTGGAGTGTGTGGCCTTGTAAACGGCGGCGATGAGCTGACGCGCGGGTTCGTAATCTTCCGGGCGCATGACGTCCTCGGCCAGGACGACCAGCAGTTCCGGTGAATGCCGCACAGGTTCCTGACGGGCGGGAATCTCGCCGGACCGGGTCTCGATCACCACGGCGGCCGGGGAGTCCACGGCGTGAACGACGAAATCCTGCGCGAGGGAGAGAGAGGCGAAGAGCGTCAGCGGCCCCAGGATTCGGAGCATGCCGCGCATAGGGCGGTTCCCTGGCTTAGTCAATACGTTCAAAGTGCCCCTGTTGGATAGGCGATGAGAACCCGCGAAACATGACAAGTAGTTCCCGCGCGGATCGATTTATTATGCGACGCGGGCGAATAAGGCGAAGGAACGGGAGAATCGGACGGATTGCAGAGGGGGGAATCCGGCAGCGCCGAGAGCTTGCGCCCCGCAGCCTGCCGGAATGTTTGGAACGTCTATTTCAGGAAGCCCAGATTCTTCGCAGTGAACTGGTTCAGGTTGGGAAACACCGCTGGCAGTGCCGTGTCCGGGATGCCGAACCAACTGCACAGCGTGGCGGCGTACTGGTCGACGGAGGTCGTCGGGATCCAGCGGCCCCGGGTGTCGGCATCGTCGGGACCGGCGAACTGGAACGACGGGAATCTTCCGAAGATATTGCCGCCTTTCACAGCGCCGCCCAGCACGAAGTGGTGAGCGCCCCAGGCGTGGTCGCTGCCGTTGTCGGAGGTTGGCTGGAAGGTGCGGCTGAAGTCCGATTCCGTGAATGTCGTGACGGAGTCGGCGAGGCCAAGTTCCTGCGTGGCGTTGTAGAACGCGGCAATGGCCTGGCTGACCTGGGGATACAGGTTGTTGTGCGTAACCAGTTCGTTCGCGTGCGTATCGAAGCCGCCCAAAGAACAGAAAAAGATCTGGCGTCGCATGCCAAGGTAAGAGTGGACCTGGATAATCTGGGCGACCTGCTGCAACTGCTGGCCGAGGCTGGTAGCGGGAAACGCAGTCTTGAAGGGCATGGTTTTGGAGAGCGCCGTGGAGAGCACGTTGGCATCCTGAATGGTGTTGGCAAGCACGCCGTTGGCCGCCTGCACCATGGATAGTCCGCTATCGAACGCGAGCAGCTGATTGAGCGCCTGGTAGCGGGCCTGTGAGGCGGCGGCAGTGGTGAAGCCGGATAACTGCAGCGTCTGGCCGGGCGAGAGGGCGACCTGCTGTGTCTGCACTCCGGCGCCTTGCAAGGTATTTCCCGCAACCGAGAAAAACGCGGGGAAAGCGGACGAGTTCACGCCCTGTGAGGCCAGGTAGTCGGCCGTTCTCCCCGCCCATCCCGTGGGACTGTGGCCCTGCGCGATGGAGGTCTGCCATTCCAGTTGCTGATCGGAATGGGAGAACAGATTGTTGGGCACGGGCGTTTGCTGCGCTTTGTACTGCGCCTGCGTCAAAGGCTGGATGAGGGTGCCGCAGTTGGCGACCACGGCCAGTTCTCCGCTGCCGAACAGGCTGGCGAGTTCGGCCAGCTTGCCGTGAAAAGCGTAGGAATTGCCGGTCCCCGCCGGGATGGGCTGCGTGAGGGCGGTAGTGGGCAGCGCGAGCGCTCCGCGCAGGTTGGTGTAAGCCTTAAACGATGCGTCGTCCATCGGGACGATGGAGTTATTGGTGTCGTTTCCGCCGAAGAGGAAGACGCACACCAGGGCACGGTAATCGGGCGCGCTCTGTGCGAGCGCGGGAAGCAGGCCGAAAGGGCGCAGCGCGAGGGAGCCGACGCCCGCCATTCCGGCGCGAACAAAGCCGCGTCTGTTGAATTGTGTTTTCAGCATGTCTTTATCTCCTGTTTTCGCTCTACTGAACAATCTGGTACTCGCCGGAGGTCAGGACCAGATACAGCGCGGCCTGGGCTTTCTGCAAGGGATCGGTCAAGGGACTGACGGCGGAGGCGATGGCCGAACGCAGCGCCGCCGACATGCGGTTGTGGAGGAAAAGGTAACTCAGGTAATCGGACACCCCCGTGGGCGAGAGTCGTCCGACATCCACCAGGACCGTGAGATCCGCGGGACTGAGGTTGGCCAGGTTGTGGTAAACCACGTTGTTCACAAAATCCGTGCGGTTTTTTGCGGTTTGCGTGGAGTAGATCTGGAACTCCGGTCCGAGCAGCCCGCCTTTAATACGGAATTGCGGCGAAAAGTAGCTGAAGACGCTGGGAGCGTAGAACAGATTCTCGCTCTCCAGCGACGAATCGTTGTAGAGCGTATTGAAGGAGCTGACGCCGATATTGAGGGCGCGAAGCACGCCGGAGATGAACAGGACGGGCTCGCGCAGATGGCCGAAATTTCGGTCGACCGGCGCGGAAGGGTTGTCTCCCGCGCGCGCTTCGGGATCCATCAGAATGGCGGTGATGACGGCCTTCAGGTCGCCCCGAACGCCCTGCCCGTTATTGAGAAACACGGAGGATACCCGCTGGATATAGGCGGCACTGGGGTTGCTGGTGACCAGATGTTCAATCAGTTGCTGGGACACGAACGGAGCCATGGTGGTCTGCTGCATCAGGGCATCGATAACCGACTCCAGATCCTGTTCCGCGGTCTGGCCGGCGGGAATCGTAATGCCGCCGAAGATATGTTTTTCCGAAGTGTCGTGATTGGCCTGCACGGCATACATGCGGCCGAAAAAGTATTGGGGATTGTTGGCGCGGGGCGTGACGCCGGGGGTGTCGGGATAAGTCCAGCCGGTCAGGGCGTCGGCCACACCCGTGACGGCAGCCGCATCGTACGTCGGAACGGGCTGGCCGTTCGCGCCGATCACCGGCGTGCCGTTCAGATTGAGCTGCGTCAGGCCCAGCGTGAATAACTGCAGGAGTTCGCGCCCGTAATTTTCGTTGGCCGAAGTTCCTTTGGCGGGATTTCCTTTATTATTGTTGGCCATGTTGAGATAGCGGCCCATGGCGGGATTGAGGGTGACCTCCCGGATGAGATCGCGGTAATTGCCGAACGCGTTATCCCGAAAGACACGCCAGTACGGCGGGAACGCATAGGCATAATTCACGTCGAAATCGGACACGACCCAGATCTGACTGAGAGCGAAGGCGACGCGCTGGCGAAGCTGATCGGTACCCTGCACCGTGTTCTGGAAGAAGGCGGCCTGAACGGGACGCAGATCGTTGTTGTTGTTGCCCAGGAGGCTGAGAATATTCTGATCGGGAAGGTCGGAAACCGCCGGAGTGTTGAACTGATTCTGCAGCCAGGCGCCGGTGCCGGTCCATACGACGCTGTTAATGGAATCGGCGGAAGCGCCCCAGGACGCCTGGTCGAGAAAACGCGCGGCGGCGGTGGGGCTGATTTGAGCGACGGCGTCCGAAGAGAACGCCGCGAGAAGACAAATAAAACAGGGAATTTTCAGCATGGAATGCTCGTGTGAGAAGGTTACCCCTCGCGGGGCGGAAAGTTGCGAGGGAACTCCCGATTCACCCGGATCAACGTTCTCCCGATCACATTAACCGGAAATCACTGTTGAATTTCCCACAATCCAGCGAAATTAAGGCATCTTGTTCAGAAGCCCGCGCTCCTGTTCGGGCCCGCTAAACTGGAGACGTGAACGTATATCAGGAGCGTCGCGAGGAACTGGAAAAACACGAGTTCATGATGGGCGTGCCGCGTGGCCGTCTGGCCGTGACGCTGGACGTGCTCACGGACGCGCTGGTGCTGGTGGGGCAGCACGGCGTCTACTGCCAGAGCGCGCGTCAGCCCGGCAAGCCGGCCATGGACATTCAGATTATTACGAAATCGATCACGGATGCGAAAGATCTGATCGCGGGCGTGATGGCGGAACTGAAGGCGCAGAAGGAAAGCTGAAATACCGTCCTTACGGACGCACAAACGGATTCGAGGCTTTTTCCCGGCCGATCGACGTTTCCTCGCCATGTCCCGGCGTGACGATGGTGTCGTCGGGAAGCGTGTACAGCTTGCCGCGGATGGAGTTCGCGATGGCGCGGGAATCGCCGCCTGGCAGATCGGTGCGACCCACGCTGCCGCGGAAGAGCGTATCTCCCGCGATCAGTTTTTTTTCAGCGGGAATAAACAGAGAAATGCTGCCCGGGGTGTGTCCCGGCGTGTGCAGCACGTTCAATTCGAGGGAACCGGCCTGCAGAATATCGCCTTCCCGCGCCGGCTTATCGATACCCGGATTTTCCGGGTCTCGCAGCCGAGCCACGACGCCTGGATGTCGAGGTTCGCCGCCAGCACGCCGTCGTCACGGTGCATATAGACGGGGGCGCCGGTGAGTGATCGCAGTTTGTGAGCGCCGCCAATGTGATCGATGTGCGCATGCGTGATCACAATCATGTTGACCTTCAGGGCGTGGCGGTCGAGAATGCTCACGATTTCGGAAATATCGCCACCGGGATCGATAACGACGGCTTCATGCGTGATTTCGTCGCCGACGATGGAGCAGTTGCAGGCGAGCTGGCCTACAGGCAGGACTTCATGGATCATGAGGATACTGCAATCAGCGTAGCCCATGCCTCATGATGGATATTTATGCCTGCTTTGACGATTCTGATGCGATTTCTCCATATTCTTTCCGCGGTGACGCTGGTGGGAGGAGCGCTGGCGTGGCGGTTCGGGGTGATCCCGGCACTGACGTCGCTGAGCGCGGATACGCAGGGCAAAGTAGACCGTGCCATCGCCGCCTCATGGCGTCCGTTCGTGTTCGCGGCGATTGCCGGACTGCTGGTCTCCGGAATTTACAATTTCCTGAACAAAACGGGGCTGACGCCGGCCTACCACGCGGTGATCGGCGTGAAATTCCTGCTGGTGCTGCATGTCTTCGCGGTGATGGTGCTTGTGTGCAGGCCGGATAATGCGAAGCGCGCGCGGCAACTTACGGGCGTGGCGGTGAGCGGCGTGACGATCGTCATTTTGTCGGCGGTGCTGCGCTGGATAATGACGGTATGACGCCCGGATACTCGGCACTGGTGCACGGCACGGCAGTTCTGGATCTTTCGTCGCGGGGACGGATTCGCGTGACCGGTGATGACCGCGCGCGTCTGCTGCACGCCATGACGACGAACCATGTACAGCAACTGACGCCGGGAGCGGGCCTTTATGCGTTCTTCCTGAATGCGCAGGGCAGGATTCAGGCGGATGCGTATGTGCTGTGCTTCGAGGACCACTTTCTGCTCGATACCGAACCGGAGACGAGGACGCCGATCTTCGAGCACCTGGACCGCTACATCATTGCGGACGACGTGACGCTGGAAGACGTCACGGAACAGACGTTCTGTCTCGGCGTCGAAGGGGTTTCAGCGACGGCGACCGCGCAGTCGGCGGGGATGCCGGCGCCCGAAGTTCCTTGCTCCCACGCGGCCTGGGGCGAATTTGAGGTGGCGGCGATCTCTTCCACGGGCGCTCCGGCAGTTCGCGTCTACGGTCCGGCGCTGCGGCGGGAAGAGGCGCTGCGCACACTTGAAGGCGCGGGCGCGGTGGCGGCCGTGCCGGCGGATGCGGAAACCGTGCGCATCCAGCACTACAGCCCGCGCTTTGGGGACGATATTACGGAGAACACGCTGCCGCAGGAAAGCCAGCAGATGCACGCGCTGCACTTCCAGAAGGGCTGCTACCTGGGGCAGGAGATTGTGGAGCGGATCCGGTCCCGCGGTCATGTCAACAAACAACTGATGGGTTTTCGGCTGGACGGTCATACCGCTCCCGCGCGCGGCGTTCAGTTGTTCGCGGGCGGCAAAGAGGCCGGAGAAGTGACATCGTCCACGATTTGTCCGGAAGGCAAGGTCTACGGGCTCGCCTACGTGCGCGTGCCGTACAACAAGCCGGGAGGTACGGTTGGTATCGACGGGCGTCCGGCTGAACTGTTCGCTCCGGCCGGCCGGTAGACACCGCAGCGTTTTGGCGCGCTATCCTGAAAGCAGGCTCATTATGCGATTTTCTCTGGCTGTCAACACGTTTTTCGCTACCGCTCTTTTCGCCACCACATTCACGGTTTCCGCGATGGCCGAACTGCCCCCCGGGCCGGGCCACGACGAAACCACGAAAGTCTGCGGGAAGTGCCATTCTCCGGAACAGGCCGCGTCCCTGCACCAGAGCAAGACCGGCTGGGAAGAGACCATTTCCAAGATGGTGAACATGGGTTCGGAAGGCACGGACGAGGAGTACGAAGCGATTCTGAACTATCTGGTGAAGAACTTCGGTCCGGAAGCGGCCAAGCCGGTGAACGTCAACAAGGCGACGGGAGTGGAGCTGGAAGCGGGGCTGGGGTTATCGAGGACGGAATCGGCGGCCGTGCTGCAGTATCGCGCGGATAAAGGCGATTTCAAGACGCTGGACGATCTGAAGGCAGTTCCGGGCCTCGACTTCAAGAAGGTGGAAGCGAAGAAAGCGCGCGTCACTTTTTAAGACATCGCTTAAAGTCAGCCGCCGCCGCGTCGCGCAGGGTGGCGATTGCGCGTGGAACCTTTTTAAACGGCCGAAAACCACCGCAATCGCCGCTGCCGTTCCCCGCACGTGATATACTCCACCGCAGGTTTTGAGTCGTTTCAATCTGTGTAAGAGTTGTGACCAAAGGAAGGTCGTTGCGATGCGAAAGTTTTCATTGATGGCCCTGTCGGCCAGTGTGGCGTGTGCCGTCATCTGGGCCGCGGACTGGCCGGGTCAGAGCGGAAATCCCCAGCGGGACGGGTGGGCCAAAGCGGAAAAGGCCTTCACCAAAGAGAACGCGGGAAAAATCGAATTTCTCTATAAATATAAGGCAGAGAACCAGGCCAAAGGCCTGAGCGCGTTAGGTTCGCCGGTGATCAACGGCATGCTGATCACCTACCTCGGGTTCAAGGAAATGCTGGTGTTCGGCGGCAGTTCCGACAACGTCTACTCTGTCGACGCCGATCTGGCGCGGCTCATCTGGAAAGTCCATTTCGACAACAAGAGTGACAAGGCGGCGCCGGCGCCCACCGCGGTCTGTCCGGGCGGCATGACGGCGGCGATTGCGATGCCCGGAAGCAGCACGGCAGGCGGTCGCGGACCCGGTGGTGGCGGCAGAGGACGCGGACCTGGAGCGCCCGGCGCAGCGGGCCCCGGACGTGGTCCGGGTGCCCCTGCCGCTGGCCGTGGCGCGGCTCCGGCTTTCCCCGCCCCGGGCGCCCCGCAACCGTTGTTTGCAGCGGGCAATTTCGGGCGCGCGGCGAACTTCGCGGCGATTGGCAGCGACGGCAATCTGCACGCGCTGAACTCCTCCACCGGCGGCGACCGGGCCACCCCGATTAAGTTCGTCCCGCCGAATTCCAAGGTCAGCGGTTTGAACGTGAACGACGGCGTGGTCTACGCGGCCACCCAGGATAGCTGCGGCGGTAACGCGAACGGCATTTACGCGCTGGATCTGTCCACGCTGGAACCGAAGGCGTCGTCAATGGAACTGAATGGCGGCGGCGCGGCGGGATCCGGCGGCACGGCGGTCGGCACGGATGGCACGGTTTACGCCCAGATTCCGGACGGCACGGGTGAAGTGGCGGGTAAGTACAACGACACCGTAATCGCGATGTCGAAAGACCTGAAGGTGAAGGATTATTTCACGCCCTCCTCCACGGTTTCCGCCGTCACAAAGGGTATCCCGGCGCCCGGCGCCACGCCGGTGGTCTTCAGCTGGAAAGGCAGCGATGTGATCGTGGCGGGTGGACGTGACGGACGTCTGTATCTGCTCGATTCGAAGTCGCTGGGCGGCGCGGATCACCACACCCCGCTGTCGATGACGGAACCGGTCGCGAGCCCCGACACGAAGTTCGCGGGCAATGGTTTCTGGGGGACGTTCGCAAGCTGGGAAGATACCGACAATGGCAATGCCCGCTGGGTGTATGCCTCCCTGTGGGGACCGGCCGCCGGCAGCGCGAAGTTGGGCGCCACCAACGGCAACGCCCCCAACGGCAGCATCGTGGCATTCAAGGTGGAAGAGCAGGGTGGCAAGCCCGTGCTGACTCCCGCCTGGTCGTCACGCGACATGCAGGCGCCGGCGCCCGTGGTGACGGCCAACGGTCTGGTGTTTGCGCTCTCGTCCGGTGAATCCGCCCGTCAGGCGAAAGAGAACGGAACGCCTTACACGGTTGCGGAAAAGCAGAAGATGGCGGGACGCGCGGTGCTGTATGTTCTGGACGGCGCGACCGGCAAGGAACTCTATTCGAGCGGCAACATGACGGCGACGTTCTCCCACGGAACCGGCATCGCGGTAGCGAATCGCCGCATCTACTTCACCACTCATGACAATCTGATGTACGCGCTGGGCTTCCTTGCGGAACAGCCGCAGCTGACCGGGAAATAAGGACAACCACAATGCGAAGACTCTATTCTTGTTTGATGTTCGCGGGCCTGATGACCATGCCCGCATCCGGCGCGGACTGGTTGACCGACGGCGGGAATCCACAGCGCACGGCCTGGCAGAAGGACGAACACATCCTGTCGCCTTCGAACGTAAAGGGTATGCAGATTCTGTGGAAACTGCAGCTCGATAATAAGCCGCAGCAGATGCACTCGCTGTTTCCGCCGCTGGTGATCGACCATCTGAAGACGTCGGCGGGCGATAAGCAGGTCGCGATCGTCTCCGGTATTTCGGACAACATTTACGCCATCGACGCGGTGGCCGGCACGGTGATCTGGAAGAAGCATTTCGATTATCCGGAGCCTGCCAACAACCGTCCGGGCAATGACGATCCTCTTTGTCCCGAAGGCGCGCTCGCGACGCCCGTGATCGGGCCGGTGAATGCCAACGGACAACGGCCGGTGTACGCGCTGGCCGGCGACGGGAAGCTGCATACTCTCAACGCGGCGGACGGCGAGGAGTTGTCGCAGCCGGTGCAGTTCATGGGCGCGAACGCCAAGGCCTATGCGCTGAATCTGTGGAACAACGCGATCTACACGACCACAGCCCAGGGCTGCCACGGCAATCCGAATCAGATGTGGGCGATGAAGCTCGACGATCCGACGCACAAGGTGATGACGGCGAGTCCGAAGAGCGGCGGGTTGTGGGGACGGACCGGCGCGGCGATCGATTCCAATGGCGTCGCCTGGGCGCCCACCGGCGACGGCCGTTATGAGAAGGACACGCAGACCTACGGTAACGGGCTGATCGGCGGCAAGATTTTCGGCGATGAACTGAAGATCGCCGATTATTTCATTCCCTCGAACTGGTCCTGGCTGCAGAAGCGCGATCTCGATTTCCAGGTGACGCCCGCGATCTTCACCTACAAGGGCCGCGAACTGATGGTGACGGCGAGTAAGGAATGCCGCGTCTACCTGATGGATCCGAAGAACCCGGGCGGGGACGATCACCAGACGCCGCTCGACCGGACGCCGCTGCTATGCAACGAAGAAGTGAATTTCGCTTCGGCCGGCATCTGGGGCTCCATGGCGAGCTGGGAAGATTCCAAGGGCACGCGCTGGGTGCTCACGCCCTTCTGGGGACCGGTGCATCCCAAGCTGAAGGTGCCGATCACGAACGGCCCGGTGACCCACGGGGCGGTGATCGCGTTCAAGGTGGAAGAAAAGGGCGGCAAGCTGCAGTTGACGCCGGCCTGGATCTCGCGGGATATGGATCAGGCGGAGCCTCCGGTGGTAGCCAACGGCGTGGTGTTTGCCTTCGGCAGCGGCGAGAATACGGTGCAGGCTTACCCGGAACTGGGCCTGCGGGATTCCAGCAAGATGCGCATCGCGGCATCGAAGCATGCGACGTTCTATGCGCTCGACGGCGAGACCGGCAAAGAGCTGTATTCGAGCGGCGAGCAGATCAAGTCGTGGGTGCACTTCGGCGGGCTGTCGGTCGCCAACGGGAGGGTTTACCTGGGGACGTACGACAGTATTCTGTAT
>Ga0073936_10011910_pt1 | contig 10458 bp, 6 predicted proteins | sample AliMusrvi5mmetaG_FD_87041 | JGI IMG/M metagenome (GOLD analysis project Ga0073936, IMG submission 87041) | Freshwater lake bacterial and archeal communities from Alinen Mustajarvi, Finland, to study Microbial Dark Matter (Phase II) - Alinen... | ecosystem: Environmental > Aquatic > Freshwater >... | reverse complement strand
TCCTGTAATTTACATTCATTATAATCCCTAAACGAAATCTTCATATTGCGGGGTCAAATGGAAATTTCCGGGGTCATGGCGCTGTGGGGCGCCTTCCGACGACCCCGGTAAACCCTGCCCAACAATACATCTTCCTTCCAGGATGTTGTTTCAAAGATAATTATGATGCGATTATTTGCCATTGTCATCGCCAAATTGTTGAAATTGCCTCCATAATTGTTGAGATTTATCTGGATGGCCAGGATTGGCTTGCCAGTTGAAGCCTGCCTTTGCCCGGTTTCCACCCAGGGTGACAACCGAATGGCTTATGTTTTGGAGCATGCCTGATTTTTCCCGCTGGATTCCGCAGCTGGGGTAAACCCTATCCAAAGGGCGGATGTTAAAAGAGGCGGGTGGAATAGTGTACAATGGGAGTGAATAACCATCCGGGAAGGAAGGCGATTTTGATGCTTTCAAAAATAAACACCCTGTTATTGGGGCTTATTGCCCAGAAACCCTTAAATCCATACGAGATTCAACATATCCTGAATAAATCCCATATTCGCAGCTGGTTCCCGATTGCCGAGTCGTCCGTCTATGCGGGTATTCGCGTCCTGCATGAAAAAGGATACATCCAGGGGGAAGGGCGCAAAGAGAATAACATGCCCGAAAAAACCATTTATTGCCTGACGGAAAAGGGATCAGAAGCATTAAAAAATGCGGTTGAGCAGTACCTGTCCTGCCGCGATTTGGACCCGGTCGCGTTTCACACCGGTATTTTATTTATGCACCAGCTTGACAGGGATCTTGCCAGGGCGATTTTTAATCAAAAGTTAAAAAGCATGGATGAAGAAACTTTTCTGTTGAAAAAACAGCTGGATGAAAGCCCAAAGTCTTATATTGCTGAGACAATGCTCAAGCACCGCATCTACCTTATATTTTCTGAAGCAAAGACGATCCGGGAATTACTCGAAAAAGTCGAAAAGGACCTGCTGTGGAACGCCCACCCAATCATGGATGCGGAATGAGTGTATTTACTGAATCCGCGAATGCAAAAGGCTGTTTGAATTTGTTTTTTTCAAAATGACTGCCGGGTTAATCCCCAATCAGTCGCGGCTGGATTCAGCGCTGCTGGTGCATTCATAAAAGTCCCCGCCCGGTGTGACCACCGAAAGGGTGCGATCCCCGTCCATCTTGTAGGACGCAAGGCCCCCATTTAAGCCATTCAGGACGGACTCCGCCTGCAGCGTCGAAAAATTGGCGGAGCGAAAATCCCCGTTTTGACGGGCCAGCCCGGATGAATTCATCTGGCAGAACAGCGCTGCCCCGATTCCCTCATGCACCCCGGTCTTCAGGGCCGGGTTTTGAAATGCCTCCGCCAGGGCCGGCACGGCATCCAGCGAGAGCGACGCCAGGTAGGGCACATCCAGCGCCTTGCCCTCCGCCGCCCGCTGCACGTTCGTGCGCACGATGGCACCATCCACGTTCACCAGGCAGATCGATGCCGCGAATCCCATCGCCGCCAGTGCCATCGACAGCGCAAAAAAGCGCTCGCGCCGCACCACTTCCAGCACCACCACTACGGTCAGCAGGATTCCCACCCAGATCATGAAGGTCCTCGGGTAGAGACGGAAGCGTGAAAACCCAAAATAATCAATCGTCAGCGACAGGCGCTGGTAGGCCGACACCAAAATCACCATCACTTCGGCCAGGATGGCAATATTCAGGCCGGAATAAACGGTTTTCTGGGTACTGCTTTCCCGGCGCGTGATGCTGCTCAACCCCAGGATCATCAGCAGGCTGAAGAAGGCTACCAGCATCAATTCGTTGAACCCGCGCCGCGCATATTCCGAGTAGGTGAAGCCGCTCAGGCTGATATTAACATGCCCGCCAAAAAAGTATTGAAACTGGATCACCACAAAAAGCAGGAAGAGCAGCGCCACGCAGCCCAAAACAATGGCGATTTCGAGGAACCCCATGAACGGTCGGATCACTGGTTTTTCCTGCCCCAACAGCTTTTCTCCCTGGCTTTTTTGCCCGGCGTGCAAAAAAACCCCCGCCAGCACGTAAGCCGTCATGCCAATTAGGACCAGCCTGACGAAATATTCGCCCGCCTTATCCACGTTAAACAGCTTAAAGAAATCACCCAGGGTCTGGCTGAAGATCGGGTCAGCCATTGCCAGCAGCACACCAAAGCATGAGACAACCGGCACGGCGATCACCAGCCCCAGAATGATGCGCCAAAAAAGTGTTTTTTTCGCCGGTGCGCTGCCCCCAACCTGTTCCTTGCGCAGCCGGGTGATAAAAAGAATCGGGGCCGCCAGGGCGCTTTCAACCAGCCTTAGCAGCTGGTAAAAATAATCCAGCAAACTGTAGCGCATCCACTGTCCCTTGCTGTAGGTCACCGTTAAAACCCCCAATGGGAAAAGGGTGAAGGTGAACGCCAGGAACATTGAAAGCGGTTCCTGGCGAAACAAGGTCATCCCATTAAAAAACAGGAACAGCACCCCCAGCCCGAGCGCCTGCCGGGCGGGTTTAATCCCGCTCGAAACCAGCAGAAAAACCCCGCCTGCACTTGCCAGGGTGGTGAAAATGGCAAAATTGCTGCCAAACGCCTGTCCCCAGAATAAAAAGTCGAAAACAAAACCCAGGACGATGACAATAACCCAAAACCGTGTGGGATGCTGATCCATCTTTTTTCCTTTTTTTATCTTGCTTCCATCAGCGATGCTGGAACGTCCAGCTCCTCTGCCATTTCATGGCCCTTCATGGCCTTGCAGTATGCCCGCCCGCTCCCAGCGTGCCCCGGTGAGGAACACCCACAGGGGAAAGGGGGAAGGCATGGCTGTAATACAATGCTGGCGTGGGTCGTTTTATCCATCTTCCTTCACGACAATTTCAATTGTGACTTCCTTTTGCTTGCTTAAACTCTCAAATTCAGGCATGCAACGTGCTCCCTTCCCCGTTTTCCACAAAAAGGGCACAGATTTCGAGCGCGCCGCGGGCTGGGGAGGACCGCGGCGAGGCAGGCGGCGGGCGCACATCACCGATTGCAGTGCGCCCGCCGGATTACCTGGATTCTGGCAAAACTGCATATTGACATTATTACGTAATACTGTATAATTAAATTAATCCAACCTGAAAGTAAAAGGAGCGTGTGAATGACAGAATCGGATTACCAGATCAATGAGTTGGCCAAAAAGGCGGGCGTGTCGGTGCGCACCATCCGCTTTTACATCGACGAAGGCCTGCTGCCGCCCCCGCCCACCCAGGGACGTTACGCATCCTATTCGGATGAATACCTCGAACGCCTCGAACTGATCCGCCTGTTGAAGGAACGCTTTCTGCCGCTCAAGGAGATCCGGGTGCGTTTGGAGGGCCTGAGCCAGGCAGACGTCAGGTCGGCTGTGGTCCAGGAGCGCGAGGCTGCTGTCGAGCAGAAGTCCCTGCCAGCCGCCGCTGCGCCGCAAAGCGAGACGGGAAAGACGGACTCGAACGCGTTGGATTATGTCAACCGCCTGTTGAAAAACCGCCCCTCCAGCAGCAGTCCGCGTGCGGTTCAAATGTCACAACCTGCACTCATCCAGGCTTCCAGGCAGAATAACTTGTTTGAATCGAACACCATCTCCAGCTACCCGGGCGGCGAGGAAGTGTGGGAGCGCATCCGCCTGGCGCCGGGGGTGGAACTGCACATCCAGAAACCATTGGAAACGGGCATGCAGCAGAAACTGCAAAGGCTGCTTGAGCATGCCAACCGGATTTTCAACCGATAAAAAAGCCGGTCTCACATTCGTGGGCCACGCAAAATAATCTTTCAAAAAGATTGCCGCGCCAAATTGCGGACGCTTTTCCCGCAATTTGGCGCAATGACATTTCAGATAAAAAAGGGAGAATAAAATGACCAAAAATACGATCCAAATCAGTATGCAAACCGAACTGGCGCTGCTGGAAGAAAGCGTTCCATCCCAGCGCACCGTGGAAATAACCCTGCGCCCGCCGGCAGCCGTGGAAAGCGGCAAACGCCCGCGGCTTAACCTGGCGCTGGTGCTCGACCGCAGCGGCTCGATGAGCGGGGCAAAGCTGGAATATGCCAAACAGGCGGCGCAGCACCTGATCGACCTGCTCGACGAGCAAGACCGCGTGGCGGTGGTGGCTTATGACGATAAGGTTACGGTGGTGGCCGAGAGCATGGAGATCACATCCAAATCGCGGCGGTTGATCAAAAACAAGGTGCAGAAGATTGAAACGGGCGGGTCAACCAACCTGGGCGACGGCTGGCTGACCGGCTGCAAGGAAGTGGCCGCGAATCAGGTTGAAGGGCAGCTGGAACGCACCCTGCTCCTGACCGACGGGCTGGCCAACGTGGGCATGGTTGACCTGGAGGAACTGGCTGTGCACGCGCGCGAGTTGTGCGGCCGGGGCGTCTCCACATCCACCTTCGGGGTCGGGGAAGATTTTAATGAGCACCTGCTTGAGGCCATGTCCACGGCGGGCGGCGGGCTGTACCATTACATCCAATCGCCTGAACAGATTGCGCAGATTTTCAGCCGCGAATTCAGCGAGCTGGCGGCGGTGACCGCCCGCGATGTAAAAATCACGCTCGAGATACCCGCCGGGGTGTCGGCCCAGGTGCTGGGGGCGTGGCGCGCGGAGACGGAGAACGGCCGGATGTGCATTTACATCGGCGCGATGCAGGCTGCCAGGCCGCAGAGCATTTATGTCAACCTGCTGACCCCGCCTGCAAACAGCGAAACCGGCATCACCCTGAAGGCCGAGGTGAGCGGGCTGGGCGGAGGTGGAGAGGCGTACGTAGACAGCGCCGAAATCGAATTCAAATATGCGCATAAGAAAACGGTTAATAAAGCAGTCCGCGACCAGGGACTATTGGAACGCAGCTCGCAGGTGCGCGTGGCCGAAGCGGTGAATGAATCGCTCAAGCTCGAACGCAAAGGCAAACGCAAAGAGGCTTCGCGCAACCTCAAGATCGCGATGGAAGCCGCCAGCCCCTACATGCCCGCGGCCCAGCTTGAAAAATACGACCAGATGAGCCAGCGCATGGAGCACGGCCTGGAAGAGAATGACCGCAAGAGCGCGCAGTACAGTTCATACATGGCGCGGCGCAGCCGCGACGAGGACGAACAGGAAAAGCCTTAATCCCACTTTAAGATTTTTTGCCTGGCTTCACCCCACTTCAGCGCGTCGGTGATGCCTTTTTCGATGGGCAGTTCAGCCTTCCATTTTAACCAGGCTTCCGCCCGGCCCGCGCTGGCATAGGCCCCCGCTACGTCCCCGGGACGCGGCGGGGCGTCTTTTTTGTTGATCTGCTTGCCCCACACCTTTTCAAAGGCGGTCACCAGCTCACGCACAGTGACACCGTTGCCGGTGCCCAGGTTGATCACCAGATAATTATCCGCCGGATTCCCGGCGCGTTTAAAGACACCGTCAAAATCGGTGACGGCTTTAACATGCGCGCGCGCCAGGTCCCAGACATGGATATAGTCGCGGATGCCGGTGCCGTCGCGCGTGCCGTATTGCGTGCCGGTGATCTGGAAATATTCCTGTTTACCCAGGGCGGTTTCGACCAGTTTGCCCACGATGTGGGAGGGTTCCTTGACGTGAATCCCCGAACGCATTTGCGGGTCGGCGCCGATGGGGTTGAAATAGCGCAGGGCGATGCCCTGCATGCCGTAAGCACGGCAGAAATCCTGCAGAACCCATTCCATCATCACCTTGGTGCGCGCATAGGGGTTGGTGGGGTTAAGCGGAGCATCTTCAGTGACCATGAAACCGGGAACAAGGTCATAAATCGAGGCGGAGGAACTGAAGACCACGCGTTTTGCGCCGAGGCGGTTGAGGTTTTTAAAAAGGTCGAGCGATTTAACCACGTTCTCGCGGTAATAATCGTAGGGCTGGGAGACTGATTCGGGAATGACGATCAGCGCGGCGCAGTGAATCGTGGCGCGGATGTCGGGGTGCTCGCGGAAAATCGTTTCAACCGCTTCGCTGTCGGCGATATCGGCATGGTAAAAGATGCGGTTGCGGGTAAATTCGGCGCGTCCGGTGACCAGGGAATCAAGGATGATGGGCGTATGGCCTGAATCTTCCAGGGCGGAACAGATGGTGCTGCCGATGTAACCGGCCCCGCCGGTGATGAGATATTTCATGGAATACACACTCCTTTATGGCTTATTTTTTGCGAGCAGAGGCTGAATTTTTGCAGTCAATCAGCCAATTCAGGGTTAATTATACATGAGGTTCGGGTTCATTTGGCCAGGTGGGCCACGGTGACGCCTTCGCCGCCTTCGTTGTCCATGCCGTTTTCCCAGCGGCTGACCTGGGGCGAATGGGTGAGGGCTTCGCGCACCACCTGGCGCAGTTTGCCTGTGCCTTTGCCGTGGATGATGCGCACATACAGCATGCCCGCCGAGTAGGCCTGTTCCAGGTAGCGTTCCAGGGCGAGCAGGGCGTCTTCGGCGCGCTGGCCGCGCAGGTCGAGCTCCATGCCGGGTGAGGCGGCAGAAAAGACCTGCCGGGCCGGGCGGGATTCCTTGGGCGATTTGGCCGGCGGGGCGGGGGCCGCCGCGGGCGCGGGCAGCTCTTCGGCGCTGGACTGGATGTCGGCGCGCGTGGTGCGCATGCGCAGGGCGCCGATCTGCACTTCCACATCATCCCCGTTGAGCGAAGTGATGACGGCCTCGGTTTTTAACGAGCGCACGCGCACTTTCTGGCCGACCTTCATCTGGCGCGGGGTGCTTTTGTCGGTGCGGGGCTGGCGGCGGCGTGAAACCGGTTTTTCCACTTCGGCTTTGAGGTTTTCCACCTGTTCCAGTGCCGGTTCAATTTCGTCCAGGGGCTGGTGCGCGCGCTGCAAAACGCGGCGGGCGTCGTTGAGTTCGCTTTCGAGGGCTTCGATGCGCTCCTGGGCCGTGCTGCGGGTTTGTTCGAGGATGTCGAGGCGCTCTTCTTCCAGTTTTTCCAGGCGCTGGGCCAGCTCCTGGCGCATTTTTTCGGCCTCAAAACGGGCGCGGTCGGCGTCACCGCGGGCGCGGCGCGCCTGGGTGCGCTGGTGGTTAATTTCATCCAGCAGGTCGTCGGCCTTCAACCCGCTGGGGTCGAGGGTCGAACGCGCCAGTTCAATGATCTCGGGCATCAACCCGATGCGTTCGGCGATCAGCAGGGCGTTGGAGCGCCCCGGCAGCCCCAGGGTGAGGTGGTAGGTGGGCATGAGGGTCTTGAGGTTAAATTCCATGCTGGCGTTGATCGCCCCCGGCTTGGTATGGGCGTAAGCCTTCAGCTCGGGGTAGTGCGTGGCCACCAGGCAGGTGACCGAATGTTCCACGAGGTAATCGACGATGGCGCGCGCCAGGGCCGCGCCTTCCTGCGGGTCGGTCCCCGCGCCCAACTCATCCAGCAGCACCAGCTTCTGCCCGTCGGCGCGCTTGAGGATGCGCACGATGTTGGTGATGTGCCCCGAAAAGGTGGAAAGCGACTGTTCGATGGACTGCTCGTCGCCGATGTCGGCGTAAATGTTGTGGAAAATGCTCAGTTCCGAACCGGAAAGGGCCGGGATGTGCAGGCCGCACTGGGCCATGACACACAGCAGCCCCACCGTTTTCAGGGTGACCGTTTTACCGCCGGTGTTGGGCCCAGTGATGATCACGGCATAGGTGCGCTCGTCCAGGTCCACGTCAATCGCCACGACGCGTTCGGGGTCGAGCAGCGGGTGGCGCGCCTGAAAGAGGCGCAGGGTGCTGCCGGGGTGTTTGTCGCTGCGCGGGAGCATGGCGCGCATCAGCGGCTCGCTGGCGCGCAGGTCTTCGGCGTAGCGCGCGCACATCATTGCCAGGTCAAATTCAGCCAGGGCGCTGACAAATTCCACCAGGGCGCCGGCCTGCGCACCCACCAGCATGGAGAGTTCGGCCAGGATGCGGCGTTCTTCGTCGCGTTCGGCCAGCTGCAGTTCGTGCCAGGCGTTGTTCATTTCCACCACCGCCAGGGGTTCGATGAAAAGCGTCGCCCCCGAGGCGGACTGGTCGTGGATGATGGAGCGCACGCGCCCTTTAAACTCGGAGCGCAGGGGAATGACGTAGCGCCCGTTGCGCTGGGTGATGATATTTTCCTGCATCATCGGCCCGGTGTGCGGGTCGTTGATCAGCCTTTCGAGGCGTCCCAGCAGGCGGTCGTGTGAAATTTTTAACTCGCGCCGGATGGAAGCCAGCCTGGGCGAGGCGCTGTCGAGCACATCGCCCGTGTCGGCCACGGCGCGCGTGATGGAATCCACCAGGCCGGCGGGCACGGCAATGCGTTCGACGATGCTCCAGAGGTGCGGGCAGGTTTCCCGCTGGTGTTCAAACGAACGCCCCAGGTCGCGCCCGGCGGTTAACGTATTTTTGATGTCGAGCAGCTCCGCGGCAGTCAGGACGCCCCCGTGGGCTGCCAGGTCCACCTGGGGGCGGATGTCGCGCGAGCCGCCCAGGCTGATGCTGTCGTTGACGCTTAATAACAGGCGCGCCTCGCGCGTCAGCGCCAGGCGTTCCTGCACTTTTTCAAGGAGGGTGAGCGGGCGCAGGCCGCGGGCCAGTTCTTCCGAGGCGCTGAAAGCGGCATAGTCTGCCAGCCGGTCGAGCACCCGGTCAAATTCAAGCAGGTGCAGGGTCTTTTCGTCCATTATGGGATGATTTCCAGGTGGGCCAGGGAAGCGATCAGGCGTTTAAAGCCGACCGATTTAAAATGCACGTCCACGGTTTCGTCACCGTCTTCCATGCGGCTTTCGAGCACCACCCCTTCACCGTAATTGGGATGTTTCACGCGCATGGTGGCCGTAAACTGCTGGCGCGCGGGCGGGGGGGCGGCTTTCTTCGGCGGAGCAGTGTTGTAGCTGGCCGGGATGCTGTGCTGCGAGGGGCTGCCGAGGTCGTCCCAAACCCCGTTTTTGCGCCCGCCGCCGTAGACGCTGTTGCGCCAGTCGGCTGCGCCCGAGGCCGAGCGGCGGTTGCCGCTTAAGCCCTGCTGCAGCACCAGCTCGGGGGGCAGGTCGCGCAGGAAGCGCGACGGCTCGCTGGCTTCGGAAGAGCCGTAGGTGCTGCGCTGGGTGCAGCGCACGAGGTAAACCACGTCTTTGGCGCGCGTCAGGCCCACGTAAAACAGGCGGCGCTCTTCGGCCATCTCTTCGGGATCGTCGAGCGAACGGCTGTGCGGCAGAATGCCTTCGTCCAGGCCGGTGATAAAAACGCGCCCAAACTCGAGGCCCTTGGCGGCGTGCAGGGTGAGCAGGGTTGGGGCGCTGCCCGCACCTTCCGGAAGGGTGTCCTGGTCGGACACGAGGGCCAGATTTTCCAGAAAATCCACCAGGCCGCGTTCCTGGTAATCGTAGGCCAGTTTGCGCAGCTCCTGCACGTTGCCCCAGCGGTCGGTGCCTTCTTCCGTACCGTCGTCGATATAGGCCTGGTAGTTGCAGTCATTGATCATGCGGTCAAACAGGGTCGGCAGCACCGTCCCGCTGGCGGAGCTTTCATACCAACCGGCGAGCATGGCGCCAAAATCGGCCAGGGGAACCGCGCCGCGCCCGCTGAAGGATTTCCAGTAAGGCGAATCAGGTCCGTTTTTACCCAGGTCGAGCAGCACCTGGCCGGCCGACAGGTTGTTCTGCATGGCGGCCATCTGCAGGTTGAGCACGGTTTTGTCGCCGATGCCGCGCGGGGGAACGTTGATCACGCGCAGCAGGCTGAGTTCGTCGGCCGGGTTCTGCACCAGGCGCAGCATGGCGATGATATCCTTCACTTCGCGCCGGCCGTAAAAACGCTGGGCCCCCACCAGGCGGTAGGGCATGCCGGCCTGGAGGAAGGCTTCTTCGAGCAGGCGCGACTGGGCGTTGGTGCGGTACATCACGGCGAAATCGCCGCCGCCGGCCTGTTTGGATTTTAACAGTTTCTGGATGGTATCGACCACGTAGGCCGCTTCGGTGCGGTCGTCGACGGCCGTGTAAAGGTTGATTTTTTCGCCGCTCTTGCCGCGCGCTGAGGCCAGGCGTTTGGGGGTGCGGTGCTGGTTGCGGTCGATCACCGTGCGCGCGGCGTCGAGCACGGTCTGGGTGGAGCGGTAGTTTTCTTCGAGCAGCACCTTCTGGCAGTCGGGGTAATCCTCTTCAAAACGGAGCACGTTGCGGTAATCGGCCCCGCGCCAGCGGTAAATGGACTGGTCCTCGTCGCCGACGACAAAAATGTTTTTATGATACCCCGCCAGCAGGCGCAGTAATTCGTACTGGGCGATGTTGGTATCCTGGAATTCATCGACGAGGATGTGTTCAAAGCGCCGGCTGTATTTTTCGCGCACGTCGGGGTTATCCTGCAGCAGGCGCACGGGCAGCATGAGCAGGTCGTCAAAGTCGACGGCGTTGTTGGTGCGCATCAGGTGCAGGTAGCGTTCGTAGACGCGCACGATGATTTCGTCGCGGTAATTGCGCACGGGCAGGTCTTTGGG
>Ga0073936_10011902_pt1 | contig 10462 bp, 10 predicted proteins | sample AliMusrvi5mmetaG_FD_87041 | JGI IMG/M metagenome (GOLD analysis project Ga0073936, IMG submission 87041) | Freshwater lake bacterial and archeal communities from Alinen Mustajarvi, Finland, to study Microbial Dark Matter (Phase II) - Alinen... | ecosystem: Environmental > Aquatic > Freshwater >... | reverse complement strand
GTCCTATTGGCCGCCGAGATGACACTCCGCGAGGACGAGAGCGCCCGGGTAGTAATGGCACTCCTCGCCGTTATTCGCCGCACCGAAGCGAGCCCAGAATGAAGTCGGGTGGACACCTATCCGTGTCATAGCACCGCAGTAAGATGTAACACCAGTCCAGAGGAGGACAAATGGGAATTGTTTACACAAAAAAGAAATTCAACTGCAAGACCTGTGGTCGATGGATGGATGACCGCCGAAGGGCGCATCATGTTCGCCAGCACAAGGTAGCGAAAGAACTGGCCGATGAAAAGCGTGGCATAGAACCAAAGGCTAAGACCGAGCGAGGTCGCTTGCGACTCCGCGCCAAGAGAGAACTATCGCTAGTCACGGTCTGCGCTTATTGCAAGCAAAAAGGAACTTTTGACCGAGGCCCCGACGGGCTGTTCTGGCACATGGATCACATTATCCCCTGGTCAGTCGGCCAAATCGAAAGCCTTGAGAATTATGTCAAGGCTTGCCACACCTGCAATGTGAAAAAGCGCAACACGGTCAAGCACCCAAGCGGAGACACCATGACCGCAGCCCACCTGACCTTTCGAGGAACTGGCCTTTACCGCCGATTGTGGGAACAAAAGGCATTTGGCAAATCCGTGTCATAGCACCGCAGTAAGATGTACCCAATTTGAGTGCGGAGTGAAATTATGACCGACGACGAAAAGCGCCCGATTCCGTGCAACTGCATTGACCACGGCATCATCAACGACGAGCAACACGAGTTCACCTACTGCCCGAACTGCGGGAGACGACTATGAGCCTGCCACCAGTGCAGATTGTCGCAGATGTGTCCGAGTTCAGAGCTCAGGTCTCCACCTATTGCCCGATTACTCATTCCAGCCTGGCGCACCCTCGGGCAAACCTCCAATTCACTAACCACGTCAGCATTACGTTCATCAAAGACGTGAACTACTGCCCCACCTGCGGGGAAGCGATCTAAATAAAAACGTGTGGAGTTTGCAATCTGTTGCCAAATGTGGGATGATAGATGTCTATCGTGGGTGAGTTATGCCCTGCGACCTCCTCTAAACTTAGGCGGCTAAACTATGGCTGGATTCCAACGCACCGAGGAACAAGCGCACTTAGACACAAAAGCCCTGCGGATGCGCTCTCTCGGGATGTCGTACCAGGCAATCGCTGACCAGATGGGTGTTACCAAAGCAACGGCCTACAACCGATGCCAGCGTGCTCTCGCCGCAATCCCTGCTGAGGCCGTGGACGAGTTCCGCCGCCTCGAAGGTCAGCGCCTCGACTTGTTGCTCGAAAAGGCAATGGAGAAGGCGCTCAGCGAGGAAAAGAGTTCGATGTTCGCCATCGACCGTGTCCTAGCAATAATGGATCGCAGGGCAAAGCTCATGGGTCTCGACGCTCCAGTACGCACCGAGGTCATCACCCTCGACTACATCCAAGCCGAGATTCAGCGCCTAGAGGCTACGCTCGGGGAGATAGATGACAACGATTCTCCAGCAACGACTAGCGGAACTGAAACGGCTTGAGGCTTTAGAACTCAAGAGCCGAGCAGTCAAGGCCGCCGACGCTAAGACCAAGATTCACCAGTCCGAATACCGGCTCAAAGCCCGCGCCCAGCAACTCCCCCCCGAGGGCGACTGGCGCATCTGGCTCATCATGGCAGGTCGAGGGTTCGGCAAGTCGTGGACTGGGTCTCGCTGGCTTATCGAGCAAGCACTTCTGAATGACCAGACCGAGTGGTTCGTCGCCGCGCCCACCTTCGGCGCTCTCAAGCGTGTGTGCTTCGAGGGGCCGTCTGGCATCCTGCGAGCCATAGACCCGAGCCTGAAACTCGCCTACAACCGCTCTGACCTTATTCTGACGCTGACCAACGGCTCCAAAATCATCGGGCTCTCAGCTGAGAAACCCGACGGCGCTCTCGGGCTCAACCTCTCTGGGGGATGGGCTGACGAACTAGCGGCATGGCCTTATGACGAGATGTGGACGCGAGGCATCTCCCCCGCGCTTCGTATTGGCGACCCGAAAGTCGTCATCACCACAACCCCTCGCCCCGTGCCACTTATCAAGGAGTTCGTCTCTCGAGATGACGGCTCAGTAATAATCACCCGTGGCTCAACCTACGACAACGCCGCCAACCTCTCCCCAGCCGCCATCGCTGAACTACGCCAACGCTACGAGGGGACGCGCTTAGGCCGGCAAGAACTGCTCGGGGAACTGCTCCTCGACACACCTGGCTCCCTGTGGACGCTCGGCATAATCGACGCAACCCGACTAACTACCGCACCCGAGATGACTCGAATCGTGGTGGCAATCGACCCCGCTGTCACCTCAGGCGAGAACAGCGACGAAACCGGCATCGTCGTAGTGGGCAAAGGCGTGGATGGCAGGGGATACGTCCTCGCCGACCGTTCCTGCCGTGACACGCCCTCTGGGTGGGCTCACAGGGCAATCCAAGCGTTCACTGACTTCAACGCCGACCGCATCGTGGCCGAAAAAAACCAGGGTGGGGACATGGTCGAGATGACTATTCGCTCAGTAATGCCGACCGCACCCTACAAAGGCATCACCGCCAAAGTCGGCAAACGTCTCCGCGCTGAACCTGTCGCCGCTCTCTACGAGCAAGGACGCATCTCGCACGTCGGCGGATTCGAGAAACTCGAGGATCAGATGACCACCTGGCTCCCCGATAGCGGAACCTCACCCGACCGCCTCGACGCACTGGTGCACGGATTGACTGAACTCGGGCTCGCTGGGGGAACGTCAGCCGACCGCTTCTTCCTCGAACTCGCCCCACCCTGCCCTCAATGTGGAATGCCGGTGGCTCGCGAGGCTTCTAACTGCCCTTCGTGTGGGCTACTCAATAACGACTACGACCTCAAACAGGTCTACCCCCGATAGGACGAGATGGCGCTACTAGACCGCTTCAGCCGTAAGGCACGAGACCAGAAACTTGCTGAGACCGTCGCTGAGGCTGTGAAGGCTGGGCTGTCCGGCTCCCCAATGGGAACGACAAACTACAACCGCGCCACCCCTGCCGAGCCCTACTCAACCGTGGGCGGTCAGGGCATCATCACCGGCATCGGTCAGGCAGTTCCTATGGATCGCCTCGGAGTTGGCTACGAGGGTGGGAACATCGGCTCAGGCTTCGGCGCAATGCTGGGCCCTGCCGCTCCGCTCCTCCCTGCGCCCATCGACGTTGTCCAAGACGACTCAGGCCGCGCACTTCCTCGGCGCTATGAGTACCAGGTAGCGACCAACCTCAACCTCACGCAGTCCGAAGTTCCTTACCAGGTGCTCAGGTCTTTATCCGAGCAGTGCGACATCATCCACCGCGCCATTGAAATCCGCGTTGGCGACCTCGTCAAGCAAGACTGGTCATTCGACCTCTCTGAGTCGTGCATTGCGACAATCATGGAGGAAGAGAACTGCTCGCACGCCAAAGCCTCCCGCATCGGACGTGAGCGGTACGGCGAAGAAATCAACCGCCTGTCCTCGTTCTTCAAGAACCCCTACGTCCACTCTGAGCGGTCATGGAGTGAGTGGCTAACCGAGTGCCTGTGGCAAGTGTTCGTCTATGACCAACTCTGCCTCTACCCTCGCTACAACCTCGGAGGCGACATCATCGGCTTCGACGTAATCGACGCGCCGACTATCAAGATTCTGCTGGATAACCGAGGCGACACGCCCCATCCACCTGCGCCCGCTTACCAGCAAGTCCTCTGGGGCTTCCCTCGTGGAGAGTTCGTGGCCTCACCTGAGTCCGACGGCGACTTCTACAACACACCTGGCAAATACGGCGAGTACGTCAAAGACCAGATGAGCGTGTTCATCAAGAACCGCCGCACCTCGTCGCCCTACGGCTTCAGCCCAGTCGAGATGGCAATACCTGCCGCGACGCTCTACCTCGACCGTCAGGCGTGGATGAGGGCGGAGTACCAGTTCGGCTCAATGCCAACGACGTTCATGAAAACGACGAGCCAAGAGCTCAGCCTCGAGAAACTGTCGGGCTACGAACGCGTGCTCAACGAACGCCTAACTGGATCAACTGCCGAGCGCCACCGCATCAAAGTGCTCCCTGACGGATTCGACCCCATCGCTATGCCCTCGACGGACGAGCGATTCAAGTCCGACTATGACGAGTTCATCATCAAGCGCATCGCCGCCATCTTCGGTGTCGCTCCCTCGGCGCTGGGTGTCGTCGCTCGCGCCGGCCTCGGTGGAGGCAAGGGTCAGATGGAAGGCGAAGCGCAGTCCTCCGAAACGGTGTCCACACGCCCGATGGAGAACTACATCGTGGACGTAATCAACTCCCTCTGCCGCCGCTACCTCGAGGCAGACATGAACGTCACCTTCGTTATTCAAGACCGCCAGGGCGCGGTGCAGGCATCAGAGCAGGCAAAGGCGAACCAAATCTCGCTGTTCTCGGGTCAAAAGACGCTCAACGACATTCAGGGCGAACTAGGGCAGGCGCTCTACGACATGCCCGAAGCCGACGAGCCGTTCATCGTGGCTGGTCAGACAATCCAGTTCATCAAGGGATTGCTCAACGTCGGTGGCGATGGCGAGACCATCGGACAAAAGGAGACCCCTAGTGAGCAGTCTGCACAAAGCCCACAAAGCGAAGAAAGCCAAAGCGCCGAAAATCAAGAAGTCAAAAGTCCGAGCGTCACGCCGGAAACTGAGCTAAAGGCGCAGGAGGCTAAGGCGTTCGCTAAGTTCGCTTCCAAGCCCCGAGCCCGCGCGTTCGAGTTCAAGCACCACACGCCCGAAGAGGCCGAACTGCTGAAAGCGCAGATAACGGATACCCCAAAAGGACGTTCGCTTACTAAGGCGCAACAGCCCAACGTCGAGCCCATCAAGGACATCGTCGCTCGGCACAAGAAAGCAATCCAGCAAGCCCTCGCCGCCTCGGTAGCGGGTCTGCCGGAGTTCCTCGACCAAGTCCTGCGCAACATCACGCCGACGACCTCGCTCGAACAAGTCACCGCAGTCGCTCAAGGCGCACTCGGCAACCTGACCACTGACCCCAAGCCACTTCAGAGCGCCCTACAAGCCCTCTACGAGGCTGGCGTTCAGCAGGGTAGTGCCTACGCTGGGGGAACCGGCTCAGGCGCTCTCACGGACAAACTGTTCGCCAACGTCGGCAACCTCGTCAGAGACATCAACCAAACCACACTCGACCGCATCCGCGTAAATGTGATCGACGGCGTGCAGTCGGGTCACTCGGCTGACCAGATTGCCTCCGCCCTGCGCAACGTGGTCGAAGGCCTGCCAGGTACGCAACTAGCGAACCCCATCACTCGAGCGGACGTGATTGCGGCAACCGAAGCCAACCGAGCGTTCAACATCTCCGCCATCGACACCTACCAGTCAGGCGGGGCGAGTGGTTGGGACTGGGTTACTGAACCCGATGCCTGCGACATCTGCCTTGACCAAGAAGCAAACAATCCGCACTCGTTCGACGAAGCGGCGGATCTACCAGCCCACCCCAACTGCATGTGCTATTCACAGAGCAGTGATGGATAAAAGGAAACTATGACTGACAACATCAAGAGCGTCTACTTCGGTGGGCTCACAGCCAAGCGAGGCGATGACGGGTTCATGTACGTCAAAGGCATCGCCACCGACGACACCCTCGACCTCGACGAGCAAATCTGCGACCCCGAGTGGCTCAAGGCCGCCATGCCTAAGTGGATGGAAATCGGCAACATCCGCGAGATGCACCAGAGCAAGGCTGTCGGCAAGGCAACCGAGATGGAGCACAAAGGCTCCGGCTTCGTCGTGACGGCAAAAGTCGTAGACGAGCAGGCCGCCAAGATGGTCGAAGAAGGCATCTACACCGGCTTCTCAGTTGGCATCAAGGGCGCTCGAGTTGTTAAGGACGCATCCGCTCCTGGTGGGCGCATCATCTCAGGCTCGATTGTGGAAGTCTCACTCGTAGACCGCCCCGCCAACCCCTCCGCAGTAATCGAAATCGCCAAGTCCATCAAGGGCGAACTAGTGAAAGGGGCCGCCGTGTCCGAAATTGACAAGGCTGAATCCCCAGCCATGAATACCGAAGCCAACATGACAGAGGAGCCTGGTGTTAGTCCCGATGTGCTTAACCACGACACCCCCCAGCCCTGCCAATCGTGCGCAGGAACTGGCAAGAAAAGCAACGTTATGGGAAACACGCAAGAGACCGACTGCGAAGTCTGTGACGGCACTGGCAGCCAGCCCGACGACCGTCTAGAGAACATGGAACAGCACACGCAGGCAGTCCCTCAGGGTCACGACAACCGTGACATGAAGGACGCTGAGCCCGACACCACCGTCGTCGCTCCAAGCCGCATCAAGACCCTCGCCGGTGAGATTGAGAAGATGCAGCACGACCTCTCCGACCTCAACGCCGTACGCCAGTCGCTCATCAACCTGATGAAGGCTGAACTCGACGAGATGGCCGCGGGCAACGAGAACAACACCGACGACATCGCAGAACTTCTCCACTCACTCTGCCAGTTCCTGTGCTGGTGGAATGACGAGTCGGGCGAGAACGAAACGCCTCCCCCATTCACGGGCGAGGACGAAACCAACGAAGGAGTAGACATGAGCTACGACATGGGCATGATGGCGCTTGGCGTATCAGCCGACCTATTCAAGAACGCAAACGCAGAAACGGCGACCCCCGAGGTCAAGGACGAACTGCGCAACGAAATCGTCAAGGCGCTGGGCCTTGAAGAAGTCATGACGGCGAAGGCTGAATTGAGCAAGGCGACAGAGGAGATTGAACTCCTAAAGGCCGCGCTCGACGAAGTGAAGTCAATGGCTGCACCTGGAGGGCCCGCTCTGCGAGCCACCCGCGAACAGACCAGCAAGTCCGCAGCAGTCATCGCAAACGAGGTCGAGGCGATTCGTCTCCGCAACCTCGCTGACCGAATGACTGACCCTGCGCTCCGCAACCAGTACCTCGAGAGCGCCCGCCGCCTCGAGTCAAACAACTAACAGAAAGAGAGACTGCGATGACAATCGCCGCTCCTTCCCTTGACCAGATGTTCCACGGCCTTCCAGCCGACGAGCAGGTCAAGCGCTTTGAGGCTTACAAGTCAGCCCTTAGCACCGTCCAAGCCAGCACTCTGACCGCAGCTCGCCGTGGCGAACTGTCCTTCAGCCCAACCGTTGGCATCACCAAGACCGCTTCGGCTTCGTCACGCATCGACGAACTGACGCAGGAAATCACTAAGGCTGTCTCTGGCGATCAACTCGCCGCTGTACAGTCCTCGCTCGCCGGCCTTGCCGACTTGCAGAAGGACTTGTCACTGACCAGCCCGCTGAACAGCACCATCTCGGGTGTCTCGGGTCTCGTACCCTACAACCTTGACCCAGTGCTGTCGTTGCTCATCCCGAAGGAACTGTACCTTCGCAACAGCACGGCACGCATCAAGGCTCAGGGCCAGGCTCTCGAGTTCCGTCGCATCACGGGTGTCTCAAACGCCGGTGTCGGTGGTGTCGCTAACCTCAGCACGTTCTTCAACTCGACCTCTGCCTCGACTTCGTTCGGTGGCGTGTCGCTGAACCGCCCAAGCAAGATCACTTACGCCGCTGACAAGATTGTCAAGTCGTTCGTGGAGCAGGGTGTCTCCGACTCGGTTAGCCTCCAGGCTGAGTTCGCCGGTCAGGGTTACACCGACCTGCGCCAGTTGTCGCACACGGCCCTCATCTGGGCGCACTTCCTCGGTGAAGAGCGCAACATGCTGAACGCTGTCTCGACCGCTCTGCCTACGTCGGCTCTGACTTCTGTCACCGCCGCTAACGACTCGACCGGCTCAGGCTTGCCTGCTACCTCGTCCTCGTCGGTCTACATCACCCTCTCATCGGCTTACGGTGAGACCGCTGGTGTCTCCGCCGGTACGGTGACGAACACCACCGCTGGTCAGGGTGTCAAGGTCACTTGGTCGGGAACTGCTCCCTACGGCGCTGTGGGCGTGAACGTCTACGTCGTTGTCTCGAGCACGACTTACAAGGCTTCTACCGTGTCGCTGGCTTCCGGTGTCACTGGCTTGACCTTCGCCGCCATCACGGGAACCTACCCCTCGACTGACGGTTCGTACAACACGAACGCCGCTGGCTCGAACTCGGCAACCGGCTACGACGGCTTCATCAGCACGTTCGCCTCATCGGGTGGCTACCAGAACCAGTTCAACGGTTCGGTCTCCGGTCAGAGCGAGCCTGGTGGATTCCTTCAGGACGCTTTCGTCAGCCTGTTCAACAGCACGATGGCCGACCCTGAGGTTGTCTTGACCACCGCCGCTATCCGCCGCTCGCTCGCCAAGAGCATCCAGAGCAACGCCTCCAACGCCGCCTACCGTCTGAACTACCAGACCGGCGACAACGGTGTCGTGCTGGGTTCGTTGGTGAACGCTCTGCAGAACGAAGCGACCGGAACGATGGTCGAACTCGTCACGCACCGCTTCATGCCTGCGGGTGTCGCAGTCGTGCACACGAAGCAGTTGCCCTTCCCCGACTCTGGTGTCAGCCAGACCGTCGAAGCGCATTCAGTCGTGGACAGCATGATCATCGAGTGGCCTCAGATTGGCTTCTCGTACGACATCAGCTCGTACACCTACGGCGCTCTCGCATTCCGTGCGCCAGCGTGGTCGGGCATCGTGACTGGTCTCACCGCCTAGTCAGCAACAAATCGCTAGGCCATCGCGCCTAGCAAACCGAGGGTTGAGCAAGGTCAGGGTCTCCCCCTTCCCCTGACCTTGCTCCCCTCCCAGTCTTGAAGGGAGAAACATGAAACTCGTCGGCTCAGACGCAGGTCTCAAAGAAGTGCAAGTGAACGATGGCAAGGTCATCCCCCGCGCTAAAGACGGAACCTTCCACATCGAAGGCGCTACCGCTCGGGCACTTGTCAAGTCGGGAGACTTCGCCGTCGCTGGCACAAACTTCCGCAACGCTCGGGGCTTCAAGTGCCTCGACTGCGGATTCAACTCGCTCTACCGCGATCACTGTGGCAAGTGTGACGGAACCAACCTGGAAGAAGAACAATGACCGTCATCGCGCCGTTCTACCAATCCGAAGGCATCATCGAGCCCTACGTCTCGCTCAATGAGGTCAAGTTCTCACCGACCGCCGCCGCGATTGACTTCTCCAACCTCATCGAGAACGCTTCCATCGTCGCCCAAGACCGCGCCCTCTCTGAGCTCATCAAGCGAGCATCGAGCAAGGCCGACATCTTCTGCTACGGCAAACTTGGCACACTCAACGCCAGCGCCAACACGGAAAACGGCTGGTATCGCCCAAACCGTGAAGGCAACATCACCTTCTCACCGTCATTCACGCCCATCCTCGCGGTGACTGACGTGCAGTGCGGCTGGGGCCCTGGCTCTGGTCTCGCTGAAATCACCATCTCATCGAGCAACGTCGCCATTGACCGCGACCAGTTCACCCTCACCTCCCCCTCAACGCTCGGTCTCTACTTCGGCAACCTCGGCATCGCAGGTGGGCGCTGGGGCTACCAGACGAACATGTGGTGTCAGTATTCGTACATCAACGGCTGGTTCAACTCATTCCTCACCGCCTCAGCCTCAGCGGGCGCTACGAGCATCACCGTCACTGACGCGACTGGATTGTTCGCTGGCATGAGTTTCACCATCTGGGACGGAATGCAGGACGAGACGTGCAAGGTCGCCTCTATCTCGGGCAACGTCGTCACCCTCACCGCTGGGCTGTCCTACGGTCACGGCATCGGAGTGAACGCTTCGACAATGCCAGCCGCCGTCAAGCAGGCCGTAATCCACTTCGTCGTCGCAATGGTCAAAGAGCGCGGGCAGGGTGGTCTCGTCATCAACGAAATAGGCGAGCCTATGAGCGTCTCCTCACGCCAACAGACCAGCATGGAAGATGAGATGCTCGGCTACGACCTCCTAGAACCCGTCAGGGTCATCGGCGGTCGCCAGTGAGCCGTGAGACGGTACGCACGCAGTTCGTGAACTACCTCAACGGCGAGGGCATCACCTACCTCTCAGGGGTCAAGACCTTCCCCGCCAAGTTCACCCCCGAGGGCGACTTCTACGACAACGAAGATCCAGGTCACGCGCAAGGGTGCATCGTCTACCCCTACATCGAGACGCAACGAGAGAAGCGCATCGAACTCACCGGCGCAACTGGGGGTGGCAAGGAAATCTCCTACACCGTCGTCTTTACCTGCATCTTCAGAAGCAACAAGCGCAAGACCGAGGACGCAGGCGCAGACTCCGAAGCCTTCCTCGACTCGTTCACCAACGCCATCCGCGCATCCAAGAATTGCGGAGGCTCGGGGCCAATCTTCCAATGGGGCGAAGGTTCGACCATCGGAGGCGACGACATCGAGGTTGTCTCGTACTATCCGCGCCAGATCAACGGCTCAGCGGCAGTCACCCAAGTCGTCTCGACTGTCCGTGTGACCGTTATCGAAATCACCGCATCAAACTCGTAC
>Ga0073936_10011899_pt1 | contig 10463 bp, 3 predicted proteins | sample AliMusrvi5mmetaG_FD_87041 | JGI IMG/M metagenome (GOLD analysis project Ga0073936, IMG submission 87041) | Freshwater lake bacterial and archeal communities from Alinen Mustajarvi, Finland, to study Microbial Dark Matter (Phase II) - Alinen... | ecosystem: Environmental > Aquatic > Freshwater >... | reverse complement strand
GGGCTCTATCTGTTAAGCGAGAATGGCGGGGTTGAGAATATCTTTACCGATCCCGAGATCTCCTGTTGGCTCCCCTATCCGCTCACGCCGCGTCCCACCCCACCCGTCCTTTCCACCTCGCGCGACGCCAAGCTGGCTGAAACCAAACAAGCCGCCTGCGTGGTGACCGACGTCTATGATGGCTTGGAGGAGGTGCCCGCGGGACGGTCAAATACATCCGGATTCTGGAGCAGATCCCCCGTCCTTGGGCTGCCCGCCGCTATTGGGGCGGCGACGAGTTCGATCAGCAGCATTCCTGCATTAGCCGCTGGACGCATCTGGGGCTCAAGGTGCAGCATGGGGTGGTTCCGGTTGAGGACGACGGCTCGGCCAATTTCGTGGTTCCCGCGGAGGCCAATGTGTTTCTTCAGGTGTTGGATGAGAATTACATGGCGCTGCAGACGGAGCGTACGTTTGTGAATTACATGCCCGGCGAGGTTAGAAGTTGTGTGGGTTGTCATGAGACTCCCTCCGGTGTGACCTCCTCCGAGGGTGCCGGGCAGCTGAAAAAGGCCCTCAAGCGCGAGCCGTCCATCCCCGGCCCGCAGCCTGGTGAGACTGACGGCCATCGGGCGCTGGACTATGCTCACGATGTTCAGCCCGTTTTCGACAAATACTGCCAGAAATGTCACAGTGGCGCCGAGCCCAAGGGCAAGCTTGATCTGAGCGGCGTATTGACGGAACAGTTCAATACTTCATACGACGCGCTGCTTCCTGCCGCGTTTGAGCGCCGCGACGAATTACTCGGGCTCATCGTCGCGGAGAATGTCCCCAAGACCGGCAATGTTGCTTACTTGCCGGCCATGTCGCTCGGCGCTCGCACCAGCGTGCTGGTGGCGATGCTCAGCAAGGGCAAGGTCAAGCTGGCCGATGCCAAGAAGGCGGCGCATGCCGCCAAGTTGACGGAGGTTCACAAGGATATCACTCTGGCACCTGAGGAATTGCTGAAGATAACCAATTGGATTGACACCAACTGCCAATACTACGGCACCTACTGGGGTCGCAAGAACCTCCAATACAAGGACCACCCGCAGTTCCGGCCTGTTGCGACCTTCAAGATGGCCACTTCGATGGCTTCCCCCGTCCCTGAGAACCAGCGGTAGGCCACTCCGGACAACCCGCAGCATCCCATTTTTTGACCTGTGAAGATCTGCCTGAATCAAAAACACATCACTATGAAAAACGCATTGTTAGGCGGGACGTCCGCCACGGCAAGGTTGCGCTGGGCGACCCTTGCTCTGGCTTGGTTAGCATGGCCGGGTCTGGTCGCCGGGGAAGATCAACCTGCCATTCCTGGGCCCGCCGCGGCCGGGTCCGCGGCACCGGTTGGGGCGGAGGAGGTGGGCTTCGACGAGATCCTCTTTGTCAAACGCAAGCCCTATTCATCGGATCATTACTACACCGACATCAACAACGGCACCAGTCCGGACCGCTTCGTGCCGGACAATGGCATCTACATATATAACCTTCGCACGCGCCGCGAGCGGGCTGTGGTCACCGCCGCGAACCTGCCCGGCGGCAACGGCTTGATAGGCAAGCCCAGCCTGTCGTTTGACGCCAAGAAAGTCGTCTTTGATTTCCGCCAGGATCCGGGTGCGGGGTTCCGCGTCTGGGAGGTTGCTGTTGACGGCACCGGCCTGCGCCAGGTCTCTTTTGCGCCGCAGGATGAAGCGGAAAAGGCGGCACGTTGGGCCGCGGGGTGGCACACCGACGATATCCACCCCTGCTATTTGCCTGACGGCCGGATCATCTTTTCCTCGACGCGCTGCGAACATACGGTTTTGTGCGGCGGTTCGGCCGCGCTGGTCGCTCCGGTGTTGCACCGCATGGATGCCGACGGCAGCCACGTCGAGCAACTCACCCATAGCCTGGTGAGTGAATTCTGCCCGCTGGTGCTTGCTGACGGCCGGGTAATGTACCATCGCTGGGAGTACATCGACCGGGGCGCGCGGGTCGCCAAGACGGTGTGGGCCATGCATCCGGACGGCACCAAGCCGCAGGAACTCTATGGCATGGCCGACGATGACACGACCATCTACATGTATCCCCAGCCGCTGCCCGGCAGTGATCACAAGTTCGTGTGTGTGGGTACCTGCCATTATCCGCAGGGCGGCTGCCTTGGATCCATCCTGCTGGTGGATTTTGGGATGGGCGTGCGCGAGCGCGGCCCGGACCCGGATGAAGCGGGCTATGTCCAGGGGGACAGCCGGTACCCCGTGGTCAACATCACCCCGCAGGTGTTCGTTCCGCGCCGCTCGGAACCCGGCTGGCGGTTTTTGCAACCCGATGGCAAGCGCGTGGACGACGGCGCCGGCCGCCATGGACACCTTTACACCCACCCCTATCCTATCAATGAGCGGCAGTTTCTGGTTTCCTACAAAGTCAACCCGGCGGATCATTACAAGGACGTTCCTAACGCCTATGCGCTTTATCTGATAGATATCAACGGCCTCGAGCGCCCGGTCTATGCCGATCCGAAGCTCTCGTGCTGGCATCCGCTGCCGCTGGTTGCCAGGCCGGTGCCGCCGCAGGTTCCCGTGTCGCGCAACCCACAATATGCAGCGGCGAAGCAGGCCTTGTGCATCCTGGCCGATGTCACCAGCGGCATGGAAGGCGTAGCGCCGGGGACGGTCAAATGGCTGCGCATCAATGAGGCGGTGCCGCGGTACTGGTCCACTGGCAGGCGTTGGAGCCCGTCGCTAAGCAGTTCCGAGTGGAAGGCGAGCCTGTGGCCGCGCGTGGCATGGGGAGTTGTGCCGGTGGAAAAGGACGGATCGGCGCACTTTGTGGTGCCAGCCGGACGCAATCTTTTCTATCAGGCGCTCGACGGCAATTTTCGTGAGATCCAGCGCGAACGGACCTATGTGAATTACGCGGCCGGCGAGGTTCGTTCGTGCACGGGTTGCCACGCGCAAGGCGCCAGCAGCGGATCCGAGCACGCTGCGGTGAGTCTGCTGGCCTTGACGCGTGCACCGAGCACGCCGCAACCGCAACCGTGCGACCTGCCGAGTGCCGGGGGGGACGGTCGCGCCGGCCAGGTCATCCATTACCCGACGGACATCCAACCGCTGCTCGATGCCAAGTGTGTCTCGTGCCACGGGCCGAAGGAACCCGCCGGCGGGCTCAGGCTGACGGGCGAAATCACGCTTTTCTACAACACCTCTTACGAACAACTCGCCTCCAAGGAGATGGCCGGCCCGCTCATTTCCGAGTTCACGTCCTTTCACAAGGGAGACCAGGGCAATTACAACGGCGCCTATCTGCCGCCCGGCAGCCTGGGGTGTGCGGCCAGCAAGTTGCTGGCGATTCTAACGGACCCGGCACACCCGAAGAATGCCAAGGACAACCATTGCGCGATGCTGACGCAAATGGAGTTGATGCGCCTGAGCCGCTGGGTGGACAGCAACTATCAGTTCTACGGCAGTTACTTCGGCCGCCAACACCCGCAATGGATCCATCCGGATCCGGCGGTGCCGGCCTATGATCCGGCCGACTTCCGGCGCAAGGCCACCTTTGAAGAAGCCACCGGATTCCAAGCTCCGCCGTGGCATCGCTAGCGCCGACCGCGCCAGCAGACTACGGGTACGCGACTCCATGGCCCGTGCCGCGCCTCCAATCCCCCACCATCATGAACCCAATCAAGAGACGCCACCCATTGCTCGGTATTGCCTCCTTGCTGGCTGCGGGCTTGGCCATACCCGGGCATGCTTATGGCGTGCAGGCCGCCGCCGCAGACCAGATGATGCTGGCGGAGTCGCGGCGGATTGTCACGCAGCATCAGGCGGCCTTCGACAAAATTCCGGCCGGATTGGCGCCCTATTCGACTGACGCTGTTCTGTTAGGTAATGGCGACCTCGCGATGACTCTCAGCACCACGCCGCTGGAGAAGGGCTCCGCGCTCAAGAAGCAGGAGCCTGGCAAAATGCGCTTCTGGTTCCACAAGAATGACATGTGGGATAAATCGAGCGCGCGCTCGGTGGGGTTGCTTGATGTGTCCTTCAAGTTTGATGCGGCCAAGCCGGAACCGAGGTGCACGGTGGCAACCGACCTCTATACCGCCACCACGACCGGCGCACTGGCGCAGGCGGGCGGAGCGACTGTCAGCTTCAAAATCTGGGTGAGCGCCGTGGACAATATGATCTTCATGGAGTTCGTGGCTGAACACGGCAAGATTTCATATACTCTTGAACCCCAGGTCATGAAATCCATGGACCGGCGCAATCATGAGACCGGCGCGACGGAACTGCGGGACATGAGGGGTGGCGACGGAATCTATCTGCGACGCACCTTCCAGCTGGACGCCCCTGGCGGCGGGGCGAGCCTGTGCATGCGACGCTTCGGCGCCGGCCAGCGCGGCGAGTTGGATCAGAACCGCCAGGTGTTCGCGTTTGCAATCGATAGCCTGGTCAAAAACCCGAACTATGCGCTGGCGGTCGAAACCAAGATGGCCGCCTTCGACATCACGACCATGGCCAGCCAGTATGAGGCGCACAAGCAGTGGTGGGCGCGGTTTTGGGCGGAGAGTTTCGTTGAGATCCCGGACAAGGTGATTGAACACCAATACTTTCTGGCCAACTACATCTTCGCGAGTTGTTGCCGCGACAAGGATTTTCCGCCCGGCATTCTGGGGCCGTGGTTTTGCACCGATGGCCCGGGGTGGGCGGACGACTATCACCTGAACTATAACTATCAGGCAGCATTCTACAGCCTCTATGGATCCAATCACATAGCCCTGGGGGAGGTGCAGGATCAACCGCTGCTCGATTTCATGCCCAACGCGCGCAAGCTGGCGCAAAATGAGCTCAAAATGCCCGGCATCTATTATCCCACCGGGATTGGGCCCAAGGGGGTGACGACATGTGGCGGCTTCAACCAGAAGAGCAACGGTGCGTACGGCGCGGTGAACATGATCTTCCGCTGGAAGACCACCTATGACTTGGCCTATGCCAGCAAAGTCTATCCCTATTTCAAAGGACTGACTGAGTTTTGGGAGGGATACATGACTTTTGAGAAAGACAAGGATCGGTATGTCATTGAGAATGACTCGATCCACGAGAATAGTGGCAAGGATTTCAATTCGATCGTGTCGCTGGCGCTGGTGCGGGCCGTGTTCGCGACGGCGCTGGAATTGAGCGCCGCGCTCGGTGTGGACGGCAACAAGCAGGAAAAGTGGCATCATGTCCTGGCGCATCTGAGCAACTTCGCGACCCGCGAGGTGGATGGGAAGACCCTCTTCCGCTACACCGAGGTTGGAACCGAGTATTGGAATGGCAACACCCTCGGTATCCAGCACATCTATCCGGCTCTGGGGATCGGCCTGGAGAGCAGCCCCGAATTGATCAACATCTCATTCAACACACTTGACTTCATGCAGCGCTGGTTCGACAACAATGGCGACACCAGCTTTTTCCCGGCCGCTGCCTACCTCGGTTACCATCCCGAGGTGATCCATGCGAAATTGCATGAATACGTGGCCACGCAGTACCGCCCCAACGGATTTCGCAATAACAAGCACGGCATGGAAAAAGTGGCGACCCTTCCCAACACGGTGAACATGATGCTGTGTTCGGTGCACCAAGACGTCATGCGGCTCTTTCCTGCCTGGCCGAAATCCGTGGATGCGCGCTTCGCCAAGCTGCGCCAGTTCGGCGCCTTTCTCGTCGCCAGCGAACTGCACGGCGGCGAAGTCACCTTCGTGCGCATCACCAGCGAAATGGGCCGTCCCTGCACCTTGCTCAATCCCTGGCCCGGCAACGCGGGCGACGTCTATCGAGATGGGAAAAAGGTCGCCACCCTCAAGGGTGAGAAACTCACCATGGCCACCACCGCCGGCTTGACGCTGGTGCTCGTCCCCGCCGGTGCCGTGTGCCCGCCGCTGGATCCTTGACTGGCGGCGTTCGCAAATCGGACAAGCGGCTTCGCAAAATGGGCATTGCCACGCCATCCGGTATCATGTCTAGTCTCGCCAGATGATGCTCAAGAAACCCACCGTTGTTGCGCTTGTCGCGATGTGCTTGTTGGCCGCCGTCGGTCGAGGCGAGGATTGGCCGTGTTTTCGCAAGGACGAGCGCCGCTCGGCCGCAACCTCGGAGCAACTGGTGTTTCCGCTGGCCTCCACCTGGGTCCATCGCGGGGCCACCCCGCGGCCGGCTTGGCCCGAACCCGGGCGCACGGTCAATTGGTTTGATTTTGACTACGCCTATCAGCCGGTGGCGGCCGCGGGTTTGGTGGTGTTCGGCTCGTCGGCCGATGACACGGTCTACGCGCTCAAGGCGGCGGACGGGCAGCTGGCCTGGAGTTTCACCGCCGACGCGCCGGTGCGGTTTGCGCCGCACCTGCTAGAAGGCATGTGCTATTTTGCGTCGGACGACGGGGCGGTTTACTGCCTCAACGCGCAGACCGGCGCGCTGGTGTGGAGTCACCGCAATTATCAGGTGAACCGCATGATTTCCGGCAACGGCCGCATGATCTCACGCTGGCCGTGCCGCTCCGGCGTGCTGGTCATCGGGGATACAGTCTACGCCACCGCCGGCATGTGGCCGTCGGAGGGCACCTACTTCTTCGCGCTGGACCGCCACACCGGCAAAGTGCGCTGGTGCAATGACACCTGCAGTGCCGACTACTCGCTCTTCCCGCATGACGGGGTCTCGTTTGGCGGCCCCACGCCGCAGGGGGATTTGCTGTCGGACGGCAAAATTCTGTTAGTTCCGACCGGCCAGAGCGCTCCGGCCGGCTTTGATCTGGCGAGCGGCAAATTTCGCTACTGGGACACGCGGGCACCCGGGTCGACTTGTGCCGCTCTCGGCGACGATTGCGTGATGGTGGCGGCCCGCGCGTGGCAGGGTGACCAGGACACGCGACTGGGCGAGGCGGATCTATGGGAGTCCGATGGCATCGCGTTCTATGACTTGCGGGAAGGCAACCGCAGCTTCGATCCGAAATGGTCAAAGTACGACAAGCTGCCCGGTTCGACGCGGGGCGGCATGGGACGGCTGCGCGGCATGATCGAGCCGATCGGCGGCCGCGACCGGATGGTTTTTTCTAACAATACACTCTACACCTCCGGAATGGGTGCGGTGGATGCGGTGGATGCGTCGGGCAAGGAACTCAAGAGCCGGTGGCAACAGGCGGCACCGCGGGTGTACAGTCTCGCGCTGGCAGGCACCAATTTGTTAGTCGGGTGCGACGGTGAGATCCGCGCGCTGAACGTGAGCGACGGCAAGACCGTGTGGTCGGCAGCGGTGAGCGGCCAGGCCCGCGGCATCGCGGTGGCCAACGGGCAGCTGATCGTTTCCACCGACCGCGGGTTGATCTATGATTTCAGCCAGAAAGCGGGCAAGGCGCTAGTCGAGGCGGGCAGCCAGGCCGCGGCGGTACCGGGGCTGCCGGCGGGTTTGGCGCTGGATTCCGGGGTGAAAGGTTTTGGGCTGGTGTGCGGCGCGCCGGACACCGCGCTGGCCGAGGCGCTTGCCGCCGCCAGCCATCTCAATGTGACCTGTGTGTTGCCAGACGCCGCCAGCGTCGCGCGCGCCCGCCAACATTTGCTAGCCAATGGATTGGCCTCGCGGGTGGTGGTGCATCAGGCCGCGCGCGACGGCATGCTGCCGTATGCGGATTATTTTGCCAACGTGGTGATTGTGTCCGGCAATGGCGGGGGCATCAACCCCGAGGAACTCTATCGGGTGCTCCAACCCTGCACCGGCAAGATGTATTTCCCCGGCGCCGCGCCGGCCAGCATGGCCGCCTCGCTGGCAGCTGCCGGCATTCCCGCGCGGGAGTTGCTGGCCGAGCCCGGCGTGCCATGCGTCGCACGCGGACCGCTCGAGGGCGCGTTTGATTGGAACTCGACCTATAAGACCGACCAGCGCCTCAAGTGGCCGTTGGAACTGTTATGGTTCGGCGGCCCGGGGCGCGACCGGATGTTGCGCCGCCACGGCCGCTATTACCCGCCGCCGATTCCCGCGGCCGGGCGCGTGTTTCTGGAGGGCGAGTCGCATGTGATCGCCACTGACGCGTACAACGGCACCGAGCTATGGTCCTGGTATGTGCCCGGCTTCCGCAGCATCTGCGCCGACGACAAGTACGTCTATATAGGCACGCATAACCTGCTGCAATGCGACGCGCGCAGCGGCGAAATCCTCAAGGTGTTCGGCGAGCCCAAACCGTTTGTCTTCGATCTGGCCAAGCCGCAGGTGTTCGATGCCAAGAAGGGCAACAAGTATTCGGGGCGCATCACGGTGCAGAAGACGCCCCAGGGGCTTGAGGTCGTGCTTGAAACCAACACCCCGACCCCCTACAGCGCCGATTGTTGGATGCTGGATTTTGATTTCCGCGACACGGCGCAACGGCTGTTGCCGCCGGCCGCGGGGGCCTTTTCGCTGATCGTCAATACCACCAGTGCGACGCTGCGCAACTATGCCCAGCCGGTGGGCGTGGTGCTGCCCAAACTAGCGTTGAGCCGCGCCGCGGAGCCGAAGAGTCCGGTGGTGCTGCGCATCGCGGCGGAGGAAATTGCGCGCCTCGCCGGCCATCCGGTGCAGAATTTTGATTTGCGCGCGGAAATCCTCCTCTATGAGAGCGGCAAGGAAGCGCCGCGCCGCTGGCTGCGCGAGATGCCTCTAACCGGAACGCGCGAGTTCCTGCAGAACGGTCCCGGGGCGCAGGACCTGCTGCAGAATGGCACTGCCACCTTCGTGCTCAGCGGCGACACCAGCGCCAAGGTCTCACCCGCCGGCATCGTCGCCCGCGCCGACCGCAAGGCCGCGCCCAGCGACGCCGAGAACTGGGGCAAACTGCCGTATTTCGTGCGCCATGACGGCAACATCCCGCGGCTGCCGGTGGCCGCCGACGTCAACCCGTCGCTCGGGACGCGGATAGATCCGTTCAGCGGTCTATCCGTCGAGCAGCGCTACCAACGCGGCTACGGCTGCAGCGGCACCATTTCCTCGATGACGATGGATTTCTTCCGCTCGGGCACCCTCGGCATGTATGATTTGGAAGACGACAGCGGCATGCGCAATTTTCCGGGCATGAAACCGGGTTGTGGCGTGTCGCTGTTGCCTGCGCTCGGGGTGTTGTTTTCCGGCGAGGCCAATGCGGACTGCTTCTGTCCCTATAACTTCTCGACCTCGTTGGCCCTCGCGCCGGCGGCGGTCCGCAAGAATGAAGATTGGGCCTTGTTTTTCGCCAAACCTAGCAATTCCAACGTCAAGCGCGCCGCGCTGAATCTGGGCGCGCCCGGCGACCGCCGCGATGACAACCGCACGTTGTGGTTAGGTTATCCGCGCGCGCCGCTGATGGAGGAAGCCGCCGGCCCCGAGAAGCGCGCCCACACCTTCGGCATGCCGCTGGCGATGAGCTTGTTCGATGGCGGGCGCGCCTTGCGGGTCAATGGCGACCGGACGTTGATCGAAGGCACCAAGACCCCCTGGATCTATGCGTCGCAGATGTTGGGTATCCAGTCGCTGAGCCTCGGCCTGGTCTACTACGATCCGAAGAAAGACTGCCTCGCGTTTCCAACCAATGGCGCGGTTAAACTCGATGGCAAGCTCGACGAGCCGACCTGGGCGGGTGACAGCGGCATAGCCGTGCGCAGCGGAACCGGCAAGGCGGCGCAGCCCAACGCACGCATGCGGGTGCGTTTTGATGAGACCCAGCTGTATTTTGGCTATCAGGAGGATCCGCCGTCGGGCAAAGGTGGGACGGCGGCATGGCGCACGAACGTGAAGGAAGACCAGGGCAACATCTGGGCCGGCGACCAGGTGAGCGTCATCCTCAAGGACAAACACCATGCGCCGTGTGCCCAGTTCGGCGTGGCGGCTGGCGGCGCGCATTACAGTGCCGACGTGTCGTGGCGCTTGCGCATTCCGCCGGTTAGCGGGTTGACCATCGACGGCAAGGCCGGCGATTGGGGCAAGCAAGGTGTGGTGTTGCCTCTCGCTGAAGGCCGCGGCACACTGCGGCTCGGCTGGACGCCACAGGGGTTGGTTTCTCTAACGACTTTGCCGAAAGACTTCTTTTCGGCGCAAAAGGATTGGAACGCGCTGCGCACTCAGATCATCGGTGCGGGCGAGCGCAACATCCTCGAAACGGTGATCCGTGCCGAGGAAGGCACCGCGCAAGCCCTGCGGCCGACCCTCGGGAGCGACAAGACCGATTCGGTGGACATGGACGATTGGAAGACGTTTCGCGCGGACAAGCCGGTGGAGCTGCCGCTGGCAGCGGTTGCAAGCGGCGACGAGCTGGTGGTGGAGGCGTTGTTTCCATGGCCGGAGTTAGGCATCAAGCCGGTTGCCGGGGCCCGCTGCGGCCTGAAACTCGTCGCCTTCAATCCGCAGGCCGGCGATCAGAACATTGCCTTTGGCGGCGGCTCGCGGCGCGATATCCTGCGCGGGGAAATGTTGCCCGAACTCGAACTGGCCGCT